>Ga0335075_10017407_pt1 | contig 10686 bp, 3 predicted proteins | sample Lox_Sample_24_FD_206723 | JGI IMG/M metagenome (GOLD analysis project Ga0335075, IMG submission 206723) | Soil microbial communities from Loxahatchee National Wildlife Refuge, Florida, United States - Lox_Sample_2.4 | ecosystem: Environmental > Terrestrial > Soil > Wetlands | place: USA: Florida... | reverse complement strand
GCCGGCGTTCAGGGTCAGCTTGTTGGTAAGTTTGTAGTTGTCGTTTACATAGAACGCGAATGGATGGTAGCGAGCGCCTGTTTCCTGGGCTATCGGCGCGTACTGAGTGTAGGTTCCGGAATCGACGGCTCCCAGTATGTAGCTGGCGTATGGCAAACCGGTACCGCTCACGAGCCCGGCCGAGGACCCGCTGACCTGCGCGGTTTCATTTACGGCGAAATTCAACGTGGTGAGAGTGGTCCCGCCGTCCGCGTAGAGGTAGTTGTAGCCGAGCCACTCGTACTGTCCGCCGAAGGTGAACGAGTGCTTGCCATGGATCCACTGCACGTTGTCCAGCATCGTGTAAGTGTCGGTATTGCCAATATATCCGGTCTGGGGTCCCCATTGCGCAGGGGCGTTTGTTCCGGTGAACTTTTCGACCGGGAAGCTGCCGGCCGCCTGTCCGGCGGGCAGTCCAGTAATCCCTGCCGCGGTTGCAGCGAAGTCCGCGACTCCATAGGTGGGATTGCTGTCGGGCGAGTGATACTGCGCGGCCCCGTACTTGAACTGATTCACCAGGTTGGGATTGATCACGTACGTGTCCTGGAAGATGAGAACCCGGGTGACGGGGGCATAGCTTTTCGCGTAGAGATAGGGCAACGGGCCTACGTTCGTCGTCTGGCTACCGGCCGGGCCCACGAGCCCCTGCCGCCCTGCCGCGATAATCAATGACAAATTATGCTTATCGGAGAGATTGGCGTCGATGCGGCCTGTCGTAGACCAGTTGTTCAGGCCGTAGTTATACGCGCCGATGTAGTTATTGGTGAGATTGTTGTTGAGGTAAGGAACGCCCTGCCAGAACTTCTGAAGATATTGGGAGATGGGCGAAATCTCGTTCTGCGGAACGACGTTGGCTGTGACCGGGCCGGTGCCGCAGCCTGCGCTGGTATAGCTGGGGCCGCTGAACTGCGTACGCGAATAACTTCCGCCGCTGCCTTTCGTTTGGGTGGTCGGATCATAGATGTTGATGCCGGCTGCCGAAAAATCGCCGCACATTTCCGCCGGGGTGGGTATGGTCTGAGCCTGGGGCTTGGTGAGCGCGGAAAACCGGAAGCCCATGTAATTGCCGAAAAAGAAAATCTTGTTGCGCCAGATAGGACCGCCGAGCGATATGCCGTATTCGTTCATGTGTTCGGGCGGTTTATAGTAGGTGCCCGCCAGCGAAGCCACAGGATAGTTCGCCGGGTACTGGGCGGGTATGAAGCCGGCCGAGTCGAGCGCCGTGTTGCGAAACACTTCGTAGGCCGAACCGTGGAAATTGTTGGTGCCGGACTTGATGGTGAAGTTCTCCACGCCCAGTCCCTGATATTCAGCCGAGTAGCCCGTGGTCTTGACCTGGAACTGATTGACGGTCTCGACCGAGAAAGCGGACCAGATATAGCGGGGATCGCCGCTGACCGAAGCGGAATCGAAAGGGATGCCCTCGATGTACATCGCGGTCGCGTTTGCGTTGCCGTTGATGACCATGGGCTCGTCGGATTCGTTGTTTTTGATTTCATTGTTCGTGACGCCAGGCATGAGTAAGGCGGAGTCGGTGGCGCGACGCTGATCGGTACTGATTCCGTTTGCGCCGCCCATCTCAAGCGGGAGGGACTGATAGACCTGGTTCTCAAGGGTGCCGCCGAGTGTCGCGCTGCTGGTGTCAAGCAATGGCGGGGCGGAGGTGACGGTCACGGTCTGGGTCGCCGATCCCATCTTCAGCGTCAAGTTGAGCGCAAGCACCTGCATCCCGTCCACGTGGATGTTTTCGCGCACCAGTGTTTCAAAGCCGGGCGCAGTAACGGTGACAGCATAATCTCCGACATCGAGCGGGGCGAGTGTGTAAAGGCCGCTGCTGGTGGTAGTGCGGACGGTTTCGGCTCTCGTCGCCAGATTCCGTGCAATCACTTTCGCGCCCGGGATCATGGCCCCCGTGGGATCGGTGACGGTTCCCTGGATCGTTCCTGTTCCTCCAAGCTGTGCCCAGATGGAAACAGGCAAAGACAAAGCCAGACAGAGTCCCAACAGCAGACGCAGTGGCGACAGGACGTGCGGAGTTCCATTTTTGCCTTGGGGATACGTGGGGCATCCTTGGCGGACCTTCGATTGCATATCAGCCTCCAAATGAATAATCGCCTTCGCGGTTTCCCCTTATGCCGCAATGCCCGGAGCGGGCCGCGTGGGGAGTGACAGTTTGACGGGACCACTCCCTGATGCGACGACCACCCGATATTTCACTTCATGAGGTATGACCACTTCGAGGCTGGCATAGTGTCCCGAAAGAGATATAGACCTGTCAAGCGGTAAAGCAGCTTTTTTATTTCTCAGCACCGTCTTCTGGTTGCGCTCCAGTTCTGCGGTCTTGATACTTGTGCCATGAAATCATTTACTTGCGTGGCTTATGGTGGCCTGAATTTTTTATAAGAAGACTTGATTCCTTGAGGACCGAGCGGCCCCGGACGCGGGGAAATTCAGCTTGCGCTGGTCGCCTTGCCTGACAGCTTGACACTGCCGTGAGGTGAAGAGGTAGACTGGCTCACGCATTCAGTGGTTAGACCACAGTGATTCAGGAAGGGGTCAGGCAATGCCGGCCAAACGCTTGCTGATCAAGATGATCTGTTTGTTCACTGCAGCATGCGCGACATTTGCAATCAATCTGCAAGCGCAGGACATGAGAAAAGTGACGGAGCCCCATCTCCCCAAGCCATGCGTGACGCTGGATGCACGGCTCTCGGCGCTGGGAGGAGTCCTGTCGGATGAGAAGGAGCGCGAGTTGGACACGAAAAGAATCCAGAATGCGATCGATCACTGCAGGAAAGGCCGCGCGGTAGAGTTGCGCGCGGCCGGGAGCAACAATGTCTTCCTATCCGGGCCCCTCTATTTGAAAAGCGGTGTGACGCTGCTGATCGATGCGAACACCGCGCTGTTTGCCTCGCGCAATCCGCGCGACTACGACGTGACGCCGGGGAGTTGCGGGATCGTCAATGAGCAAGGGCGCGGGTGCAAACCGCTCATCCTTGCCGAACATGCGCCGGGTGCGGCGATTATGGGAGACGGAGTGATTGATGGTCGGGGCGGGGAAAAGCTGCTGGGACAGAATGTCTCATGGTGGGACCTGGCGCATACGGCGAAAATTACGGATAAGAGTCAGAACTGCATGCGCATCCTGGTTGTGCGCGAGTCTGACAACTTCATTCTTTACCGCATCACGCTGCGCAATTCTCCGAACTTCCATGTCTCGGTCGAGAAAACGAATGGATTCACCGCGTGGGGAGTGAAGATCGATACGCCGCGAACGGCGCGCAACACGGACGGGATCGATCCGTCGTCGTCGACGAATGTGTCGATCCTCTATTCGTACATTCGTGCTGGTGACGACGATGTTGCGATCAAAGCGGGCAAGTCCGGACCGTCGTCGCATATGACGATCGCGCATGATCACTTCTATTCGGGACACGGCATGTCGATCGGCAGCGAGACGGTCGGCGGGGTGAGCGCGGTTCGCGTGTCGGACCTGGCCATCGATGGAGCGGACAACGGAATCAGGATCAAGAGCGACCGCAGCCGCGGCGGCCTGGTGGAAGATGTTCAATATGACAACGTGTGTATGCGCAATGTGCGGAATCCGATCGTGCTGACGCCGCTGTATACGACGTTTTCGGGCGATCTGCCGCCTGTGTATCGCGGCATCGTTCTGAAAGATTTGCATAGCCTTACCCCGGGGCCGTTGACCCTTATGGGGCTCGACGGTCAGCACAAACTGGAAGCGCAGTTCGACAACGTGTTCGTGGATGGCGAAGGGCCGGCGGACATTCGCGCCTCTCATGCCGCGATCACTGTCGGTCCGATGCTGGGAAACCTTACGCCTTCGGGCGAGGATGTGACGGTGACGCAGGCTCCGGGGAGCAAGCCGGGTACAGCAATCGCGTGCGAGGGGAGATTTGTCGACTTTCCCGCAAATGAGATTGCGCCGGCGTCAGCGAGCGTGGCGCCGCCCGCGGACAAGACCCTGTACGTGGCGGCAGACGGAACCGGGGAATTTTATTCTGTGCAGCGCGCGGTGGACGCGGCTCCCGATGACGGCGCGACAATATTGATCAGCCCGGGAATCTATCGCGAGGTAGTATCGATTACGAAGCCCAACATCCGGATGCGCAGCAACGATCCCGACGCAGCGAAGACGGTAATTATCTTTGACAAGAGCGCGGGCACTTCAGGAGGCACGCTGCACTCAGCAACGGTGACGATAACGGGCGATAACTTCTTCGCCGAGAACATGACCTTCGCGAACGACTGGAACGCGACACATCCGCAACTGCCCGCGGGCTCACAGGCTCTGGCCGTGATGGTGACCGGAGACAAAGCGGTTTTCAAGAACATGCGGTTCCTGGGTAATCAGGACACGGTCTATGCGGGCAGCCGCAATTGCCGGCCTGATGGCCAGCCGTGCATGCCGACGCGGCAATATTTCAAAGACTGCTACATCGCGGGCAACGTGGACTTCATCTTTGGAGACAGCAAAGCAGTCTTCGATCATTGTGAAATTCACAGCACGCTACACTCGGAGGGCTTTATCACCGCACAGTCGAAGCATTATCCGGATGAAGACAGCGGCTTCGTTTTCAATCATTGCAAGCTTACGGCCGACGCGGGCGTGACCGGCGTTTGGCTGGGGCGTCCATGGCGTCCTTATGCGAAGGTGATTTTTCTGAATACGGAAATGGGGGCTCATATCGTCCCGGCAGGCTGGCGCGAATGGCATCCGGGCGAGACGCATTCGCTCGAGACGGTGTATTACGCCGAGTACAATTCAACCGGCCCGGGCGCACATCCGGGGGAGCGCGATCCGCACACGAAGCTGCTGACAGCGGCGGAGGCGGCGCGGTACGAGACGAAGACTTTTCTGGACGGATGGGACCCGGAGGCGAACGACGCGCGATAATCTACGGGCGGACGAAGGCTGGTAGAAGTCTGCCCCATGGTGGAGTCTACCCCATGGATCGCGCCGCTATCGCCGATGCGCAGCCGGGTCGTTGGGATTCGTGCCGACGATCTTTGCATTCTCAAGCAGGATGACCGGCAATCCCGTCGTCGGCCGCACGGTGAAATCATGTGCAGTGACCGTCGCGTTGCTGATGGTCATACCACTTTGCGCGCTGATATCCACCTGAGTAAGTGTGATGGAAGTGATGGGGCTCTCCGGCAAGCCAATGATGACTCCGGCGACCTTTGCGCCCGTGGCATGCAGATTGGTGATGCTGATGTCGTGAAAGCGGGGCGTGAGGGGCGTGACGGGCTGCGCGGCATCGTGTTCGGGGATCTTCGGGTAGTATTCGCTGACGAGGATGGGGGTCTGCACATTTTCCATGGTGAGGTCGCGGAAATCGAGGTAGCCGATATCGTTGCCGCGGTCGCGGTTCGATTTGACGCGTACGCCGTTTGCTGTGTCCTTGAATGTGATTCGCGCAACATGCACGCGCTGTACGCCGCCTGGTGATCCTGGCTGTCCGGATTTGATGGCGACGTTGTCGTCCCCGACGTCAATGAGCATGTGCGAGATGGTTACATGATGCGACGAAAAGGGATCGATGCCGTCGGTGTTGGGCGAGTTGGCGGGGGCGAGGATTCTGCCGTTCCGTATTGTGACGTCGTCGGAGTAGTACGGCACTACTTGCCAGGAGGCTGAGTTCTGAATGGTGACTCCGTCGATCAGGATATGCCTGCAGTGGTCGAGGACCAAAAGGCGTGGCCGCTCTGCGGCAACGATCTTGTGGTCGGCCCTGGCGGCCCAGACCATCCGCCACCACCGCTGACCTCCGCCGTCGATGGTGCCGCCGCCGGTGATGGTGATGTCTTCGGCGTTCGTGGCGTGGATGAGAGGCTGCACGGAGGCTTCGCGAAGTTCCCGCGCTTCCGGATAGTCCTCTTTGTCCTGGCTGCCGAGGATGGTTGCGTGCGGATCGATCTCCAGCGTAATGTGGCTGCGCAGAGTGATTGGGCCAGTCAGAAAAGTTCCGGGGGCGAGCCGTACAGTGCCGCCACCGCGGGCGGCGCAGGCATCGATCGCCTGCTGCAGGGCTTTGGTATCTTTTGTTGTTCCGTCAGCCTTGGCCCCGTAGTGCATGGGATCGCAGACGGGAGTTGCTGGGCCGGCAACAAGGGGGGCCGTTGACACCGCTATGACGGCGAGCAAAAGCAGAGCGCAGCGGCCGGTTCGAGGATTCGAGAATTTCAAGAATGATCGTGCAAGCATGGCGTTTTCGTCGAATGAGGTCTGACCACTTGATGCGCGAGAACTACGATAACACTGCGAGTACGCCGGTTGCACGCGGCGGCCAGCTCGCAAAGGGCTCGCGGCCTCTATTGAGCGCGCTTGATCAGCAGATCCTGGGTGAGCGAATCCTGGTTGAGCAGATCCTGGGTGAGCGGAACCGTGGTCAATACGTTGACGATCTTCTCTGAGGCATGGCCGTCGCCGTAGGGATTCTCCATGCCGTTGAGCGAGGCGCGGAAGGCAGGGCTGCGGGCCTCGGCGATCCTCTCGAGAATTTGAGAAGCATCGGGCGTCGCGTGGAGCACGTTGCGTGCACGTTCCCTGCCCTGCTGACGCATGCCGATGTCAACTGTGGGCAATGCGAAGGAGGCCGTCTCCATGATGCCGCTGCTGGAATTTCCGACGAGCGCATCGACGTGGCGAAGGAGGCTCCAATATGGACCTGCGCCCAGATTGACGAAGACGTGCGCGTTCGCGTGCGCCGCAGCAAAGGCGCGGGCGCGCTCGATAAGATGATGGCTGCCGGCATCGGCGTTCGGATAGCTGAACAGAATCTGCCCGCCTGTTTGTGTCAGGAGTTGCTCGAGCGCCTCGAAGAGCGCCTCGGCTTCGCCGGTGGTCTCGCGAAGAAGGGTCACCGGATGATACGCGACAAGGATGGTCGGCTGGTCGAGATCAACGCCGAGCTTCTGCTGCAGTTCATCGCGGGTGAGGAGACAGCTGCGGCGCAGATGATCGAGCGAGGGAGCGCCGGAGCGATGGACGCGCCAAGGCTCCTCACCCATTGCGATCACGCGCATGCGGGCGCTATGGGTCGTCGTGAAATGAATATGGCTCATCTTGGTGAGGGCATTTCTTACTGCGTCGTCAATCGCGCCTTCGCTGACTTCGCCACCCTCGATGTGGGCGATGGGAATGCGCAGGGCGAGGGCGACGGATGCCGGCGCGAGCATCTCATAGCGGTCGGCGATGAGCAGCAGCAGATCGGGACGCAGCTTGCCGAGCAGATCGGCGAGGCCGAGCACAGCAATGCCGATGGTCTTGGCCATGCCGATGTCGGTATCGGAACTGAGAAGGCACTCGACACGGCCGGCGATGGAAATGGCGTCGCGCTCAATCTCCTGCACGGTTGAGCCAAATGCCGGCGAAAGATGGGGCCCCATGGCGATCAGTTGCAAATCGACGCCCGGATGTGCGGCCAGGTCGTGCAGCGGCCAGTAAAGATGGCTGTAATCGGCGCGGGAACTGGTGACGACCGCGATCTTGCGCTTCATCAGGAAGATTCTAGCTTCTGATTCGCATATCCGGGTCTTCTATAATGATGAGCGAAAATGTCATTGAGTCATGGCCGATCCGGCACGCATTCGTTCTCATTGAAGCGGATACACTTTCAACTTCGCAGATGGTATTCATTCGTTTCGCTCAACGCCTTGGTACTTCTTCTCGTGATGCTGTCCACCGGAGGCGGCGCTCCCGCTTTTGCCTCGGCAGATCAACAGCCCAGCCAGGTGGAAGCTGCGCGCCTGAACGACATTGGCGTGGCGCTGATGAATCAGCAGCTGACGGAGAAGGCGATCGCGAAATTCGAAGAGGCCCACGCAGCCGATCCATCGAGCCCGATTCCGGTGATGAACGAGGGCATTGCGCTGGTGTATCTGCGCAAGCTGCCGGAGGCGGAAGAAGCATTGAAAAAGGCGGCGGCGATGGATCCCAACAATGCGCGCACCTGGTACAGCCTGGGGATTCTCCATCTTGGAGCAGGCGATCCGAAACTCGCGATCGCCAACATGGAGCACGTCGTCAAGATCGACCCAAATGATGCAGACACCCGCTATTTTCTGGGGACGTTTTATCTGAACCTGGGCGACTACGAACACGCGAAGGAGTCATTCGCGGAAGCTCTGAAACTGAACCCCGTACACGCATCGGCGGAGTTCGGCATGGCAAGGGCGCTACAGAGAATGGGGCATGTTGACGAGGCGCGGGAATGTCTGAAGCGCTTTCAGGAACTGACCGAGAAGAAGATTTCGTCTCCTCTGAGCGCAGCCTATGGCGAGCAAGGGCGCTACGCAACGGTACAGGACATGCTGGTACCGGAGTCTCCAATTGGACCGATGATCCCGGTAAGTTTTGTGCCACAAACAATCAGCGGGCATTCCTTTGGCGCCGTGGTAAGCGCTGCGAAGAATGAACAGGGCGGCGGAGGCTGCATCATCGACATCGAGGGCCCGGGGCACAAGGACCTGGTTGTGATGGGCGATGGAGAACAGGCCATTCGTGCGTATCGAAATCTCGGCAATGGTTCTTTCGAGGAGAGTCCGGCCACGCGGACAGGGTTGAGCGCGAGCGGCCACGGACTTGCCTGCGCCGTCGGGGATTATGACAACGATGGCCTGCCGGATCTTGCCGTGGCGATGAGCGATCGGGTGATTCTCTTTCATAATCTCGGCAAAGGCAAGTTTGCGGATACTACGAAGGCTGTGGGAATTGAGCAGTTGAATCATCCGGCTGGATTGACGTTCATCGATTTCGATCACGATGGTGATCTGGACCTATTTGTAACCGGAACTGCGATCAATTCTTCGTCGGGGCCAAGCGTCATGTGGCGGAACAACGGGAACTCCACCTTCACAGAATGGACGGGGCCTACGGGTCTTGCGGGTTCAGGCACAACGACAGGCGCGACGCTGTCGGATATCAACAACGATCGCGCCGTCGACCTGGTGGTGACGGGGGAGGCCGGCGCGCCGACGATCTTCGAAAATGCCCGTGAAGGACATTTCAAGGTAGTTCCGCTCTATACCGCACCGCAACTCGCGCCGACGGTCGGCGTCTCCGTCTTCGACTTCAACAAAGACGGATGGATGGATGTTGCGATTACGCACGCGGGAGCTCCAGGGGTGAGCCTGTGGCGCAATATCGATGGCAAGAGCTTCGAGCGCGTACCGCTGCCGATCAAGGACGCGAAGGCCGCGTGGGGGTTGACGCCGATCGACATTGACAACGACGGCTGGATTGACCTGGCGGTGATTGTCGAGACGGCAAATGGGCCTGAGCTGCACGTGCTACGCAATCGCGGTGCGGCGGGATTTGAGGATGTGAGCGAGGCGGTGGGAGCGGACAAGCTGAAGTTACAGAATCCACGATCGGTGATTGCAGCCGATGTGGACGGCGACGGGGCGGCGGATTTGATCGTCACGCAACTGGACCAGCCGCCGCTGGTGCTTCTCAATGTCGGCGGGAACCGGAATCATTCGCTGCGGCTGGCGTTGACCGGTTTGGCAGATAACAAAACCGCGCTGGGCACGAAAGTCGAAGTGTTTTCCAACGGTAAGTGGCAGAAGTTTGAGATTGCCGGCGGCTCTGGTTACATGAGCCAGAACTCGACAGAGATTCTGGCTGGGCTGGGACAGTCCGAGCACGCGGATGTAGTGCGCATGCTGTGGCCGACGGGAGTGCCGCAGGATGAGATCGATCTGGCAGTCGCGAAGCCCGCAGCTATAACGGAGCTCGACAGGCGCGGGAGTTCCTGCCCGGTGCTCTTCGCATGGGATGGCAAGGAGTACCAGTTCATCTCGGACGTGATCGGCGCGGCGGTTGTGGGGCACTGGGTATCGCCGACGGCAACGAATCAAGCAGATCCCGACGAGTGGATCAAGGTGGATGGGTCAAAACTCAAGGCACGCAATGGATATCTGAGCCTGCGATTCGGCGAGCCAATGGAGGAGATCAATTATATTGACCAGGTGCGATTGGTAGCCGTTGATCATCCCAAAGACACAGAGGTCTATCCGGACGAACGCTTCCTGAGTGAGCCGCCGTTTGCTTCAGGCAGGACGATAGTTGCTTCGCCGGAAACACATCCGCTGGTGGGTGCGTGGGACGACAAGGGCCGCGATGTGCTTGCTCTGCTCGCCGCGCGAGACCACAAATATGTGCGCGACTTCACCAATCTGAGCTATGCCGGCTACGCAAACATGCATACGCTGACGCTCGATCTGGGCGAATGGTCGCCGCGGAATCCGCTCCGCCTGTTCCTGCATGGCTTTGTTGAATACTTCAGCGCGAGCTCGATGTATGCGGCGTGGCAGGCGGGACTCGAGCCGGTTCCGCCGTATGTAGAAGCGCAGATGCCGGATGGTAGCTGGAAACGGATCATCGACGACATGGGCTTCCCGGCAGGATTGCCACGCACGATCGTCGTCGATCTTACGGGCAAATTGCCCGCGGACACGCGGCGTATTCGTATGACGACAAATCTGCAGATCTATTGGGACCAGGCGCTCGTCGATAATGGCCCCGATGATTCGGGGCAGGTTCGGGAAACCGAGCTGCCGCTGGGCATGGCGCATCTTGCGTTTCGCGGATATCCGCAACAGGTGGACGGCGCGACG
>Ga0335075_10017406_pt1 | contig 10686 bp, 12 predicted proteins | sample Lox_Sample_24_FD_206723 | JGI IMG/M metagenome (GOLD analysis project Ga0335075, IMG submission 206723) | Soil microbial communities from Loxahatchee National Wildlife Refuge, Florida, United States - Lox_Sample_2.4 | ecosystem: Environmental > Terrestrial > Soil > Wetlands | place: USA... | reverse complement strand
GGTAGAGCGCCAGCCTGCAGAAATTGCCATTGAACCGTAAGCACCGCGAGGCGCTTTCCATAATCCTCCGCCCATTGTTCGCGTTTGCGTGAGTGTGTCTAATTAAAAGCTGTGACTGGGTTTATGCCAGCCGGAGGCTGTAAACATATAACATGCATGCCAACCAAGACTTTATGATACCATATGACCCGCAACTCCAACCCTGAACGTCGTCTTTTGAAAAAAGTCTCTGTCTTCCCCAAAATGGACCAAGCACCTGCACTTGCACGTTATATCGATTGACAATAAAAGCATCCCTGCCCGCACACGCCCAGCATCTAACAGCACTTCCCACCCAGCCCCGCTCCAGTTCCTTGTGCGCCAACATCCACTCCTTGAGAAGGCACTTCCGATTTAGACGTATCGATGATCCGCTTCTTGATATCCGCTGCAAGGCTATAGAAGGCTTTCTCGACATTGATGTTGTTTTTTGCCGAGACTTCAAGGAAAGGTATGCCCAGCTCATCTGCTAGTTGCTGGCCCCGCTCTGTCGAGACAACGCGCTTGTCTTCCCAGTCGCACTTGTTGCCGATGAGGATCTTGTTCACGCCTTCCGTGGCGTGTTGCTCGACGTTCGAGAACCACGTCCTGATATCTGCAGGGCCCTGAGTTAGTTCCATATCCACTGGGGTTTTGGACTTGGAGTGAGGGGCTTACTATTGAAGGACCGCTCGTCGGTGACGTCGTATACTAGTAATATGCCCATAGCGCCTCTGTAATATGCTGTTGTTATCGTCCGGAACCTTTCCTGGCCTGCCGTGTCCCAGATTTGCAGCTTTACTCGCTTTCCATCAAGCTCGATTGTTCGAATCTTGAAGTCAATACCGATGGTGGTTATGAATGAAGGAGTGAATGAGTCTTCGCTGAAGCGTAGTAGACAGCATGATTTCCCTACTCCAGAGTCGCCGATTAATAGCAACTTGATCTGGAATGTTGGTTAGAAGATTTCCTGACGAAAGCAATCCTTGTCTGAATGCCTACCAGGAAGTCGTAGTTCCTCGTTCCTGCCATTGTGAAATAGTGCCAAGTATCAGAAGAGCAGGTGAATGTCGTAAGGACTGCGTCGTCTTCTGTGGCGTTGTGTTTTTATGGGTTTGTGATAGATGTTGGGGAAGATGACAAGTGGAATCGTGTCTTTTAAGGTGCAGTTGCCGCCGGAGAATATGTGCTGCTAAAACAAGGAATAATTTTATGGAAGGACCGTGACTCGTAACAATCAGTAGAGATTGAAGAAGGTGTTATTGTGAATACAGTTTGAGTTTACAACACAATGCGTACACGCGGAAGTAGGTTGTCGATCAGAGTGTTGCGCCTCATCCTCGCTTGAATGTTCTGCGGCAAGATGACAGGCATGGCATTTCTTTTCCAAAGGAAAAGGTCTTTCTTCGATAAAAACTTACTATTCATTTTGATGTTTCCTCTATATTCCTGGTAAATTCACTCCAATTAATTACTTTGAAGATATACCTGGTCATGCTCTTCTTCACAATATACTTGGCAGAATTTGAAGTACGTGCTTTGTATGAACAGGGGTTAAATGTCATTACTTTCTTAATGAATATGAATCGCTCCATGCTTGGTTAACTAGAAAGCCACTTCCCGTATGCCCATCTAATCCGCTCAAGTGCTTTTAGTTGCCTTTCGACACCTATGCTAATGTTCCCTAACTCATTCACATCTTCTAAAAACTCCCTCTCTATTTCTCCCGGAAACAGCTTCTTTGCAATGCTTCTCAGAATGTGTAATTCGCAAAGGAGTAAGCCATGATCCTTATATGATAACATGCCACTTGGTGATGGAGTGGAGAGCGTGAGAATGCGGTCGATATTTCGAAGCACTCTGATCGTCTGACCTGCTTTCCGCCCCTGCCTCAATCCTTTTCTGTTTCCCAACACACCTCCAATGTAGCGGAATACGCCGATGCAAATAAGAACGCCTGGAGTGAGACCAATAAATCCAAATACAAGCTCTTGGCTTTTGAGCAAGGCATCAATGCCGCTTATTGCTACCTCCACATCAACCTTTGTCTTTTGGACCTGGATTAAAAGAGTTCGGACAAGATCTCCCCTGACAGTGCCTATGAAGGGCTTTCGTAAATCTTTCTCGTACGCGCGCAGAACCGGCGTCAAGTCACCTTCCTTTACTTTTGCCCTTATTTCCGCGATCTGCGACTCGCTGAGAGTGCCACTACCGACGTTGACAACTTCAGGTTTGTCAATGGCAAAGTCAACCACCATTCGCTCAAGACTTTCTCGGTCACCCTTCAGGCTCTCTCTGCTCATGAGAGCAACCTCACTGTCCTTATCATGCCTTATAGTACCAATGACTTTCTTGGTAGGCTCAATTACCCAATTCATCCAGAAATCTCGAACTGTGGGCCCAAAGTCTCGGATCCAGGTGATGAGTGCTTCTTTCCTATTCGTTACTACCTGTAGAATGGTTGTTGAAGATAACAGAAGCAACGTAGCGGGAATCCAGTACCGTACGAGTCTGGATGGACGACCATATTCTGAAGCAAGCCTGCTTGAAGTAGCCACGTGGTTCGTAATGTGAACCTTGAGGATATGGTGAAGTCGTCTTGAAATCTTTGCGGGTCGACTTCCTGCAGTTTCATTCTCCGTAGAGCTAATCTCTGGATCATCTTCGACACTTGCAAATACGGCGTCTTCAAATTCGGGTACACTTGTCTCCAGGGCAGTAACTTTTTGGAGGACAGTATCCATTAGGGCCACACTGCGTTCCACGACGCCTTTCCATTCATGACTATCGCCACTTCTTCCCTTACTCTGACCATTGCTCTCTTCATCAAGATCAAAATTGAGGCCTTCATCCATGAGAACGCCAAGTCCACTTGCACTCATCTCCCGTAATCTCTTTAATCCCGCCTGTTTCCGTCTAGCTTCCGTGCGGGCCAATGCAACGGGCGACAAAACTCTCCGTTGTATATCTATCATGGATCGATCCCGAATACTTTCTTGGACAAGCCTATAAAACTGTTTCCATTGAGCTGTCAGACTTGTCCCAATCCTCCTCGCGGAAATGCTATCTTCTGGGGCCTCTCTCAATCTCCGGAATCTCGTCCTTGTGTCCTTATAGATATCTTTGGTCCAGTCCCAGAACCTTAACGGAGAAGTTTGTAACATGTATAGACCAGTATAGGTATATGAACCAACCACTTCATCCCAATACCATATGTCGTTACTCAAGGGTAATGTTTCCTCCAGCAGAGTGTTCAATATGAGACCGTAGGTTTGTACTGTAGCTTTACTTATAAGCAGCCACTCCAATTCGGTTTCATAAGCACTTTGCCCCTCATCTCGAGTATGCACCGGTGCGTTTGAAAGTCCAGCCTGGTCTAATAGAGTTTGGATCCTCCATGATGAGAGTAATGGTTTGGATGACGATGTTGTGGACAATGCTTTAATGATACTCTGTAGCTCCGAAATTCGTGGCGAAGATGAGAGCTTTTGTTTCTCGGCTATGGAGAGTGTGATGTCCCTTGTGATAAGTGCTGGTGACCAGCCTGGAGACTTGCTTGAAGCCAGCTGGAGTCTATCCAGTTGCGAATCGACGCGTCTAACCTGACTATTGGAGCATTAGCATTTCTTAAAGATAGATTGGAGGAGACTCCTACTCTGCGACGATCGACATCTCAACAATCCTGAGGTTCCTTGTCAGAGCACTGGGGATGTTTTTACAATGTCAGTTTGGTGGTTGCATCATTATTTGTTTAATGACGTAGGGTTCGAGCTTAACCAGCAAGTTCTATTGTTTTGTGTTTCGGGCGTTGTGTGATGGCATTTTGCAAGCGAGTCGGCGGACAACACCCTTTCCTAACTAGTGATTCAATTCATCCATTTATCAAGCCTTGAAGACTTGTTCGAGCACTTTCTGATTAAAAGTCCCATGACTGAAAGCCGAATCAAGTTCGCCGAGGTGAGAGTTGTTGATGCCTAAGGTATGCCGGCATTCTTGGCTTCCGCTCCATAAAAATCACTCGATTATCGTCCGGGAGGCCTAAGCTGTGATTGGCTGGATCTGATAGATCCGAGCTGTGCCTTGATGGACTGATCCTCATCAAATTGCTAACAAAAAGGGATCGTCTATTCATTATTTTCTTCCTCTTCCTTTTCCCTCATTATCATCCGTTCCTACCACCATTCATTCTGCTCAGTCGTTTTCACGATTCCAATTGCAGTCATGTGAGTGTTAAATCACGATAGCATTCTGCTTCAATTGTGTGTTTGCTGTGTCTCTATTGACTGACCGCCACCAGGAACTCTACCACTTACACCCCTCCAGACACGTTCTGGGGCAACTATCACGAGATCAGCCAGTATAATCAAAAGCTTAACACTTTCGAGCTGTTATGGGCTGCCTGGTATGCTTACCTACAGAATGATGTACTGGCCACAGGCATTATGTCCTTCGTCATGCATGAAATAGTCTACTTTGGCCGTGGCCTGCCATGGTTTATAATGAGCTTCATCCCATACTTCGATCAATACAAAATTCAAGGGGTAAGTTGTCACGAAATGTTGCGTTTCGAAGATGCTGACTCTTGCAGGCAAAAATCCCTACTTTGCAAGAGCAGTGGGCTTGCGCAAGATTCGTTCTGATAACCCATTTCACCGTCGAGCTTCCTCAGATATGGCTCTTTCACCCCATGGCGCATTACTTTGGAATGGATTCTGGCGTGCCATTCCCTCCCCTCTCGAAAATGGCGGTGCAAATTTTGATATTCTTTGTCCTGGAGGATACTTGGCATTACTGGGCTCATCGCGCCTTGCACTGGGGCCCGCTTTACAAGTATGTCCATAAGATCCACCATCAATACTCAGCTCCATTTGGCATTGCAGCAGAGTACGCGTCACCTATCGAAATCCTAGTGCTCGGCTTGGGTACAGTTGGAGTACCAATCTTGTTCACTGCCATTACCAAGGATTTTCACATTCTGACGATGTATACGTGGATCACTCTTCGTCTCTTCCAGGCTATCGATGCGCACAGCGGTTATGATCTTCCGTGGAGCTTGCACAATTTCCTCCCCTTCTGGGCTGGCGCCGATTATCACGATATCCATCATGAACGCTTCATTGGCAACTACTCAAGTAGCTTTAGGTGGTGGGATACTATCATGGACACCGAATCAGGACCAGCGGCTGCTGAGCGGAGAAGAGAGCGCAAACTGGCTAAGCAAGCAAAGGAGGCTAAGAAGGCCCAGTAAATAAGATGCTCGGCAGGACGGAGGCTGTACATGTAATGAGTCAAGGGAGCACGAGAGTGACGATGGATGGAGTATACGCACATTCGATTGTCAAATGAGCACCACTAGACATGGACCGGATTAGATTCGATTCTCGACATTGTGACATTACACAGTCACTGCACTTTCAGGCATAGAATTACGGCGTTCTGGGGGTGCTGTACCTAAGAATAGAAGAACTCTAAGCAGCTTTGGTTCTGCAATAGCTGCTCGATACATATAATTAATACCATGTACCTTAATATCATACAATATATCACACATTGCATTTACAATGTCTTTACGCCTTAGCTTTTGGTTTAGGCACACAGCAATCCGCTCCCTCAACAGCAACCCGATCAGCCAGTTCCCTCCCCACATCCTGCCCGTCCCCTTTCTCATCTTTCCCCTCTTGACACTCGGGAACGAGCTCTCCGAAAGCCAAGGCTTGCTCGTCGCAAAACCGAGCCATCTCGACGTCCTTTACTGACAGGCCCGGCGGCGAATGTGTCGTCCAGCGGATGAAAGTTGTGTTGTAGACATTTGACCATTCCGGATGATGTTTCTTGACTTTACATTCTTCTGCAACGGTGTTCATGAACTCCTGCTCGGGGCACGGTTAGATGGTGGGGATTAGGTTGTACAAGAGAGACACGACAGAAAAAGCAATACCCATGTCTTCTTGAAAGTCTTGAATTTAAAGGTCCGTTCTACGCCATTGCCTTTGGGAGTGAGCTGCCAGTGGCCATTTGGATGCAAGAGAGGGGAGAGAGAAGCGGTGAGGGAGAGGATGTCTGAGTTGGCTGAGAAGATGGGTTGTATGAGGGGAGATGATGATGTTGTCATTTGCCGCTTTCGGAGGGGTAGTAAGCAGATGTGATGGGGATTATAAAGCGTGACTTTGTGATGGGGCTTGATGCTGATGGGGAGCATGTACCTCATGCCTGTAGGTGTGTGTTTGCTGCGGTTTATGATTGGAAGATGGGGGGCATGACAGATGTCACGGTCATCACGTGAATATGGGAGATTTTTTGGTTAGTCACGTGGTTTGCATGTCTTCTTCAGGGCAGTTGGGCGCAATTAATTGAAACACATAATACAGCTCAACCGCGGCCGATGAGGTATTATTTCGACATTTATTCTACATGACGATTGTATTCGACTGCATAAGAGCTGACTGGAGTCTGACTACGACTCTTTGTACATTGCCCAGATTTGGACGGTTCGGACTTCGGATGCTTCGTCAGCATTTTGATTACATAGTCAGATATCACAAATCATCAGACCCGCGGAAACGGTTTGACGGCGGAACATATGACGATAATAATAATCACAGAGAGAGAGAGAGAGTACATGTCCAGTAGTGAGAAGAATAGGAAGAAACTCTTCTGGCAAACAATCGGCCGCAATTATTACCCTTTCCGGCATTTGCCCGAAGGGATGTAATTTGAATAATCTTTGTTCCTTCTAGTCTCGTGTCTTGTCCCTGCCCTGTCCTGTTCTCGCCTTTCGGCATCTTGACTGCGAAATGCTAGCGTGATCGTCATCCGGAAGTTCGAGTTTGCCCTTGCCTACCCAGCCTGCGTTTAAGCATCCCGAGCTGCCTACTCTCATACTCGGCCGGTCTTTGAATGATACTTCCCACTTTTAATACGATATGTGCACAGTAGCGCGGCAATTCTAATCACCCCGAAAGCCCAAAAAAACTCAATTTACCGCGGAGGAGGATTCATAATCAAATTTCAATTTCCCTCCCACACACTCACCCCATATGATCTCAATGCAACCAATTCAACCCGCCCCGCCAATGCAGAGTTCGGCGCAGGTAAGCCTCTTCCTCTATTCATCTACATCACCTTACCCTACCATTCCCCCAAGACAGTAATCTCATCGGCTGACTCATGGATGTATAAAAAAGGAGATGAATGCAGACAATGGTAAGTGTGTTTGCGCCACGGGTCCTCCCTCTCCTCGGATTCGCAAAGAAATGAAATGTTAGCCTGCTGACATGATCTTTCACTTCCCCCAGCTTTAAGAGCCCAGCTGGCCGCCGTCATCAACACTTCCCATACGCATGGCTATAGTGACGTCCCAGCATCGAGTCCAAGCCCACACGGTCATAATATCGATCCCGCCATCGCCGGTCAAGACATCATGAGTGGCAGCGCCGAGAGCGGCGGCGACGACAGCATGGGCGACGGTCGCAAAGGCGGAAAACGCGAACTCTCGCAATCGAAGCGCGCGGCGCAAAATCGGGCTGCTCAGGTACGTCCGTTGCTGTTATGTTCTTGTTTCGCGATCGTTCACAAACGATGCAATGTTTGGATGTCGACGGAATTCTCGTTAGATGCGTCTGCTTTTGCTTTGTCAATTCTCATGTCATCCATCTTTCGAACCATAGGCTTACGTAACAATGCATCGCAGCGAGCGTTCCGCCAACGCAAAGAAGGATACATCAAGAAGCTAGAAGAGCAGGTTAGAGAGCTGCATGCTCTGGAGGATAATTACAAGGCCATCCAGACGGAGAATTACTCGTTGCGCGAATATATCATCCATCTCCAGTCGCGCCTCATCGAGTCTCATGGCGAATTCCCTCAACCCCCCGCCAATGTCAACCTCAGCCATCCGCGCGAGGATCCCATGAGCCAGCTTCACCGCCATGCCGAAGTCCCTACCGCGCCGATGGGCATGTCGGCCATGAGCCAGCTGCAGGCATCTGCCGCGCAAGCCGTCGCCGATCTGGGTAATAGCAAGCGTCAGCAAGACGAGGTCTTCATGGGCCAGAACAAGAGATTCCGACAGGATAACGATGAGCCTAGTGATGACCTCATCAGCAGGCAGTTACAAGATAGTCTTCCGAGATCGTAATTCCTTTCATTCCCATTCCCATTCCCATTCCCGGCGAATAAACTGGTACTCAGGCGTTAGCGGTTATTCTTTCGCTACTGGCATCAAGGAACAAGGCGTTGACAATTACTTGTACGGAGGCAGTCTTCTCATACTGTGAAGGTTAAGACTGACGAGATGACGTGTTTGTAATCCGGCGTTGATGAAGTGGGTCTTGGGCTTGTATTGCTTGCCTTCTTTTTACTCTACTGTCATGGCTCAAGAGAAAGAAGGTTTTATCACAATTTACGGTGATGGCGCTAATCAAACGAATTGTAACAACATTTTAATCCTTTAGAAAAGATATACGCATGCATGACTTGACCTTGCTCCCTTTTGATCTGACCGGCTTGACTACGCCATCTTGAAACCATCCTTGTACTCTCTATGAAGAAACCTTCTTCCCGTCAGCTCAGTCCATCCCATCATGACCTGGCCTTTGCTCTTTATCAAACAAAAGCATTTCCCAGATCGTGCTCCTGTTCACATATTAGCGATCACATGTTTTACCCTCAGAGAGGAGAGCAACACACCTTCAAATAATCATGCCCCTTCTCCTGATATTCCTCGTATGTAACCGCCGCCCCCTTCCACTTCGGTCCACAAGCCCACCCCGCCGCCCCCTTCCACGCATCCAGCACGCCATCTTTGGCCCTACGGATCGTCAATTCGGCCCCGGCCGGCAATACCGCTGTTAGCTCATCCCTGAGTCGCTCATCAAAGCCTTGAAACAACGTGTTCCCGCCCGTTAGGAAGATATCCCTCAGGAAATCTTCTTGCTTGCACGTCATGCCGTTGAGATTGAGGCCCGAAAGGCGGTGCGCGAGGATGTCAGCTGCGATCTCGACGATTCCTGCTTGGTCTAGCCCCGCGATGGAGGGTTGGAAGATCACTTCTGGGACGCGGATGCGCTCGACGTTGAGGTGTAGTTGGTGCGATTCGGCTTGGCTGGAGGGGTCGAAGGGGCGAGGGCCGCGGAGGAAAGCGTGCACGAGGCTTTTGGTCCAGTCTGTTTGTGCGTCTAACGTGTGTTGGGTGGTGAAGTCGGGGTCGTATTTGAGGAGGTCGGCTTCGAGGTTTTTGAGGCTGACGCCGAGATCTTCTTCTTCTTCTTCGTCATCGGTGCCTCCGCCAGTTGCGATTTGTCTGTAGACACCCCAATCATCATCGTTGGCACCAAAGTTGTCGTCATCATTGCCGCGACGTCGTTTTTTTGTTGGGTTGTCCGATGCTAGGTTGGCAATGCTTTTCATGCGGATCTGACTGGCCAGAGATTTTCGGTTTCCCAGGTCTGCCTTTAGTCGTTCCTTCTCCTTGAGCTTCTGTATCATCGACTCTCGCGCAGCTCTACGGTCTTGCAGCCAGCCTTCCAGGTCATTTTCTCGTCGCTCTTCGTCAAGTCTTTGTTCTTCTGCCACCCGAGCTTTCTCCTTCTCCTTTTCGGCCTTAGCACGTGCCCTGGCATCATGGTTCGATTTCATTAAACGTTGATGACGTTTTTGCTTCAAACCTGCCTCGTCAAGCTGATCATCCGGCACGTCTAAGAGTTCGAATGAGGGGATTTCTTGCTCCTCCTCAATTTCAGGTCCACCAACATCCTTGGTCCTCGCTTTCCGAATGGAGAGGTCAAGCTCTTTGATGGTCTTGGCCAAAGCAGCTTCATCGCGCAAATCTTCTGCATCAAGCAGTCGCTTTATCTCCTTCTTGCTTTCCGTAGCTAGCTTTGATTGTAGATCTCGATAATAGTCGAGTTCCTGTTCCTTGCGTACCAACTTTTCTAATCGTGCCTTTGCTGCTTGCTCTTGTAAACGTCGCCCACTCTCTTTTCTCTTTTCTGCAGCTCTTGCCAACTCCTCCTCACTCTTTTGAACCACAACTTCTTCAGTGTATGGGTATTGTATGACATGATCTCTGTCTTCAAGTCCAGACCAATCAAGATATTTGCTTAGTTCAGAATCATAATCACGAGAGACATAGCAGTGCTCTCGGACTAGATATTCGGCTTGAGAAACTGTGAGTTTACCTGGAAATGTTGGATACTTTAATCGAAGGAGCTTGTATAGATATTCTGCACTCTGTGATCCGCCCCAATTGAGTCTAGTTGCTTGGGTGAGGAGTGGTTTTGAGTTGAAGACTGGGATTAAATGTGTCGAGCTGTGAGATGAAGAAACAACCAACCCGGTCTTGCCCTTGTTATACGCGTAAGAGAAAAGAGAATCTATGCCGAATGCAAGAGATGGTGCTTGATAGCACTCGAAGATTATCTCTGTCATACCTATGAGTGTGTCAGAAAAATTTATGTAAGAATGTGGTGGTCATCATACACTTTCTAGAGTACGGTAGATTGGCAACTGCTTCGGTCATAACGATGGGCATGCCAACTGATCCATCTGAACCATCAATGCCCATCTTGAGGAAGATATAGTCGAGGACAGACTCCATCACGTCCCAATTGCTGACTATACCACTTCCAGCCTCAAAGGCATTTCTCATATGTCCCTTGGCTGTGGTGTCTG
>Ga0335075_10017403_pt1 | contig 10686 bp, 8 predicted proteins | sample Lox_Sample_24_FD_206723 | JGI IMG/M metagenome (GOLD analysis project Ga0335075, IMG submission 206723) | Soil microbial communities from Loxahatchee National Wildlife Refuge, Florida, United States - Lox_Sample_2.4 | ecosystem: Environmental > Terrestrial > Soil > Wetlands | place: USA: Florida... | reverse complement strand
TTCGGAAGCGACGCGCACGAGGCGGTAGGGGTACCGGCGGGCGGATTCCTTCCGATGCGCGGGTCACACGTGCCGCCTCGGCCGGAGATCGAACACATCTCAGCTGGAGACGCGGCTTGGCTCGAGCTCTCCAGCACCGTCCTCCGTTCGGTCGAGCTGTTCCGCAATCGGATCGCCGAACAGGTGGAGGAGGCGACCCGAACCGTCCAGGCGCGAGTCGACGACGCCCTGCACTACCGCGAGTTGGGCGAGCAAGCGGCGCGTGACCGCGCCGATGAGTTGTTGCGAATCGCGCAGCACCTCAGTCACTTAGCGGATGGGCTCGACTGGATGCTGCTCGATGAGCGATGAGTTCCTCCGGGCAACCTGGGGCTCTGGGATCAGTCGATAATCGAACGAGCTCCCCGGGCCGGAAGTGCTTGAGGATCTCGCCGGCACCACGTCCTTTTGCACTGATCGACGCTAGGAAGCCAACCGCGTGACATCCGACGCGGCGCTCGATCACATCGAATGCCCCGTCGCACATAAACAGAACGTGCGTGGTATCGATGGTAACCCATCTCCCGCCCGTGTCCTCACGTACGGACGGGGAGGGAGACGGTCGTCCCACCCAGCAGCTTTACCAGTGACTGCTGCGTGCCCCCTCCGGACACGTCGCAACGATCGATGGGCCATTCGCGATCAGCGTGATCTTGCCGACCTCGTCCAAATCTGCCCGAGGCATGACGTCGAAGTTCCGAGTGCGCCGCCGACGACCGTACTGCGTTAGGATCCGAGACGAGCGATGAGGCTCGTTCTGGCTGCGGCAATAAGCCGCTGATGGCCTCTACCCCACGTCGGTTCCATCCGTGGAGGTTCCCATGCCAGCTGCCGAGCCCGATGCCGCCCCCGTCGCTAGCTCAAACCCGCGACGCCTGCAGGCCCTGATACCGTTTGGTTTGTTCATGGCGCCGTTTGGCGCGGCCGCAGCGCTGGCCGCCGCGACGCACGCCAAGTCGCCGCTGTTGGTCGCGCTGGCGACCGCAGTATTGCTCGCGACTCTCGCCGGCTTCGCGGCGTGGGTGCTGATCACCGACCGCCGCGCCAGTAAGGCGCGTCGGCACGCTCGGATGACCGAGGAGGACTGGGCGGAGTTCGAACGGTCGTTCTGGGCGCACGTGGAGCGTCGTTCAGAGCGCCCGTGAGCAAGGAATTTCCTGGCCATTGCTCGTGCCGTGCAGAACGGACTTTCGCCATGGAAAAAACGGCGCGCAGTCGCGGCGCGATCATCCCCAGGTCGACGCATGTTCGCGATGTACGGCTGGCACGATGATCCAGAAAAGCACTGCCTCGGTCTGCCCGAGATTGCGCCATCCGTCGACTCGGTAACTGGCGGCCACGAGTACCTCGCCAGATCTGAGGGTGGCGGTCTGGCCGGCCACTTGCACGGCGACCAGTCCGCTCGCGACAGCGACAATTCCAGTGCCCGCGGTCGCAGTCCGTTCGATCCGGACGCCGCTCGTACGAGCGTCGAGTCGAACCAGGTCGACGCGAAGATCCGATTGCCCGCCTTCAATTAGTGTGATCGTGGGCTCGGAGCCACGCTGTGGATCATCGGCTCGTCGCCCGATCCGATACGTCACTGGATCCACCCCGCGCAAGAGATCGTCGATCGTGACTCCCAGCGCGGAGCTCAGTCGTACGAGAGTCGCTAGGGAAAGTCCACGCGCTGCGCGCTCGGCTTGCGAGATGGCACTTGCGGTGACCCCTCCAAGGGCTGCAAGATCATGCTGGCTGAGACCGCGCGACCGGCGTATCGCGCGCAACGACGCGGCTACCTGGCCGATGACCTCGGCGGGAGCGAGTGCCAATCGCCCACCCTCGTCGCGCCAGTGAAGCACCGAGCCCCGTACGGCGTCATTGCGACCTTCTGCCTTGACCACACGGACGCTGCGTTCATCCACGCGCAGGACGCACTGCGTTACCGCCTCGACCGTGTCACGTACCATCGAGGGCGTCTCCCGCATGCTCGTCGACCAATAGGCGATTGCCTCCATCTCCAAGAGCAACGGGCAGCAACGCGCGAAGAAGCGACGGGTGTTCGCCGCTCCCCACGCTCGCACCATCGCGTCGAGCGAGTCGAACAGCAGCAGACGGCGTCCTCGCGGCTGGCAAAGACGCCGGATTTCCCGAATCAGCTCACCCGGTCCGGCAAACTCGCTGCCGCTCCCAGCGTCGATAATGGTGATGCCGGCACTCCGGTACTCCTCCCCGTCGTCCTCGATCGCCACGAACGCTCTCGTGTCGAAAGCGGCGGATATGCCCGCGATCGCCCGATAAAACGCCCCTGGTGACGCACCGTGGAGCTCCCACACGACATTGTCCCCCCAATAGAGACCGCCGAGCACGGCATCGAGAGCACCGAGGCCGGTGCTGACTCTTCGCTCTGATTGCTGCCTAGGAAGCACTGCCGTGATGTCGCGTCGCGTCACAAGCCCCGGCCCGTGGCCAGGCATGGCAACCGAGTGCCACAAGGTCCGTGTTCGCCGTGGTCCGGTGAACGCGATCAGGACCATGCGATCCGGACCGCGATGGCTCGTCCACGCGGTCCGAAGCAGCCTCGAAGCGACCATCAGCAGGGGGAACAACCAAGGCGGGCTGGTCCCGCATCTTCCAGCCGGCACGAGAGGTTCGTGCCCTCAGCCGCCCGGACTGAGATGTCCGGCCCCTACGTCGAATACCGCACGCACTGCATTTCATCAGACCTCCACGCCCTCGATCGGTTGAGCTCGGAGAGGCCATCAGCGGCACGTGCCGCGGTCTGAGCGAGCCTCATCGCTCGCGTCAAAGCGTATTACACCACCCGATTCACGCCAGGACGCGGTGGCTTCGATCAAATCCGGCTGCGAGGATGTGCGCAGGCGCTACCCGGCCTGACCCGGACCCTCGCCGACCAGCGCACGCGCTGGACACCTGACTGGGGCCACGTCGTATCCTGGTAAGTGGCGATGAGGCTCGCCTCCAACGCGCCGGTTAGCGCTGATGGCCTCTACCGGTGTTTGTCAGCCGCGCGGTCCGAAGGAGGCGAAGCAGAGACGTCCGAAGCGCCGTTCAAAGCCCGGATGCTGTCCGCAGGAGGGCGCTTCCCGACGGATTCACATGATGCGCCGCGTTGAAGCGACCCAGCGCTTGCGCGCGGTAGAAGCGTCGGTCTCGTCCGACGCGGTGATCAGCGCACTCGACGACCCAAGTCCGGAAGTGGCGCGGGCAGCGATTCGCCGGCTGGTCGCACTGGAGGGAGACGGGGCCGCCCCAGCGTTGCGTGCACGCGTCCTCGACGTTGAACTCGGTGTCGTGGCGGACTTCGCCAAGGCCCTTGCGCAAATCGGGGATGGCCGGGTGCTCGAAATGGCAATCGGCGGGCTGGACGATCAGCGGCCGACGCGACGGCTCGCCGCGATCCGCGCCATCGGCGCCCTGGCCGACGATCCGGCTGGCGTCGGGCCGTTGCGCGCAGCATTGGATGATGACGTTGCCGGTGTACGGGCAGCGGCGCTCGAAGTTCTCGGCCGAATGGCGCGACCCGGTGCGAGCGTCGGAGCGGACTGCGCTCGCTTGCTGTCTGACCCGGTCGCGTACGTCCGGACCGTCGCGGTGCGGACGGTGGCGCGCTTGGTGAGCCACCCCGGGCCGACGCTGTCTGCGGCAGCAGAGGATCAGGACCGGCTAGTGCGGCTCGCGGTCGGTCAGTTCGCGGCGAGCCTGCCCGAGCGAGCGGCCCGGGCGTTGCTCGAAGACCCCGACGTTCGCGTCAGGGAAGCCGCGGCGCGCGCCGCGGGAGTACGCGAGGTGGACGCGCTCGCTGCACTGCTCCGCGACGATCGGGCGCCCGATGTCCGACGCGCGGCCGCGCACTCGCTGGGCGCCATGCACGAGCAACAGGTCGCCGATCTGGTCCTCCCGGGACTGGAGGACCGGGACGCGCTCGTGCGCGTGGCGGCACTTGGCGCGCTGGAGCGCCTGCTGACGCGGGAGGGAGCCGTGAGACGGCTGTGCGATGAGCTTTCTGGCGAGCGGGCGAGCCGGCGACGCGCCTGTTTGTATGCGCTCGCGCGCCTGGATGCCCGAGAGGCGGCTCGCGAGCTTACGCGGCTCGTCACCGATCCGGACCCCGAAGTTCGCCTCGCCCTGATCCACACCGCGGCCCTCCTCGATGAGCCAGAGCGCATAATCCGCTACCTCTCACGCGACACGGACCAGGCGGTTCGTAACGCCGCCGAGATGTGGCGGCTTCGGGCGTCGCGGGCCGAGTCGTGACCGATAAGGCCGAACTTGATCGAGAAACGTAGAGGCATCCCGAGCCTTCAGGCGCGATGCGCGCGCCAGCCGCGTGACGCGCTGTTCGCATCGGTGGCCCGTGACGAGCAGCTACGAGGTGTACACGGCGTACGCGATCACCACCACTACGAACACGTAGAACAGGTACAGGTTCACGTCACCGCTCTGAATCGGCCGCGCCAGATTGGCCAGGATCTCCACGAGACGGATCACTGGCCGGTACAGGTAGCGCTGGAAGATCGGAGTGACCTGGAAGTGATAGTGCACGGGACCCGATCGTCCCGCCGGGTCGTCCGAGGCGCGCTCGAGGTGAATGTTCGGTCGATACAAAGGCTCGAATGTCACGCGCACGGGGTTGGCATGCGTCGTGGCGGTGTACTGCATGCGGGGCTTGAACGACAGAATCCCCCCGTCCCATACCGGGACTCGCCGACTCGCGGCGCGTGAGCGTCCGGCGAGGAAGATCAGGATCGGGACCGCACTGATCGCCACGAGGAAGGCGGCGAGGTAGGTGGGCGAGAACTCCGAGAACTCGGTGTGGGCGGGGATCACTCCCAGCTGCGGGACGATCAGCTTCGAGTGGATGTCGATACCGGAGGTCGCGCGTGCCACCCGGTCGAGAGCGGTGAGGACCAGCGGGGCACCGATGCCGAGAAAGACGCACGCGGCGGCGAGAAGTGCCGGACCGGCCACGGGCTGATGGGACTCGGTAGCGTGGGCGGCCGGGCCCGATCTGGGCATGCCAAGGAAGGGAATGCCGTAGGAACGAACGAACGCATTGATCGCCAGCCCGCCCGTGAGCGCGATCAGCGCTCCCGCGATCACGATCAGGATTCCGACGAGGTGGCTCGAGATGCGGAAGCCCTGGAAGAGCCCCTGGAACAGCAGCCACTCCGAGACGAAGCCGTTGAGCGGCGGAAGCGCCGCGATCGCGACCGTACCGATCAGGCAGATGACCGCGGTGCGCGGGAGCCGGCGGATCAGGCCCCCGAGCCGATCGAGATCCCGGGTCCCCGTCGCGTGCTCGATCACGCCCGCCTCGAGGAACAGCAGCGTCTTGTACGTGCCGTGGTTGACCGTGTGGTACAGCGCCACGATCAGCAGGAAGGCGCCAATCGCGCGCTGCCCGTACGCGGTGAACGCCATGCCGGCGCCCAGCGCGGTGACGATGATCCCGATGTTCTCGATGCTCGAGTAGGCGAGGAACCGCTTCAGGTCGCGCTCCATGAGCGCGTACAGAATCCCGAGCACGGCCGAGATCGCGCCGAGGCCCATCGTCACCAGACCCCACCATGCGGGTCCGCCGCGCAGGAGCGTGAAGCCGAACAGCGCGATGCCGTACACCCCGAGCTTGATGATCAGCCCGGACAGGAACGCCGACCCGTCAGCCGGGGCGACCGGGTGGGCGGCGGGAAGCCAGATGTGAAACGGCACGAGACCGGCCTTGAAGCCAAAGCCGCACAGCGCGAGGAGGAACGCGGCCGACCGCCATCCCGCGTGCACGCGCGAGGCACGGGCAGCGATCGTGACCAGGTCAAGCGAGCCGGTCTGCGTGGCCAGGATCGCGAACGCCAGCACGATCAGCACGAAGCCGACCTCGCTGAGCGCGATGAACAGAAACGCGCCGCTCGTCACACCGGGCCGGTCGTGGTGGCGCAAGATGAGCAGGTAGCACAGCAGCGCCATCGTCTCCCAGGCCACGAGGAACGCGACGACATTGGCGGCGATCAGCACGGCCAGTGAGGCGAGCAGCGCCAGGTTGTAAACGGCCAGGTAAACGGCGGTTCCGCCGCCCGGAGGGTGGTAGCGCGGCGCGTAGAGTGCGATTGCCCCGGCGATCAGGCCGAGCAGCGCGACGAACGGGGCCGCCAGGGGCGCCAGGTGAAAGCTCGCCCCGCCGACGGTTCCGGATCCGAGCGTGAGCGTCGGCCCGGCGGCGTGGACCGCGAGCAGAATTCCGCAGATCATCGATGCGGTTCCCCCAAGGCCCGAGAGCAGGCACGAGGCGACCAGCCCCAGCCGGCGCGCCGCGATCAGGCCGAAGACGGCCGCGGCAAGCCATGCTCCGGCGGCTCCTATCGCCAGTGCGCCGATCGCCTCCTTCATCCGGCGCTCCCGGCGTCGAGATCCAGAGACAGCGCCGAGACGCGCTCCTCGAGCCGCCCAACCGCGACGAGTAGGCCCTGCAGGAGCGCCAGCGGACTCGGGGGGCAGCCCGGAACGAATACGTCGACCGGCACGACCCGATCAATCGCGCCGTGGATCAACTCGTCCTCGGGGTACACGCCGCCCAGCGCGCACGCGCCAACCGCGATCACCGCCTTCGGGTCGGGCGTAGCCTGGTAGGCCTTCAGCAGCAAGTTGTCGGCGGCCCGCACCGCCGGGCCCGTCACCATCAAGAGGTCGGCATGCCGCGGGGCGGGAGTGAAGAAGAATCCGAGTCGATGCAGGTCGTAGTGGGGGGAGGCGAGCAGACGGAGCTCCGACTCGCACACGGCACACGACCCGGTGTCCACCGTGCGGATATGCAGGCTGCGGTCAAACAGCCGCAGCGCGCGCAGCCGCAGCTCGCGGGAGAGTTCGCCGAGATCGTCCGGCTCGGGCTTATCCCAAAGCACCCTGCGCCTCCTCCGACCCGCGAATCGGCACGCGTTTCAACAGTGCAGAGCGGTCCCTCGTCGCGAGCAGGAACTCTCCGCTCGGACTCACCGCACCCCCACCGATCTCCAAGCACGATCCGCAAGCCGTGCAGCGACCGAGGTCGACGACGAGCTCACGCCCCGTCACCCTCAATGCCCGCGCAGGGCAATGCTCGACCAGCTTGTCAGCCAGATCCGGGGTGAGACGAGTCGAGTGAAACGCCGGTGCGCTCGGCAGGCCGGTAGCCCACGCATCAACCGTCCTGGGATAACGAGTGGTGGCGATGCCCCGGCGCAACCCTCGATAGAACCAGAAGGCCATCAGCGGGCGAAGCCGGCCACGGTCAGCCAGAAGCTGGCCTCGATGATCGGGATGTCGGTGAACACGTTCTGCGATCGGGCGGCATCATCGAACGCCCTCCAGTTCCGGACCGAGGCCGGGCGCAAGCGGACCTGGTCGATCCTTCCGTCGTCGTCGAGCGACACCCACGCCAGCGCTTCGCCTCGGGGCGACTCGGCCCAGCCAAGTCCGGCGCCGGCTCCGGAGGTGACCGGCTCGGATCCAGGGCCGGCCTCGGCCAGGTGCGCGGCGATCAGCCGCGAGGACTCCTCGACCTCCTGGACCATGACGCGCATCCGCGCCAACACGTCGCCCGCCTGCTGCACTGCCACGACGGGCGGCGGCTCATCGCCGACTCCGGTGGGATGGTCGCGGCGAACATCGATCACCTGTCCGGACGCGCGCCCTACAGGTCCTACCAGCGAAAGCCGGTGTGCATTCTCCGGAGTGACGGTCCCGGTCGATTCCAGCCGGTCAACGTGGGAGTTGGTGGCCAGGAGCGCCTCGACGACGTAGCGGAACTCGTCGAGCGCCGGGGCCAGCTGCGCCTTGACCTCCGCGACATTAGGCTCGCGCCGGACGCCGCCGGGGGAGACGACCCCGAACAGGTACCGGTGTCCGAACGCAGCGAGGTTCAGACGGAGCAAGCGCTCGAGCACGATCTCGCCGCGCGCCTGACCGACCGACAGTCCAGTCGTCTGACACATCGCCGCGATCGCCGCGGCGTGGTTGTAGATTCGTTCGAGCTCGAGCGCCACCGCCCGCGTATGCGCGGCCGCCGCCGGAATCTCCGTGCCGGTGGCCATCTCCACCGCACGGCAGAAGGCGAGGGTATCTCCCACCGACGACAGTCCATCGGCGCGTTCGGCGAAGAACACCCCACGGTCGGGATCCAAGCCGACGAGGCGACGCTCGATGCCGCGATGCTTATGCCACTGAAACAGATACAGGTCGAGCACCTCTTCGCCGGTCGTCACCAACCCCATATACAGCGACTCCCATGCGACGACTCGGACGGGCCCGAACGGAAACTCAAACGCCTCGCCGCTGACCACATGCGGCTCGTAGTCGCGCGCGAGCCTTCTCCCTTCACGTCGCCGCAACCGCGGGAACAGGTCGGAGCGGTGCGGCGGGACCAGCACCCGGTTAAGCCGCTTGTCGTTATCGGGACGGACCCCGTACTGCTCGTAGATCTCGCACTCCTCGACGAACGCGGCCGGATCGAGATCGGAAAGGGGAGGGAAGCGGTCCTCGTGGAGCTCACACTCGAGCACGAGGTAACGGCTCTCGGCGTCGAGCGCGTACACACTGCGCAGGACAACCTGCCCGTCGGCGCCATCCCCGGCGAACAGGTCGGCCAAGCGCGCGCCGTGCTCGGTCCAGAGCTCGTGGCTGAGCGAAGCGAGCTGGGCGGTCTCGACACGCTCGGTCCGGATCCGGTCAGCACCCGGCAGCAGCGCCACGCCGTCGCCGTTCAGACCCGACTTTTCGGCACGCTCGTTCACGAGATAGCGTGGATCGAGTGCATGATCAACCGGTCGAGCCCACCCGGAATCCACAATCCCAGCAGCAGCAGGAGCACCATCCCGGCCACCAAGGGCGTACCGGCCAGCACCCGCGCGGACGGTTCACGGTAGGCCGGTCCATCCGTCGGTCGGTCCGGGAAACCGCCGAGCACCATCTGGGCTACCGCACCGACGAGCGCGACGAACACGATCGCGAGCAGAACGAGAAGCGCCGCAACGAGCACGACACTCGAACGGGCAAGACCCGCCCGGACGATCGTGAACTCGCTCAGAAACAGCCCAAACGGGGGCGACCCGGCCACGGCGAGCGCCGCGAGCAGCAGCACAGCGCCCGTCAGCGGAGTCACCTTCAAGACTCCTCGCACATCGTCGATCAGTCGCGTGCGGTAGCGCAGGACCAGATCGCCGCTTGTGAGGAACAGGACCGCCTTGCCGATCGCGTGGGTGAGCGTGTGGAGCAACGCTCCGTACAGGCCGAGCACACCCCCGAAGCCCAGGGCAATCGAGATGATCCCCATGTGCTCGACCGATGAGTAGGCGAACAGCCGCTTGTAGTTACCTCGCAGGACGATGAACAGCGCGCCGATGATCACCGAGGCGAAGCCGAAGATGAGCAGAATCCGCGCCGCGTAGTGCGTCCCCAGCTCGGCGTGGGTGAGCGCCTGGAAGCGGATGATCGCGTACATGCCCGTGTTGAGCAGCGCGGCGGACAGCATCGCGCTGGCCGGACTGGGCGCCTCGGAGTGGGCGTCGGGCAACCAGGTGTGCATCGGCGCGAGCCCGACCTTGGTCCCGTAGCCGATCAAGGCGAGCAGAAACGCCAGCCTCAGACTCTCCGCGTGCAGTCCGGCCGCGTGGGCGAACAGATATGACCAGGTCAGATGTTCCGTCGGCGAGCCGGGGATCTGACTAGCGGCGAGGTACAAAAACAGCGTCCCGACCAGCGCGATCGTCACGCCGAACGAGCTGATGATGATGTACTTCCAAGCGGCCTCGAGCGAGCGCGGCTTTCCCTCCAGGCCAACCAGCACGCAGCTCGCCAGCGTGCTCGCCTCGATCAGCACCCACAGCAACCCGAGGCTGCCGGTCTCGAACGAGGCAAGCATCATCGACGCGAAAATCGCGAAGAAGATGAAGTAGAGGCGCACCTGCAGAGGACTGAGTTCGCCTCGGTCCTCCTCCGCGCGCACATAGGCGGCCGAGCCGACGCTGGCCAGAGCGACCACGAGCGCAATCGTGGCCAGAAAGAAGCCGCTCAGCGGATCGAGATACAGGAAGCCGCTCAGCCCGTGCACCCGACGCCCGCCACCCACATGGACGGTCAGCACGATCGCCACCGCCAGCGTCGCCAGTCCGGAAACCACGGACACGGTGCCGAGCGGCCGAGCCCGGGCGCTGAGCGCGGTCGCGAGCGCCGGCAGCAACGGCAGCAGCACGACGATGAGCGCGAGGATCCTCATTCGGTCAGCTGCCTCAGCTCGGGGGCGCTCGCCTCGGCGAGCTGGCGGGCCAGCCCGGAGACGAACGCGATCATGATCAAGACGGCGGCCACCAGATCGAGGAACACGCCGGCCTCGACGATGAACGGGAACGTCGACACGGTCGCGATCGCGCCGAGGAACACGCCGTTCTCGATGATCAGCCACCCGATCAACTGCGCGATCGTGTGCCGGCGCACGACCATGCAGAGCGCCCCGAGCAGGATCACGGCGGTCGAGATCGGCAACACCGCCTCGGCCACGAGCGCGTTGCCCACGGTGCCCGCTCGAATGGCCAGGAACGCGAACGCGGTCAAAAACGCGCCAAAGATCAACGAGCTCGACAACCCGGTGGAGAGGGAAACGTCACGCTTCAGGGCGAAACG
>Ga0335075_10017402_pt1 | contig 10686 bp, 5 predicted proteins | sample Lox_Sample_24_FD_206723 | JGI IMG/M metagenome (GOLD analysis project Ga0335075, IMG submission 206723) | Soil microbial communities from Loxahatchee National Wildlife Refuge, Florida, United States - Lox_Sample_2.4 | ecosystem: Environmental > Terrestrial > Soil > Wetlands | place: USA: Florida... | reverse complement strand
TAGCGTCTCGTACGGCCCTTTTTGGGTTTTGCAACAAAGGAAATAGTACTCTGCCGTTTAAAACTGCGTTTCAAGGTCATGTTGTCTTATTTCTGTCATGCATGGTATAGCGATTCCATAATTTGAAACGGCAGGCCCAAGTCGGCTCCCGATAGGGAAATCACCCCAGCGTCGCGCTGCATGAGTGGCCTGACATGGTGGAGGGTGAATCGGAATAAGCCACGTTCTCCTCCCCCACTGTACTTTCAGCTCGTCTGCTTCAGCCGCTAAATCGTGTCACCATCCCTTCGGATCCTCCCTGACTACTCTGCTCTACGACTGCTGTAGCAACAGGCGTTGCACCACTTGATTCGTCTATTTTCCTGGCGTTCTGGTGGCGTTGAGTTGTCTTCCTGGATAATTGATGATAGGGCGTTTATGCTTCTTGCCTCCACGGTCATATTTGCGCTGTCCCGGCATGGCTGCCTTGATCGACAGGTGCCACCTTGCATACTCGAAGAGACAAAGAGCAGGTGGTCTGCTCAAGACGAATGCATAACAAGTGAACGCACCTTCGCCGCTGGTTATCAGTTGATTGCAACGCCACCATCCAGCTTCTTGATCTGCACCATTTTCTCGACTTCCCGTCGGTCACGCAGTTAGATCTGCTTGCAATATCGCTTCGCCGGTCGAACTACACAAATTAGCGTCTTGGCGTACAGAAACACAGATTATCATTACAGTGGTCTTTTTTGGGCCTATGAACCTCGGGAATTCCTGATACTTGGGAATCTAAGGAAACAAATGACGGCGATTGCGAAAACCGGGTCGGTTTTTGGTCTGACGTTTGGGGCGCTGTGAATCCATAGCCACTGGAGCGCGCTGTGTGAAGTTTCGAGATGAGGTACGCCGAGACGCTATCTGACATATCCGAGGGGCCCCGGCCGGGGGGGGCCCAAGTGGGCGGGAAACGCGCCCCCCTCAGGTTACGCCGACGCACACTAACCTTCCTTGATCGGTGGTGAATCTGACCTAAAAGCTGAGGTAAAATTACAGATCGTACTATTCTGTACTATTCCAAGACCTAGCATCTACTGTAGACGGCGTTACTGTAGGCTCTTCACACTACTATTCGGGGCCCGGCGGCCTCACCAGGTCCCAGATCCTGACAAAAGTCAGTGTCACTCTACGCCACCCGTATCGGGGTATCCCGCTATACTATACACGCACTTTACGAGTTTCACTATCAGTCCACTCAACACCTCCAGCCCTCGTACGGCATGGCCCCGACCATCATGCACGCCGACGGCGGAGCTATCCTGAGAAATGTGTGGGCTGAATCAAATGATGTTGACATTCTCGATTGAAGCTCGCTTTGCATCCCTGCTGGCCTTGCAGGGACAAGCCAATTGCGTGTGCCAGCGCCCGAATTCCCCTGCGCTGACTTGGCAAAAACGCAACAGGCTCGCTGTTTTCTTTTCTCAGGCTCTTGTCGTCCCGGGCATCGGTGGCGCTGTTCCCCCCCCGACGCGCACCGCCTTTTGCATAGCCCAGGCTGCTCAGAATGGTTAGATGCGTTTGGCAGCCGGATGTGAAGTTTCAATGGTACATATCCGATGATTGCAAAGCCGTGCGACTATCTATAATATCACCGGATCAGCACCGATCGTTTTGCGGGCATCGCACTGGCCTTCCTTGCTGAGAATATTCATGTTCCCTTGACTCAGAACGACCAAACAGCATGGATCCGCTCAGCGTGGACTCGACCCTGCTTGGACTTGCTCTGCATGCCTCTCTTCGGAAACGCGGCCATGATTCCGTGAATGATGAGGCTCGTGCCCTGAGAGATGTCGGCCTGCATTTGGTCTATCAGCCTGAATCGGACGCTGGCATCGCGGTTGAGTAAGTCATGAAAAGTCAATCTGGTCCTGATAAGCTAACCGTAACGCGTTCCCAGTGTCATCTTGGTACATGGGCTGTCGGGCCATCCATTGAACACGTGGACAGGATTGAACTGCTTCTGGCCCAGGGACCTTCTAGCGCAGGATGTGCCGAACACCCGTGTCCTCACTTTTGGTTATGCAGCCCTTCTCGAAGGTGAGACCACATCCATAATGGGCCTAGGACAACTGCTGCTCGGTGCTATCGTCCGAGACCGGCTGCATATGGACTCATCCCGGCCAATTATTTTCGTTGCGCACAGCCTCGGAGGCCTGATCGTGAAATACGTGCGGTAGGCCGACGCTGTTGTGGCCGAACTATGGCTGACTTGTCTATGGCAGGCTCTTGTCCATGCCGACGTATCTGGCAAGCTCGACCCCAGTGCCGCCCTTGTGGTGCCTGCGACGAAGGGCATTTGCTTTTTCGGAACGCCTCACAACAACATCAACCGCACATCCTGGAGCGCCAGCGTGGCACAGGTCTGGAAGACGTTCGCCTCGCAACCGGAGCAAGCGCCACGACTCGCGACGAAAGCTCTGTCCGCCGCCCAAGACGCGACTGGCGCCCGCATCAATATCATGTTCGCCGATTTGGTGCGTTACCGAAAAATACAAATATTGTCATTCTACGAGAAGAGGCCCACGCACACAGCCGTGGGCAAGACTCTAGTGAGTGGCAGATGTCTCTGGCCATTGCTGCATGATAATAAACCGCTTGCTAGATCGTGGATCTGCAATCGGCCATCATTGGCCTAGATCGTGAACTACTGGTACCCATTTCCGCCGACCACAATGATCTTGCTAAGTTCAACTCGCGAGATTCCCCAGCGTATAAGGCGGTGCTGGCTTTCATACACGGCATCCTGCAAATCTCGAGTAACCCGATCGAAGTCGAGCTCTCAAATGATGCCAGAAGCGCAATCGAGTCAGCGAAGGAAAGCGAATCGGATGCGACAAGCCTGTCTTCCGAAACGCATCTCGATGTCCCAGGTATGTCTGTTATATGGTCCGTCCCACGATCCGCGCTTGTCACAGATTAACACGCAGTGTTCAGAGAGAGAGCGAATATTCCTCAGCCGTATGAAGTGCAGCTGGGCCGACGACCTGGCAATTCCCGGCGAGTTGTCCGGAGCCGCCGCATGGCTGCAGGAGTCCGATCTGTGGAAGCAGTGGCTCCACGGCGGCCAGATCCTCTGGATCATCGGGGACCAAGGAATGGGAAAGACATTCCTTGCCAAGCTTCTGGTCACAGTGCTCCGCCGCGACGCGGCCCAGACAACGAATTCGATCCTCGGACCGCAAGCAGAGCGGGAACCGCTCGCGCCCACGTCGCCCCCATCGCGCCTGGTACTGTATTACTTCTGCGACGCACGGCGGCCATCACAGGAAGAGGACGTGGTGGTGCTCCAGTCCTTTCTCTACCAGATTCTCACGCACGATCCAAGCCTCTTCCGCTATATCTACGGCACTCAGATTTTCCGCAGCGCGGAGGGGAACTTCTGGCAGTTCCAGCAGGCGTTCAACATGATTTTGAATAACCTGAAGTACGGACCCACAGACATCGTGATCGATGCCATCGACGAGTGCGACGAGCGGTCACACCGTACACTGTGTGGTTTTCTTACTTCCTTTGAATCAGTCCAGACCGTCAGGGTAATTCTGACCTCCAGGCCTGTTCCAGAGCTTCGACCGCCACTGTGTATCAATCTGAACACCAGCAGCGAGTACCATGAGAAGGATCTGCGAATCGCGATGCGGCGTGCCGTTGCCGACCTGGCTCTGTACCGGAAATTCCCGGAAGCATTCTCGAAGGAGATTTTTGACACTCTCCAAAAGAAGACACCTAGTATGCTTGCTGCTCATCTGTCTCTAGCTCTCTTGGAGAAGAAGCCCACTATTCGCGCGATGCGGGAAGTGCTGCGCAGACTTCCAGACGTTGTCAAGCTCGATGATCTGTTCTCCGAACTTCTGGAGACGACTCGTGATAGCAGTCGAAACATCCTCATACGGGCGTATTACTTTGTGTTGTGCTCGAGAAGAATCCTCACCGTTCGTGAGCTATCCACGCTCCTTGCCACCACCAGCGCGGGAATGGACGGACACCGGCCCGACCTCCGAGACATTTGTGAGTTAGAGATCCTGGGCTTAAAGTCAGTCCTGCAGAGCTTCCGGCGAGGGCTGCTGGAAGTATCAGGCGAAACAGTGGCGCTCGTGCATGGAGCGCTTACAGGATTTCTTTTGAAACCAAAGATGTTGCTGTTGTTTGTCGAGGCGCTCAGAGAGGACGACCGAGGCAGCAGGTTCAAGAATGCCATTGCCAGGGAAGGGTTCGTCCAGTCTGTGATGGCTGAGGCCTGCCTTCAATACATGAGCGCAGCTGTCAAGGCACGGAGCGACCCCAAATGCGCGTCAGAGTATTGCTTTACCTTCTGGTGCGAACATGCCCGGGAGGCCGGCCAGGACTGTTCAGACGAGCTGGTGACACTGGTAGCTGATTTCCTCTACCCATCTCAGGAAAGCCATGACCTGTACCAGAGGATGGTGGAGAAGGTGAACTGTTCCCGGGAAGGGTCTGCAGGCCGCCTCCTGCCGCCACGCAATGATCCGGCTTTCGTGCTAGCGGCATTGGATCTCTGCCATGTCCTTGCAGACCGCCTTTGCATTCCCATCTCGTCGTTCCAGGCAAGTGACTCTGCCGACCGTCTGCCGTTGCACTATGCAGCAGCCAATGATGCGGTCCAATCCACTAAATGGATTTTGGACATATATGGAAAGCTTGGTGCAGACAGGTTGAAGGGCCTCATCACAAAGCCCTCGCAAGAGAAAGTGACGGCACTCCAGCTGGCCACCAAGCATGGCAGGCTACAGATCCTCAACTTGCTTCTCGACTCTGTTGGCGACGACGGAAGCCTCGTGCGCTCACTGATGCAACTGGCCGCGGACTACGGCCAAGAAGATATCTTTGCCACTCTCTGGATGAGATCCAATGCATCGTCCATACCACCCACACCCACCGAGAAAGAGACCATCCTTGCATGTGCCGTGCGTCTGGACAGCGGGGAGGCGATGCGGGAGCTGCTCCAGGATCAAACTCTGGTCAATGCCGACATTGGCCATTCACAATTGCACAATGCAGTCACGAGCCAGTCGTTGCAGAGTGTCCAGGTGCTGATCGAACGCGGGGTCGATGTCAATGTCCCCGACAAGGAAGGATTGTATGCCATCCACATTGCCGCCCGACTTGGAGTGGACGAAATTGTCCAGCTTCTGCTCAGCGCTGGAGCTAAGGTCAACCAGACCGATAGCAAGGGGCGGACTGCATTGCATGTGGCCAGCCGTTGTGGCTTTATCCGCACTTGCACCCACCTTCTTAACAACGGAAGCAGCGTCAATTTGGTGGATGACAGTGGGCGACTGCCAGCTCATTATGCTGCTGAAATTGGGCATGATAAGCTGCTGAGACTGCTGATCGAAGCAGGATCGGATACATTGATGGCGGACAATGACGGCAAGACGATGCTGCATTTGGCAGCTGAAAAAGGGCACGAAGAAGTCGTAGCGATGCTGCTCAATCTGGAGCAAGGTGACATCGACGTGGACGCAGTGGATTCCCTTGAACGGACTGCCTTGCACTACGCAGTGGTGTCGGGGAACAGCAACATCGTCTCGAGGCTGCTCATTGCCGGAGCTTACATCGACGCGGCGGACTGCTCCGGTCTCACGCCGCTCCACCTTGCCGCCAGCAAGGCCGCCGACATCATCGTTGCCGAACTTCTGAAAAGCAACCCGGGCGTCAACCTCCAGGATGAAGAAGGCAGGACACCACTTCACCATGCTCTCATGACACGATATCCTTCCATTGCAGTTCTGCGAGCACTCCTCGATCATGGTGCCAACATCAACCAGATCGATAACGACCGCATGACACCCCTCCACTATGCAGCGAAGAGCTGTCATCTGCAGAGTATCATACTTCTTTCGGAATACGGCGCAAGAAGAGACATTCCTAATGCGAATGGGTTGCTTCCAGAGGACCTAATCGAAGACGACGAGCCCGCGGCGATGGAAATGCGGAAAAACTGTTGGTCAGTCCATCGAGAGGGTGAAATAGTGGACGCTTAGAAACACGAGACCAGCAACTAATCTCTGAGGTCAGTCGTTGTTTATTGGCAATCTTCAATCAAGGGTTTCGGACCTCGACCATGTTATGCCAGTCCCTGCCATATAGCATTTCCCAACTATGCGATCGGTTAAGGAAATGTAGGATTTACCATTGTTTTCTCAGTGCAAAAAGTGCCAATGTATGGTGGGCGTTATTAGTGGGAAAAGGGTTTTTTCCCAAAATTGGAAAATTTGTCAAACGGAATACGAATAGTACAGCCCTTTCGCCCTTTTTGGGAGTTTGCCGTACATCTTGGTGAAGTCTGTCTTGGTCTCTCTTTCTGCTATAAGCCGTATTTCAGTTCCTACTGGCCGGTTCGTACAGGTTCAGCTGGGCAGGCCGCAGGTGCTGAGGTAGTAAAACGACGGCGCGCATCGGTTGTGCGGTAGTCGTGCAGGGGGGGAGGGGTTGCGATCGGCGATCGTGATGAGAAATGGAGGGAGATTGAGGGAAGATGGAAGAGAGAATGGTCAACGGGGCGAGAGGGGTCTATATAGTCCTTCAGGCGGCGAGGGGGGGCACCATGCCCAAGTCGGCACGCTAAACCCTTCAGCGTAATTCACAGGTCCCCAGATTACAACTCTAACCACTTTACCCTAGAGTCACTTTGTGCATTTGCAATGGAAACGTAGTGTATATCGTGACCCTTTTGTAGTGTTAATAAGCGCCCCAATAAGATCGACCTTTCTTGCACGCGGGCCCATTGGCCGGTAAGCAGCTAATGCGTTAGAATGACTTGGTCAAGCCTCTCTAGGAGGGTGAGAGGCAGGAACATGATCAGAATAAGTGCCGCAAATGGCGAAGATCTTCTCGATCCCCCTGAAACACAAGATACGGTCACTGAGCCAGCCGTACCTGACCCAAAATTAGGGGGCACGAGTTGTCTGCATCTCCGGGGTCACGAGATACGAGTTCATCATCCCACCGACATTCATCAACATTCAGCGCTAATCTACCTATCCCAACGTTCATATTGATGCCATTCGTGCACTCTAACTTGCTCACAATGCACGCTAAAAACATCGTGCTTCATCAAACATTGGCCATATTCGTTCAGGTTGGGTATCTTCGCTCAAAGCGCTTTCGTTCACCGTCAGTTCCAAGGTCGCATCGGGAAAAAAAAAGCCCAGGACAAAAGCCACCCTGAACGCCGTCGCTTCATGATAACGTTGCTGACATTGATTGGCTAAATGCAATCACAAACCACTGCTAACAATTGCGGTTCCTTTCAGAGCACCCACTGCCTTTGTGACTTCTTCACCTGCCACTTTCTCCCACCTCGCTTTCCCTTCGACGTCAAGAGCCTCAAAGTCGCCAATCTTGTCGTATAGCTTGTGACAAGTATCACGATTGACGTTGGTGTATTCATCTCTCGAAATGATTTGTTCGTTGTAGAAAGGTTTCAATGCTGCTGAAACCATCTTCTGTACGTCAGACTTAGCGTTGAAGGAGAGAGTTGCTCGTGATGGCGAAGCCTCGTTCGAACGAGGACGACTTGGTGGCGGCGACGTGTTTTGCAAGGCCCGTGGTACTCTACTCACAGGTGTTGGTTGGACTAGCTTTACCGGGACCCGAGGCTTGAGTCCGTTGGTTGCAGGGGCTCGAGCTTCTGAATGAACGTGCTGCACTTCTGGTGAGATCTGTAGGGAACCTTCGGTTGCCGGGTAGACTGGTTGTATACTCGACGAGAGCCCCGTAGGTGAACTCGGTCGACTATAAGCGTGTGGGGGAGGTGGTGTTGCAGACATTGCACGAGGTGAGGAATGATTGGAGGGTAGTGGTGAGAGTGCAGGCGATGATGGCTGAGGTGAGTGTTGTTCCGTTGGAGGGCTCTGCCCAGCCAGCGGCGATGGTCGGTAGGGCCGGCTTCCTTGGTTGGGCACAGACGAGTCTTCAACTTCTTTCAGTAGAGACTGCAAGAAACTAGGTCCTGAAACGGTGGTTGTTTGTTGGGGTCTCCTTGGTTGGGGTGAAGGTCGTGGGGAAGGTGGCCTCCTCGTCGATGCAGTCGAGGTGGATACTTCTGTTGGAGCTTGAGGCCGACTTGATCGGGCTCGTTTGATGGGCCTACCCGACGGAGTGGCTCCGGATTCAGTGGGAGAGGCGGTCGCCGATTTCCTTTTCTTTCGTGATGGCGGTGTGGAAGACTCGGCCGCAATCGCTTGATCATACGCATGCCACGCAATCAATTCTTCTGTGCTCTCTTCCGTGGCTGACTCTGGCTGGTGAGCTGGTGGCCTGGCGGGCAATGGCTGGCCCGGTCGATGATCAAGGAGAGTCGACTCCGTCTCACGAAAGCGGCCGCCGGCGCCATGAAGCTCCGCAACTTCCATTCGACGTTGCCAAGCGTACTGCTCACGTCGATTGGCTTCGTTCCTCTGCCTATGACGCCGCATGTATGTTGCTGCACTCTCTTCATCGTCGTAAGGGAAATCGAGATCCAAGTGGATTCTATCCCATACTGATTGCCAGACCTGTGTCCAGCTGGAGTCGTTGGCTTGGTGATGAGTTCTGTTTCTTCTCTGCTGGCCGCGAGTTCTTCTGTTTGAAGGGCGGTGGCCACCACGGTTGCTGCCCTGGGCTTGAAAGGCACGTGGATTGGATTCTCGTTGGACGCGGCAGTGGTCACAAAACCAATGTCCGTAAGGGACCTCTTGCAGGCCCACGCAATAAGTATGCCACAGTTTTTGACACCCATCGCAGTACATCAACACATCTTCGTTATCATCTTCTTCGCAGACCTGGCATGTTTGGGCCTCAAGGTCTTCGTCTGGTACTTCCAGGAACATGGATGGGTCAAGGTCGGCGACTTGGGCTTTGTCTTGTACAGGGTAGGAGGAGATAACATCACCTGTTGGGGTCTTACATTAGTACATGGCGATATGATGCAGTTCCACAGCGAGGACCGTCACTTACCTCCGACCTTGTCGCTAAGTTCGACCGAGTAGAAGCTTTGCCGACATATGGGGCAACTGTTTGCACGTTCGACCCAGGGCGTTAGACAATCATTATGCAGGTTGTGCCCACAGGGCTGGAGGTGAGCGATCAAGGCAGGTATATCTTCGGTGGCGTTGTGGTTGACTGTTGCAGTAGGGGCTTCAAGTGACGCCTGTTGGTCCAGTCCATTTTCGGATGCAGACTTGGCCAAAGCTGAGGAAAGTGCGGGGACTTCACTAGAGCTTTCACCAAGGTCTCCGAGACAGACGATACAAGTGCCTGACATGGGAAGAAGTGAACAAGAGTTTTCTGTCTCGAAGGAAAAGTTGGGCGGGCATGAAGGAAAGTTTATGGGGCAATTGATGGCTCGAGGATGTGAGGAAGAACGAAGACGGAAGTGCGCATCGCGCAGCTTTAAAGGCACGGCTGCGCTAAGCAAAAACAGGCTTAGGAGGGCGCTGCTGACCCTGTTCGTGCATCGCGAAACAGGCCCCGTGAATGGACGAAAATGAAGGCAGAAATTTAGACCCAGTGACACGTAGAAAAACGTGCCTGTTTCCCTGCCCTAGTAAGACGCCAGAGGCGAAAGAAATAAGATGCAGCACACAACCCAAGAAAACGAATCTTGCCCTTTGGTAAGTTCCACGAAACCCAAGAGATTCATTTGGCCGACATTTCCACGGTTTTCGTGCATGATGTGAGTCTACGTTTTCAGGCTTTGGAGAAGCGGAGGCTAGGAAACCAGCGATCGTTTGCGAAGCTCGAATATCGCGCCGCAAGATCGAAATGAGGTCTTCTTGGAAACGGCACAAGGTGCGTGACACGAGGATCTCGCTTCAACCGACTTTTAAACACCCATCTCTCGCCCCCGTATTCTTGTGCAAGGAGGTAGAGTATCGTATTAGAGATTGACAAGAAAATTGTATCAACATGATCAGTTAGCGTTCGGCGGGGTTTTTCGCAAACGGTAATCACAGCGAAGAAGACGTAACACTGGTTTGGAACCGGGTTGGACCGGTTGACCCAGGGTATCATCCATCTCATTGTATCTATCGAGTATAGCCATCCGTGCAGCAGCTGATGCGCACGGCGGCTGGCGGTCGCCTTGTGCTGCGAAAATTGGAAGCCCTGGTTATGCAGAATGTAATTTTGAACTCCATGCCCATGATCGTCTCTTAGACCTCTGCAATCTCTCTCAGTCGTCGTATTGTTGATCGTGTGGCTGCGGCAGCAGGTGTCCTAAGTCAAAGTATTAGGATTTCTCGACAAAAATTCCCAACACCTCATGACAAATATAGCACGGCCTAGCTCTTGACTTACGATACGGTCCAAGCTCCACCAGCAACAGTCTTCTTGCACGCTTTGCAGTTCCAGATTCCGACGGAGTGACGCTTAACAGTGTTTTTGCCGCAAAACGTGCAGATGTAGCGGGCGTGTTGGGTGATCTCCATCTTCTTCACCTGCTTTCGTAGGGAGGCGCCATATCTGTGGAATAAATGTGTCAACAGTGAGGACTTTACCAAAGTGTGACTGCTGAATGTTTGCGATGCCGTTGGGAAAGAAGAAGCTGATTTGAGAAGAAAAGCCTAACCTGGTACCATATTTGCCAGTCACACCGACCTCTGTACATTGTCGTCAGCTCCAAATTCTCGAATTCACTAGATCATG
>Ga0335075_10017401_pt1 | contig 10687 bp, 6 predicted proteins | sample Lox_Sample_24_FD_206723 | JGI IMG/M metagenome (GOLD analysis project Ga0335075, IMG submission 206723) | Soil microbial communities from Loxahatchee National Wildlife Refuge, Florida, United States - Lox_Sample_2.4 | ecosystem: Environmental > Terrestrial > Soil > Wetlands | place: USA: Florida... | reverse complement strand
CAACGTTTTGCTTGGGGAGTGATAGTCCTATCGGGACACAGGGCGCCTGCAAAGAAGATGATGGGCTACTTCGTGGCGCGATACCCGGGATGAAATTGGGGCGGGCTGGGGTCTGCGCGTGGTTTTGCGGTGGTTTCGGCGGGTGGCGGCGGGGTGGAAGGTGCATGCTGGGGCTGGCGTGCCGTCCGTCGTCACCGGGTGACTTCGGACCGTTCGAGGCCGTTGCAAAGTTTGGTGCTGGGGTTCCCGTTCCGGGCCGCGGTCACGTCGGCAGTAGACATCGTCACGTCTGGTAGATCCCTGTCTCGCCCTTTTGGCGAAGTCCGTGGGGAAGGCCGCTGGGTTGACGCTTGGAGGCGTCGTGCTCACGGTAAACGGTGAAGGCCCCGCAGCCACCCCGGGCCGCGGGGCCTCCAAACACCCCCTGCTGAGTGGCGATACCATCACGGAACTGAAAGTCTCGACTGTAATACGTGGCTGTTCACGGTGAGGTTACGAGGCACCAGGCACCCGCTGCGAAAGGCTTGACATCGACCCAGGCAGCATGCTGGACTGTTGTTCGGTCGTTTATTGGCACGATCTTTTGAAGGATGCATAATGTGACTGATCCCCAGTCAACTGAAGCAAGGCATTCCGAGGCCATAGTCCGTGATGTATGGTTGCATGCATTGGAAGTTAAAAGCGTGGGCGCCGATGATAACTTCTTCGAGATTGGCGGCAATTCGCTTTTGGCCGCTGAAGTGGTTTCTGAAATCGGAAAGCGTACTGGCCACCGGCCGCCCATACGGACCCTTTACATGAATCCTACTATCAGACAACTCGCGGCGGCTTTGGCCATCGTAACGCCGTCCACGCATGACGGTGCGACGTAGTTTGCGAGCGCAGGAGCTTTTGCACCTCAGGCCGATCCACTCTTTTCCATGGGCCAGGCTCGTTTTTCAGCTCAGCGCTTCTCATCGTGTAGCTGTCACATTGAACAACCCGGAGTTAGCCAGCCAGGGGACCTGGTCGACATCAACGGAGTAACCTCGCTCTTCAAGCAAAGCTACGCACCGGTCAAGCTGGTCATCGTCGTCATGAACTTCCATGACTACCGACCCGATCCGGGGCCAGTCCTCATTTGTGATACCGTGAAGTACGTCAAGTTCGGCACGCTCGACATCAATCTTCAGTAGATCGACTGCTTTCAGGGACTGCTCGGAGATAACTGCTGACAACGTCGATACATGAACCGTCTCCGGCTGCGATATGTGCATTCCGTTACTCAGAAACTCGGCATCCTCACCGGTGATCCAGTTGTTGGCGAGGTAGGCGATCGTCTCGCCTCGATCCCTGTGCGCATCGGCGTACAAGCCCGACTGACTTGGCGCGTTGGGGTAGTAGGTGAACGTCATGTCGCCCTGAGCACTGCCTAGCGCGTACCGGTATGTCATCGCGCCGCTGACATGCTGACCGATGTTCAGAGCCAGGCATTGATAGAGCTGCGCGGCCGGTTCAAACGCCAGTATGCGCGAGTTGTCGATGACCCTTGAGAAATACAGAGTCGCCAAGCCGGTATGCGCCCCTACGTCGATGACGGTCCCGGCAGGTGGCACCCGGCAGGCCGCATCCCGGTAGGAGCCGTTGACGAATATTTCCCGCCATATCATCATGGCGTCGCTTCTTACAGGGCAGAACCAAGGCGTCCCATCGGGGAGCCGAAGTGGCTCGGGCATTGGCCCTTCTGCTGCAGTTATCGGCATCGTCCCGGCCTCCATCTCGCGAAAGGATGATCGCGTTCTACCGACGCTTCTCCTTGCCGAGCCAATCACCCGATGACCGACCGCGGGCCGAGTGCCGGGGCAAATGCCGCTGCGCCCAACGTATGTTGCCCGCAGGCAACCGTCTTAAGACTTAAAGCATACTACGGCGCTGTCGGTTCGATCTGTGGTCATATTGGCAATGAACATGACGTGTCGCTTATGTGCTGTCGGTTACAGGGTGTCATCTCCTTCCAGGTGTCCCGGGTCGTGAGGTGCCGGTGGGTGCACGGCAGGCCCGCGGGACAAGGGGGGTCTACCTTATAAGGACGAGCTCTCCAGAATCTGAGTGAGCAGGGAGAGCAGCTGCACGGGACTCTCCGCAAAGTACATATGACTTCCTGTCAGTTCGAGTATGTCGACATCCTTAGATGTGACACGCTGCCAGGCAGCGCATGCTTCCCTGGACACCAGGTGATCGTCGGCGCCGCGGATCACAGTAATTGGCGTGTCCAGGATCACCGGATCCTGGATCACGTACGATTCATGCAACAAAACATCGGCCCGCAAGGCCGGAAGGACGATATCACGTAGTTCAGAGTCCGCTAGCGCTGGATGCGAGTAGCCGGCGATCTCCTCGACATTCGCAACGAAATCATCATCGCTCAAGTCATCCGATTTTCTCCCTAGAGGCGTGATCGGGCATATCGCGCCACTGACTACCAGCCGAACCAGACGGAGGTAGGGAGCATCTATCAGATGCTGCGCAACTGCAAAACCAAGCACAGCACCAAATGAATGGCCGAATATTGCTATCCGCTCGCCCTCCTGCGCGTTTGACCTGACCAGTTCTACAACGTGATCTATTGCCTCGTTAATATTTCGATTGGGAGCCTGGGCGAACAGTTCTTCGCGGCCAGGTAGCTGAACTGGCACGATGGTCAATCTATCGTCCACCATGCGGATCCATGCTCGGTAGATGCTAGCGCCGGCACCCGCATATGGGAAGCAAAACAATTTGATGGCCACATTGTGGATTATGTCAATCTTTTTGGGCGTAGTCAACTCCGGGCGTTCCTGTAATTGGGCACTGAGCCTCGATCGTAAACATTAAGCCCATTCACGTGCGGTAATGGCAGCGTGGTGTCGTTTTTGGCTTCGTTCGCAAGATCTACGCGTTTGCCTGCCGGAGTTGACCGTGGACCGGCGAGAGCGTAGCTGATGCTGGCCAGTTGGACCGTGCCGCCGTGGGACTATGGGTGCCGAAAAATAGTGTCATGGCTCTTGACCCGCAATGTCGCAGCACGGCCGGCGGTCGGCCACGAGTCGTCGGCATGTACGTCGAAGTTCCATCTCCAGGGTCCGGTCCCGTGCCGGCCGATCAGCTAGATGCGAGCACGCTGCACGACGACGCCACGGAGTCCAGGTACCCCAGGTCAGGGCGCATGGCACAGTCCTGGCATCCCTCACGCTTTACCTGTGGGCGCCGAAAACTCTGTCACCCTTATGCGACTTGGGAATACTCGTGGATCAGGCCACCGAGGCGGTCCCGGCGCAGAATGCGCATACCGGTCACTTCGGCAGGCGGATGCACCCGCCCGGCGGGCGGGTCTGCCGCAGGACATGGTGCGGACGATGGACGTTGTAGTGGTCGGCATACCCGCCAAGGACCAGCTGCAGGTGTCGTTCACCAGTGATCAGTATCCGGTCCAGGCACTCGCGGCGGACACTGGCGATCCAGCGTTCCGCGATCCATTCGCACGAGGCTGCTTACAGCCACGGATGAGATTATCGGCACGCACAGGCTCGAGCACAACCTCGCCGCCGCCGCGATCAATATGATCCGCAACGATGTCCAATTTGCGGTGGTCACTACCCGGAGAATCCATGGTGATGCTGGACTTAGTACGCCGCAAGGTTCCGGTGCCCACGGTCGCGGCGACCTGGAACGAGAGTCCCAGGCCATTCACCTGGACCGAGACTGCCGACGAGACCCTCGAACGCCTCGCCGCGTATCTGAACCGTATTCCTGGTCCAGGACACTAGCGGACCGGTCACCCACGTGATCACGATGAGCCCGTTACCGTTGCTGGTGGTGCCCCGGGACACGTGCGGATTCTGCAGCGACGGGGCGTAGCGCCAGGATCCGGCGCCGCCGCCACCGCCACCGCCACCGCCGAAGCCGCCACCGCCGCCACCGTAGCCGCCGGCCACGCCAGCGCCGCCACCGCCACCGCCACCGCCACCGCCGGACCAGCTGCCGCCACCGCCGCCGGTCCCGCCGCCCGAACTGTTCGCCCCGCCAGCCCCGCCACCGCCAGCGCCCGGGCCCTTCCCGCTGTGGCCGGAGTCGGCGCCGAACTCGCCGGCCGAGCCGCCGGCACCGCCGTCGTCGATGCGGCTTTCGAAACCTTTGCCACCGCCACCGCCGCCGCCGGACGCCACGACGACAGTCTGCGGAAAGGCAACGATGCTGCTCGCGCCGCCGCCACCGCCGCCGACGTACCCGTAGGTCCCGCTGCCGTGGCCGCCCGGGCCGCCCGGACCGGTGAAGCCCCAGCCGCCGGCGCCGCCGGCCCCGGTTCCAGTGCCCTCCGCGCCGCCGGCGGCGACATAAAGCTGCAATACCTCGCCGCCGTACACCGGGAGCCGTCCGCTGATCTGGGCGCCGTCACCGCCCGCGTAGACGCAGCAGGTCCCGGCCGTAGCCGCGCCGCCGTGCCCGCCGATCACCCGCACGTCTGCGTAGACCACCCCGGACGGCACCGTCACCGGCTGCGAGCGCGGTCCCACATAACCGAACTCCACTGTCTGCAGCGGCCGGATCCGAGCGGACACCGCGGCCGACGCCGGCACTGCGGCACCCAGCGCCGCGAGCGCCGAGCCTACTGCCAGCGCCAGCACCGCCCGGCGAGGCCTCTCAGGCCGCGAGAAATGCGAGAATCGCACCGCACACCCCCAGACTCGTACGTGCGTCACAGCGATACCGGCCGCGGTCCGCCCCGCACCGCGGCCGACCGATCGCTCACCTTGAGCGACAGAGACATTACTCTAGAGGACATCAACTGGATGGGACCGACCCCGGCATTGCGCGCCAGGCCGGCCCGCCAGCAGGAAGCCGATGCATGACCGAGACGAAATCACGAGCCTCGTGAAGGCGAGGAGACGTGAAGCAGGTACTCAAAGACGCCGACCTGGCGGACAAAGCCCAGATCTACAGCCAGCCCGGACGGGCGGGCGCAGCGGGTCAGCGTCCACAACAACCGCCCGACCCGCACCATCTGGCTCATGAGCTGATCACATCGCGGGACATCTGCATCGGCTCGCCCGGAACCACCGCTTGCTCAGCCACATCCCTCGCAATGCCCAAGCGGCTTTGTTATTGAGTTGATCATTAGCCTCATGGCAGGCTGACTAGTGAGCGGGGGGCGTCCCCGGGCCGTGCCTGGGGAGCGGGCGGAACGTGTCCTTGACCTGAGCACGGGGGAATGCCATGCCAGATCCGCAGCAGCAAGTCATCACCAGGCCTTCCGTGGAGATCTACGGCCGTCATACCGGCTACGGATTCGCCGGACTCGGCGTGAACACCGCGACCGGGAACTTCACGCAGCAGGCGACGGATCTAGCGTTCCCGGCCGGCGTGCTGGGCCTGCTGAACTGGACTCGCACCTACAACTCTCTCAGCAACACCGCCGGGGCGCTGGGGCCCGGCTGGACCACGGCCTTCAGCGCCCACATAACGACCGGTCCCGTGACCCTGCACGATGAGGACGGAAGGGTCCTTCCGTTCACCCAAGCCGAGGGCGAAACCCTCACCAGCCCGCAGGACCTGGACGCCACCCTCACCCGGAACGCCGATGGGTCGTACACGCTGACGTACCTGTCGGGCATGGTCTGGAATTTCGACTCGACAGGGCGGCTGACCGGAAGATCTCGCGAGGGGCAGACCGTCGCCATCGGTTACGACGGTGACGGCCGCCCGCTGACCGCCACTCACTCGTCCGGCAGGCGGCTGAGCTTTTCCTACGCAAGCACGGGGCTGGTCGCCAGCGTCGCGTCCGACGACGGGCGCACGGTGTCCTATGCGTACGCCGGCGATGGCACGCTGGCGTCCGCGACCCTGCCCGGCGGCGCCGTGATCTCGTTTGAGACCGCGTCCGGCGGCACACATCCCCAGCTATCCAGGATCACCGACCCGGACGGCAACCTCGTGGTGGCCAACACCTATGACGCCACCACGGGGGCGGTTACCCACCAGGACTTCGCCACCGGCGGCGCGGACTTCGGCTACGACGGCGCGACCGGCGTGACGACGGTGACGCCGACCACCACCGGCGGGGCGATGACCTTCCAGGCCGACGCCAACGGGCGCATGGTCAAGGTCACCGACTCCGCCAGCAACGCCGCCACGTTCACCTACGACGACAACGGCCGGCTCAGCCAGATGGTTGAGGCGGGCGGCACTGAGCTCAGTCAGACCCACGACTCCAGCGGGAACGTCCAGTCCAGCACGTTCGGCGGGGCCACCACCACATACGGCTATGACAGCAGCGGCCGCGTAACTTCGGTGACCGACCCGGTCGGCGGTGTCACCCAGTTCGTGTTCCCGGGGACTAGCCACATCCCCTCGCGGGTCACGAACCCCGATGGCGCCACCACCCAGTTCACGGCCGTCAACGGGCTTGTCACCCAGCGGACCGACGCTGACGGGAACGCGACCAGCTACGCCTACGACGACACCGGCAACCTGACCTCGGTCACCAACGGGCTCGGCCAGATCACCAGCTTCGCTTACGACGCGGCCGGCAACCGGACCAGCGCCACTGCCCCGTCCGGCGCCACCACCCAGTACGCCTACGACGACCTCGGCAGGCTCACGTCACGCACCGAGCCGTCGGGCGCCGTGACCAGCTACCGGTACTCGGCGGCGGGGCTCCTGACAGGGACCACCGACCCGACGGGTGCGGCGACCAGCTACGGCTACGATTCCGCGGGCAACCTGACGAGCATCACCGACCCGTTGGGGCGGGTGACGACCCGCACCTACGACGCGGACGGCAACCAGCTCACCGAGACCGATCCCGCTGGCGGCGTCACCACCCACTCCTACAGCGATCTGGACCGGCTGACCTCATCGACCAGCCCCGTCGGAACGCAGACAAGCTACACCTATGATCCGGATGGCAACCGGCTCACCGCGCAGGACCCGTCCGGGACCACGACCACCAGTTACGATGCCCGCGCGAACCCGGTGTCGGTCACCGAGCCGACCGGCGGCACGACCCGGTTCACCGTCGACGCCGACGACCGGGAGATCTCCCGCACCGACCAGGACGGCGGGGTATGGCTCACCTCCTACGACGGCGCGGGCAACATCATCACCGAGACCAACCCGCTCGGCGCGGTCACCAGACAACAGTGGACACCGGGCCGGAACCTCGCCTCGGTCACGGACGCTCTCGGCCGCACGACCTCCTACGGCTACGACGCGGCCGGGCAGCTCACCACCGTCACAGACCCCGAGGGCGGTGTCACCAGCTACCGCTACGACGCCGACGGCAGGCGGATCTACGCGGCAACACCCGCCGGGCTTGTCACCCGATACCGCTACGACCCGGACGGGCGGGTGATCGCCGAGATCGACCCCCGTGGCTGGATCACCAGGTACGAGTATGACGCGCGCGGGGACAGGACCGCGGTGATCACGCCCAGCGGAGCGATCACCCGCTACCGGTATGACGCGGCCGGGCAACTGACCGAGACGATCGACCCCAACAGTTCGGTCACTAGCTACACCTACGACAGTGCGGGCCGGCTCATCGCGGTTACAGACCCCAAGGGCGGCGTCACGCGCTACGCGTACGACGCGGCCGGGCGCCAGATCTCCGTCACCGACCCGCTGGGACGTGTCACCCAGAACTCCTACGACGCGGCCGGGAACCTGGTCACGATCACGTATCCGGACGGGAAGACCGAGAACCTGGCATACGACGCCGGCCACCGGCTGATCAGCAAGTCAGCCGAGGGCACCGTCGAGGTCCGCTTCACCTACGATGCCGCGGGCCGGCGTACCAGCATGAGCGACGCCACCGGCACCACGCGCTACACCTACGACGCCGCCGGGAATCTGCTCACCGTCACCGACCCTGACGGCGCGGTGACGACCTCGGCCTACGACGCCGCCGGGCAGCGGGTGTCGCTCAGCTATCCCAGCGGCCTGCAAGCCCAGTACTACTACGACGGGAACGGCCGCCTCATCGGCCTGCACGACTCGCGGGCCGGTGACGCGGTCTACGCGCTGGACCCCGACGGCCGGCTGGTGACCGAGCAGCTGCCCGGCCGGCTGGAGCGCCGTTACCGGTACGACCACGGACTGCTGCGCCGCTTCACGGTCATCCACGACGATCACCCGATCGCCCAGACGTCGTTCACCCACGACCCCGACGGCAGGGTCACCACCCAGCGCGAACTGGACCGGCTTATCCGGTACGGCTACGACGCGGCGGGTCAGCTTGACTCGGTGACACATGAGGAAGAACGGCGGGGGCAGAGGCCTCGCGACGTCCGCTTCACCTACGACGTGGCCGGCAACCGCGTGAGCCTGCGCCATGACAACACCGAGACGCTGTACCGCTATGACGACGCCGACCAGCTGGTAGGCATGGAGAGCCATGGCAGGCGCGTGGAGTTCCGGTACGACTCAGCGGGGAGGCTGATCCAGGAGGACGACGAGCAGCGCCGCCGGACGATCGCCTACGATGGCTTCGGGCTTCCGGTGACGGTCACCAGGACCACCGGCCAGAACAGGATCGAACGGTCGCAAGCGATCTTCAACGGGGATGGCCTGCTCAGCTCTCTTGTCCTCACCGACGAGAACACCCGCGGCGACGAGCAGCGAGCGGCCGCTGTGCGGTACCGGTGGAGCAGCGACCAGATCCCGCAGATCCTGTCCCAGGACGCGCGGCCGTCGCTTGACGACGCGGAGGACGACCGCTCCGGCAGGCTCAGCGCCGACTTCGTGTACGGGTACGGCCGTACCTTTGCCAGCGGTTCCCGCGACGCCGCGATCCTGGCGCATGACGCCTTCGACTCTGCGATCCGCTCCGAGGAGACCGAAGCCTGGGCGCAGGCGGAAGCTTACGAAGTCTTCGGCTCCCCGGACCTTCCCCCCGCGCCAGGAGCACCTGGTTCGCACGGTTCACCGGCGGACCACCAGATACCCCGGGCGCCGGAACTGCCCCGCTTCGGCTACCGGGGCGAGCTCGCTCTCGGCCCGATGATCTACCTGCGTGCCCGGGCCTATGACAGTTCATCCGGCCGCTTCACCACCCGCGACCCGGTGACACCGCCACCGGGACAGTCCGGCACGGCCCGCTACGGCAACCCCTACGCGTACGCCGGAAACGACCCCGTCAACGTCACCGACCCGACAGGCGAGCAACTCGGCGTCCTCAGCGACATCGGGCACGGGTTGACGCACGCCTGGCACGACATCACCCATCCGCCCACCTTCTCGCAGCTCGGCCATGACATCGCCAGCACTTTCGACCACGCCCGCCACGATGCCGCGCACCTGGCCGACGTCGCCATCGCTGAGATCGCCACTCATCCCCTCGAGGCCATCCTCGGCATCATCGCCGCCGCGGCAGTCGCGATACTGGCCGGCCCCGAGCTCATCCTCATCGCCCTCGCAGCCGCGGTCGACGTAATTGTGGACGTCGCGATCGCCCTCGCGGAACTCGCCCTGGAAATCGCGATCGAAACGCTGATCCTCGCGGCCCTGGCGGCCCTGAGCCGGCTGCTCCTCCACACCTCCGCCCCCGAGAAGGAAGAGATCCCGCGGTACCTCTGGCACTACTCCAGCGCGAGTGGCATCCGGGGAATCCTGGCCGACGGCTTTATCAAAGCCTCGGGATCAAACGTCCCTCACGGCCCAGGGGTATTCCTGACGGACATTGACCCGGATCGCGTCGTGCCGGGCCCGACAAAGGCGGTTACCCCTCAGCAACGCGCCGAAGGGAAGATGTCGATCTACGAGCTTGCTGCGAGGATTAAGCGCAGGCCAACCTTCTGGGTACAATGCACCAACTGGGTTAAGGTCGATGTACGGGGCCTGCATATCCTGAAAGTCGTGGACCCCAAGGTCCACGACGTGTACGTGATGCCCGGCACCGCTCCCTTGTTCCTGGCGGGGCATTATGCCGGGCACGGTCCGACAGGAGCGCCATGACAGAAGCAAGTTACTACCGGGGCCCGGATGAGCCGGGGGGCGACGGCGAGGTTATCATGGAAATCGTTGACGGCATGTCCCGGCGATCGATTCAGCGTTCTATAGAGTCGGTCGACTGCATAGGCTACGACGAATATCCTGTCAAGATTGACCCGGAAGAACTACCGGACTATATGTGGGAAATCGACCGGGATGAATTCGAATCCGCGTGGAAACTCTATTGCGGTTCTAAATAGCCGTAAAAGAAGCGCTACCGGGCCAAAACGAAGGGAAAGCGAAGCCACCTTCGTCCATGGACGGGAGCGGTAACGCTGGCCGGGTCGTGTCCGTCAGATTTCGGGCGCTGTAACGTTGTGGGTGCCGAAAATAGTGTCACCTCATGCGACCGTCGGCGCGGCGCGGGGCCGCCCGCGAGTACGACGTGGGTAGGCCCAGCACCGCTAGGTAGGCGCACCGAAGATACCCAGGTCAGCCCCTGTGACAGGATTACCGGCGCCCACAGGTTTTCGGCAGGGACAGTGCCACAGGAACCACGGTCCGTTCGGGATAAAGCTTTTTAAGACAGGTAACCGGAACGGATCGTGGTTAATCGAGTTCGGTAACGAGAAGCCGATAACCGGCGTCGAAGGCGCTACGGTCCAGGAGATCGCCGTGCCTGCGATGCCAGCGGCCCGACCGGAGATCGGCCGCGAGTCGGCTCAAGCCCGGGCGGGGGACG
>Ga0335075_10017400_pt1 | contig 10688 bp, 9 predicted proteins | sample Lox_Sample_24_FD_206723 | JGI IMG/M metagenome (GOLD analysis project Ga0335075, IMG submission 206723) | Soil microbial communities from Loxahatchee National Wildlife Refuge, Florida, United States - Lox_Sample_2.4 | ecosystem: Environmental > Terrestrial > Soil > Wetlands | place: USA: Florida... | reverse complement strand
ACCAAGCCTGTCTCCATTCAGCCAACAAGAACCGGTACATAGTGGCTGGCAAACACCTTCCGTGTGCAAATTAACAGTATGCCCTTCCGTGTAGACAGTGCTCGCCTTGTTGAAATTGACTCATTTTGCAAGAGACATCGAGGCCCGGATGCCTGTATTCTTCAAAACTAGCGTACATACAGAAAGTCGTGAGGAGCAGATCCTCGTAGATGGCAGAAATGGGTGGGTAAAGGGCCGCTTTTCTCGATTAGGAAGGAGTGAAGCTAGAACGTGAGTTGATGATAACGAGACTGTAGTCAAGCGTGACAAATTTCAGAAAAGTGAGTATCAGACGTCTCTTCAAAGGCATATAGGGACCTACGATTGCTTCTCCCCCAAGCATACGGCGCCCTCTCTCTGCTTAAAGCTTTTAGCATATCTACCCTTCCATAATTACTGCACCCCCGCCCAGCGGGCCGCAATCAATAGAATTAACCATCCTGCTGTATTGACACACCTCGACTCCAATTCCAGAATCCAAGCATGTCAGAAACAGATACAGGGTTCCTCGCCGCGCTTGAGGAGGGTAAGAAAGGCGCAGCAGAGGGCGGCGTGCCTATTGGCGCTTGTCTCGTCTCGAAAGATGGCAAGATCCTTGGTCAGGGCCATAACATGAGAGTCCAGAACGGAAGCGCGATATTACATGTCAGTGCTACAAACAAACCCAGCGGTATTCTTAGCCCTCTACCATGGACTCACCCCATCCAGGCCGAAATGTCCGCTCTCCAAAACTCAGGCCGGCTGCCCGCCGTGGCATACGAGGGCGCCACAATGTACACAACCCTCTCGCCGTGTGACATGTGTACCGGAGCATGCATCCTGTACAAGGTAAAGCGCGTCGTCATTGGCGAGAACAAGACTTTTGTTGGCGGGGAGAAGTATCTCAAGGAACGAGGCATCGAGGTTGTGGTGTTTGAGAACGAAGAGTGCAAGGCACTTATGGAGAAGTTCATTCTGGAGAAACCGGAAGTCTGGTACGAATCTCCAGGTCATACAAGACCGGCATAGTCTGAAAGTGACATTGAACAGGAATGAGGATATTGGTGTTTGAGTCGCTTTCCCTCTACGGCCAAAGCTACCCTTTTCAATGACATGCTTCCGCGGATCAAACACGGTTCAATATTGTACAGTATTTACTCGCACGTGCTCTATGTCATGCCTCTACCCCTGTTTGCCACTGGCGCCATGGGGACTCTATCCTATGCTAAGTAATCTATATGTCGTTTATCCAATTCCCAACACAGAGCGTCTAGCCATCCGATCATGCTGAAACGGCTGATGCAAAGGCTACTTTTTCTGACTGTGTAGGCTGATCGCCGGGCTGTCTTCTCCTCCATCGCCTTGCCCAAAGACATCTTCTGAATCTGGACGATCTTGGTACGCGCCATCTTCGGGTCCAGAATCGTCATTTTCATCGAAATAAGCGATATCATCGTCTTCGGCAGCATCTTCGGCCGAGGGGGTGGCAGCTACTTGAGCCTCTGGATCGTCGGAATACACTCTTGGAGGCATCCCAGTTCTGCGACCCGTATCCCTGATGGTATTGGCCTCCTCTTCCTCGAGCTCTCGTGCTCGCGCCATTGTCTTCTGGTAGATGTACCAGCCAGTGACGACTCCGATAGTGGCTCCGATAGCAATGCTGATGTAATTGATTGCACGAGTACCCGCACTCATCATTTCCCCACTCTTTGCTATCGCTGCAAGTCGGCTGCCAATGAAGACATGAACTAGAAGCTTTGGTGTAATTATCGTCGTTGCGAGAGCATACATTGCTGGATGGACAGATGGAAACGTGGACATCGCTCCGTTCGAAAGGGAGTATGGTAATGGACAAAGGCGGATCATCACGAGTAGCTTCAGGCCATCGTGCTTCAATGTCAACGTGAGAGCCGCAAAGCGCTTGTCGCTGGCAACGAGACGTTCCACGTATTTTCGTAAGATTGTCCGCGATACCAAGAAGGAGAATGTCGAGCCCGCAACTGTAGCTGATGCCAGAATGAGCCACCCCTCGCCAACCCCATAAACAAATCCTGCGATAGTGGCGCAAGTCGAATATCCAATGAGAGGCGGTAATGCAACAATAAACGTTATTATCCAGAGGATAATCCATCCTCCGGTGGTTTGTTTCCATTTAATCGCCAATGGTGCTAGCCATGCAAATATCTTCTCGCTGTAGACCAGGAATAGTATACCAAAGACTGTCGCAGTGATGAACGCTACGACTGTGAGGACTTTTTGAAGGAGAGACATCTTTATAAAGGTGGAAATGGCTCTTCGCTGAAGCCGGTCCGCGTTATTAATGAGGCTGTCACGGAGTGTAGCGGTGCGGTTTGTAGAGTAGCTGGATCTTCGAGCTCCGCTTGGCAAGGGGCGTCGAGGTGTTCGCCATGGCGCTGCTAGGAAGGGGTTGGTCTGGGAGTCTTTTGGAGAGGCAGGAACAGGTGAGGTCAAGGAAGGCATTCTGCAAAGGAGGGAGAGCGTTTGAACCAGATTCCAGCTTCGGTATGAGCTAGATTGAGGTCGAGAAGTAGAAAGATTTTCGGACGAGAAAATGTCAGCGTCGAGGCATTCTTCAGAAGGTGGAAAGGGCGCATAGGCCGTCGTGAGAGGCAGGCTGGAAGCTCTTAGAAGTGGAGGCAAGCGCCACAGGTATTGGTGCAACAGTACGTAGTGCACTGAATATGTGTGATTGAGCGCAAGGTTTGTGGTTGACCTTATGACATTGATGCCCAACGTGAGCGAAAGCGACCTTTTGAGTTGAGATCCTTTCGCAGATTCGGCAAGCGGTTAGCGTACGTCATGCGGCTGAGCAGGCGTGGGGAGTGCCACGATCGACAGGGTTTTTCGGAATAACAAATTGGGTGCCTCTATATACAACGTATGATGGCTTGTTCTAGATCTAAATGCGCCGGTTTGGGGATCAGCGACTGCGAGGGAACGGATCATTATACCTCTGCAGCCCGGGAGTGATACGTCTTGCAGGGGAGGGAGAGACGTGGGATGTACCTACATAGTAGCCAATTAGAATACAGTTCAGCGGCGAGCGCACCTTTAACTAACAACGAACCTCAACTCCACGTCGTGTTCTACGAAGGTAAACAGATTATGCCCAGGCGCCCGCGATGTGACACACGTCACACATAAACAAGATCCATTTGATCCACCTTTGCATCAACATCGCCGCGCTTCGGAACCGTCGCGCAAAGCAACTCATCGCTGCCACAGCTTTGGCCTCGTCGCATGATCCGCCGATAATCTCCCCTCCCAACTCGTTTATCGATGGAACAAGATGATCGACGACGAGACGTATGACAGATGTCGCGTCGTCCTGGATGACAAAAAGCTCAATGATGAGGAAAAGACCGAGCAGCTGGAGGAACTCCTCAAGGCAGACTACACAGGGGAGCCGCTTTCCCGTGCCGTCTTAGACGCTTTATGGAGACATCGAAACGCAGACAATGCTGAGTCGTCGACGCCCTTTCGCGGTACCATCATCAGGCAACAATCGCCAGCACCCTGGCAGGTGAACCGGGCTCCAACACCACTTGCATCCCCGCCCTTGGGATCCAGTCCCGGTCTCCTGCCAGCGATTCCTGCGTCACGTCCCGGCTTCGCCAGACAAAAGTCGGGTGTACCGTCTCCATTCGCGTCTCCTCGACCGTCCCCTCGTCTTGCACTCGCACAGCCAATCCCGCACAGTCCCAATCTCAACGCTTATGTTCCAGCGGATCACAGTCCTACGCCAGAAATATATGGAGACTATGGCAGTGACAACGTCGATTGGCTTGTTGCCGACGACCTTGCAAGTAACGCGTCCTCGACTGGCGCAGGTACACTTAGTGCAGCTGCTCCGGAGTGGCAACCACAGCCCGATATGAGCCCATATGACATTCTTAGGTCCGTGTTGGGCGACAAAAAGACGAATGAGGAGATAGAAGAAGCATTAGAGAAAAGTTCCTATGATCTTGGTCAAACAATAGCGCTTCTCACAGGCCCCGAAAACCCGGGCACTCAGCTTGTAGATGATCCGCCTCTGAAACATGATGGCTCTGTCTTGATTGGGAAGTCTATGACCACTGAACAGATTCGTCCAGTAACACCTAATGCAGCCAAGAGTCCTGTGGTCTGCAAGTACTGGGCCTCTACTGGTTCTTGCCTCCGTGCTGACTGTCGATTTGCGCATGATACAAGCAATCATATCTGCAAATATTGGCTCTCAGGCAGCTGTCTGGCGGGAGACTCATGTCAATTCTCACATGACCCGTCTGCCTTCATGGCCTCTCTCAGCATCAACGAGTCTTCTGCTATCTACAGCACTCCTCCATACGGCTTTCAGCTGCAAGACCAGATGGAGCAATTTCCAAGCCTACAAAACCAGAGTCAGCGATCTTCGTCTCATGCTTTCGTCCCTCAAGCAAACGGTCAGTTTCCTACTTTCACGCCCATGAGCCAGCAACGTGGTCGAGGGGGCCACCACAATCAGGGCAATAACTCCAGGCCTCATTCAAGGCCGAATTCGCGGCATCAAAACCGAGCCGATGCTCAATCGTCACTTTCCATGGATGATCCCGAGGCTTTCCCCACTCTGGCTTCTATGAATGTCAAACGCTCCTCAAAGCATCATGGGCCTCGTTCGCGTCATGGCCACAGCAACTTGGAAAAGGAGACCCCTTCATCGTTGGCCGATGTGGTTCGTTCATCGCCGTCTCCGGCTCCCGGCCAGCGCAAATCCGAGGTAGTCAAGAAAACGAGGTCTAGTGGACCAGATAGTTCTGCGGCCATGAAAATTCCTCAGCCGCAACATATTCCATGGCTAGAAACAGGCGAGCGAGCGAACCAACAGTATCTGAAGTATCGTCAGGAAGCTATCAAGCATGGTAGCATACGGAACAAGTTTCTGCAGTCCGCGGCTCAGGCTTGGAACAGAAATGATAGCAGGGCTGCGAAAGCTCTCTCTTTGAGAGGCCAAGCAGAGAACGATGCCATGCGCAAAGCTCATCGGGAAGCGGCCAAAGCACTCTATGAAGAACGTAATCGCCATCTTACTGAAGGCAGTAGCAATACTGACGAAGAGATGTATGTTGACTTGCACGGGCTACATCCAGAAGAGGTATGCGCACAGCTCCTTCTAGTGATAGACTATGGTCTAACCGGTGCACAGGCTATCGAATACCTAGAAAATGTCCTTGTTTCTCATTCCAAAAAGGGTCCGCCTATCATTTACGCGATCACTGGGACAGGACACCACTCCAAAAATGGAAAAGACCGCGTAGGCAAGGGAGTCAGAAGCTGGCTGCAGGATTGTGGCTATACATTCCGAGAGTTCAGCATTTCTGGGGAGAGATCCGGTTACATGGGTGGCGTTCTTGGTATCGACGTGACTTCGCATCGACATCAAGCGCTGGACGTCAAGGAGCAGCAGCCTGTAGCACGTGTAGGTGGAAAGATACAAGTACTGAAGCGGGACGAAGTCGCTGTCTGAGCGGCATCTGTTGGTATGCAGATGACCAACGTTCAACATAGTGAAGAGGGCCCCGTCACGTTCACGATTGACGACCATGATGAGTAATGAAAAGCAGCAGGTGTCTACCAGGCCCGACTTTGAAGACCTCGGTACGCCATGGGCCCATAAGCTCTGAAATGCGCTTGAACAGAGAGATCGACGCACATCCAGTACCAAGGGAGACGTTGCAGATCGCTGCAGCCTTCCAACGGCGATTTACTCTAGCTTCCCGCCGTTGCTAGCTACATTACTGTTTTCTGCCGAAATAGCAAACAATCTCAATCATTCCTAATTCCTAGCTGTACGGGATTATCTGTTTAATTTGCCTGAAAGGGTATCCCGATTGCAGTAAACTGTGGTCGCTGCAAGCTATTTTGATGGGCTGCCAAGAGAGAAATGCAGCAATTTGAATAACGGCCACCGGAGCTGTGGCCGTTAGGAAAGAGTCTTCCTTAACAATGCACAGCTTGGAAGATCTATGATTTTTGTGCATTGGCCGTAACCAAATATGATCACGTACGGACGGACTTAGCATGCCAATTCCAACACGCTCTCGTCCGCTACGCGAGTCCGGCGTCTCGCAAGTGGAATCTTATGGCTTGAAGGCTGTAAGGTTGCCTTGCCGCGAGACTGTGCTTTCGTACTGACTGTAGGCAGAATAACCCCGACAGGGAGGCTCAACAGCCTGACACGAGAGATGAGGCTCTCAAACCACGTCAATACACTACCAAGAACCCTAATGGCGCCATTAACGATGCCAGCGGGACTGGTGGTGTCATGGGGCCGCCCAGTCAACTCAAGAGAACGTCATCAGTACGAGATCCACCGCGACAAGGTGGAGTAGCTCCTGTTAGAGCAACGCGTCCACTGAGCATTGCGTCAATTGCGAATGCACCACGAATGAATGGAAGCTTACCCCGGCCCAGACCTGTGTCCATTGAGTCTTCCTCTTTAGCACAGAAATCTCAACCGCATGAGCAGGTGCTGATAGGACAAAGTGCGAGTGTCGAGATTTTAGCCAAGCCTCGTATATCTTTGCACTCGCGAAATCAGTCTACGAGTGGACCAACGATGCCGAAAATCCATCGACAAGAGCAAGTCCGTCCTCCTAACAGAGACCAGTCGGCACCATCCCATAGAACAATGCCACAAGCAGACCTTCGGTCATCTGACCAAGGACAAACACTGTCAAAAACGCCCAAAGCCATAGCTGACAAGCCCCAATTTTCTACCTTTCAACAACATTTCAGTCCGAAGAAGACAATTAAAGTGTCGGCGCCGTCGGTGTCTGGCGGGCAGAGTGGCCCGCAGTATGCCACACGCACAATCTCCCCAGCCACGGGGAAGCACTCTGGACCAGGCCACGAGACTGCAACTGTGCCTGCCGAGATTTCACGACTGCAGGACGAATTGTTGCAGCTTCAACTGATGCATGATTCGTCCCACTCTCAACAGAAGAAATACCTCGAAAACACTAGGCGGAAGTTCGAGGACCAATTTGCAGCATTGTCTCAGCATTACCGAGAGTTGACGGCTCAGGAGCATGCATACTACACGAAATCAAATTGTATGGCACTCCAGCAGTGGCTTGGCAACGGAGACCTTCCCTGCTCAGGAAAGATACAGACTCTGGCGCGATGTGTTCAGGAGGTCACTACCCTTACCGCTCCTAACGACAACCTCCGCATCGTAATGGAAGAGTTTGAAACGTGGTTCGAGAGGATGATACTCATATCGAATAGCCGATGCTCGGGGACGGCTCTCGTGGAATACAATGACATACTTGTTGGCCCATTGAGCCAAGAATGGCATGACAGTGTTTCTCTATTGCACAGAAAGCTCGATCACTGTAGCCAGGTCCTCGGCAATCTTGGTTCGGCAAGGAAAGGCTCAGGCCTTGCTATGGTGCTGGACAGGCACAAGCTATTCGTTGATAATCTACGAGCCGAACTGGCATACTCCAGTGCCATAGAGAAAATCGCCCTACAGCAGGAGCAAATCTGGATTGACGAGTCCATCGCAAAGATCATGCACGGAGATGACCATACGGCTGGGGATGGCCAGCAGAACAATCTTGGGCCAGGGATTTGGAATGTTGACATAACCTGAATTGCCATCTTCGGTGTAGTGGAACTGTGGTTCGCTTATCTTTGGCTCAAAGCAGGGGTAAGGTTTCTTAGTGTTCGCCCGCACAAAAGCTATTCGCACAAATCTCGTCGGGTGGGCACGTAACCAAAGGCACAGCATCCAGGGGGTCAGTAACGCCACATAATGCCATGAGTGTCGTCGGGAGGGCATTCAGGATTCAATAAGGGCGTTATGAACCCAACTCACCCTTGACACAACCGACGATCTCGCAGATAGCCGGTATCTGTACTGTTAGTATGTCCCACAGGCGCGCGTTTCAGATAATCCTCATAGACGAAGCTTCGAACTAGTTCCTAGGGCAAAGCACGAACCAGACGGCGAGCCTGCGTTGAAGTGAATAGAAAAGTGACCTGACGGCTACGCTTAAGGCATCCTTAGAGATCGTTGCTAATGGCTGAGATCAGCCGAAGTCTCGTCGCCAGACTGACAGGGGTCGAGAGAATGGATGTTCACGTTTACTTCGCTCTATATGCTTTCTTCAAGGACGGAAAAGGCTTGGCTAGCAGCACTAACCATTCGACTCGACGATGAGTAAGCTTCTCGCAAAGGTTTCAAGCCTGCGTCTTCCTGCACAGCTGCGAGCTTCCGGCGCGTCTTCTGCCCCCCATGTTCAGATAAAATACGGCATTGGTGGTAAAACAGAAGGCACCGCAGTAATAGGCAACGGACGGTTTGCGAGGATGGTGTCCACAACTCATCAGTCTCCTCCCGGCCGAACCCCGACAGTTGGCAAGTTGGTACCGGGTCTCATCCATCATCGTTGGGTACCTTTCAGGCTTCGAGATAACATACACTTTTTTCACTGTCTGGAATACTGAGGCATGGAATACTGAGGCACGGCAGCACCTTGGATGGCATAATTGTGATGTTGGCCATCCAAAGCTGCTGTCATCTGCCAAGCGAGCCATTCGTCCGGGAAGCATGTTGCTGTCTTAAGGAGCAAGTATTTGTGGATAGGCTATTTGAAGTGGAAACGTACTGCTGAAAGGCACCCTGTAGACAGTGCACCTGCTACCCTAACTTTGCTAGTGCATATTCCAGAATGATCTTGCGGCCAGGAATGTGGGTGCACCGGAGAAAAGTAGCCGGTTCCGGCCTCGTACGACCCCAGAGCAGACAAAGTGTCTGGCGCAATGATCATCCCCAGATTCCACCTGTAGCATCCGCATTCTGCTGCAAAAACAGGAGTAGTGGTGGTGATGGGCTTACTCTGCAGTCTTCCTCGGCCTACCCCGCCCCTCATTAATCAGCATTGTCGGCCGAATTCCAACCTCATCTCGAACAGAGCGTCGGCTGGCGGTCCTTGCCCTTTTCGCCTGCTGACCTCCAATCTGGTCGAATCGGGGATGCAGCGCGCGATGAGGTAAAGAAATGTGGGAGGGATTAAGACTAGAGTTAGGGAACTTCCCGCTATTTGTAAATCCCAGGCCCCCGGCACTTCTTTTTCAACCCTTACACGCCGCAGTCTTCCCCCCGAAGGTCTTTGCTGTAAGCGGCTCCAAGCTCGCCGATCATCCTCGGCCCCCCCCGGTGCCCTTGGCTCGTATAAGCTATCGACAACGCCACCAATCCCCAGCTGACTGTACCAAGCTCTTCGTCACCCTGCAGTCAAGCTATTCACAGAGGCTTGACAGCCGTCCAATATCCTTAACTTCCGATTAATTTCTGCTGGTAGCTTTTTGCGACGCGCCATAGCGACTAGTTCTTGGCTCCAAACAAACTCCGTCAGATCCGACAGGCTGGTAGGACACCCAGTCGAAAAGTTGAGCTTCCCTCAATTGAGTACGCGACTCGGTCTCGACGAGACGCCCCTTCAGTGTTTGGACTCGGTTGGTATGTGCTCCATTTGTATTCCGGCGTTTATGCTTATCAGAAGTCCAATAGAACGAATATCAAACTCCGAGCAACTCAATCCGACAAGTACGACGGCCAATATTCGTGCCCCGTTCAATTCCCAATCAGCCCAGCTCTTTCCCCCCTTCCAAAAAGGGAGCTGTTGCCAATACCTTGGCCTCAAGCTCACGCGATCCTTTACGCACATTCCAGGCTCATTGTGGAAAAGAGATGACATAAGCAAGACCCCCCAAGTCCCCACAGAACATAGACTTGAACCAGAGGCGCAGTCTACAATAGGTGCAACAATTGTGGAGTGTTGCGCACTTGTCTGGACTAGCCATCGCCCAATGTTACAAGAGGTGGGCGGTTCCAAGGCAGGAGAGGTGCGGGCTAGATGTTGTTAGCGGTAATGGGCAGTGGCTCCCATCTGAAGAGACAGTGGGATGATAGAGACTATGACGGATCACAGCAACAGCACGTTGGTGTATCTACTTCTGCTACAGACTCTGGCCGAAGGTTCTCGGTTGACGCAACTTCTCCCATCCAGCGAAAACTACCGCCGATATTGACGACTGATGAGCGTCCATCGCAGGTCCCGCAGGGGCATTCTTGGACTATTGATGTGGAACCTGGAGAAACCCTCAGTGGCAAGGGATCTCCACCACCTCATGCTGAGGGTACTCACAAACGATCTCGCCTGTCTTTCGAACATAAAGAGTCGACGAGCACGGAGGGATTCGATTTTATGGCTTCGACAGTCAGCAGCTCCGTGAGTGTTCTCAAGCTTCGTTTTGAACAGACAACAAGCAATGTGCCCCCTTTGCATGTCTGCATAGGCTGACTGAGTATGCGTCAGGCCTCCGATAGCAATGAACAACTTCCACAGGCTCTAGCACCTGGACCTATCCCCGCACTCGAGGATAGGGGCGTCTTCACAGCCGCCACATGCGGAAACTGCTCTAATACAGAAGAATTGATTCAAAAGGTTGTTCTAGGTACGAGTTGCAGCACGCAAAGCTCAAAAGGAGGGAACTAATATTCATGCTTAGGCCTGCTTGGCTTAGAGGCTGAGATTCGTCACGTTTTGGCGCTGTCGAAGCGCCCTGAAAACGAGGTAAGCCTAATTCATTGTCAGCGCTAGCACGCTAATTATCTACCAGAA
>Ga0335075_10017399_pt1 | contig 10688 bp, 10 predicted proteins | sample Lox_Sample_24_FD_206723 | JGI IMG/M metagenome (GOLD analysis project Ga0335075, IMG submission 206723) | Soil microbial communities from Loxahatchee National Wildlife Refuge, Florida, United States - Lox_Sample_2.4 | ecosystem: Environmental > Terrestrial > Soil > Wetlands | place: USA... | reverse complement strand
ACCGCACGGTGAGCGGACGCTATGGCCTGGTCAAAGTGACCGTCGCCTTGCATGAATCCCGATGCGGCGCGAAGGATGCCTGCGATGCCTGGTGTTTCCTCGCCGGGGCCGATGTGGTCGGCGAGGGCCAGGACGTGCGGGAGCAGTTCACGCCAGCGTGGCCAGTCTGGGACGTTGAACAGAGGGTCTCCGGGCAGGGCTTCTAGCAGGAGGTCCGTAGCGCGCTCACGAGCGTGGGCGATCGCGTCGGGGGTGCGGTGCGTGTCGGCCGTGTCGGGGATGCGCGCGACGGCTTGGACGAGGCGATGGATGGTGACTGACTGCGGAGTCAACGTGATCACGCTGTAGGCGTGCAAGAGGGCAAGCGCCTCATCGACTCTGAGGGGATCTTCATCTAGCCGGTAGGCCAGATCACGGGGGATCGGTTCGGGACTGAACCACGCGAAGGTGCGGAGGAGTTCGCCTGTCAGCGGCTCCGCTGCTGACAGGGCTTCCAGCGACAACTGCCAGATTCGGGCAATGGTGCGCTGGTCGTGGGCCTCGCCAGTGTGCTGAGATACGGCGGCGAACATGCGGGCGGGGTAGCGTCGCAACCGATCCAGGTAGGCGGCTGGATTTATCGCTGTGTACTGCATGTATGCCGCTGCCTGGTCCAGCGCGAGCGGCAGGTAGCCGAGTTCATCGGCGAGGCGCTCGAAGTCGGCCTGATCAGAATCTTCGCCAGGACCGGCGATCTGCATGAGCAGGTCGGTCGCTGCATCGGCGGGAAGCGTGGCCAGGGGCAGAGGCCTGCCAACCCGATGCCATCCGATGGCGCGGCGGCTCGTGATCAAGTGCCGGCCGGTGCTCAGCGTGCCGAGCAGTGATTCGATGGTGCCCGGCGAGCCCGCATCATCGAACACGAGCAGCCAGCCCTGATGGGTCTGAAGCCAGCCGATAGCCCACGCGGCAGCCTCAGCGCTGGTCTTCGCGGTGTTGTTCTCGTATGGGTTCAGGCGGGCGGCAAGCTCGGCAAGTCCAGTGGTGACGCTGCTGGGGGAATCGGCGGGTATCCACCAGATGGGGTTGTAGAGTTCCCGGCTCTGGTGGGCGAAGTGCAGGGCTAGCGTGCTCTTACCCGTACCGCCTAGGCCGTGCACCACGGGCGGTGCAGCGGGCAACTGCTGGCTCATGATCATATCTAGGCGCGCTAGGTCCTCGTGCCGATCGACGAAGACGGGATTACGCGGAGCGGGCAGGTTGTGCAGCCCTTGAGCTGCCGTGATCTCGGCCGGCGGCTGGATTGCCTCAGCCGGCAGGTGGATAGTGCGAGCATCGATTGTCACCCCGTCTCCGCTGATGATGCTGGTGCGGATGCCGGCCGCAGGGGATTCGGAGACGACATCGTCCGACGCGGCAAGGCCTTCTGCCCTGCTGCCCCTCTCGACCTGCGCGGTTCGACCGGTCAGCGCTGCGAAACGTTCCTTAGCGTCGGCCGGTGCCTGCGCCAAGGCGGCGTCGAGAATCCGCTGCATGTCCGGTCTGGGCCGCATATCCGGCTTCTGGTGCCAGGCCGCGACCGTCCGCACGCCCACACTCAGGCGGGCGGCGAACGCCTCATTGCTCACATGCAGCGCGGCCTGAAGCGCGCACGCGAGACGCCCCGTCCAGTCGGTCACCATGCTCACTGCTGACGCCTCGCCATGCTCACCCGCCCTCCACCAGTCCGGGGACGGGAACGACGCTGCCCCCAGCTTACCAGCGCTGCGCATTTGACGGCCGGGGGTGAATTGCGCCGGATATGCGTGAAGCTGCACTGCTGATGCACTGGAGCCGCATTGGAGGCGCACTGCCGGTGCATGGCTCGTGTACGGCATTCCCGGTGGAATTAGAGGCAAGAGAAACACCCTCATCCATCGAAGGAACCGATGCTTTATGACTTACGCCGATCCCGTCCAGCGCCGGAAACTGATATCCGGGCTTCGCGCGCTCGCCCGCTTCCTGGAGAGCAACCCCGCTGTTCCGGCCCCGCTATTCACCGATGTTATCGTTATCCCCACGTTTAATTCTGACGCAGAGAACTGGCGGGAAATCGACGCCATCGCGTCACGTATCGGCTCAGGGACGACCACTACGTCATACCGTCACTACGTCACGTCGCGCGTTTTCGGCACCGTCGAATACCGCGCTGTCGCCATCCCGGCCGACGCCAGGAAGCGGTGACTGAAATGAACGTCTTCACAATCATCCTCTTCGCAAGTCCTGTCCTCATCCTGACCGTCACCGTCTTTTTCGTCCTTGTCGTTATCAGCATTCGCCGGGGTGACCGCAGTGACCTCCGCAGGCCTGCTCACAACCGCATCGACGCCATCGGCCGCCGCGCTGCCGGGGTCGGCACCCGCAACGGCACCAGCGAGGAAGGCGAGAGCTGATGAGCGGCTGGTTCGGCACCGATGACAACGACACGTACCGGGTAACCGGTATCAAGAAGGGCTGGTTCGGCGAGAGCAAGGTCACCGGGAAAGTAACCGGCCGGCGCGCTGCCGAGCGGCTCGCCGGCAGCATGCGCCGCCGTGGTGATCGCGACGTCCGCATCACGCGTGATGGATGGTGGCCGTTCTGATGAGCGTCCCGATTCCGCCTCCCGCAATTTCTTCGGCAATTACCGAGGACCGCTGCGCGTGCGGCGCGCGGCGCGGCGGTAAGCGCTGCCGGAAATGCTCCGCACGCGGACGCTGGAACCGCCGTAAGGCGTGGCGCACCCGCAAATCACCCAGTCACCACACCGGAGAGGAATGATGCCACATGCTCGTCCCGCTCTGGGCCCTGGTCGCCGCACTGGTGTATTTCTCATGGCGTTACACGGGCCTGAAGATCTGGCAACTACTCGCCTGCGTTGCCCTTGGCGTCCTACTCGCCGCGACATCAGCAGGGCCAGAGATAAACAACATCCTCAGCGGATTTGCCCGCTGGATTACCCGGCTATGAAAAGGGAGTGATGCCCAGTGACCAATCCGCTCCCAGACACGAACGCCGGCCTCCCGGCGATCATTTCCCGCAACGACACCGCGCGGCAGATCATCGCCGGCTTCGCCGCCGGCATGCCCACCCTGTCCGAACTATGGCGGCATCTCCAAGCCGCACTCGGAGACATTCCCGTCCTGGTGAACGAGGTCGCCAGGCTGACCGCTGAACTCAAGGAGGCACGTCTTGACCTGGCCGACCTGCTCGCCGCCGCACGCGCCACGCTCGCCGCCTGCGCCGACGGCGAGGCCGACCCGCTGTGGTACCTGCGAGATGAACTGGAGGCCCGCCAGGCGGCCTCCCAGCGGCGCGGGAGGCCAGCATGACCAGGTACCGGCAGATGCACCGACATGCCCGCCGGGCGCGGCGCGCGGGCATGCAGCCCACGCTGATCATCAGCCCTGGTGACCAGTTCCCTGAACTCGTCTCCGTGGCCGCCGCGCAGTGGCTTACCCGCTGGGCCTACCGGCACCGGACGGCGTTCGTCCCGTTCGGCATTGTCGCCGCCACGTTCGCCGTCGCGTCTTATACTCATCCTCATCATGCCCGGTACTGGCTGCCGGCAGCCGGGGTGACAGTGCTGGCCGTGGTCCTGCTGGGCATCCCGCACCGGATACTGCGGGCCAGGCCGACCGGGATGGCCGCCGCCGCAGCACTGGCGCGGCTGTGGGCTGAATGCGGCATCGACCGGGGCGCCGAGCAGGCTTATGCCGCCGTGGTGGTCGCGGTCACAGGCGGATGGCTGTCAGCGGCCATCGCGGTCGGGCCACGCACCAGACCGCTCCCGCTAGTCGCGGGCGTCGCCACAGTAATCACGGCTATCCCGTGGTGGTTCCACCGCCGCCGCCGCGCCAGAGCCCGCGCAGAGAAGACCATCAGCGCGTGGCCGCGTGTCGCGGACGACTCCGGCCTGCCAGGCTCGGACATCCTGTCACTGGTGGTGGACACGTGGGGCTGGACCGCCCGCGTCCTGCTCCGGAAAGGGAACACCACCGAGCAGGCGATCAGCCGGATACCCGCGCTCGAAGCCGGCCTGGGGCTGCGGCCGGGCAGCATGCGGGTATTCCCCGACCCGGCCCGCGCCGACAAGTTCATCATGCGGGTCATCGAGACCGACCCGCACGCCCAACCCATCCCGTGGCCGGGCCAGTGCATCACGTCAGTAACCATGCCGATGGACATCGGAGTGTCCGAGGGCGGCCGGCCGGCACGCATCCTGCTCTTGCGGCGCAGTGCGTTGATCGGCGGGATCATGGGGTCGGGGAAATCGGGGATACTCAACCTCATCATCGCCAATCTCGCCAGTTGCCGCGACGTGATCCTGTGGGGCATCGACATGAAAGGAGGAATGGAACTCCGGCCCTGGGCGGACTGCTTCAGTCGGCTCGCGTTCACCCCGCAGCAGGCAACAGGACTATTCCGCGACGCGGTCGAGCGGCTGAACGAGCGGGCCGCGCGGATGGCCGCCGAAGGCAAGCGGATATGGGAACCCGCCCCCGCCGATCCAGCCCTGATCATCATCGTTGACGAATACGCCGAACTGCCCTATGAGGCCCAGAGGTTCGCAGACTCGGTCGGACGCCGGGGGCGCGCGGTCGCGGTCAGCCTGATAGCCGCGACCCAGCGGCCGACGCAAGCCGCGATGGGCAGCACCGCTGTCCGCTCGCAAATGGACATCCGCATCTGCCTGCGCGTGCGGGAATCGCGCGACACAGACCTGGTACTCGGGCAGGGAATGGTCACATCCGGCTGGCACGCGCACAAGCTCACCCAGCCAGGAACATTCCTCATCTGCGGTCCCGAGCACACCATCCCAGAACGCAACCGCGCCTACGAACTGACCGACACCCGCCGGGACCAGCACGCATCCCAGTGCGCCCGGCTACGGCCCTGGCTGCCAGCCAGCCGGCCGGACGCACCACCTGCCCCGCAGACAGCCGGTACGGACCCGTTCCATGGTGACGGCCAGCCCAGCCCCGAGATGACGCTGTGGGATGCTCTGGCGGACGCCGGTCCCGAGGGGGTCTCCATCGCGGTCCTGGAGGCCGCCTGCGGCCTTACCCGCCGCTGGATCTACTACCGGCTCCAGGAACACGCCAGAGCCGGCCGGGCTGTCCAGGTCCGGCGCGGTTACTGGAAAGCAGCCCGCCCCGCACACGACCCGGAGCGTCTAAGCAGTGACGGCGAGTAATCGTGAACGTGAACGTGAACGCGAACGCGCCTCGCGCCTACGCATACAGGCCACACGCAAGCCGTTCACATGCATTCACAAAGCCCGCTCCGGCTACGCCTTCGTGCGCATGTCCACGTGCGCGCTAAAACGCGCGTCAGGAAATCGCCGTGCACAACCCCGCACACGATGAACCGATGGGAGGTGATGCCCGATGACCAGCAACGCCGGAGGGGCGCGCACGGGAACGCTGGGCGGCTCTAACCGCCTGCTGTCCGCCCGAGATGTCGCCGCGCTGCTAGCCGTGCCCGAACGGACGGTCCGCGACAAGTGGCGCGAATGGGGACTGCCCGCCTACCGGATAGGAAAGCACCTGCGATGGAGAGAACGCGACGTGCACGCCTGGATCGAACGCCAGGCCGCCTGACACCACACGACAGGCCCCCGCCGGCTTGGCCGGCGGGGGCCTGCGCATTCCTGGCAGGCTATGCGGTGGCGTCCGGCCGGCTCCATTCCGCGTACTCCTCATCCAGCACCGCGATCGCGCGCGCGGCAGCGGACGGGACAAGGTGACCGTAGATCCGGAACGTGACCCGCACGTCGCGGTGACCTAGCCAGTGCGCCACATCGGTAATCGGGACGCCCTTGCCCAGCATCGCCGACGCGAAAAAGTGCCGCAGCGAGTGCGGCGTGAAACCAGCCGGTATGCCCGCCGTCCGCGCGGCGTTCATGAACCGCTGGTAGATGGTCCCGTATACCTGATACCGGCGTTCCCCGTTGCCGGGCATGACCGGGCCGTCCGGGAGATCCCTGATCTTGGCCCATAGCCAGGTCGGCACGGGGATATCGCGGTACTCGCCCTTCTTGCGCTTCTTCAGCGGCACCTTGCCCATGCCGTCCCTGGTCGCCTGACCGGTCACCCGCAGCACCGTCCCGCCCTCACGGAAATCCGCCTTCTCCACTGCCAGCGCTTCTTCGATCCGCAGGCCGCACCCCCGCATCAGCCACACGCACAAGCCGGCACCCGGTATCTCGTCCCCCTTACCGCCGTTACCGCCGCCGGCCACGAAGGCCACCTGCCAGTGAGCGGGGAACACGAAATCGGTACGGTCGTGCTTAGGCCCGCTGCCGGCTAGCTCTATCTCGTCCACGCGGTGCTGGCGGATCTTGCCCGCTTTCACCGCTTCGGCGAGCGTGCCCTGGATGATCATGCGTGCCTGCGTGCGCGGGGAAATGCTCAGCTCCGCCATCGCCACCGTCAGCAGATCCAGCACGCCATCACGGTCATCAGCGACCTGGGCGAGCGTCCGCCCGCCGAACGCCGGCTTCACATGCTGGTTATACGCGCTCAGGTACCCCTGCCTGGACCGGTCGCTGACCGGGAGCCGGGCGATATAGGCCTCAGCGGCTTCCCCGAAGTTCGCTTTCCCCGCCCGGGCGTGGTCGGCGAATGTCTTGTCTCCGGCCCGCTTGTCCACGGTGAGCTTGAGCTGTGCGTCCTGGGCCAGTTTCTTGCCGCTGCCGTGAGCTGTCCGCCCGCCGCGTACCTCGTCTTTGAAGCTGCGTTCGCGCTGCTTGCCGTCTGCCCAGTAGCGCAGCGTCCAGGCGTGCGTGCACCGCTCCGGGTCGGAACATGTGTGCTGGCACGCGCCGGACGCGCATGCCTTGTTCGTGTCGGGCTTGTGGTTGCTGCGGTCGCACTTCTTAAAGACCACGCCGGCGCGGTTCAGGGCGAGAGGCATGTTCATGCTCCATGACTTTACGATGACTGCTAGACCTGCCGCTAGCTTTCTAGCTGCGGCAACAGCAACCGTAAGACAAATGGCACCATCGAGCACGGTGTCGTGCCGCCGCCGTGCCGCCGCCCGTGCGGTCGGCTCAGCGGGCCGCGCCAGGGGGCTCAATGGTGCCATTGACACGTTAGAGGGGGCGCTAGCGGGCTCAATGGTGCCATCGGCACGCTGGCGGTCAGGCGGTCCCGGGCCAGGCGGTCCCGGGGTCCCGCAAACGCCATGCACATATCACCCGCCCAGGCCGCAGCACCCCGGCAAACCCGGACGAATACGGTCGCGGCAGGACAACCGGCGTGCATACGGGCGATCGCTCAGGCTGCCTGGCGGTCGGCTCTGCCGGGCCGTTCCCATGAAGTCCTCCATCACAGCCCCAATAGTCCAGTTCGTACCTCAACCTCAAGTGATCCGCCGTAGTTCATTGCGTAATGCGTAAATTTGCGTAGTGCGCAAATTTAGCGTAGTGTGCGTGGAATGGAAGACGCGGGGTGCCTGGGCTGGCGCGAGCGCAAGAAGCTCGCCACGCGGGAGGCGCTGAGCCTGGCGGCGATCCGCCTCGCCCTGGAGCACGGTCCGGAGAACGTCCGCGTGCCGGAGATCGCCGCCGAGGCCGGGGTGTCGCCGCGGACCTTCAACAATTACTTCTCCAGCGTGCCCGAGGCGATCTGCGCTCTCGCCGCGGAGCGCGCCATGACCCTCGGGGAGCTGGTCAGGCGGCGGCCGCGGGCCGAGCAGCTGGCTGAGGCGGTCACCAGCGCCCTGGTCGAAGTGCACGCGAGCCCGGAGTACCACAAGGAATTCGTCCGGATGATCATCACTATTCCGCTACTGCGCGCGGAGTTCTTCAAGACGATCATCGCCCGCGATAATGCGCTTGCCGACGCGATCGCCGAACGCGTAGGCTCGCCCCCCGGCGACCTGTTTCCGCAGATCTTGGCCGCGGCGTACGGCAGCGCGACCCGGGTCGCCACGCACCGCTGGCTGCATGACGACTCCGTTGAGTTCCTCACCCTGCTCCGCGAGGCGGTGGGCCTGATAGCCCCGATGGCCGCTGCCCGCGACAGGACCACCAGCAACGAAAGTAACGGACGCGCCCCGGGCCACGCGGCCTAGCGGCACAGACAGGACGAACGAGGGAAATGCCGTGCTGCTCAAACTCGCGCTCCGCTACTTGCGCCCCTACCGCAAGTGGCTCGCGATCGTGGTCGTCGCCCAGTTCCTGCAGACGCTCGCGACGTTGTACCTGCCCACGCTGAACGCGGACATCATCGACAACGGCGTGGTCAAGGGCGATACCGGCTACATCGTCAGCACAGGCGCGGTGATGCTCGCCGTATCGGCCTGCCAGGTGGTGGTCGCCATCACCGCCGTTTACTTCGGCGCTAAGTCCGCGATGGCGCTGGGCCGCGACCTTAGAAAGGCCCTGTTCAGCAGGGTGCAGGACTTCTCCACCCGCGAGGTGGGCAAGTTCGGCACGCCGAGCCTGATCACCAGGACGACCAACGACGTGCAGCAGGTCCAGATGCTGGTGCTGATGACGCTGACGATGATGCTGACCGCCCCGATCATCGGCATCGGCGCGGTGATTTTGTCGCTGCACCAGAACGTGGACCTGTCCGGGCTGCTGCTGATCATCGTGCCGGTGCTCGGTGTCATCGTGACGTTCCTGGTCACCCGCATGCGGCCGATGTTCAAGCTGATGCAGTCTCGCATCGACACCATCAACCAGGTGCTGCGGGAGCAGATCACCGGCATCCGGGTCATCCGCGCGTTCGTCCGCGATGAGCCGGAGCGGAAGAGATTCGAGCAGGCCAACACCGGGGTTTACGACGTGGCCTTCAGATCCGGCCGGCTGATGGGCATGATGTTCCCGCTGGTGATGGGCGTGATCAACTTCTCCAGCATCGGCGTGCTCTGGTTCGGCGGGCACCTCATCAACGACGGCCGCATGCAGGTCGGGGCGCTGACCGCATTCCTGTCCTACCTGCTCCAGGTGCTGATGGCAGTGATGATGTCCACGTTCATGCTCATGATGATCCCCCGTGCGGAGGTCTGCGCGGACCGCATCCAGGAGGTCCTGGAGACAGATCCCACCGTGGGTCTGCCGCGGGCGCCGGTTACCGCCCTCAAGACGCACGGGTACCTGGAACTACGCGGCACCGGGTTCCGCTACCCGGGTGCCGAGGAACCAGTGCTGTGTGACATCAGCCTGGTGGCCAGGCCGGGAGAGGTCACCGCGATCATCGGTAGCACGGGGGCTGGCAAGACCACGCTGCTCAACCTGATCCCGAGGCTGTTCGACGCCACCGACGGTGAGGTCCTCGTCGGCGGAGTCGACGTCAAGGACCTCGCCCCCCAGACGCTGGCCGAGGCCATCGCGATCGTGCCGCAGAAGCCGTACCTGTTCTCCGGCACGATCGCCTCCAACCTCCGCTACGGTCGGCCAGATGCCACCGACGAGGAGATGTGGGATGCGCTGCGGATCGCTCAGGCCGACTTCGTCACCGATCTGGACGCCCCGATCAGCCAGGGCGGCACGAACGTATCCGGTGGCCAGCGCCAGCGCCTGGCCATCGCCCGCGCCCTCGTGCACAAGCCGGACATCTACCTGTTCGACGACTCGTTTTCCGCGCTCGACTACGCGACCGACGCGGCACTGCGGACCGCGCTAGCCCGTGAAACGGAAGACGCCACGGTCGTCATCGTCGCGCAGCGGGTCAGCACGATCCGCACCGCCGACCGGATCATCGTGCTCGACAACGGCCGGATCGTCGGCCAGGGGACCCACGGGGAACTGATGGACACCAACGAGACTTATCGCGAGATTGTGCTCTCGCAGCTCACCGAACAGGAAGCGGCATGAGCGCGGGGAACGGGCAGGCCCCAGCGTCAAGCCAAGAGCCCAGCAAAGAGCCGAACCAGCGCGCGGCAGGGCCGCCGCAGGGCACCGCGGCGCGTGGTCCCGCGGCCTGGATGGCCGGCCCGTCGATGGAGCGGGCCAAGGACTTCCGCGGCTCGCTGAAGCGGCTGCTCCGGTTGATGCGGCCAGAACGCCCGCTGATTACCATCAGCGCGCTGTGCGCGGCCGGCTCAGTGGGCGCGTCGGTCTGGGGCCCGAAGATTCTCGGCAACGCGACCAACATCATCTTCTCCGGGTTCGTCAGCAAGAGCCTCCCGGCGGGTTTCTCCAAACAGGAGACGATCCATTACCTGAGCACGCACGGCCGGTCCGCCCAAGCCGACCTGATCGGCTCACTGCCGCTGAACCCCGGCCATGGCATCGACTTCGGCTCGCTGGGGCGCACGCTGGGCATCGTCGCGCTGATTTACGCGACGTCGCTGGTGCTGGGTTCCATGCAGGGCCGGATGACCGCGCGGATCGTGCAGCGCCTGATGTTCCGGTTGCGTGAGCAAGCGCAGGCCAAGCTGTCCAGGCTGCCGCTCTCGTACTTCGACGGGATGCCGCGCGGCGAGGTGCTCAGCCGGGTCACCAACGACATCGACAACCTTGCGACGAACCTCCAGCAGACGATGTCTCAGCTGGTGCTGTCCGTGCTCACGATCGTCGGCGTACTGGCGATGATGATCTGGATCTCCTGGCTGCTCGCGCTGATCGCGCTGGTGACGATCCCGATCTCGCTGGTGCTGGCCAGGGCGATCCCGAAGCGATCCAAGCCGCATTTCATCAAGCAGTGGTCCACCACCGGCAAGCTGAACGGGCACAT
>Ga0335075_10017398_pt1 | contig 10688 bp, 12 predicted proteins | sample Lox_Sample_24_FD_206723 | JGI IMG/M metagenome (GOLD analysis project Ga0335075, IMG submission 206723) | Soil microbial communities from Loxahatchee National Wildlife Refuge, Florida, United States - Lox_Sample_2.4 | ecosystem: Environmental > Terrestrial > Soil > Wetlands | place: USA... | reverse complement strand
AAAGCGTCCCGCGCCTCGGCCATCCCTCGTTCCGGTCCGTAGCGGATGACCAGGTGCACGATCAGACTGCGAGCCAAAGCAAGATCAGTCAACAAAGGTAGGAAGGGTTCAGGCGCCGACTTCTCCAACTCCTGAACGAAGGCAAGAATCTTCTCCGTATATTCGTCGCTGCGAGTCTTTCCCAGTTCGGTGATCCATTCGGATTCCATGTCGAACTCGTTGCTCATCACCGTAGCCTCGCAGAGCGCTAGTTGATCCTTTGTACCACCGTTCCCTCAAGCCAGAATTGTGGAATGATCGAACACTTCTCCCATCGGGTGCGACGATTTGACCGAGATTGCAACCCGCGCGATGATGCCGCATCTGCAGCAGTCAAGCCTGACTGCGAATTCGACACGAGAGGCAACAATGGCACATCCGACGGCTTCTCTTACGCTCGAACCTCGGCCCTTTCCCCGGAGGCCCCAACCGTCGGCAGGAGATATGAGCGCGTTCGAAGAACTGCTCGATCTGCGCCAGGCCGCCGCACTGCTGGGGATGCACTGGAAGACCCTCGAGACTATGGCACGAGACCACAGAATCCCGGCCCTGAAAGTGGGGAAGCGGTGGAGATTTCGCGCCAGTTCGCTGAATCGCTGGCTGGAAGATGGCATAAACTCAAACACAACCAACCGCGCTGCTCTGACTGGAAAGGATTAGTTTTCCTTGAAGTTCAGACGGCAACGATTTCAGCGAGGCACCCTGCGCAAAGTTGTGCGGGCCAACAATCAATGGGCCTGGGAGTACCGCTACCAGGATCCCCTCAGCGGAAAACGGAAATCCATGTTTATCAGCACCGAAAGGTTTCCCACGCAGGTGGCAGTCGAGCGCCATCTCGAGGCTTTCGTGCTCAAACTCAACTCGGAGAACCCTGCTTTAGCCATTCTGGAGCCGACCTTTGACGCACTTCTTGATCGCTTCATCGAGGATGAACGCCTGCTCGAAATCAAGCGGCTTCGTCCGGGCGACCAGAGCGCAGTCGATGGAGGGCTGAGCTACGCGACCGTGACCTCGTATCTGAGCGTCATTAAACAGGTTCGGAACAAGTGGGGAGGCACCCGCCTCACCCGCATCAAGCCGATCCAGGTCCAGGAATGGCTCAGGCAGATGGATGCCGCGCCCAAAACCAAAGGCCACGTCAAGGCCCTCATGCACCGGCTGTACGAGAAGGCTATGCTGTGGGAACTGGTCGAGTGGCAGCGGAATCCCATGCAATTGGTCGAAGTCAAAGGCATCAGCAAACGCCGCAGAAAGCCGATTGTTCTCACCGTCGAGCAGTATTGCCAGATCCTCGCACTGATTCCCGAGCCCTACCGCACGATGGTGGTCGTGGCGCAGTGCACCGGCCTCCGGGCCGAAGAGGTGCTGGCGCTCGAATGGGGGGACATCGATTTCGAGAATCTGCACATGCGGGTCGCCCGCGCGGTCGTTCATGGCCGTGTGAAGTGGGTCAAGACGGAGTACTCGGAAGACGAGCTGCCGCTTGATCCCGATTTCGCGGAGATCCTTCTGACCCGGAAACGCAGGTTGGGGGCCGAACGCGAAGCACAAATCGGGATTTCAACCCCTTTGGTGGGGTTGGACCTCGTCTTCCCGAGCTCCTCGACCGGGCGTCATTACCACACAGCTCCCATCCAGCAGGACTACATCCGTCCCGCAGGGTGGTGCCTGGTGGGGTGCCCTAAGTGCAGTGCCGGCGTGGGGGTCTGGTGTCAGGAAACTAGCCTGACCCCGAACGGCAAGCGTCTGCCCATCCACGAGGAACGCCGGGAAGCAGCCGGGAGATTCGACGGGCTGGGGTGGCACACCTTCCGCCACACCTACCGTTCCTGGCTCGACGACACCGGCGCCCCCATCGGGGTGCAGCAGAAGCTGATGCGGCACGCGCAGGTTTCGACCACGATGAATGTGTACGGAAACGCCCTGATGACGGCCAAGCGGGAGGCCAACAGCCGGGTGGTAAGGATGGCCCTGAGGAACTCGTAGCCATGAAAAGGACCCTGCAGCGAAAACCCCGGACCCCCATAGCGTTTTGGCAGGCGCTGTTATATGGGGTTATCTGGGGTTGGCCGATCGGCTAAATGGTTGCGGGGGGTGGATTTGAACCACCGACCTTTGGGTTATGAGCGACCGGGAGCTCGCGTATCTAACGGACTTTGCGTCACTTATGGCTACCCCAGAGTACGGAAAAGTACCCTCTGGACACCCATTTGGGAGCCAGTCGGGAGTGAATTTCGATGGTTGGCAAACTCACAGAACGGTCGCTAAAATTCCACCCGAGTGCCCATCCTACAATAAGAGCTAAGGGGCAGTTGAGATGGCAAAAGACCTGATCGGGACCGCCGACCACGCGGTGGAGCTGCGGCCCCTGATTCACAGTCTGCGCGACCTGATCCAGAATGCGCGGAAGCAGATTCTGCGCGACGTGGATACGGTTCAGGTTCGGACCTGCTGGGAGATCGGCCGGCACATCATCGAGTTCGAACAGGGTGGAGCAGGCAGAGCGCAGTACGGGAAGCAATTGCTACCAACCCTGGCCACGACCCTGACAGCGGAGTTCGGCAAGGGATTTGACGTCTCCAACTTGCGTCACATGAGGCGCTTTTATCTGGCATTTCCAATTCACGACGCACTGCGTCGTGAATTGAGCTGGACCCATTACCGCACGCTCTTGCGCGTAGAAAATGAAAAGGCCCGCCGGTGGTACATGAGTGAAGCCGCGGATCAGGGTTGGAGCACACGCGCCCTGGAGCGGCAGATCGGAACCCTGTATTATGAGCGGCTGCTCGCAAGTTCTGATCGCCAGGCAGTCGAAAGAGAAGCCGCGTCCAACATCGAGCCTCTACAGCAAAGTCCACGCGAGTTCGTTCGCGATCCCGTCATTCTGGAATTTCTGGGCCTGCCCGGCGCCGGCAAACTGCTCGAATCCGAACTCGAACAGGCGCTTCTCGATAATTTGCAGGCGTTCCTTCTTGAGCTGGGTAAAGGGTTTGCCTTTGTCGCGCGGCAGATGCGGGTCAGCACCGAGTCGAAAGAGTTCTATATCGACATGGTGTTCTACAACTATCTTCTCAAATGCTTCGTGCTCTTCGACCTGAAGTCCGGCGAGTTGGCGCACCAGGACATCGGACAGATGGATATGTATGTCCGCATGGTGGACGACCTCAGGCGAGGCCCCGACGACAATCCCACCGTCGGCATTATTCTTTGTACCCACAAAGACACATCGGTCGTCCGCTACTCCGTGCTTCACGAGAACGAATACCTTTTCGCGAGCAAATACAAGCTGGTACTGCCCTCGGAAGATGAACTGCGCGCAGAGCTTGAGCGGGAACGGGCGTCGTTGGAAGAGCAACGGAAGCGCCTCACCTCAGAAACATAAGAGCGTTTTGCTGGCCGGCAGAGAACGATGGGAATCGATACCCCCGCAGCACTCGGCGGTAAGGAACGCGGTTCAGGAAAAGTCAGCGAACAGTTCTGCGGGCTTGACCGAAAGCGCCTTCGCCAGCTTGACGATGTTCTCCAGGGCGACATTACGCTCGCCCCGCTCCACCCCGCCGACGTAGTTCCGGTGTAGCCCGGCCCGTTCCGCCAGTTCCTCCTGAGAATAGCCCCGCTCGTCACGAATCTGCCGTAACCGGGAGCCAAATCGGGACTTAACGGAGCGTGAGGCCACGCTCTCATGCTCGGGTCCTGACCACCATGAGTCTACACACGATGAGTGTGATATTGTGCGGTAGAGATGTTGCGATCTGTCGCCTGCTCCGGCGCTCCAGAGAATTAAATCTTGGCGAAAGCGATAAAAAATCGCCGGAAATCCTCAGGTGCCGGAACGGCACAGATGCGATTCTAATGAAGCTGAGGGACGAATTCATGTCTGACGGTTACATTGAGTGCCCGGAACTCGCGGGCAAGACGATTCGGTTGTTTCGCATTCACCGCGATGTCGGGGACGGAACGAGCGTGCAGATCGAGCTTACGGACGGCACCAGCTTTTCGTGCTGCGTCTTGCTTCGTCCGGACGTGGAGGCATCCTTATATAAAGGTGGGGTGGGGACCCCGGAGGTCATCCAGAATTACGAGCTGTAGGCGAATTCACCCCCCCGGGGGGGAGACTCGTTATTCCCTGATTGCATAACGGACAACCGAAAAATCATTGGACGCCGCCCTGAAGTCGCCCTAACTTTGCGCCATAGCTGATCCCATCGGGTCAGCGGAGGTGCAAAGTGAATGGAATTCCCTGTCTTCGCCGAGCGGATAAGGCTGCCGATCGGCTGTCCAATCAGCCTCGTCGAAGGCTGAGAAAACTCCTCACCAAAGAAAGCCTTCTCCAAGCCGCACACGTGATGGGTCCGACCCTGACTGCGCTCCTTTTCCTGGGAGCCAGCAACGCCGTCGCCCGCGCCCAGGGGACGATCGACTTCTCCGGGGCCAACACGCTGATGAACAGTTTCCAAACATTCGCAATCTATGCCGGAGCCATCATCTGTTTCGGCGGCCTGATCTTCGCCGGGATCCGGATGTTGAGCGGCCGTTTTACAGAGGCTATTCCGGGGCTCTTCGGGGCGTTGTTCGGCGCCGCGGTGCTGGGGTGGGGCGCTGGCTGGATTGGCTCGCTCACCGGTCAGACGATGCAGTAGGTGGCGGCCATGGCCAGGCGGGGAGAACCGTTACCGATCAATCAGGCGCTGAATCGTCCGAGGGCCAAGATGGGCCTCGACCTCACAGCATGGATGGCGATCGTATTCGTCTCGGTAACGGCTTTCCTCGCCGGGTTTCGCCTGATGGCGATACTCGCCTTCCCCACGCTTGCCATCAGCGCATGGCTGATCGTCCGCAAACATCCGAAGATGTTCCAACTCTGGGGCCTGAGTTTCAGCCAGAAATCCTATTATGACCCGCGCAAACGCTGAGCAATCCAAATTCGTTCCCTGGTTCGCAACTGCCGGAGCCGCTTCGAGCATCGTTCCGATCGCGCGCTTCGTCAACGAGCGGATCTTCGCTCTCAAGGGCGGCGGCTACGGATGCCTGTTTGCGCTCGCCGGAATCGACGAAGAGTGCCTGACCGACCAGGAGCTTGAGGCAAAGACGCGCTCGATTGAAGGGGCGCTGCGCGGCTTGCCCGAAGGATCGTGCCTCTACCAGTACACCCGCGTCATGTCGGGCTACAGCCTGCCCAGGCAGGCGAGCTACGCGAACCCTGTCACGCAGGTGTTCGTGGACGACCGTCTTGCGTTTCTGGAAAAAACGGCGGGCTTCCGCCGCATCGACCTGCATTGGTGCCTCACGCTGGAGCCTCGGAAGGCAGCCACTTTCGCCCGCAAGCCCCCGGAACACACCGCCGACACCTCGCGGATGCTGGCCGAGCTTGAAAAGACGGCTACGCTGCTCGAAGGTCATCTCGGCGCCCCGCTCGGTTTGCGGCTGCTCGAAAAGAACGGGGCATATCAGTTCTTTAGCTATCTCTTCAACCTCGAAGAGTGGGCAGCCCAGGGCAGCCTGTGCAGCGATACCGGCGTGGATCGGCAGATCGTGAACCATTCTGTCGCCTGGCACAGCGATTATTTGCGCGTCGGCAGACGGTATGTGCAGATGTTTTCGCTAAAGACCACGCCGGAGGCGTCGAGGCCGTGTCTCTTCTCAGGTCTAACGGCGATCGATTGCGACAGTATTCTTTGCTCGACATGGCGGCCGAAATCCACGACCGCGGCCCGCAGCGAGATCAACGCCCAGGAGAAGTTCATCTCCTTTTTCAAAGTCGGCGTCTTCACGCGTGTCATGAGCGGGCGCGACTTCGCATCGCTCGACACCGGCGCGGGAGCCAAGGCCGCCAACCGGAAGGTTGACGATCTCAGTGAAGTTATCCGCGATCTCGATAAGAAGGCCCAGGGCGAATACTCGCTGCGCCTCCTTGTGGCCGCGCGCAGCGCGGAGGAACTGCGCGGCATCGCGCCCGCTGTGCATCGGGTCTTCGTCGATGCGCGGGCGCAGGTTATGGAAGAGACGCTGGGCAACCTGTCGGCGTTTTACGCGATGTTCCCCGGCAATCAGAAGTTTAACGTCTTCCCAATGTGGCTGGCCGAAGACCATCATGCGCGGTTGTCGTCCCTGTTCGCTCCGCGTCTCGGTCATCCGCGTTCGGAAGACCTCGACAACGAATATCTGAACGTCTTCGAGACGCGCACGCGGACGCCGTTCTTTCAGGACGCGTATGTGGACGGCGTGCGGGTCATGCTCATCATCGGCCCGACCGGCAGCGGCAAGTCGGTTCACGGGAACCTTGCCGTTGCGCATGAGCAGAAGTACGGCGGCTTCACGTACATCTTCGACATCGGCGGCAGCTACGAGAGTGTTGTCGAACTGTACGGGGGGCGTGTGGACCGCATCGGCAAAGACGGTCCCCGCGTAAATCCCTTCTCCCTCGAACCGACGGAAAACAATATCAAGTTCCTGTACTCATTCGTGAAACTCCTGCTCACCAATGGTGGGGCGGAACTCGAACCCGAAGACGACGATGTGATCCACAAGGCAGTCCGGGATATGTACCTGCTCGACCGGGAGAACCGGCGGCTCTCGAATCTGTTCCTGCCCAAGAAGCTCGATCGGTATCTGTCGAAGTGGGTGGGCAAGGGTGTCTACAACGCCATCTTCGACAACGTGGAAGATAGCCTCTCGTTGTCGCGTCTCCAGTGCTTCGATTTCCAGGGCGTCAACAACGAGCAGTACGCGGACCTGATCGAGCCATTGATGGTGTGGCTGCTGCGTCGCATCAACGATGTGCTCTATGACCCCGTCAATCTCGGCGTACCCAAACACATTCTCATCGAAGAAATCTTCTCTTCGATGAAAAATCGCCAGCTTCTGGAGGGCGCACTCGCCTCCATCAAGACCGTGCGCAAGAATCTCGGCGGGGTGACCCTGATCGGCCAGTCGGCCGAGGATCTCGGCGCCAACGCCGATTCTATTGTGAATTCCTGCACGTCGTTTCTGTTCCTCAGAGATGCGACGTTCAACCGAAAACGGTATGCCGAGCTGTTCAAGATGAATGAGCAGCAGATTGCTCTTTTCGAGAGCCTGCAGGACCGCGAGGCACTTTATATCCGCCGCGATGGCCTCACCAAAGTTATCGTCCTCAACCTCGACAGCCGCAGCTACGCGACATTCAGCACCAAGCCCAAAGACAGGACGCGCCGCTCGAAACTAATCGCCAAATACGGGCTCACCGAGGGCATCGCACGCTTTGCCCAGGGCGAGTCCGCGTAACCGGAAGGACCGACCATGAAACTGAAACCGCTCATCCCCATCGCCGTGACTCTTGGACTCTCGTCCGCAGCTGCCTCCGCGGTACACGCACAGCCGGCGCCGAAACGCCCGGAGCCGAGCGCGCCGCGCACGGTGGTGGTCTCATCCACCACCGCCCCCCCTGTGGTCCGTGCGGCCCTATTGCAATCGACACTGATCGTGCTGCCTCCGGAGGAGAAGGTAGCCAATGTTTTCGCCGGCGACACGGTGGACTGGGTTTTCGATGGCGGCCACATCGCCAGCCGCTTCATCAGCATCAAGCCGAAGGTTGCCGGTGGCGCCACGGATGTTCACATCATCTCCGATCACGGCAACGAGTACACCCTTGAGCTTCAGGAAATCTCGTCCGATCCAGATCCCCACTTCGACTCCAAAGTCTTCATCACGCCGGGCGATCAGGCGGCGAAGGAGAAGCTGACGGAGCTGCCCGTCTTTGTGCCCGCCTCCGAACTCGATGATGCGAAGCAGCAGATCGCAGCGGCCCATGCGGCCGAGACCGCCGCGCTAACAGCAGAGCAGACAGACGAGGAAGAGTATCGCAGCCGCTATCCGGGCACTTTGCACTTCGATTTCACCTGGGACCAGTCGAAGGGTAAAGAGCTTGGGCTTGAGGAGATATGGCGCGACGACAAGTTCACGTACCTGCGCGGCAAGTTTCAGGAGACGCCCGCGCTGTACGAAGTGAAGGACGGCAAGCCCTCGCTCATCAATTTCGATTTCAACGATGGACTGTACACGGTGCCCAAGGAACTGGAGCGCGGGTATCTCGCCATCGGCAAACAGAAGGTGGAGTTCCACCGGACGGACGAAAGGAATTGACCATGCCGGAGCCGAACGAAAATCCGCCCGCGACCGTCCCCGAACAACCCGAGGCAAAACCTCCCGTGCGGAAGACCATGCCGGTGATCGTCGCCCTGATCGTCATCATAGGACTGATTGGTATCGCCAATCTTTCGAGCCTGCTGAAGGGAAACAAGAAGGCAGCACCAGCGGGCACTGTGCCAATAACGCGCCCGGCGGCGCCCAACGCGCAAGAGGTAAACAGCTTCGAGACCCAGCAGCAGTTGCAGGCCCAGCGCGACGCCCAGGAGCGGCAGCACCAGCAGGAGATGGCAGCGGCCATGCAGCAGCTTGAGGCGGCGGAAGGCATTCCAGGGCCGGAAGGAGCGAGTGCGCCGCCGATGACCGCCGCGCAGCGGGCGGCGATCTATGGAGAGAGTCCCAATGGCCCCGTCATCACGTCCAGTGCCTCTCAGGAGCGGGCGGAAGCCAAACAACGCGAGCTTGCCAAGGAGCGCCAGCACCAGAATGCCATCGACAGCGATACCGTGGCGATTGACTTCCAGCACTCCAGCGCTGCGGTCCCGGCAACGACCGCAGAAGCCGCGCATGCGCCGGCTGCGAACGCTGCCAGCAGCGCGTCTTCCGCACCATCGACGGCTGCGCAGCCTGTCTCGCAGCAATCGAAATCCGGCGCAGATCCGATGGCCCCGTACAGCTTCGACCAATACCAGGGCCGACTGTACCGCATCTTCGAGGGAACCATCCTTGAGGGGGTCGTGACCAACCACATCGACGGCGGCTTCAGCGGCCCAGTCCTGGTCATGCTGACCACGGATTATTACTCCCACGATCACCAGCAGCTTCTTATGCCGCAGGGAACGCGATTGATTGGGACGGTGCAGAGCGTCGGAAACGCGCAGCAGCGGAAACTGTTTGTGGTCTTTCACCGCGCCATCTGCCCGGACGGGTTTTCGCTCGATTTCGACAAGTACGTCGGCCTCGATCAAATCGGGACGACGGGCCTCGCCACCAAAGTCAGCCACGGCTACTTTCAGGCATTTGCCGCCGCTGCCGCCATAGGCGGCCTGGGCGGACTCGCCCAGATCGGCAACAACGGCAGCATTCTCACGCCGTCCACGGAAATTCAGAACGGCATCTCCGAGCAGTCGGCCGTCGAAGGCGAGCAGGTGTTGAATCACTTTCTCAACCGGCTGCCGGTCATCACGCTCAAGGAAGGCTCCCGCGCCCGCATCTACGTGGGGCGCGACATCCTGATTCCGTCCTACGCGGAACATCGCATGGACCCAACTCTGTAGCCCAGTGTCCGGAAGGAGGCTTCATCATGACAAAACGTCAGAAATGGATCATCGGCGGCGCGGCGCTGCTGCTCACCGCCACGCCCAGCTTTGCCCTGTTCGGTATCGGCGACATCGTATTCGATCCGACCAGCTACGCCAACCTTGTCTCGCAGCTCACGACGATCGAAACGCAGTACAACATGCTCAAAAACAACATCGAGCATTTCTCGTTCAAGCAGCAGTGGCAGACCACCCTCAATGCCATGAAAAACGCCAACGTCCGCAACATGTTTGGCGAAACCAACGGCATGACCGTAGCGCTCAATACGAATTCACCCGCCGCCTCCAGCACGGCCTGGACGGCGGCCACGGTCCCAGTCAATGGCACGACCACCATCTACCTGGCCGGGCAGACGCCGGGCAGCACTCAGCTTTCGGAACTGGCAATGATCGATGCGTCGGATTCGGTTTCGCCCGACTGCCTGACCGCGGTGGGCCAGTACCGGGCGGCACGCACGCAAAATGCCGCGGCCAACAGCAGCCTTGCGTCAGATCAGCTTGACGGCAGCACAGCCACCAACAGCGAAGTGGAGCAGTTGAATCTGCTCAACGCGGCCGATACGCAGAAGATGTCCGAAATGCAGTCCCAGGGCGTCTTGCAGGCATGCCTTGCGTCGGAAATGGCTGTGTCAAACATGGAGCAGCGCAACGCCACGGCGACGGACCTCAATACTGCTGCCTACGTCGCCCAGCAGCGGGCCGCGGACGACACCAGCGCTGCGAACGAAGGCAACACCTGGGATAGCTACCTGCCCTGACCGGAGGCGCGATGCTGAAAGCGATCCAAACGAAAATCCTGCTTGCCATTCTCGCTGTGCTCCTAGCGATCGGCGGCACTTTGGCCTATCGGCGGCATGAGGCGGCAAAAGCCGCGCTGCAACGGCAGCAGGAGTACGGACGATTCCGGCAGCAGGTCGAGCAGGACAAAAAGAAGCACAGCTCCGCCGCTGCGAATGAGGGCAAGATCTGGCAGAAGTACATCCCCTGATCGACACAGAGAGAGATGCGATATGGTTCCCGCCACATTACTGGCCCAGGCATTACCGAGCGCAAGCTCCGGCGTGGACTGGCTCTACCAGTTCACGAACAATCTGACCAACCTTACCACCCAGAACGGCGGCGCGCTCACACAGCTTGGTCTGACGGAACTCAGTTGCATCTCTCTCTTCACGCTCATCAGCATGGTGGTCAACTGGAACACGTCCG
>Ga0335075_10017397_pt1 | contig 10689 bp, 7 predicted proteins | sample Lox_Sample_24_FD_206723 | JGI IMG/M metagenome (GOLD analysis project Ga0335075, IMG submission 206723) | Soil microbial communities from Loxahatchee National Wildlife Refuge, Florida, United States - Lox_Sample_2.4 | ecosystem: Environmental > Terrestrial > Soil > Wetlands | place: USA: Florida... | reverse complement strand
GCCAGCGCGCGAATTGCTTACCTCGCCCGGCGCGCCGCCGACTTCGGCATTCACTGCGGTCCGATCGGCGTTGACCTGGGGCAAGTGCACCGGCGCAAGGAGGCCATCGTGAACGACTTCCGCGCAGGGGCGCTGCGTCGGCTGGAACAAGCCCAGAATGTCGCGCTCGTCTTCGGCGACGCACGTTTCACCGGTCCTAATGTCGTCGAGGTAAGGCTCAATGCCGGCGGCGCTCGGACATTGACTGCCGACGCTATTTTCATTAACACCGGCGCTTGGCCGGCGCGACCCCGCATCGCCGGACTTGATTCAGTGAGAGCGCTCGATTCCACCTCGATCATGGAGTTGCAGGAGTTGCCGGAACATTTGCTAGTTCTGGGGGGCGGCTACGTCGGTCTGGAATTCAGCCAGATGTTTCGCCGCTTCGGCAGCGCTGTCACGCTCGTGCACCTCGGTAAGCAGCTCCTGGATCGCGAGGATCCGGACGTTGCCGCGGAAGTCTGCTCGCTGTTAAAAGCGAACGGCATCGAGATCCTGCTGGAAACCGAAGCGGTCGGCGTCCATGCCAGTGACTCTGGCGTCGGTTTGGAGCTACGCGGTCCTGCGGGAGAGAGCACTGTCACCGGCTCTCACCTCCTCATTGCCACGGGAAGAACGCCCAACAGCGAACAACTCAACCTCGCCGCCGCCGGTTTGAACGTTGACGCCCACGGTTTCATCCCGGTTGACGACCGGCTGCAAACGAACGTCAGGGGCATCTATGCTTTGGGCGACGTCAATGGAGGTCCCGCGTTTACGCACATTGCGTATGACGACTATCGCGTCATCCGCAACAACCTGCTGCGTGGGGGAAAATCGTCAACCAGGGACCGACTGCTTCCGTACACTGTCTATATTGATCCACAGCTGGGGCGGATCGGCCTGACGGAGCAGGAAGCCCGGGCACAGGGCCGCGCGATCCGCGTCGCGAAGATCCCGATGACCTGGGTGGCCCGCGCCGTGGAAACGGCTGAATCGCGCGGCTTCATCAAGGCCGTCGTCGATACCGACACCCGGCAGATCCTTGGGGCCGCCGTCTTGGCCGTCGAAGGGGGCGAGATCATGTCGATGCTGCAGATCGCCATGATGGGCAAGCTTCCCTACACCGCGCTCGAAGACGGCATTTTCGCGCATCCCGCCCTCGCGGAGGGTTTGAATACATTGTTCATGAGCATGAAACAATGAGTGCGCCCTCCTGATCGCGGGGAAGCTTCGAGGTGCATGGGGCCCGCTTGTTATCAGTCATCGGTCAATGATGAGATAGAATGCCGGAAAGAAAACGGATTGCCGTCGATTCTCTCTAGAATTAGCCCAGCCGGATCCTCCAAGATCACGGTCTCGCAGGCGCGCCGATTCAGGTTGACCAACACCAGGTGGTGGCTCATGCTGGAAGCTGGTTCGACGTCCTCGGACACCGCGGCGGGTTTCATCGTCTCCCGACGGTATCGCCGAGAAAGCTGCAGATGCTCAACTTCAACGCCGTGTCGAAAGCATTCAACGGGACGACGGTCGTCCATCCGTTTGGCCTTGCCATTGAGACCGGCGAAGTCGTGGTTCTTTTGGGACCGAGCGGGAGCGGCAAGACAACGATCTTGCGCATGGTGGCCGGTCTGGTTTTGCCCACGGGCGGACAGATTACGGTCGATTCTCTACCGCTGAATTCCCAGACAATCAGTACGGTGCGGCGAAAGCTGGGCTACGTGATTCAAGAGGGAGGGCTCTTTCCACATTTAACCGGCATCGAGAACGTAACGCTGATGGCCCGGCACGAAGGCTGGGCACGTAAACGCATCGAGGATCGCTTGGCCGAACTGGTCGAAATGACCCAGTTTCCAGAAAGCGGCCTGAGCCGCTACCCGAATGAACTGTCGGGTGGACAGCGCCAACGGCTGAGCCTGATGCGGGCCTTGTTTCTTAGCCCGAAGATTCTGCTGCTCGACGAGCCGCTGGGTGCGCTGGATCCCTTGATCCGCGCCGGCCTGCAGCGCGACCTAAGCCGGATTTTTAAGCGCAGCGGGGCAACTGTGCTCGTGGTGACGCACGACCTGGTCGAAGCCAGCCGACTTGCGGATCGGGTGTGTGTGATGAATGCCGGTCGGATCGTACAGCAAGGCCGATTCGCAGAGATCCTTGAAAAGCCGAGCGATGATTTCGTGCGGGAATTCATCAGCTCGCAGGTCGTCACGCCGTGAAAAACCGCTCGCTCATCAAACCGCTCGCCATGGTCCTGATCCTGCTGATTGCCGGATTGGCTCCGCTTCCCCGCAAGACCGCGCAAGTGCGGATCGGTTCGAAGAAATTCACCGAATCCGTCATTCTCGGCGAAATGCTCCGCCTACTGGCCGAGAGGGCCAAGCTCGACGCTGTCCACTATCGTGAGTTCGGGGGAACGCGGATCGTGTTCGACGCCCTGGCGGCCGGCGAGATCGACGTCTATCCCGAATACACGGGCACGATCGTAGCGGAAATATTCGCCGGCAAGAAGGTCGTCGATGTAACGACCATGCGCGACTTACTCCGCGACAAAGGAATCGGCATTTCCAAGTCGCTCGGCTTCAGCAACACCTATGCCCTGGCGCTCACGCGCAAGCGCGCCATGGAATTGGGCGTTTCGCGGATATCCGACCTCAAGCGGCTGCCCGAGCTGCGGCTAGCGCTCACCCACGAATTCCTCGATCGCGCCGACGGCTGGCCGGCCTTGAAACGTCGTTACGATCTGCAACAGGACGACGTGGTGGGAGTGGATCATGACGTCGCCTTTCGGCAACTGCTGGCAGGCGAAGTCGACGTCATCGACGTGTACTCAACCGACGCCATGATCCGGCGCGGCGATCTGCTGTTGCTCGATGACGACCAGTCGTTCTTTCCTCGATATGATGCCGTATGGCTTTACCGACTCGACCTGGCGGCGCGCTATCCGGCCATGATGGAAGCGATGCATCAGGTGGAAGGCGCCCTATCCGAATCCACCATGCAGTTGCTCAACGACCAGGTCGAAGCCGGCCACGCAACCGAGACGCAAGCGGCCGCCGAATTTCTCAACCGCCAAGGCGGACCGCACGTCGACACGCCGGCGCCGTCCCGAACGCAGTTGATTACGCGGTGTCTGCTCGAACACCTCGATTTAGTACGGCGTTCGTTGCTGCCGGCGATCGTCGTCGGGGTGGCGCTGGGAATTTTGTGCCAGCGGCGACCTCGAACCGGGCGAGTCCTCATGGCCTTGGTCGGACTGTTGCAAACGATCCCCTCCTTGGCCCTGCTCGTGATGTTGCTGCCGGTAGTCGCGGCCCTGGGCTATCGCAGTATCGGCGAAGGTTCGGTAACGGCCGTGACGGCGCTTTTCTGTTACTGCCTGCTGCCCATCGTGCGCAATACCTATACGGGTCTCGACGGCATCCAGCGTGGCACGATCGAGTCGGCCACCGTGCTCGGCCTTGGCCCGGCGCCGCGCCTCGTGGAGATCGAGCTGCCGATCGCGCTGCCAACCATCCTGGCCGGGATTCGCACTTCGGCCGTGCAAAACGTCGGCTTTGCGACGTTGGGCGCCATCATTGGCGCCGGGGGCTTGGGCCAGCCGATCCTGCGCGGGATTCGACTTAACGATCTGTCTCTGATTCTGGCCGGCGCCATTCCTGCCGCCCTGCTGGCGCTCGTCTTGCAATGGTCGATCGATTTGATCGAGCGGGTGGTGACGCCGCGCGGCTTGAAGCGCGAGGTGCAAATCCATGAATGAGGGTTTGAAATCATCGTCGGAGAGTGCCGCCAAGGGGGCGGAGAAGTTGGCGGCGGCGGTCACGAATTCCTTATAGGTGGCGATGTCCGTCGACGTGGGCACCGTGGTGGAACTCGTGACGAGCGCCAATCGGTATGGATCGCTTGGCTCCAAGCCCGCTGGAACCGTAATGACGTCGGCGAGGGCCGATGATGCGAGAACGGGCGTTGAGGCGCCGATCAGGATGAGCGCAACAAAACGGCGTGCCCGACCGAGGGGGATTATCATCTGTACCTTATCGATCGTGACCAAAAGCTATTGGTAGCTAGGTTGGAAATGGGCTCGTTGCACAATCTCAAACGCCCTGTTTTCAGGGCTTCCGTTGGTCGCCCTTCGGCCCATTTGCCGCCACGGACTCAATAGATGGCAAAAAAAGCGAAGCCTCGATATCGCATTGACGGCGGCCGGCATCCGGTTGCGATGAACGGTCGCAGCATAAATGGAATCGCGACGAACCGGAATGCGAAACGGAGGCGGGCAGCATTGTCCCCGGCAGAGATTTGCCGCGGCTCGTGACCGATCACGGCACGGGCTCACGTTCGCGCTTCTGCTGAGCTCCGCAGGCCACCTTTCGGAATCGGGTTGAAGCCGTGTCGATGCGCAGTTAGGTTAGCGGTTCGTGCGCTGCGGCAGTTTGGCCAACGTTGAGTCTTGCACCCCGAAGGATTGCTAATGAGTTCGACGATCTGGACTTCATCATCGTCCGCGCTGATCTTTTGCGCGGTGGTCGCGGCCGCGGTCCCCCTCCAAGCTACGACGACATTTGTGCCGGTCTCGAACCCGAAAGGGATCGCTTACGATGATGTGAGCCATACGCTGTACGTCGCCAGCGGCTCATCGGTCGTTCGCTACGATACGCAAACCAATCAATTCTTGCCGTCGATCGTTCTCGGGAGCGGCCAAGAGTCGCTGTACGGAATCGATCTCTCGCCCGACGGAAAGACATTGGCGGTCGCCGACGATCAGTCGACGACAAACACCAACTGGATCTACGAGGTCGACACCGCGACCGGCGCCGCCACGCAAGTGACGTTTCAGAAAAACGGGCCCTACGGCACCTACGAAGGCGGCACCGTCACGGTAGCCTTTGGCGCCGACGGCAACTTGCTGGTCTCATCCGACTTTCCCGGCTCCGGGCAGACTCCCTTGCGGCTATACGACCCTTCGACCGGCAACACGACGATCCTGGGATTGGTCGACCAGGCCTCGACGCTGGTTCCTAACGCCAACCGTGAAACGATTGCCATTGCCGAGGGAAACTCGTCGCTGGGGCCGATCGATAGCTACAACGTGGAGACCGGCGTGTTTCAACATGCGACGTACACGAACTGGTTCAACGCCGAGGTCGGCGTCAATAGCAGCGCCACGCAATATGCCGTTTCCACTTACGACGGCACGTTTATTTACAACAGCTCGTTTCAACAGATCGGCATGCTCGGACAGTATGCCAACAACGGTCCAATCGATGTCGTCTATTCTCCAAATTCGAACGTGATGTATGCCAGCTGGTGGTCCTATGGCAGCGGGACGCGGCAGGTGCGCGAATTCTCGACGACCACTTTCCAGCAGATTGGCACACTCGACGCCTTCGGATCGCAAAGCGGCAGCTTCAACCAATTCAGCAACTACAATTTCTCCAATGGCGACATGACGATCGCTGCCGACGGCAGTGAGCTGTTCGCGACGATTCCTGGAGGCATCAGTATCATCAACTTGCCGGAGCCGGGTACGTTCGTCTTGGCCGGGATCGGCCTGGTTGCGCTGGTGGGGGCCGCACGGCGCAACAAGCCCGGCCGCCGACATCGTCAGGCAACGTCCAAAAGGCCAATTTGGAAAGACGCAGCCCAGGGGAACTGATGCCATGAAACGGCGCGCGTTTTTTGGGACCGCCTTTGCTTTTGCCGCCGCTTCTCCGTCGTTTGGACAGCCGCGCCGGGGACGCTGGGATGACGCGGTCGCAGTGCTCGACCGGGCCGTGGCGGCGGGGCAGGTGGACGCGGCCGTGTTGCACGTGGTTCATCAGGACGAGTCGTTTACCCGCCACTTCGGCAGGGCCGGCTCCGACGACGCGATGTTCTTGCTCGGCTCCATTTCCAAGCCGATCGCCGTAACTGCGGTCATGACCCTGTTCGATCGAGGAAGTTTTCAGCTCGATGACCGTGTGAAAAAATTCTTGCCTGCGTTCGCGGGCGAGGGGCGGGACGAGGTGACGATTCGTCACCTGCTGACGCACGTCTCCGGCCTGCCCGACCAGGTGGCCCATAACGCGGAGCTGCGCAGGCAACACGCGGCACTAACCGAGTTTGCAGAACACGCGATTCGCGCTCGCCTCGATTTCGCCCCCGGTACTCGCTACCAGTATTCGAGCATGGGGATTCTGCTGGCCGCACGCATCGCGGAAATCATCAGCGAATTGGACATTCTGACGCTCGTCGAACGCAACGTACTTCAACCGCTGGGCATGAGACACTCGGCCCAAGGACTCGGGCCCTTCAAGCTGGAGGAGATGATTTCCTGCCAAAGGAAAGGGGCTTCGCCCGAGTCGGGAGGTGGCGATCCGCAGGCCAAGGATTGGGATTGGAACAGCCCTTACTGGCGGAAGCTAGGTGCCCCGTGGGGAGGGACACACGCTTCCGCGCCCGACCTTGCCACGTTTCTTGGCGACTTCATGGGCGCTCGCGGTCAGGTCGTAAAGCCCGAAACGGCACGGCTGATGATCAAGAACCACAATCCAGAGGGATTCACGCCGCGAGGATTGGGATTTGCCGTCGGCAAAGTTGCTTGCAGTCCCGGATGTTCGGAGCAAACCTTCGGCCATGGCGGCTCGACGGGCACGCTCTGCTGGGCCGATCCCGCGAGCGAGACCATTTGCGTCGTGCTCACCTCATTGCCACGCCCCGCCGGAGCGGAACATCATCCGCGCGAACTCGCCGCGGAGCGCGTTGCCGCCGCGGCGCGTAAAGAATGACGGCTCACATTGTCGGCAGTGGGGTCGCCATCCCGAATAGTCTCAGCGACCACAACGTCCGCAGGCGCCAAGCGGTTGAGGTTGCGCGGAGCGAGCGTGGGTTGCCGCGCCTCGTTCTCACCGTTTGCGGCTCGGCCGGCGCGGGCTGCGAACCGTCTTCGTGCGGAAGGAGGTGCCCACGATTGCAACCGGTTTGCGAAAAGGCGCTTGACGAATATGTCTAGTTTGATAGATTTAGTCGACTAAACGATGTGTATTCGGCGGAGTGCGAAACGGAGATCCCGATGGCCTCTACGCGATTGGGAAGAGTGCAGCTAATGATCATGCAGATACTGTGGGCGAAGGGACGCGCCACGGCCCGTGAAATCACCGACGCGCTGAACGCGATCGAGTTGATCGCCCACAGCACGGTGCAAACCTTGTTGCGGGGCCTGGAGGAGAAGGGCTCGATTTCGCACCATGCCGAGGGGCGGACCTTCGTTTTCGTGCCGCGGGTGGCCGACGACAAATTCAAGCGAAGTGCCACGCGAGATTTGCTCGATCGCGTCTTCGGCGGCAGTGCGGCGGCGCTCGTGGCTCATCTGCTGAAGAACGAAAAGGTGTCGCGGGCCGAGGTCGGCGAGATTCGCAAGCTCGTCAACCGTCGCGACAAGAAATAAGGATGGAGAGATGTTCTGGCACGAAATCCAAATCATCGTGCTCGACGCGGCCGCCGCGCTCATTCAATTTGCCGTCAATTGGCTGCTGCAATCGGCGCTGTTGATCGCAGCCGGGCTGGCCGTGGGGCAGCTCGTTGCCGGCCGTGGCTCGGCGGCGCAGTCGGCGGTTTATCGGACCACGCTGGCCGCGGTGCTCGTCTGTCCGCTTGTCAGTTGGCTATTGGCGGCGACAGGCGCAAACGGCTGGTCGCTCACGATGCCTCGGCCTTGGGCGCCGGAGGCGATCGCTCCCTCGATCGTCGATGCGTCCCGCGGCGGGCCGGTGCCGGCGCTTGCCGAACCGTCCCTGGCGGCGTCGCAGGCCAAAGCGGCGGAGCCGTGGCCGGTTTCCAGGGGCGGATCGACGGTTGCTGCCGACTCGGCCGCGGCCGGCATCGGTGACTCCGGTGGTGTACCGCCGATTGACGACCTCCGGTCGGCGATGGCTTCGATCGATTCCGCGGCGCGGAAGGCATCGTTTTCGGTTCGCGCGTTTGGCTGGCTGGCCCTGACGCTCGGCGCCTTGTGGTTCTTCGTCTCGGCGGTGCTGGTCGGCCGGTTGGGTTTGGCGTGGTGGAAGCTCGGCCGCTTGCGCCGCTCGGCGGTTTTGGCGTGCGATGCCAGCCGACAGCTTTGCCGGCAGATCGCGGCGGAGCTGGGGGTCGTTGCGGCGCCGGTGCTGCGTAGTCCGTTTTTGCCCAGTCCCTGCCTGGCCGGCTGGTTTCGTCCAGTGGTGCTGCTGCCCGAGGCCGATTTGGGCCTCTCGCTGCGCGACGTGTTGACCCATGAGTTGGCTCATCTAAAGCGGCGCGATTGCCATTGGACCATTTTGCGCCACGTGAGCCTCTCGATCTTGTTCTTCCAGCCACTGCTATGGAGACTTTCGCGGCGATTGGAGACGACGGCCGAGGAGGTCTGCGATGATTTCGTCGTCGAGCTCGGCGGCGATCGCATCCAATACGCCCACCGCCTGGTCGACATTGCCGAGCTTGCCGCGACACCCCTGGCCGTGGCCGGGGTCGGCATCGTTTCGCTCCGCTCGATGCTCGCCCATCGCGTGGGCCGGATCATGGACACTTCGCGACCGCTTTCGACGCGGATCGGCAGTTTGTTTTTGGCGTTGGCCCTGATTGGGGGCCTGCTGGGCACGGTTGCCGTCGCCCTGGTTGGAATCGGCCCCCGGCAGTCGGCTGCCGAGCCGGCCAAAATGCCCCCCGCGGCGAAAGACGATTCCCGTGCGGCGACGGAGACAAAAACCGCTGCTACCGGCGACGAGGCCGCTCCGGCGCCGATCGAGGCACAAACCGACACGCTCCAGAAGACGGTTCGGGTCGTTAACGAGCTTGGAGAACCGGTAGCCGGGGCCACGGTCGCGCCCCGGGCGATCCGATCCGTTCAAGGCGCTCATGGAGTGTGGATGCCCGGCGGTTTCGGCGACAGCACGCCTCCGGTTCTGACCACCGACGCCGACGGCAAGGCCACGATTCCATTCCCGCGATTCGCCAGGGCAGCCGAACGCATTCCACCGCGAGAATTGACCTGCCGCGTCGATCATCCCGATTACGCCGAAACCACTCAGAACGACGTTTCCGTCACTCCCGAAGAGTTGGACAAGGTAGCCACGGTCGTACTGCAGAAAGGCGCTCGCGTCGAAGTGACTCCGCTTCAGGGAGGGCAACCGTTGCCTGCGGATTGGGTGCGTGCGCAGTGGAGCGGTCCGGCCACGCGCGGCGCCAAGGTCAACGCCGACGGACGGCTAGAGCTGCCGCGGTTGGTGGCGGGGACGCAATTATTGCGATTGGCCTACGTGCCCGAGCAAGGCCCCCTGTTGATCAGCGATGTGGAAACGCTCAAGCTGACCAATGGCGAGCGGCGCGAGGTGAAAATCGAGGTGAAACCTGCGGCGCGCGTCGCAGGCCGACTCGACCCGGCGGTGCCGCGCCCGGTCAAAAACGGACGGGTCGTCGCCAGCATCATCGAAAAGAGAGAGGGTGATTGGGCGGGCCTGCACTGGGCAGCCACGGCCACGACCGATGTAGACGGAACGTTCGTGTTCGAGGATTTGCCCCGCGGCGACCTGCAGGTCATCGCCCTTTGCGATGGATTCATCGCGAAGGCGGGCATTCCACCGGCCTTCGCCGGGGAGTCGGCCGACCCAACCAGCCCCCAAGTCTTTCATTTGTCCGAGGCGGAGAATGAAATCGTCGTCAAAATGGTCCCCTCGGCCAGTTGCCGAGTACGGGTGCTGGATCCGGACGGAAATCCGCTCGCTGGGGCGATGTGCACCGTCTGGCCAGGCGTCCACTGGTGGGACGGCGGCAGCCAGGTGTACTGTGCCCCGGGATGGTCGACGGCCGAAGCGCTTAGAAATCCAAAGCCAGGCCCAGGATTAATCGAATCAAGGAAAGGGTACGAGAAGTTGTTCACAACCACGACCGATGCCGAGGGCATCGCGATCATCAAGGATCTTCCGGCGGCACAAGAGAGGCTTACCGTCCAGCATGACGACGTGGAGTTGCCACTCAGTAACGCGAAGGCGAAAGAGCGCTTTCGCCCGGTCGAGCTCAAAGCCGGTCAGCAAACCGAAGTGACCGTCCAACTGCAAAAGAAGGGGACGGAGTTCATCGGCTCCAGGTCACCGGGCGCGAATGAGAAGTCGCCGGAGGAATTGGCCAAGATGAAGGAGCAAGAGGCGGCGGCTGCGAAAAACGTCGCACTGGCAAAAAAATTCGACACTGCCGACGCGGCATACACCGCCCTGGCCGGGCAGTTTGACGCAGCCCGCGCCGCGTTCGTCGAAGCGAGGCAGCAAGCTGGCACCGACAAAAAGCGGGCGGAAGCACGACAGAGTCGACCGGAGCCGCTCGAATATATGCCGGCTTTCTTCCTGATCGCCGAACAGTATCCGGACGATCCGGCGGCGGTCCTCGCGCTCGTCTGGATCGCGCGGCACCGTGTGTTCGGAGAGGAGGCCGCGAAAGCGCTGAAGATCCTCAGCTCGAAATACAGCCGGAGCAAGGGGATCGCGGCCTACGTGGCGACGCCATTCCTCTACGGCGAACCCTTCGAACCCTACGAAGAGTTTTTGAGGACGGTCTTGAAAGAGAACCCCGACCGCAACGTGCAGGGGGCGGCGACTGCAATCCTGGCCAGTTATTTGAAAATGGCCGTGAACACCTCGCGGAGCAGATTGGTCGAAATCGCTCTGGGCC
>Ga0335075_10017396_pt1 | contig 10689 bp, 13 predicted proteins | sample Lox_Sample_24_FD_206723 | JGI IMG/M metagenome (GOLD analysis project Ga0335075, IMG submission 206723) | Soil microbial communities from Loxahatchee National Wildlife Refuge, Florida, United States - Lox_Sample_2.4 | ecosystem: Environmental > Terrestrial > Soil > Wetlands | place: USA... | reverse complement strand
GTGAGCGGATCACGTTCCTCGGCCACGATGTGCGCGGCGCCGAAATGGCTCGCGAGGTGCTCGGGCGCCTGCGCACCAGCGAGCGTCTGCGCGCCCATGTGGCGGCGCTTGTACGCCATCACCTGCGGCTTGGGTTTCTCCTCCACGATCCGCAACCGCTCGCGCGGCGTACGGTGTTCGACTACCTGCAGAACACCGCGCCGGTCGAGGTCGACGTGACGCTGCTGTCGGTCGCCGATCGTCTGGGCACACGCGGCGAGAGAGCGCGGGAGGCGATCGCCGCGCACATGCGGCTCGCGCGCGCGATGCTGGCCGACGCGCTTGCCTGGCGCGCGGCGGGCGGACCGCCGCCGCTGTGGCGGGGGGACGAGCTGGCCGGCGCGCTCGGGTTGACACCCGGCCCGCGCCTGGGGGAGGTGCTGGCAGAGCTGGCCGCGGCTCGATATGCGGGGGAGATCCTCACGCGCGAGCAGGCGCTCGAGCATGCCCGCCGGCTGATGCGGGACGGAACCATTTAGGCTGTGATCTCGATGGGCGATCCCGACTGCATCTTCTGCAAAATCCTCGCCGGAGAGTTGCCGGCGACGATCGTCGACGAAGACGAGCGCACGGTCGCGTTCATGGACATCGCCCCGGCCACTCGCGGGCATGCCCTGGTCGTGCCCCGCACGCACACGACGGATCTGATCGAGGTATCCGACGAGGACCTCGCCGCGGTGATCGCCGCCGCTCGCCGGCTGGCGTCGCGGATGCAGGACCGCCTCGGAGCCGACGGGGTCAACCTGATCAACTCCTGTGGCGCGGCGGCTTGGCAGACCGTGTTCCACTTCCACATGCACGTCATCCCGCGTTACGCCGACGATCCGCTGCGGTTGCCCTGGGCACCGGCGCCGGGCGATCCCGAGCAGATCGGGGCGGCCGCGCAGGAACTCATCGGTTAGCGGCGAATCTGAGCAGACCGCACCAAATCCGGTGTGGGCGTGTTGATGGCGCATATGCGACGCAAATTCACAGCGATCTCAGGGGGACTGGCGCTGCTCGTGCTGGCGCTGCCCTCGATCTCGGGCGCAACCCTCAGCGAAGTCGGTGTGATCGGCGCGACCACGCCCGCAACCGTTCCCAGCTGCCCCGGCACCCCCTGCCTGGCGGTCAGCCGCACGACCGGGTTCCAGGTCAAGGTCGGCACCGCCATCAACATCCTGGCCGCGCCGCGCGAAGGCACGATCGTCGCGTGGACGATCCAGCTCGGCAAGCCCAGCGCCAGCCAGATCAAGTACTTCAACACCAACGAGGGCGGCGTCTCCGAAGCCGGGATCGCGGTGTTGCGCCCGCAGAAGAAGCCCAATCTCACCTACAAGCTGATCGCCCAAAGCCCGCTGGTCAAACTCGAAAAGTACTTCGGCAAGACCGCTCAGTTCCCGTTGGAAACGACGATCCAGGTCAAAAAGGGCGATGTCATCGCGCTGACCGTCCCCACATGGGCGCCGGCGCTCGCGTTGGGCTTCGAAAACACCACCTCGTGGCGGGCGTCGCGGCCGAAGACCAGCTGCTCGAGCACATCGACCCAGACCGCGCAGACCACGATCGGCGGCAACGTGCAGTACTACTGCCTGTACCGCACGGCGCGCCTGACCTACAGCGCGACCCTGATCTCAACGCCCTAGGGCGCGCCGGCGCCGCCGGTCGCGGCGCTCGATTCTTTGGAGGGTTCGGCTTTGCCGGCCGTGCCGCCGGCGCCGCCGGTTTCTTCGGTGCCTTTGCCCGTGGCGGTCGCGCCCGCGCCGGTCCCTCCCCCGGCTCCGCCGGTTTCTCCGCCTTCGCTGGTCCCGCCGGTGGCTTCGGAGCCCGTTTCGGCTGTTTCGCCCGCAGAGCTCGATTCGGATTCGCCGGTGGTTTTGGCGGTCGAGGTCGTCGAGGTGGCGGTGGTCTGGCTGGCCGCCTTTTCCGCGCTCGTGTCGGTCGGAGGGGTGATTTCGGGCGTGCTCTTGGGGACGGCGTCCGAGACGTTGCTCGATCCGCCGCACGCTCCCAGCCCCAGCCCGCACGCCAACGCCAGCACCGCGGCCGCGGCCATCGCGAGGGTCCTGCGTGTGGGGAAGCTGTTGTGGATGTGGTGTGCGTCCGCGCTCATGCGCTCACGCGTCCATACGCGCCAGGTCAGGACTGGGCGCCGAGCGGGCCCATCCGTCGTCCGCAGGTCGGGCAGTCGTTCAGGTCGCGCTGGGACAGCTGGTCGCACCAGGGACAGAACCGCAGGTTCTCGACCGCCCACGGCAGCTTGGACTCCGAGGGCGCCAGCGGAAGCAGCTTGCCGACGATCTCCATCTCATCGCCCGTGTCCCGGTCGGTGTAGATCTCCTCTGGCTGGGCCTCGATCACGATTTCCCGCCCGCTGACGGGATTGCGCAGACGGTAGCGCTGTTGTGTGCTCATGCGCGTGGACTCTACCGCAGTGGGCAGACCATACGCCCGGTCGGGTGCGATCAATAGGGTGGGCCGCGATCATGCGCGTGCTCATCTTCCACGGCTACCTGCTCGGCGGCACCGGCTCGAACGTGTACACAGCGCGGCTGGCGTCGGCGCTGGTCGATCTCGGTCACGAGGTGCACCTGTTATGCCAGGACCGCCATCCCGAGGATCACGCGTTCGTCGATGCGTGCGGCGATTGGGATGGGGGCGAGCGGCGTGTGGGCAAGCTGCGTTTGCGCACCCTCCGCCGGCATGCGCCCGATCGGTCCGGGCGCTGTACCGCGTATCGCCCGAACATCGGCTCGCTGCTGCCGGTGTACGTGGCCGACCGCTACGAGGGGATCGAAGCTCGCCCGTTTGCCGAGTGCACCGACGAGGAGATCGCCCGGTACATCGACGCGAACGTGGCGGCGGTGCGCGATGTGGTCGCGCGCGTCCGTCCCGATGTCGCGCTCGCCAACCACCTGGTGATGGGGCCGGTGATCCTCGCTCGTGGGCTGGGCGGCACTGGGCTGGACGACGCCGGCCGGTTGGGCGGGGAGGAGAGTGCCGGCGCGGGGGCGGCTGGGGCCTGTGGCGAAGGCGCGAAGGTGCCATACGCCGTCAAGGTCCATGGCAGCGCGCTCGAGTACACGGTCAAGCCCGAACCCGACCGATTCCTGCCCTATGCCCGCGAGGGGCTGGCGAGCGCGCGAGGCGTACTGGTGGGGTCGCGGCACACGGCCGAGAGCCTGTGGCGGGCGGTGGAGGGCGCTGGCAGGGGTGGGGACGACGGCGGGAGTGATGACGTGTCCTGGCTGCGGGCCCGCACACGCCTGGGCCCGCCGGGAGTGGACGTCGATCGGTTCGGGCCCCGCGAGCCCGGGAAGGCGGCTGAGGGCCTGCGCGAGCTGATCGCGAAGTTGCGCTCGACCGCTCCTACCGCTCCTGAGCCGGCAACCGAAGGACCCAGCGCGTTCGCCCGCGACGAGCAGGCGGCCGCCGAGGCTCTGGAGAGGTTGAGACCTGGAGAAGAGCGGATCGTGGCGTTCGTGGGCAAGTTGATCGCCGCCAAGGGGGTCGATCTGCTGCTCGCCGCCTGGCCGCTTGTATTGGCGCGTGTGCCAGCGGCGCGCCTGGCGATCGTTGGGTTCGGCGCCGAGCGCGAGCGCCTGGAAGCGGCGGCGGCGCCGCTTGGCGAGCGGGTCGTGTTCACCGGCCGTCTCGACCACGACGAGCTGGCGGAGTTGCTCCCGGTGTGCGAGGCGCTGATCGTGCCGAGCACGTTTGCAGAGGCGTTCGGGATGGTCGCCGTCGAGGGGGCGGCGTGCGGGGCGCTGCCGATCAGCGCCGCGCACTCGGGCCTGGCCGAGGTCTCAGATGCGCTGGCCCAGGCGGTGCCGGGCGAGGTGGCGCCGCTGCTGTCGTTCCCGGTCGACGATCTCGCCGTGCAGGCCATCGCGCAGCGGATCGTCGCGTGGCTTGAAATCGACCCGGATCTGCGCGAGCGGACACGCGCGGCGCTCGTGCGGGTCGTGCGCGAGCGCTGGTCGTGGCAGGGCGTGGCGCGCGGGGTGATCGCGGCGGCACGGGGCGAGCTGGAGGAGCTCCCACCTCCTTGAGTCAATCGTTACAATAGGGAGATCGTGCAGGTACGCGACGGCATGACTCAAACGGCGCTGACGGTCGGTCCCGGACACACGCTGCGGGCGGTGGCGAGGCTGATGTCAGAGCGCCGCGTGGGGGCGGCGATCGTGCTCGACCCCGACGGGCACGGCCCGGGGATCGTGACCGAGCGCGACGTGTTGCTGTCGGTCGGCGCCGGACAGGACGTCGATCGCGAGCTGGTGGCCGATCACCTCACGCGCGAGGTCGTGTACGCGGCGCCGGACTGGTCGCTGGAGGAGGCTGCCGCCGCTATGGTGCGGGGCGGGTTTCGCCACTTGATCGTGATGGAGGGCGGCGAGATCGCCGGCGTGCTGTCGGTGCGCGATGTCGTGCGCTGCTGGACCGAGGACGGGGCGATCTGCCCTGTGCCGGAGAGTGTCGCCGGCGTGAGCTGAGAGCGCCGGGGGCGCTCGAACGAGCCTAGTGCTCGCGCGGAAGTTCCTCGATTTCCCGTCGGGTCTCTTTGATCCAGCGCGCTATGCAGTAGATCGTGAGCAGGACGCCGATCACGCTCAGCTCGATGAACGTGGTGATGCCCACCAGCGAGAGCGTTATTCCCACCGCGGTCAGCAGCGGCAGGACCGAGGGGCCGGGGAGGTGGACCTCCTCGCCGACGGGCGGGATGTCGGGGTCGAGCGGGCTCACGAGATGTAGGCCGCGGCCACGACAAAGGTGATGCCGAACATGAACATGCAGATCGCGCTCACGATCAGGCCGGCGCGGATGTTCTTGCGTGCGAGTCGTCTGTCCATGCGAGGCGGAGTCTATAGGGAAGGGCGGCGGTGCGCGCCTACAGGTGCACGTCGGCGACCATCCCGCAGAAGAGCAGGGCGAGGTAGGCCAGCGAGTACAGGTAGAGCTGCAAGGCGGCGCGCCGGTCCCGGCGCCGGTAGAGGCGGATCGCGCCGAAGATGAAGCCCAGGCCGAGCGTCATCGAGACGGCCAAATAAATGGCGCCGAGCCCGCCGGCGCAGAAGGGAAGCTGCGTGACCGCGTAGAGGAGAAGGGTGTAGATGAGGATCTGCCGGCGCGTCTCCTCCTCGCCGCGCACCGCGGGCAGCATCGGGATACCGACCCGCACGTACTCGTCCTTCATCAGCAAAGACAACGCCCAGAAGTGGGGAGGGGTCCAGAAGAAGACGATGAAGAACAGAAGAACCGCGGTCCCGCCCAGCGAGCCGCGAACCGCGGCCCAGCCGACCAGCGGCGGGATCGCGCCCGCGGCGCCACCGATCACGATGTTCTGGACGGTCCGTCGCTTCAGCCACATCGTGTACACGCCCACGTAGCCCACGAAGCCCGCAAGAGCAAGGCTCGCGGCCAGCACGTTCACGGTCAGCGAGAGCTCGAGGAACGAAAGGGCGGCCAGCGCGCACCCGAACGCGAGCGCCGCCCCCGGGCGCACCCGACCTGAGGGGATCGGGCGCGAGGCGGTGCGGGTCATGCGCGCGTCGATGTCGCGGTCGAACCAGTGGTTGACGGCGCCCGCGCCCCCGGCCGAGAGATAGCCGCCCAGGCAGGTGAGCGCGATCAACCCGAGCGAGGGGTCCCCGGCGACGTACATCGTGGCGATCGTCGTCAACAAAAGCAGCGACTGGACCTTGGGCTTGGTCAGCTCCAGGTAGTCGCCGAGCAGACCGAGCGTGCCGCCCGACCTGCGATCGGCTGTGAGGCCGAGATGAGGCGCGTTTGCGGCCGCGGAGGTGCTGGTGCCCGCCGTCGCGGAGGCCTCGATCGCCCGCGCGGCGCCTGTCGTTGGTGCGCTCATCGCCCCGGCATCCTATCGCCGCGGGTCCGCGGCGCTACACGCCAACTTGGGTGGCGCCCGCCGGGACGGTCGCGCCGCCGGGGATGGAGACGTCCGCGCCCGAGCCGGTGCCAGTGCGCCGGGCGACCTCGCGGCGGATGTCCTTCATCGGCTCGGCCGAGCGCACGACGGGGATCGTGTCGAAGTTGTTGACCGGCGGGGGAGAGGTCGTGAACCACTCCAGGGTGTTGGCCTTCCACGGGTCCGGGCCGGCGATCGCGCCGACTTTGAGCGAGCGCCAGACGTTGATGATCGTCGCGAGCACGCCGGCGGCGAGGATGAACGAGCCGATCGTGGAGATCAGGTTGTAGAGGGCGAGGTTGCCGACGTTGGGGTACTCGTACACGCGCCGGGGCATCCCGTCGAGGCCGATCGCGTGCTGGATCATGAACGTGACGAGGATGCCGATGAAGATCAGCGTAAAGCTCAGCCGCCCGAGGTGTTCGCCGAGCATGCGCCCGGTGATCTTCGGGAACCAGAAGTAGATCGCGGCGAAGATCGGCATCACCGCGCCGCCGAGCAGCACGAAGTGCAGGTGGGCGACGACGAAGTAGGTTTCGTTGACCTGCCAGTCGATCGGGAACGTCGCCAAAAAGACGCCGGAGATGCCGCCGATCAAGAAGATCGCGATCGCGCCCGCGCAGAACAGGAGCGGCGTGCGGTACTCGACCGTGCCGTTCCACAGCGTGCCGATCCAGTTGAGGATCTTCACGCCGGTGGGGACGGCGATGAAGTAGGAGGAGAGCATCACGAACACGACGACGGCCTCGGGGATCGGGGCGGTGAACATGTGGTGCGCCCACGTGAGGAAGCCGAGGAACGCGATCGCGACGGTCGAGGCGGCGATTGCCTTGTAGCCGAAGATGGGCTTGCGCGCGAACACGGGCAGGATCTCGGAGATGACCCCGAATCCGGGCAGCACCATGATGTAGACCTCGGGGTGGCCGAAGAACCAGAACAGGTGTTGCCACAGGATCGGCGAGCCGCCCTCGGCGGGGTCGAAGAAGTGCGCGCCGAAGTGACGTTCGGCGAGCAGCATCGTCACGGCCGCGGCGATCACGGGCAGCGCCACGATCAACAGGACCGAGTAGGTCAGGATCGTCCAGATGAACAGCGGCAGCCGGCCCAAGCTGAGTCCCTTGGCGCGCATGTTGACGATCGTCACGTAGAAGTTGATCGCGCCCAAGATCGAGGACAGCCCGGTGAGGTGGATCAGGTAGATCCACGCGTCCTCGCCGCCACCGGGTGAGAACGTGGAGTTGGCCAGCGGCACGAAGCTGATCCAGCCCGATTCCGGCGGGTTCCAGAAGATCGAGGCGTAGAAGACGATCCCGCCGGCGAGCAGCAGCCAATAGGACAGCGCGTTCAACCGCGGGTAGGCCATGTCGCGCGCGCCGACCATCAGCGGCACGAAGTAGTTGGCCAGGCCGGCCATCATCGGCACGATGAACAGGAAGATCATCGTGGTGCCGTGCATCGTGAACAGCTGGTTGTAGGTCTGGGGCGTGACCAGCGTGTTTTCCGGGGCGCCGAGCTGCAGGCGGATCATCAGCGCCTCGGTCCCGCCCAGGCAGAAGAAGACGAACGTCGTGACCATGTACATGATCCCGATGCGCTTGTGATCGGTCGTCGTGATCCAGCTCATCCAGCCGCGGGGCTCGGGTTCGGCGCGGTGGGCGACTATCTGGGGGACTGGTTGAGCTACTGCGGTGGCCATTGGGGGCTGGATCTCCTGGGGTCGGTCGTTAGGAGGTTCGAGGTCCGGGTCGGAGGGGGCTTGGGTTTGGGTTTGGGATTTGGGAAGGGGATGCGGGGGTGTGCAGGTTGACGGGCGCGCGTGGGGAGGGAGTCGGGTCTAGGGGTTCTCCACCTGGCCGGCGCCGACCTGGGAGTTGAGTTTCGCGCGGGCGATCGCCGCTTCGTGGTTGGCTTCTGCGATCAGCTGTCGCTGACGGACGAGCCACGCTTCGAACTGGGCCGGCGGGATCGCCTTGACGGTCGCGATCATGCGCGCGTGGCCGCGACCGCAGAGCACAGCGCACTGGCCGCGGAAGATGCCGGGGTGTTCGATCTTGAACCAGGTGTAGTTGTGGTAGCCGGGCACGGCCTGGAACTTGCCGCCGAGCTGGGGCACCCACCAGGAGTGCACGACGTCCTGGGAGACGATGTCGAGGGTGACGGTCGTTTTGGTCGGGACGACCAGTTCCTCGTAGGAATAGGGCGCGCCCAGGCCGTCGCGTTCGGTGGCGCCCGGGTACACGAACTGCCATACGAACTGTTTGCCGATCACCTTGATTTCCAGCGATTTGCCGTTGGGGGGCAGGTGTTGGGTGGCGGTCGCGTACAGCTTGCCGCCGCCACTCGAGCCGTCGCCGGCTTCCTCCTGGGCTTCGGCGTTCGTGAGGCTCGCGCCGGCGGCGTCGGAGTTGGGTGGCGTCTCGATCGAGCTCAGGCGCGCGAACGTGAGGATCGCGAGGCCCACGAGGATGACCGCCGCGGCCACCGTCCAGCCGATCTCAAGCCGCGTGTTGCCGTGGGTCTGCTGAGCGGTGGCGCCCTTGCGCGCGCGGAAGCGGATCATCGCGTAGGTCAGCCCGCCGATCACCGCCACGAAGATGATCAGGGCGACGACGAGCACGATCTTGTACAGCGAGTCGATGTTGTTCGCGTTCGGCGATCCTCCCGACTCGGGCGCGAAGAACGCGAGCACGAACTGGATCGCGGCCGGCGCGGAGGGGGCTGTTGCGAGCAGGTGCGTCAAAGCGAGCGGGATTCTATTCACGCGCGGGCGGGAAGTGCTTGATGACGATTGCTACTTGCCTGCAAAGCGCGCGGAGCGCTTTTCCACGAAGGACATCGCGCCCTCCAGGAAGTCGTCTGAGCCGGCCATCTCGCGCTGGATCTGGGCCTCGAGCTCGAGCTGCTCGGCCATCCGGGAGTACAGCCAGTTGTTCAGCTGGCGCTTGGTGCCCGCGTAGGAGCGGGTGGGGCCGGCGGCCAGGCGCAGCGCCAGCTCGCGCGACTCTGCGGCGAAGCGCTCGTCGGGCACGACGCGGTTGATCAGCCCCCAGTCCAACGCCTGCTGCGCGGGGATGCGCTCGCCGAGCATCGCCATCTCGGTGGCGCGGGCCATGCCCACGCGCGTGGGCACGAACAGCGAGGAGCCGCCGTCGGGGACCAGGCCGATGTTCACGAACGCCAGCAGGAAGTAGGCGCTCTGCGCGGCGAGGATCAGATCGCAGCACAGCGCCAGCGAGCAGCCGATCCCGACCGCCGGCCCGTGCACCGCCGCGAGCACCGGCTTGGGCGTCTCGCGGATCGCCGTGATGATCGGGTGGTAGCGGTGGGTGAGCGTTTTGTACACGTCCGGCCGCCCGTCCGGAGTCGTCTCCGCGCCGAAGTCCTTGAGGTCCGCGCCCGAGGAGAACCCCCGCCCGGCGCCCGAGATCACCACGGCGCGCACCGCCTCATCGCGGCGGACGTGGCGCAGCGCGGCGAGCAGATCTTCACCCAGCTGCTGGTTCCAGGCGTTCATCGTGTCCGGCCGGTTCAGCTCGATTGTGCCGACGCCCTCGGCGACGGATACGTTGACTGTCTGCAGCTCCATGCCGTGCATCCTATGGTGTGTGGGGATGGTCAGACCCGTGATCGGCATGTGCGCGGCGCTCGAGCGGGCGCGGTGGAGCGTGTGGGACATGCAGGCGCTGCTGATGCCGCGCAACTATGTGCAGGCCGTCCAGGACAGCGGGGGCATGGCGCTGGTGCTGCCGGTCGATCCCGAGCTCATCGACGATCCCGGCCAGGCGCTCGATCTGATCGACGGTCTGATGCTCATCGGCGGAGCGGACATCGACCCCGGCTCCTACGGCGAAGCGGCCCACCCCGAGACGGTCGACACCGTTCCCGAGCGCGACGCGTTCGAGATCGCGCTGACCCGCGCGGCGATCGCAAGAGATATACCGGTGCTGGGGATCTGCCGGGGGATGCAGCTGATCAACGTCGCCCGTGGCGGCACGCTGTACCAGCACGTGCCCGAGCGCTACGGCCACCACGAGCACCGGCGGGTGGTCGGCTCCTTCGACGGCGCCGACCACGACGTGCTGCTCGCCGAGGGCTCGCTCGCGGCCCGTGCCGCGGGTGAGCTCACGCACGCGACCAAGTCCCACCACCACCAGGGCGTGCGGCGAGTGGGCGAGGGCCTCATCGTGAGCGGCAACTCCACGCTGGATGAGCTGCCCGAGGCGATCGAGCTGCCGGATTGCTCGTTCGTGCTGGGCGTGCAGTGGCATCCGGAGGCGGACACGGCGAGTCGGGTCATCGGCGCGTTTGTCGCGGCGGCGGCCATGCGTTCGGCCGATCGCGTTCTCGCGGGCTGAAACGCCCGGACGCGACCGTATACTCACCGCGCAGTGCGGCTGTCGAAGGCGATACGGGCAACCGCTTGGGGGGTGCTCGCGATGGGGGTGGCGGCGCCACTGGTGCGTAAGCGCGTACCCGCGAGCCCAGTGGTCACACAGACGGTCGCGTTCGCCGCGCCGGTCGCGCTGTGCGTGGCAGTGCGCCGCTCGCGCACGCGCGACGTGGCGGTGTGCGCGCTGCAGATGTGGGCGTACCTGGCGGCGTACAAGACGCCCCACGACGACGAGACCGGCCAGGCGCGGCGCGTGCACATCGACTACCCGATCGACGTCGATCGCGCCCTCGGGCTGGGCGAGCTGCCGACGCTGCGCCTGCAACGGGCGCTCGCGCTGGTCGACCCCGACGAC
>Ga0335075_10017395_pt1 | contig 10689 bp, 7 predicted proteins | sample Lox_Sample_24_FD_206723 | JGI IMG/M metagenome (GOLD analysis project Ga0335075, IMG submission 206723) | Soil microbial communities from Loxahatchee National Wildlife Refuge, Florida, United States - Lox_Sample_2.4 | ecosystem: Environmental > Terrestrial > Soil > Wetlands | place: USA: Florida... | reverse complement strand
TACGGCCACGCCAGGAGCCCCTGCCACGACCGCTGGCTCCACCACGGTAGTAACGGTACCAGCCCCGTGCCGGACGGCGTTCTCGATAAGGTTCGCCAGTATCTGGTCGACCTTGTCGCCGTCGAGCCAGGTCTCGGGCAATCCATCCGCGACCTCGATCCGGTAGCGGTCAGGGGAATCGCCCGCAGCGACCCGGCCACTGATGATCTTGGTAGCGCGGCTGGGGATGTCGACAAGCTCCGAGTGAATCTCGATCCGGCCAGCCTCGATCCTGGACACGTCGAGCAGTTCGGTGATCAGGCGGGTAACCCGGTCGGCATCGGCATTGACCGTCTCCAGCATCACGCGTTTCTGGTCGTCGGTGAACCGGGGCCATTTGGCCAGCAACGTCGCAGTGAAGCCTTTCACGCTGGTCAGCGGCGAACGAAGCTCGTGCGCGACCGTCGACACCAGGTCGGCCCGGCTGCGCTCGAGCCGCGACCGCTGCTCCGCGCTACGCAGGGAGATAATCAGCCGCTGCACGGAGCCTGGCTCGAGAGACCAGCCCTCCCGCGGCCCACTCAGGCGCGGCGCCCGCACGTAACCGACACTGACCAGCAATTCCGTGCCGTCTGGCAGGTAGAGCGAGAGTTCTGGATGCCGCGTCCGCGTCGAGAGGCCATCGAACGGCTTGCACATCGTCCACCAGCAGCGGTCCTCACGGTCGCGCAACGGCAGTACCTGGCGCACGTCGCGGCCGAGAGCAAGGGCGGGGCCGATCCCGGTCAGCCGTGCGGCTGCCCGGTTGAATACGGTGACCTTGCCCTTGCGGTCGGCGATCACCAGGCCGTCCGGCAGGTCATCGGCAGCCACCAGGCCGCCGCCGGCCTCGCCGGGCCCGGCACCTGGCCCGCTGACGGCTGGCTCTGCCGAGGCCGGGCCCGTTCCAGCTGGACCCGTTCCCGCCGGAACGGCCTCCGATGGTCGTGCACCAGGTGCCTCCGAACGAGCCGGCCCGGTGCGAGATGTCCGTCGACTGGCTGGCGCAGGCTTAGCCTGCCCGGTAGGAGCTGTTCCGCCACCAGGAGGCAAGCCGTCAGCGCGGGCCATCGCATGACCTGTCACGATGCCGTCCACCTGCGCGCCGCCTCCGGAAGGCTACAGAGCCTGCCCCCGGCAACGAGCCTGCGCGACCCAGCCAACTGCGCCAGGCCGCCCGGCCGGCACGTATCAGCCACAGCCACGTCGGCGGACTCGGGGGACAATCCGCCTTCATAGCGCAGTTACGTCATCGGCTAGCAGCCCGTGGCCGACCCGGTCACTTCATGACGCAACGTGATCAGACTCTAGCGGATTAGCTCCGGTCACTGCACTACCGGCTGCGGTCAGTTAACTCGCGGTAGCGAGAGCAGGTATCAGCGCGGCGCCCGCAGCTGCCGTGCTGAGGCGTACAGGCAGACCGCGGCTGCGGCGGCCAGATTCAGGCTCTCGGCCTGTCCGTATATGGGCACAGCCACGACGTCGTCAGCCAATGCGAGAAGCTCGCCGGGCAGCCCCCAGGCCTCGTTTCCGAATAGCCAGGCCGTCGGCCGGGTCAGATCGGGCCCCCCTGGCGTGTCGAGGAGCCGGCTGGCACTGCCGTCTGCGGCGAGCACTTGCAAGCCGGCCTCGCGCAGCCCGCCGATCGCATCGGCCAGCTGCGCGCCGGCCACCACGGGCAGGTGGAACAGGCTCCCGGCCGAAGAGCGGACGCACTTGCTGTTGTAGGGGTCAACCGATGCCGCTGCGAATATCACCCCGTCGGCCCCGGCCGCGTCACAGCTGCGCAGCACGGTGCCGGCGTTTCCCGGATCACGAACGTTGGCCAGCACGGTGACCAGGCGCGGTCGCGCTGTGAGCAGCGCGGAGAGCGGCACGTCCACGAACCGGCAGACGCCGAGCAGGCCCTGCGGCGTGATCGTCTGAGCCAGCTCGGCCATAATCTCGCCGCTGACTTCGTGCACGGCGACTCCCTGACCGGTCGCCTGCTCGGAGAGCTCAGGGTGGCGGCTGGCGCCCTGGCCGGTGACGAACAACTCGGTCAGGACTCCGGGCTGGCGCAGTGCCTCGCGGACGGCCTGAGGGCCCTCCGCGAGGAACAGCCTGCCCCGCTCTCTGAACGCTCGCTTGCCCAGCTGGCGGGCAGCCTTCACCCGCGGCGAACGGATGCTCATACCGCCCGCCTGCGGGGACGCGGCAGGCCGCGCCGACCCGGTCATGGATGCCGCCTCGCGAGGTTCACCGGGCCATCCGCAGTCGCCTCGGCAGCTTTCGGCGACATCTCATGGTTTTGGGCGGAGCGAACCACCGCAAATTGGTTGATTGCCGCGACCAAATCCGTGAAATGCGGCTACTCAGGCCGCCGGAGCGTTGATATCGGCAGGCAGCGCGGCCTTGGCCACCTCGACCAGCGCGGCGAAAGCCTGCGAGTCAGACACGGCAAGCTCGGCGAGCATCTTGCGGTCGACCTCGACCTCAGCCAGCCGCAGCCCCTGGATAAACCGGTTATATGTCATGCCCTCGGCCCGAACGGCCGCGTTGATGCGCTGGATCCACAGCCGCCGGAACGCACCCTTGCGGTCCTTGCGGTCCCGGTAGGCATAGGTCATTGAGTGGAGCTGCTGCTCCTTTGCCTTGCGGTACAACCGGGACCGCTGGCCCCGGTATCCGCTGGCGCGCTCGAGTACGACCCGGCGCTTCTTGTGGGCATTGACCGCCCGCTTTACGCGTGCCATTTCTTACGACTCCCTCGCAGCGGGCCGGGTCACTTGCCCAGCAACTTCTTGATCTTCTTGGCGTCACCCGGCGAAAGCTCGACGTAGCCATCCAGCCGGCGCATCATCGAACTCGGCTTCCACTCGGCGTAGTGGGCGCGGTTGGCACGGCGGCGGACGACCTTGCCGGTACCAGTGAGCCGGAACCGCTTGCTGGCGCCGGTGTGCGTCTTCATCTTCGGCATCTCGCCGTGTCTCCATTCCGTGTGCCGTTGGCACTTCGCTGGCATGCCGCCGGCACGAGTCCGTGCTTCCGGCACGATCCTGACTACCAGGGCACACGCTTTCGCCGTTGCCTGGCACTTCCTGCTGGCCGGGCGGCATCAGCCGCCTGGCGTTACGTACGGACCGGAGGAACCCTCAGGCCCTAGCCGTCGCCGGGTGACCTGGCCAGGCCGCCCGGCGCAGCGAGTGGTCTACTTATCGGCCTCGCCCGGCTTCCTTGCCGAGGTGGCGCTGTCGGCCGCGATTGTCCGCGGCGATGGCACCGGGCCATCCCCGGACCGCCGGGCCGGGCCGGGCTTGGGCGCGGACGTGCTGGCAGCCGGCCGCGCCGCCGCTGTCGCTCCACGCGGTGCCATCGGCTTGGGTGCCGGGCTATTTGCCGGGCCGGGCCGGGCGGACGATCCGGGCGTCGCGCGCGGAGCGGATGGCTTAGGTGCCTGGCTGCTTGCCGGGCCAGGTCGCGGAGACGCAGCCGTCGGCCGCGGCGCGCTCGGCCTCGGCGTTGCTGGCCGTGGCGCAGCAGGTCGTGGCGGAGCGTCCGAAGCGCCCCCCGCCGGGGTGGCCGCCTCCGGACTAGCCGGCGCTGGCTCGGGCTCCTGCTGGGCGGCCGCAGACGCCCGTGGCTGGGACGACTGTGGTTGGGACGACTGTGGCTGGGACGCCCGTGGTTGGGCCGACTGCGCCGGCGACGACTGGGCTGGCGGCGGCGACTGGGGCGCCGGCGACTCGGCCGCCTCTGACGACTGACCGACCGCAGCGGCATCCGGCGAGACCGAAGCCTCCGCCTCGGTGCCTGCCTGCTCGGAGCCGCGGCTAGGCCGGCCTGCCCGGTCGGCGCGCTCGGCTTTCGTGGCCGCCATCGCGTCGGCCTTCCTCTTGTGCGGCCCGATCACCATGATCATGTTCCGGCCGTCCTGCTTGGGCGAGGATTCGACGAAGCCAAGCTCCTCGATGTCGCCAGCCAGGCGCTGGAGCAGCTTGAACCCGAGTTCGGGCCTTGACTGCTCACGTCCCCTGAACATGATCGTTACCTTGACTTTGTCGCCTTGCTTGAGGAAGCGCTCGACGTGGCCCTTCTTGGTGCCGTAGTCGTGCGGGTCAATCTTCGGCCTCAGCTTGATCTCTTTGATGACCGTCTGGGCCTGGTTCTTGCGCGACTCCCTGGCCTTCAAGGCGGACTCGTACTTGAACTTGCCGTAGTCCATCAGCTTGGCGACAGGGGGCCGGGCCATGGGCGCAACCTCGACCAGGTCGAGATCTGCCTCCTGGGCCAGCCGGAGCGCGTCATTAATGGCAACAATCCCGACCTGCTCGCCGGCCGGGCCGACGAGCCGCACTTCGGGTACCCTGATGCGCTCGTTGATACGAGGTTCGGTGCTGATGTGACCTCCTTGTGTCACCTGTGCTTCCCCAGGGACCATCCCTGAGCTCAGCGGCGGGAGCTTGATTCTGGAGTCGCCCGGCCGCGGAAGGCGGTCGGGACGGGAAACCGAAAGGCCCCGCGTATTGTGCCGCGGGGCCACCATTGCGGGTAACGCCTCCCAGGACGCGCCTAGGTGGCAGCTACCGCGACGCCGCTACCAGCCGTCCGCTCGGTCCGAGCGCTCCGGCGGCTTGGCGCCCGGCCTGACCAGCCAGCCAAAGCTGGCCGGCCCGCCAGGCTGCCTCTCAGGCGGCCCGGCGTATACCCGCCAGCGGTGAGCTGACTAGGTGGGAGGCGGCCGAGGTGGTCCTCCGCTTGCACATCCGGCACTGCGAAACCGCGCTTGTTTGCAAGCGATCCGCTAGCACAAGCGCTGCCTGCAGGTGCCGAACATTGTTGTCGCCTCCAAGCCTAGCCCATGAGAGCGAGCACTGGAATTCGGCGACTACTGGAATTCCGACAGCGATAAGCGTCTGGCGGCTAGCGGATATTCCGCCGGCGATCCAGTTCGGCCAGGCCAGCAGCCCGCATGGCGGAGACCGGGGCTGGCCGGCCGGTCATGAGCTCCACCTGACCGGCCGCTTGATGCACGAGCATGTCAAGGCCGGAAATAGCCGTCGAGCCAGCTTTCTCCGCCGCGGCCGCGAGCGGGGTCGGCCACGGGTCGTACACGACGTCGAAGACGGCGTCCGCTGCCAGCGTGCCGGCAGCGAGCTGGGCTGCCAGTGGTGCGGCGCCCGCGGCCGGGATCGTGGAGATCAGCAGTTGCCAGCCCCGGCTCGCCAGGGCCTGGCCATAGTCAAGCAGCGCGACCTGGATGCCGAGGCAGTCCGCTACCGCCAGCAGGGGTTTCGCCCTGGTCTGCGCGCGAACGGCCACGCTGGCCGCGACGGTGCCCATCGCGCCCACCGCCGCCAGTGCCGAGCAGGCGGTTGCGCCGCTGCCCAGGACCAGCACGTTCCCGCCGGTAGTAACGCCGGCCTCGCGCAGGGCGGTCACGATGCCGCCCACGTCGGTGTTGAAGCCGCGGCGCTGGCCGCGGGCGAAGACCACCGTGTTGGCGGCGCCGACCTGCGTGGCAAGCGGCTCGACGTCATCAAGCAGGGGCAGCACCGCGCGCTTGAGCGGCATCGTCAGCGACAGGCCAGCCCACTCCGGCCCGAGCGAGTCCAGCAGCGACGGCAGGCGCTGCTCGTCACACTCGATCGCTGAATAGGTCCAGCCGGCTAGCCCCAGTTCGCGGTAAGCGGCGCGGTGCAGGACCGGCGACAGCGAGTGGGCGACCGGCGAGCCGAGCACCGCCGCCCGGCCGACTGGCCTGGCGCCTGCGGCCACTCGCTCAGATCCCGTTGTTCTTGGCCTCGGTGGACCATTCATGGAACAGCGTAGGACTCGACGTGAAGTTGGTCTTGCCCGCCTTGTTCACGGTGACGAAATACAGCCAGGTGCGCGCCGTCGCGTTGTCCGTCGGGTGCAGCACGGCCTGGATCGCCTCGGCGTCGGGCGAATCGATGGGACCGGGCGGCAGACCGGGGTGCTTGAAGGTGTTGTAGCGCGACTTCACGTTCAGGTCACTCTGGGTGAGGTCGTAGATGTAATGACCGGTGGCGTAGGCGACCGTGCTGTCCAGCCCGAGATCCCACGGCGGGACCTGGTTCAGCCGGTTGTCGATGACTCGTGCGACGTTCGCGAAGTACTTCGGTCCGACCTCGCCCTCGAGCAGGCTGGCCTCAGTAATGATCTGATACTCGGTGAACCTCGCGTGCTTGGCCGCGGCCTTCAGGTTCAGCTGCTGTGCCTCGGCATTGAACTTGGCGACCATCATCTTGAGTATGTTCAGCGGCGAGGTACCCGGCTGGATGTCGTAAGTGGCCGGGTACAGGAAGCCTTCGGCGCTGCCGTGCGCCCAGGATGGCAGCCCGAGCGCGGAGGTGTCCTTCAGCGCCGCCTGGAACTGGCTCAGCGGGTCGCCGGTGCCCTTAGCGAGGATCGCGATGATCTTGCTAGCCCGAAGACCGTCAGGTACTGCCACCGTCTGCTGCACCCGTGACGTCGGGCTGATGAGCAGCTTCCAGGCTATTGCTGCGCCCATGTGCTTCTTCAGCTTGAAGGTGCCGGGCTCCAGTGACGCGGAATTGCCCGCGGTCTTGGCAGCGTCACAGAATGCCGTACCTGACGCGACCACTCCCTGGCTGACCATCGTGTCTTCCAGCGCCTGACTGCAGGCGATCTCGCCGGGCTTGACCTGCACGATGACCGAGCCGGTGCCTTGCGATCCGACCCAGTCGGCGTGCCGCTTGGAGTACCACTTGTAGGCGTACACGCCGCCGCCGGCGACTGCTACCAGGAAGACGATGACCACGGCCAGCGCCACCATCGGAGCGCGGCTGCGGCGCCGCTTCGGCGGGCGGTGCCCGTAGTCGTCATCGCCGCGGCCGAAGCCGCGGAAAAACCCGTTGTGGCGCGCGCTGTCGGCGTCGATCTCATCTTCGCTGCCACGGCCGCGGCTGCGGGCTATGCCGGTGTCGTCCACCGGCCCTGGCCAGCCGTAATCGCCGTCGTCCAGGCCGCCGCGGCCGCCAGGACCGGCTGGGCGGCCGGCGCCAGGCGCAGCGCCGTACTCGTCGTCATATCCCCCGCCGTGCTCGTATCCCGCCGGAGCGTCGTACCCCGCCGGAGCGTCGTACCCCGCCGCACCGCGACCAGCGCCAGCACCAGGCTGGCCGTATGGGTCAAGCGCGGGGTAGCCGTCGCTGGCGCGGTATCCGGTGGTAACGCCGTACTGGCCGTTCCCGCCGTACTGCTCGTCCCCGTACTGGTCGTGCCCACCGTAACTGCTCGGCGCGCCGTAGCTGCCGGAGACGCCGTAATCCTGTCCGCCACGCCCGGCCCCGCGGCCAGGATCGGTGCGCCCGCCCGGATCGGTGCGCCCGGCCGGATCGGTACGGCCGCCGGGGTCAGTTCGTCCGCCCGGATCGGTGCGGTAGCGGTCGCTTCCGGCGTACGGGTCGGGCCCGCCGCCGGGGTACTCATCGCCCGGATAACCGGCGCCCTGGTAACTCGCATCGCCGTAACCCTGGCTGCTGTAGGCCTGGTCACCGTAGCCGCCGTCGCGGTATCCACGGTCGCGGTTGCCGCTGTCGCCGTAACCACCGGCGGTGTAGTCGCCATCGCCGTAGCCGCGGCCGGCATCGCGCTGGTAGCCGCCATCTAGGTACGAGGTGTGGTCACCGCGGCCTGAGTAAGGGCTTGGCGAGTAGCCGTTCTCCGAATAGCCGTTCTGGTGGTAGCCGTCATCGCCGTTGCCGCCCGGCCTGGCGCTGCCCGACCCGGAACTTCCGGCCGGCAGGGCCCGGCTGGCGCGCTCGCCGGAGTCGTAGTACTGGCCGGCCGCGGGATCGAACCCCGGGTAACTGCCGGTACCTGGATAGCTGCCAGCGTCTGGATAGCCGCCGGCAGGCGGCGGGTAGCCACCCGAATCGCCGTACCCGTCAGGGGCTGGATAGCCGCCCGAATCGCCGTACCCGCCCGGTGCTGCGTACCCGCGTGAATCGCCGTACCCGCCCGGGTCGGTGTACGCACCCGGATCGTAACCACCAGGCTGCCAGGGCGGACCACCGCTGCCTTGCGATTCCGGCCAGTCCCCGGAACCCTGTCCGGGCCGTGAGCCACCCGGCCAGGACTCCTCCTGCGCGCCAGCCCTGCGCGACCGGCGGCCGCGGCCGGATTCCCTGGGGTCTGGCTGGTCATCCCAGCGCTCGTACCCGTCGCGGCTCATGGCGCGCAGTCCCCGGTGCCTACTAGCTCCCCGGCCGGCTCGCCTGTGGAGCGCTCAGCGTCAAGCGCCCCCTGGAGCAGTACCGCCGCCGCAGCCTTGTCCACCGCCTGCCTTCTGGCCTTGGAGTCCTGGCCGCTCCGCTGCAGTGCAGCATGCGCGAGCACGGTAGTAAATCGCTCGTCAACGAGGCGCACTGGCAGCGGCGCCAGCCGCCCTGCCAGCCGCTCGGCGAACTCCCTGCCCTCAGCGGCGGCTTTGCCCTCGCCGCCGCGCAAGCCTACGGCGAGGCCGACGACAATTTCCATGGCGTCATTCTCGGCTGCCAGCCGCGTTAGTTCTGCCAGATCGCCCACGCCGCGCCGGACCGTACCAAGCGGAGACGCAAGCAGGCCGCCCGGGTCAGACCGGGCGACGCCGATCCGTACCGAACCGACGTCAATGCCGAGCCGCACACCAGATCTCACGTCAGTGCTCTGGCACCGTGACCGCGTGCCGGGCCGTGACCGCAAGCCGCGCAGGTCACCAGCTCTGCGCCGGGCCGCAATGCCCTGGGCGCCCGCCGAGACGTGACAGGTCTCAGCCCGGACACGAACTGGTGTAGGCACGGACTCACCCTACGGCACCCGCGCCCATTATGTCGTTAATAAGTACACGAACTGCTCCAAAGGCCCCAGGGATCGCCTGGTCAGCGCGGTCATCGAGCGGAGCGCCGCCGCCCTGAGCGACGTCGTCCTTACCGCCGCCGCGACCGCCGAGCGCGCCAGCGGCCGCGAGCACGAGCGCGCCCGCCCGCAGGCCATGCGCTCGGCCCGCGTCGTTGACCGCGACCACCACGGTGGGCCGGCCGTCGGTTACCCCGATAGCCGTCACCACGCCGGGCAGGTCAGCGGGCACGCGGCCGCGGACGTCAAGCGCGACCTTCCTGATGCCGTCCGCCGGAACGCCGTCCGGCACCCGGTGCGCCACGAACGCGGCGCCCTGCAGATCTTCGGCGCTCGCGGCCAGTTCCGCCGCGCTGCCGAGAAGCTGGGCTGACCTGAGCCGCTCCAGATCCCGCTCCGCCTCCCGGAGGCGGGACACCACGGTCGCGATCCGCTCAGGCAGCTCCTCCCGGCGAGTTTTCAGCTGGTCAGACAGCATGCTAACGAGCACGCTCTCGCGAGCCAGGTACTTGAACGCGTCGATCCCGACCAGGGCCTCAACCCGGCGGACGCCGGAGCCGATGGACGACTCGCCCAGTACCTTGACCAGTCCGAGGTTGCCTGACCTGGCCACGTGCGTGCCACCGCACAGCTCGCGGGAGTAGTCGCCGACCTCGACCACCCGCACCTCGTCGCCGTACTTCTCCCCGAACAGCGCCAGCGCGCCCATCGCCCGCGCTTCGTCAATCGAGGTGTGGAAGGCTCGCACTTCCAGGTCGTTGATGAGGACCTGGTTGACCTCTTCCTCCGCCGCGGCCAGCACCGACGCGGGCACGGCGCCGATTGCGGTGAAGTCGAACCGGAAGCGCCCCGGCGCGTTCTCCGAGCCGGCCTGCGCCGCTGACTCGCCGAGCGCTCCGCGGAAGGCGCGGTGAACCAGGTGCGTGGCCGTGTGCGACCGCGAGATGGCCCGCCTGCGCTCCACGTCGATCTGGGCCAGGACTGGCGAGCCTATGACGATCTCGCCGGCGGTGACAGTGCCCCGGTGCACGATCAGACCGGGAACGGGCGCTTGCACATCAGTCACTTCGATCCGCGCGCCGTCACCGGCGCCGCTGCCCGCCGCGGTGATGAGGCCGTTGTCGGCGAGCTGGCCGCCGCCCTCGGCGTAGAACGGCGTGCGGTCGAGTATTACCTCCACCGCGGTACCCGCCCCGGCCGACGGCACCGACACGCCGCCGACGATGAGACCGGTAACGGTCGCCTCGGTGGCAACCTCGTCATAACCGGTGAACGTAACCTGGCCGGCCCGCTCGAGCATGCGAGCGAACACCGAGATGTCAGCATTGCCAGTCTTCTTGCCGGCCGCATCGGCCTTCGCCCGCTGCCGCTGCTGCGTCATCAGCCGCCGGAACTCACCCTCGTCGACGGCCAGGCCCTGCTCATCGGCCATCTCCAGGGTCAGGTCGATCGGGAAGCCGTACGTGTCATGCAGCTGGAAGGCCTGGGCGCCGCGGATGGTGTCGCCACCGCGGCGCCTGGTCTCCTCGACGGCCGCGTCGAAGATGGCGCTGCCGGTGCGCAGCGTGGACAGGAACGCTGCCTCTTCGGCGTCGATCACCGTGTGGATGTTAGGCGCGTCGCGGATCAGCTCGGAGTACTGCTCGCCGAGCGCGCTGATCGCGACCGAGGACAGCTCGTGCAGGAACCGCTCGTCATGCCCACCCCGGCTGTGACCGCCGGCCCCGCCGCGCTGCGCACCAGAGAGCAGCCGCAACTTCTGCACGCTGCGGCGCAGGATCCGGCGCAGCACGTAACCGCGCCCCTCGT
>Ga0335075_10017394_pt1 | contig 10690 bp, 11 predicted proteins | sample Lox_Sample_24_FD_206723 | JGI IMG/M metagenome (GOLD analysis project Ga0335075, IMG submission 206723) | Soil microbial communities from Loxahatchee National Wildlife Refuge, Florida, United States - Lox_Sample_2.4 | ecosystem: Environmental > Terrestrial > Soil > Wetlands | place: USA... | reverse complement strand
TCAACCAGATTCTGCGCGCTAAACTGCGGACGCGCGGGAAGCCGCAGCGCACCGGAACCGGCGGATCGGGGCCGGCCCTGGTCATGCCGCTGCGTCGATCTTCGACGGGCCGCGTCGCGCGGGTGAACTAACCCTCGCTTCTGCGATAAGCTCCAGGAGTGAAGCGAAGAATCCTCCTTTCCTGGAGCAGCGGCAAAGACAGCGCGTGGGCCCTGCATCGCCTGCGGCAGCAGGACGAGTACGACGTGGCCGGGCTCCTGACCACGCTGAACGCCGCCTTCGACCGCGTCGCCATGCACAGCACCCGGCGCGCTCTGCTCGAAGCGCAGGCGCAGGCCGCCGGCCTCCCCCTGTGGCCTGTCCCGTTGCCGTGGCCCTGCTCCAACCAGCAGTACGAAGCCGCCATGCGCTCGGCCTGCGATGCCGCCATCGCCGCGGGCGTCGAAGCCATCGCCTTCGGTGATCTGTTTCTCGAAGACGTGCGCCGCTACCGCGAAGAAAAGCTCGCCGGCACGGGCCTTGCTCCGCTCTTTCCTGTCTGGGGCCTCGATACCCGGCAGCTTGCCGAAGAAATGATCGCCGCCGGCCTGCGCGCGCGGATCGTCTGCGTCGATCCCAGAAAGCTGTCGGCGGAATTCGCCGGACGCGACTTCGATGCCGCCTTTCTTCGCGACCTTCCCGCCGGCGTCGATCCCTGCGGCGAAAACGGCGAGTTTCACAGCGCCGTCTATGCGGGTCCCATCTTCCGAGCGCCGATTCCGATCGAAAACGGGGAAGTCGTCGAGCGCGACGGTTTCGTCTTTGCCGACGTTCGCCTGGCGGAAACCGTGCCGGCTGTCGCGTGAACGCGTCCTTCGCCGCATCGCGCGCCCCTGTCCGCAAATCTAATCCTTTGCAAAGCCGATGACGGACACGCGGGAACCCGGCTTCATCGTCGTCGGCGCAGGCATCGCAGGCCTGCGCGCCGCCATCGTCGAGTCTCCCCGCGCAGTCCCCGCTTCGCTACTTCCGCAGCAGTTTGAACGCGTGCGTCCACTCGTTCTTCGTGAACCCGAGGACGCACCACAGCATGCACAGCGGTTCAATCGCGCGGGCCGCTTCCACCGTGCCCATGTCGGCCGTCTCCCAGCCGAACTGATCCAGAATCCCCGTCACCGCCTTCTTCGCCGCTTCATCGTTCCCGCAGATGAACATCGTCGGCCGAATGCCGCCCGCATACTGCGGATTCACCATGCGCGGCGCGCCCACCGAGTTGAACGCCTTCACGAAGTGCGCCTCCGGGAATTCCCTCTGCAGCTGTTCCATCAGCGACTCGTTCGGGCCGGTGAAGAACTGCAGCACGCCGTGCACCGGCGGCGCCTCCGCGATGGGATTGCACGCGTCGATGACCGTTTTCCCCTTGACATTGCCGGCGCCGGCCCCGCGCACGGCTCCCGCGGCCGCATCGCCCTTCACCGCCAGCACGACCAACTCGCCAAACGCCGCCGCTTCGCTCGCGCTGCCCACGCGTGCCTGCGGATTCGCCTTGCTCCACTCGGCCAGCTTCTTCGGCTCGCGGGTGCCGATCATCGCCTCATGGCCGTGCTGCAGAAACCCTGCCGCCAGCGTTTGTCCGACCGTTCCCGAACCCAGAATCCCGACCTTCATCACTTCTCCTCCATCAACGCAAAAACTATAACGCGCGCGCCATGAATAACGATACCGTCAGGCCGCGCGCCCCGGGCGGGATGCCGGCTCGGGCACGATCCTGCTCATGGCCGCGAACACCGCAAGGATCGACACAATCACCAGCAGCGAAATTCCCACCGGAATCTCGATCCAGTGCACGGCCAGCATCTTGAACGCCACGAACGCCAGGATGCACGCCAGCCCGTAATGCAGCAGATGGAACCGATCGAGCGTCGCAGCCAGAGCGAAGTAAAGCGATCGCAGCCCCAGCACGGCAAAGATATTCGACGTGAACGCGATCCACGTGTCGCGCGTCACCGCCAGCACGGCCGGAATCGAATCCAGCGCGAAGATCAGATCCGTCGCTTCGACCGCCAGGATCACCAGCAGCAGGGAACTGAGCGCCAGATGCGTTCCCCCGCCATAGCGCAGGCAGCAGTCGCGGATCCAGCGCACCGGTCCGTGCACCGGGGCCGCCGCGGGCTTCGCGAACAGCAGCCGCACCGCCGCGACCGCCAGCAGCGCGCCGAAGGCGTACTGCACCCAGGCAAACCGCGCCAGCAGCGCTGTGCCGGCAAGAATCAGCACGCCGCGCAGCACAACCGCGCCGATCACACCCCACAGCAGGACCCGATGCTGCTGTTCCTCGCCCAGGCGCAGCGCCCGGAAAAGGATCAAAAAGACGAACAGATTATCGACGCTCAGCGAGCCCTCGATCACGTAGCCGGTCAGGAATTCCAGCGCCGGCCGCCGGCCGCTGCTGTGCGCAACGTAACCCGCGAACCCGCACGCTACCAGCAGCAGAAACGCCGTCCACAGCCACGCTGCGCGGGCCGTCCCCGTGCGCCCCGGCCCATGCAGCACGCGCAGATCCGCCAGCAGCAGAACCACGACCAGCGCGAGAAACCCGAGCCAGGGATGGTGCATGAGCTATCGCTGATTCAGCAGATGAATCGTCTCGAGAATCGTGTCGCCTGCGATCGTCAGGCTCTTTGCGCTCAGCTTGTCCAGAGTGTCCTGAGCGGTGTGCCAGTAGGCATTGTCATAGCCGTAGTTCAGGTCGATCAGATCCGCGCACGGCACGCCGCGACGCACGAACGGAATGTGATCGTCCTCGTCATACGTGCGCGTCTGGAAAAAATACGACTGCCAGCCGTATTGCGTCGCCGCCTGATCGATCAGGTCCTCGAGCCACGGTGTTGAATTGAGATCGCGCTGGATGTCCAGGTCGCGATCGCCCAGCATGTCGGCAAGGATGAACGCCTGGATGCGCCGCAGTGTCCCGTCGGCCTGCCACTTCTCGGCCAGATGCCGGCTGCCGTACACCGAATCGGTGTTCGACCAGCTTTTGATCGCTTCCTCGCCATCGGTGAACAGCAGCCACACGCTGTATCCATCCTGCGTCCTGCCGCGCAGATCGTTCGCCATCTCGATCAGCAGCCCCGTCGTCGACCCGCCATCGTTCGCGCCAACGTAGTGGATATTGCGCAGCGGATAGTTCGTCTCGTAATGCGAAGCCAGAACGATGATCCCGTCCTTCTTTCCCGGAAATTTCACGATGAAGTTGTGCATCGTCATCGGGCCGGCGGGCGTGTTTGTGGTGAAGGTGTCTTCCTCCAGCTGGTCGTGCCGGAACTGCTCCTTCAGGAAGGCCTCCGCTTTGGCGTGGCCGGGGCTGCCGATCCACCGCGGCCCTGTCGTATCCACGTACTCCCGCGTATAGGCCAGCGCTTTTGCCCCGTCGAACTGCGGCAGATTCTGCGCAGCCACGCCGGAGCCGGCCGCGGCGATCGCCAGGGCCGCAACGAGAAGGGTTTGCCTCATACGGCCGCCTTTGCCGCCCGCCGCTTGCGCGTTGCCGGATGCACCATCCATGAAACTCCGATGCCAAGAAGATAAAGAACGAGCATGGGGCTGGCGAAAACACACATGGTCAGAATGTCCGAAGTCGGCGTGATGATCGCCGCAACAATGAAGATCAGAAGAATGGCGTAGCGGAAGTTCTTCCACAGAAACTTCGGGCTCACGATGCCGAACAGGGAAAGAAACATAATCAGAATCGGCAGCTCGAAGGTGATTCCCAGCCCCAGAATGACGGTCAGGAACAGGCTCGTGTATTCGTTGATCTCGATGTAAGCGCGGAAGTCGCGATTGAAGTCGAGCAGGAATTCCAGCGATCCAGGATACACCCACCGGTACCCAAAATAAGCCCCGGCGAGAAACAGCGCGATCGTCGCCGACATAAAGGGAACAACGTAGCGCTTCTCGTTTTTATAGAGCCCCGGCGAAATGAACAGCCACACTTCGTACAGCACGAAAGGGCAGGCCAGAATGCAGCCCGCCATGAAGCTGATCTCCAGGTACATGTTAAAGGGATCGATCGGGTTGTGATAGACCAGATGCGTATCCATGTGATGCTTCGCCAGCGCGATGACGATGGGCTTCTCCATGAAGGAGTAAATCTTCTCGTGGAACCACCACGCGATGAAGAAACCGCCGATCAGGTACAGCGCGGAGTGAATGATGCGCCGCCGCAGCTCGGCCAGATGCTCCAGCAGGCTCATGCCCGGCAGTTCGGCGCGCTCGGTCACTGCGGCGCGCGCGCGATCCACCAGATCAACCATGGTGGATGGTCTCGCTGGGAACGTCGGAGGAAACAGGCTCTGTCTCCACGGCGGGGGGATGCGCTCCGTTCGTGAGCGCCTCCGCTCGCGCATCGGGTGGCGGCAATGCATTCAGCGCAGCATCGGCACCGGCGATCCCGGCCTCCGCAATCGGCGGCTCGACTCCAGCCTCGACGCCGGATGGTGGAGGCATCTCCTCCGCGGGCGTCGGCTCTGCCGGCGGCGCGAACGGCGCGCTCGTGTTCACCGGGGCGCCGGTCGAAGGCGGCAGAATGGTCGGCGTTGCCGCTGGCGCCGGCAAGGAGGCGTCGCCTGGCGTCTCCGCCGTTTTCTGCGCCTGCATTTCGGCCAGCTTCTTGCGCCGCTCGTCCTCCTCCATGTTGCGTAACTCTTCCTGAATCTGGAACTTGAACTCGTTGCTGGCGCGGCGGAATTCGGCCAGCAGCTTCCCGATCGTCCGCCCGATTTCCGGCAGCTTCTTGGGGCCGAACAGCACCAGAGCCAGCAGGAAGATGAAGATGGAATCGCCGAAATGCATGAACACTTTATGATACCTGCCGCGATTCGAGGCTCACAATAAACGTCGGGGTTCAGGCCATCGGAGCGGAGGCCGCGTACCATCGCCTCCACAGCCATCAGCACAATGCGCAGCCAGGCACCCCCTGGTCTGAATCCAATCCATCAGGCTGCGACCGGGTGTGGCCGCAGCTCGCATCGGTATCCATCCGAGGAACGATCGATGACGGAATCTCCGCACGCCCACCTCTCCGCCGCCCTCGGCTCTCTCTTTCGCGGCTACAACGGGCCGCCGTTTGCCGTGCGCCTGTGGGACGGGTGGCGCTGGAACTGCTCCGAGGCGGATCCAGCGGCCTGCACCATCCGCATCGAACAGGCCAACGCCTTGCACTCCCTGCTCGCCGAGAGCAGCCAGCTCGCGCTCGGCGAAGCCTTCCTCCACAAGGAGATCGATGTGGAAGGCGATCTGTTCTCCGCCTTCGCGCCCGCCCAATATCTCCTCGGCCACCCCGCGCCTTTCCGCGCGCGCATCCTGCGCAGTCTGGCGGCCGGAGCCTCCAGCCTCTCGGCCACGCTGCGCCATGGACCGCCCCACTCCCAGCAGCGCGATCGCGAATCCATCGCCTACCACTACGATCAGCCTGTCGAGTTCTTCCGCCCCTGGCTGGGGCGCACCCTCGTCTACTCCTGCGCCTGTTTCGAGCGGCCCGACGATGCGCTGGACGCCGCCCAGGAACGAAAGCTGGATCTGATCTGCCGCAAACTCCGCCTCCAGCCCGGCGAGCATTTTCTCGATGTCGGTTGCGGCTGGGGCAGCCTCATCCTGCACGCCGCCCGCCGCTATCGCGTCTGCGCCGGGGGCATCACGCTCAGCCGCAGCCAGGAAAATGTAACCCGCCTGCGCATCCAGGAAGATTCTCTTGAAGAGCGCTGCCGCGTGCGTTTCCTGGACTATCGCGAGTTGGACGCGGCCCAGGAAACCTGGGACAAGATCGCAAGCGTCGGCATGTATGAGCACGTCGGCCTGCAGCATCTGCCGGAGTATTTCGAGAAAATGCACGCCCTGCTCCGGCCCGGCGGAGTCTTCCTCAATCACGGCATCGCCCGCGCCCCCCACGCTCTTCCGCGCGGCAACGATTCCTTCATCGCCCGCTGGGTCTTTCCCGACGGTCACCTCGTGACACTCACCGAGACCATCGCCGCCGCCGAGAATGCCGGCTTTGAAGTTCGCGATGTGGAGAATCTGCGCGAGCACTACGCTCTTACGCTGCGTCTTTGGGTGCGCGCGCTCCAGGCCAGCCGTGAGGCTCTGCTGCAACTCGTGGCCGAGACCACCTATCGCATCTGGCTGCTCTACATGGCCGGCTGTGCGGCGGCCTTCGAGAGCGGCGACATCGCCGTCTACCAGACCCTGCTGAGCCGCCCCGATCGCGGACGCAGCGGTCTGCCTCTGACGCGCCGCGACTGGTACGAGAGGCCTTCTGCGGAAACCGCGTAATGGCTGGGCCGGAGTTCAATCCTGTAAACCACCTTGATGGACAACCCCCGGCGGACCTGGCCTTTTGCGACCTGGCCCCGCGCGGTGCGTCTAACAAAGTAAAGGCTGCAACATCCCCGTTGGCTGGGCGAGAAAGTCTTCGCAGCGAGCCGACTGCAGCCGGTGTTTGGCTTTCAACATCCCCGTCCCCACTGGGTAACCCCCGAAACGGACTGAAGGCGGCATTCCTGTGAGCGTTCTGGAAGAAATCACTGCACCTGTCTCTGCCGAAGCAGAGAGCTGCTCTCTCGACAACTACCTCATCCTCCCCGACCACACCATGGATGAGCGCATTGCGGCCGCGCGCCGCGCGCTCGGCTCGACCACCATCCTGCTCGGCCACCACTACCAGCGCGATGAAGTCATTCGTTTCGCCGACTTCACCGGCGACTCGTACAAGCTCTCGAAAGCGGCCGCCGAAACCGGCGCCGAGTACATCGTCTTCTGCGGCGTCCACTTCATGGCCGAAAGCGCCGACCTCCTCGCGCACTCAGGCCAGCAGGTCATCCTCCCCGATCTCAACGCCGGCTGTTCCATGGCCGACATGGCCGAGATCGGCCAGGTCGAAGAGTGCTGGGACAATCTGAGGAAAGCCGGTCTCAGCGAAACCGAAATCCTGCCCCTCACCTACATGAACTCCTCGGCGGCCATCAAGGCGTTCTGCGGCGAGCGCGGCGGCCTCGTCTGCACCTCGTCCAATGCGCGCAACGCCTTCGCGTGGGCCTTCGCCCGCGCCCAGAAAATCCTCTTCCTCCCCGATCAGCATCTCGGCCGCAACACCGCCCACGCCATGGGCATCCCCCTCAGCGAAATGGTGGTCTACGATCCCTGGCAGATCGGCGGCGGCCTCGCGCCGGAGCGCCTCCGCACCGCCCGCGTCATTCTCTGGAAGGGCCACTGCTCCGTCCACCAGCGCTTTCTCCCCGAACACGTCGACAAAGTCCGCGCGAAGTATCCCGGTATCCAGGTCATCGTGCATCCCGAATGCCGTCTCGAGGTCTGCGCCAAAGCCGACGCGCTCGGATCCACCGAGCGCCTCATCCAGATCGTCCACGACGCGCCCTCCGGCTCCAGCTTCGCCATCGGCACCGAGATCCATCTCGTCCATCGCCTCGCCCAACAGTTCGCAGCCCAGGGCAAGCCGATCGTTACTCTCGACGACACCGGCTGCCTCTGCACCACCATGTATCGCATCAGCCCGCAGCACCTTGCCTGGGCGCTCGAAAACCTCGTCCAGGGCCGCGTCGTCAACCGTATCCAGGTCCGCGACGATGTGAAATACTGGGCCCGCGTCGCTCTGGACCGGATGCTCGAGGTTTGCATCTGAGCGCCGCTGTTCGCTGCCCGCAGGGGCCCGTATGAAAACCTTCACCCTCGACGAAGCGCAGGCCCTGCTCCCCGTCGTGGAGTCGCTGCTCGATCGCGCCGCCGAATCGAAAAAAGCCGCCGAAGAACTCCAGGAAGAGCTCGCCGCTCTGGTGCGGCGCATCTTCACCAGCGGCGGCATGTTCATCGATGCGGCCGGCACCCGGAAGCGCCGCGTCGCCCTCGAGGCCCTGATCCAGCGCGCCAAAGATGCCGTCCAGGAAATCGACGCCATCGGCGTCCAGGTCAAGGATCTCGAAATCGGCCTCCTCGATTTTCCCTGTCTCCTCGATGGCGAGACCGTCCTGCTCTGCTGGAAACGCGGCGAGCCCCGCATCGGCTTCTGGCATCGCGTCGAAGACGGCTTCGCCGGCCGTCAGCCCATCGACCGCCGCTTCGGCAAAGCCCCCGAAAAACTGAACTAAGGCCCCCTGCACAGGAGACGGGCCTTCCGCGAAGGCGCTTTGTGGGGCAGGCAACCCGAAGGCATGCGCTCGCTGAGATACCCCGAACGCGGAGGTTGTGAGGCCTGCGCTCTGCGCTCCGTCCCCCCTGACATTTGTCATCTCCCTTTGCTGACAATCCCCACTGCTTTTGTCCGTCCCTGCGCGCGATCCTGTCTTTGCCGCTGAGGTGCAGCGAGCGGCAGGAGAAACGCAATGTCCGTCACCGCAGTCATGACTGAAGCCGCCGCGCCGGCCTGGCCCGTGCCCCCTTCCCAGGCCCGTCCCGTGGCCAAACTCCAGGCGGTCACGAAGCGCTACGACAAGACCCTCGCCCTCGATCGCTTTTCCCTCGAGCTGCGCGCCGGCGAAATCGTGGCCCTCCTCGGACCCAACGGCGCCGGCAAAACCACCGCCGTCCGCCTCCTGCTGGGACTCATCTCGCCCGACTCCGGCGCCGTCCGCGTCCTCGGCCGCGATCCCCGCGACGCCGACGCCCGCACCCGCATCGGCGCCATGCTCCAGGTCGCCCGCGTCCCGGAAATGCTCCGCGTCCGCGAGCACATCGACCTTTTCCGCAGCTACTATCCCGCGCCCCTCTCCGTCGAGGAGATCCTCCGCACCGCCAAACTGGAGGGCGTCGCCAACCAGCTCTTCGGCAAGCTTTCCGGCGGCCAGAAGCAGCGCACCCTCTTCGGCCTCGCCATCTGCGGCAATCCCGACCTGGTCTTCCTCGACGAGCCCACCGTCGGTATGGACATCGAATCCCGCCGCGCGCTCTGGGATGAGATCCGCGCCCTCGCCGCTGCCGGCAAGACCGTCCTGCTCACCACCCATTACCTTGAAGAAGCCGACGCCCTCGCGAATCGCGTCATCGTTATCAACAAGGGCAGTCTCATCTGTGAAGGCACGCCAGCCGAGATCAAGCAGCGCGTCTCCGGCCGCCGCATCCGCTGCGTCACCCGCCTCGATGCTGCATCCCTGCGCGCTCTGCCCACCGTCGCCGACGTCCAGTACGACCGCGAGGCGGTCGTCATTCTCGCCGAGCAGCCCGAAAAGGTCGTCCGCGAAATGCTGCTCCGCGACGAAACGCTGCACGGCCTTGAAGTCTCCGCAGCCGCCCTCGAAGACGCTTTCCTCGCCCTCACCAGCGAAACCGCACCGGCTCAGGCCTGAACCCATCGGCACCAGAGGAGAACTCATCATGGCTACCTCCGCAATCGCCCTCGCTCCGCAGTCTCTCGGGCTCGGCTACTACGCCCGCACCTTTCGTAAGGAGACGCAATACGAGTTTGTCCGCCTGCTGCGCACAAAAGCCTTTTCTCTCTCCGTCATCGGATTTCCCGTGATGTTTTACCTGCTCTTCGGCAGCATGAACCGCGGCAACTACTTCGCCCGCTATCTGGTGGCCACCTACAGCTGCATGGGCGTGGTCTCCGCCTGTCTCTTCGGCATCGGTATGGGTCTGGCGATGGAGCGCGCCCAGGGCTGGCTCGAGCTCAAGCAGGCCAGTCCCATGCCGCGCTTCGCGTATCTCTTCGCCAAGCTGGTCAGCTGCGCCGGCTTTTCTCTCATCATCGTCGCTGTGCTCCTCCTTCTCGGCATCGCCATCGGTGGCGCCAGCATCACCGCCGGCGAGGCGCTGCGCCTGGCAGGCGTCATTCTGGCCGCCTCCGTGCCCTTCGCCGCCATGGGACTGCTCGCTTCGCTGCTGGTTCCCCCCAACTCCGGCCCCGGCATCATGAACCTCATCTATATCCCCATGACCTTTGCCTCCGGCTTCTGGATGCCGATGAGCATGCTGCCCCACTGGCTGCGGGTCGTCGCCCCATCCCTGCCCACGTATCACCTCGGCCAGCTCAGCCTGCAGATCTTTGGCTTCGCGCAGCCGGGGAGTAACATGTTGATCCACTGGGAGGCCCTTGCCGGATTTACCCTGTTGATGCTGGGTGCGGCGTGGATCATCTTCACCCGCAGCGAGGCCAAAGCTTGAGCTGGTTCAACGACTCCCGACCGCGCGTCGAAGACCACGTCTGCGACGGCTCCGCTGTGCCTGCATTCCTGCTCAGCGCAACTGACGAGAGCGATTCGGTCGCCGGAAAGGCGCGTGCGTCCGAGGTCGCGTTTCGCGGAGGCGGGTTTGGCTATGCTTCCGGTCACGGCCGTGCGTATGACTTCATCTGGCTGATCTATTCGGTCTTCTTCGTCTTTCAGCCGATCCAGGAGCACAGCGCCAAAGCCTGGGTCGAGTTCGGCGTCGTGTACGCGGTCTTTCTCGCCTTGTACACCGGTCTGGTCATGGGCCGGTCGCGGCGAAACCAGTATCTCTTTCTCATCGGCATCGGCCTGCTGGGCGTTGCCTACCTGCCCTTCAACGGCGGCGCCTGCGGCATGTTTATCTATGTCGCGGCCTTCGTTCCCTTCGTCACCGAATCCATCCTCCTCTGCGTTGGCACCTTCGCCACCTGCGCCCTGGTCATGGCGCTGGAAGGCTACCACTACCACTACAGCGCCTGGTCCTGGGGGGTTTGCGGATT
>Ga0335075_10017392_pt1 | contig 10690 bp, 11 predicted proteins | sample Lox_Sample_24_FD_206723 | JGI IMG/M metagenome (GOLD analysis project Ga0335075, IMG submission 206723) | Soil microbial communities from Loxahatchee National Wildlife Refuge, Florida, United States - Lox_Sample_2.4 | ecosystem: Environmental > Terrestrial > Soil > Wetlands | place: USA... | reverse complement strand
GGCGCCTTCCAGGCCGGGACCGTCCGCAGCTACCAGCTCACCCCCGTCCGCATCACCGAGCTGCGCGACCAGTACGCGGCACAGCTCTGCGCCAGCGATGACCAGTTCTGGGCTGACCGCGCCGACTGCACCTACGCCACCTTGGCCGACGTGACCCATGTCCGTCTCCTGCCGCCGTGGGCATTCCCGAAGAAAGACCGGCGCGGCTGGGTGCAGCTCACCCAGCCCAGCCAGCAGGAGATGCTGCTATGACCAGCATGAACCCCGCGGTCCTGGCCATCGCCGGGCCGATCGGGTCCGGCAAGACCACCACCGCCGCCCTCCTGGCCCGGCAGCACGGCTGGCCACGACACGGATACGGCGACACGATCCGGGCCATCGCCGCCGCACGCGGCCTGACCCCCGGCCGCGGCACCTTGCAGCAGCTCGGCGCGGAACTGGCCGGCACCGGCTGGGATACCTTCACCCGCCTGGTCCTCGGCCACGCCCGGTGGGCACCCGGGCAGCCCCTCATCCTGGACGGGCTGCGCCACTTGCCCGCCGCCACCGCCCTCCGCCAGGTCATCGCCCCGCTCCCCGGCATCATCATCTACCTGGACGTGCCGACCGGCATCGCCCTCACCCGCGCCGGCCAACGCGACCAGGCCACCAGCCCCGGCACCGTGGGCGCCCTGCACGCTACCGAACGCGGGCTGCCCGCGGTCCGCGACCACGCCGACCTCGCCGTTCAGGCACAAGAACTCGAGCCCGCCCAGGTCGCCGGGCAGGTCATCTGCTACGTGGCAGCCCGCCTCGGCCACGCACCCGGAGACCGCTGTGCCTGACCGCTTCACCAGCATCATCGACGTCCACGTTATCCTCCGCCGGACCGGGAAGATCCTGCTGCTGCGCCGGGCCGGGAACGTCTACGCCAGCGGCCAGCTCTGTCTGCCCAGCGGCCACCTCGAAGAAGGCGAAAACATACTCGAAGCGTGCATCCGCGAGACCAAGGAAGAAACCGGCATCGTCCTCGACCCTGCTACCCTGCGCCTGGTCCTGTCCATCCACCAGCGGAACCCGGGCAGCACGCACACCCGCGTCGGGTTCGCGTTCGAGCCCGGCCACTGGGACGGCGAACCCGACATCGGCGAGCCAGCCAAATGCTCCCAGCTCGTGTGGGCCGACCCGGGCAGCCTGCCATCCGATACCGTCGGATACACCGCCGCGATCATCCGCGCCGTCGAGCGCGGTGTCATCTTCGCCCTCAACGGATGGTGACACCCGGCACCGCGAAGCACACGCACCGGGGCCTGCCGCATTCTGGACCGGAGCACTTCCGGGACGGGGAGTCACTCCTGGAGCACAGAGCGGGCAGCCATCAAGGCGCCGACGGTCTCCATGCTGGTGATGGCGGTCCCGATCCCGCTCAGCGCGTCCTCGGCCGGTATGAGGACGACGCTCATGTCGAAGTACTTCTCGATCTCGGTGTCCCCCCGGGCAGGTGTTCTCGACATGCCGGGCGTAGCGGGTGAACATCTTCGGTGCCTGATCCGCGCGGAACTCGAACGTCGGTGAGTTGCTGCCGATGAAGAACCGCAAGTACGGCGTGACGAGCATCGCGCCATCACCCCGGACCACGCTGACGGTCGGGTACTCATCGTAGACCCGGATCTGCATCCGCGAGCCGCACGCCCGCCGCATCTGCCCGAACCGGGCCAGCGCCGCGGTGATCCGAGCGGCAAGCGTGCCCGGAGGATGCCCCTCACCCCGGTCGATCGCCTCGGTGCTCTGGGACCGCGGGCTGAGGAGCAGGACGCGGACCCGGCAGCCGCGGGCGGTCGCGCGGGCGAGGATGCCGGGTACGGCGTCGTCGGAGGCGTAGCCGAACTCGGCCATGCCGTACAGCCACAGCTCGCTGGCCGCGTCCTGGATAATGCCGTTCCACTGCTGCCTGGTGACCAGGCCCCGGTCGGCGTACGGCTTCACCGACTCCGCAGCAGCGGACCTTCCGGGCTGCCGCTGCTTCCCGGACGCCTGGCCAGATGCCAGGCCGAGAGTTTCCGGTGCGATCTCCAGCGCGATGGCGAACCGGCGCAGCACCGCGATATCGGTCAGCGGCGCGATCCCCCGTTCGAACCGGGAGACCTGCGCGGCCGAATAGCCCATACGCTTCCCTAGCTCCGCCAGGGTCATCCCGCGGGCGGCGCGGATGCCCCGGACGATCGCGCCCGGGCCGCGGCCGGTGATCCCTGCTGCCGCTACCTGTGCCTCATCCACCCGGCCCGCTCCGGAGTCACCGCTCCCCCGTCCACCGTAACCGCGTCCGTGCCAGCAGGCCAGCCGCTTGCACGGCATGCAACCCGCCTGCTGGCCACGAACTGTGTCTTCCCCGCCGCCCGTTGTCCCACGCCCCGCTGCTGGATCGCCGGAAGGTCTGGCTACCGCCCAGCAGCCGTCTGTGCGCGGTACTCATTCAAGGTCAAGCTCCAGAATCGCCACGTGGTCGCTGGCAGCCAGGTCCCAGCGGCGGTCGTTGCCGCCGGCTCGCCTTAAGGCGCCTGCCCGCACGCTGAGGCGCTGGCCGGCAACTGGCGCTTATACCGGGAGACCTGCGCCGTCGGCAGCCGGCACGCGCGACGAGTCCAGCAAGGGGACAGGTCCCGGTCATGCGGGCACCGCCGCAGGCCGGCCTGGGCCGGGCGCAGCCCCGTCCCAGGCAGCCGCGATGACCGCATCACCGATCCGCGTCAAAAGTCCCCTGCAACCGTAACTGCGTACGGGTGAACCGCCAAGGTGCTTTGCGTCATCTGCAAACGCCTTGCCTGATATGACACAGCCCTTTCCCGCCCTGAACCGGTCAGGTCAGCTTGGTACCGGAGCCCACCGCTGCGGACATGGCGGGGGCGAAAGGAGCGTGACGCGATGGGAGGCACCCAGGGCCGGCCAGGCAGCCGGCATCTTCCGCACCGCGGAGCAGACGGCTGGCTGCTGCCTGATCCGGTCATGAGCGTGGTCGATTGGGACGGCTGTCATCTGGCCGTCGTGCCGACCGCCTGGTGTATCCCTGTTTCCTCGCAGAACCGGGGATACGGGAAACACTTTCACGCCAGCACAACCGCGCCGTTGACTGTCAGTCATTGCAGTGACACGTGCAGAGAGGGGTCTGTGGTGACACCCGCGATCGGCACCTGTTCCCGGGGCATGGAGCGGTACGGGATCCGGAGGAACTGCCTGCATGCGCCCGGATCCTGGGCACCGGGGTGGCTGGCCTTCAGGTGCTGCCGGATGCTCTGGACAGGGGAAGGGTCGCGTCCATGTCGCTGACCTGGGCAGCGCGCTCCATCACATACTGGGCAGATGTCCGGCCCGAGCGTGCCGGCGTGGAGCGTGAGCAGGCATACCTCGCAAGTGCCGGTGAGTTCGCGCAGCTCGGCACGCCACTGGAGTTCGCCTCGCTGTACGTGACGGCGAAGTGCCATCTAACCTGCGTCCACTGCCATGCCGAAGAGTCATTCCAGGGCACCGGCCCGGCCGGGGACGTCGCTACCAGCACTCTCCTGGACGTCATCTACCGGCTCGGCCAGGTCGCCCGCCGGATCCAGCTGACCGGCGGCGAGATTTTCGTGCGCCGCGACCCCGGCACCGGCAAGAACGATGTCCCGCTGCTCGTCCGGGCGATCTCCGCGCTGCACCGTGAGCCGATCCTGCAGACAACCGGCATCGGGCTGACCGCGGAGAGCACCGCGTTCTACGCGGAGCACGGAGTCAGGTGGGCGGCGCTTTCACTGGACGGACCCACCCCGGCGCTGAACGCGGTCATCAGGGGCCGGGAATCAGCGTTCGCCTCGACGCTGAAAGCGATCGGCTTGTGCAAGCAGGCCGGGATATCGGTCAAGATCGGCACCGTGGTGACCAGGCTGACCCTGGACCCGTCGGCGTTCTTCGAACTCGGTGACCTGCTGGAAAAGCACGGCGTCGAGGTGTGGAAGCTGATGCATTTCTACCCCCGCCAGGCCGGCCGCGCCTCCGCGTCGAACGCAGGGATACTGGCCATCGACCCGGGCCAGTTCGCTGCCCTGCTGGACGCGCTCCGGGAGAGGTACGCCGACAGCGAGATGGCCATCGCCGATCACGACCTGGAGACGTTCAGGAATTCCCCGGCGCTGCTCGTCCAGCCCACCGGCATCGTGACCGTCACGCAAGGGGACGCGGATGTCCCGCTGGGCAACCTGCTGACGATGAGCCGCGAGCAGATGCTCGCGGCAGTTGCCGGAAGCGCGCCGGCGATCAACAAGAACCTGGCAAACACCTACCGGGAGCGCCAGTGATGCGCGCATCACGAGAGGCGATGCCGGAGGCGCTGAGATCGCCGGTTCCTGCGGCGGGCATGACGCCAGGCGCCGGGCGGTACCGCCATCACTATGCGGCGCACGGCGCGGCGTTCTGGGGCGATGATCTCGCCGCGGCCGTTGGCAGGTTCTTCGCCGCCCGGCCGACCCTGGACGGGTCGCGGGTGCTGGACCTGGGCGCGGGCACCGGCCGTCACTGTTTCGAGGCCGCCCGGCGAGGCGCGGCCACCGTCGACGCGGTCGAAGTAGACGCGGTCGCCGGCCAGGCCATCCTGGATGGGTCACTGCGGCTGGAACACGCCGGGATCGTCCCCGAAGGCGTCATCCGCCTGCATCAGGTGAATGCCGTTGAGTACCTTCGCGGCGCCTGCGCCGGATACAACATGATCATTTGCTACGGCATGCTGCACGTGCTCGCCGAGAGCGACGCCGCGAGCGTGCTGAGCGACGCCGGGCGGACGCTGAAGCCCGGGGGCACGCTGATCCTGCAGTTCCTGACGAACAAGTTCCCGGCCCCGCCCGGCCAGCCCGAACTCGGTGATGTCTGGATATCACCGCAGTACGCGGCTCGGATCCTGGACCTGCGGGCATGGGATGTCTGGTGGCGAGATGACACTGACATCAGGCACTCGCACATCTCATCGGGAGACCATCAGCATGGCTCCCAGCGCTTCCTCGCCGATCGGCGCTGACCAGTGACGTCCCTGCTCGCGCCCGATGAGGCCGCCCTGCGGCTGGAATACGCAGGGCGGCTCAGCCGCCGATCCGCCACTCACGCCGTGGTCAACCCGACCGACCGGTGCAGCCTGTCCTGCGCGCACTGCCTGTTCTCCGCCCCGCGGCAGAAGCAGGCCGGCGCCTCGAAGCCTGATGAGCTCACCCCGGCAGCCGCCGCGCACCTGGGGGCATTCCTGGCCCAGGCCGGGGTCCGGCAGCTGGTGATATCCGGCGGAGGGGAGCCGCTGGAGAACCTCCCGGCGGTCATCGCCCTGACGGAAACGCTGGCAACGGCCGACGAGCTGGTCCTCATCACCAGCGGCCATTACGCGCAGTCCGGACCAGCGGCCTCAGCGCATCTGGACCCCCTGCTGCAGGCGTTCGCACAGCATCACGCCGGCGTCCGGATCATCATCAGGCTCAGCGCCGATGCCGGGCACCGGATCGACCCCGCCTGCTACCGGCGGGTGGCCGACTGGGCCGCCGGTCACGCCCGCGACCGGGTCGAGGTCAGGGTGATCCTGCGTTCGGCGATGAGCGACCTGGCCCGCGGGACGGCCGGAAGCTGGCTGAGCGCCTTCGCCCCGGCCGTGCCCCCGCTCGGGGACCCGGGCAGCCTGCCCGTCATCGATGGCATGCCCGTTACCTGGCTCCGCTACGGCGGCACGGACGTCCCGGTGATCTTCAAGCCGGACTACGGCCTGGGATTCGGGCGGCCCGCCCGGACACAGGACTGGAAGCACCTGGTGCGGGCCGAAGAACGGGCCGGGACGCCGTTCAACTTGTCCTGGCGCGGCCCGAGAGGCGAAGGCCATAACTACTACGAGACGATCCTGCGCGGGCCAGCGCACTGCCGTTCCCTGCTCGGCGGCGGGCGCGAGTACGTCACGCCGAAGCAGGACCAGATCAAGGGCCTTAGCCTGTACGCCACCGCATCCGGCCGGCTGTACGTGAACGCCGGCCCGCCCGACGCATGGCTGGGAATCGGCACGCTGCCCGGCTGGGACGCGGTCGTCGCGCGGTATGACCGGGACGCGCTGATGAACCTGGCGGTGAACAACCCGACCGCGACGCTGTACGCGATGGCGCGCGAAGCCGACCCCGGCATCGCCGTCCGCGCCGACACCGAGAATTTCGTCTTCTCCCTGGCCCGGCTGAGCATGCGCACCGCCCGGCTCCGGGCCTATCTGGCCGGGATCCAGGCCGCCGGCGGGTGGTTCAGCGACCTCGCGGAGCGCCGCCGCGCGTGGGAACTCCTGGCGAGCCGGGACGAAACCGCGGAGCCGCAGGCCCGCCACTCAGATCCGATCGTCGGCAACTGCGGGAGCGCATATGAGCGATAACCTGAGCCCAGTCCGGCGGCGGGTCACGGCCGATGCCGCGCTCCGCGGGCTTCTCACCCGCGTCATCAGCTCCGGAGCGACCCGCACCAGCGGCCCCGCCTCCCACAACGGCGGCCGGCCGATCCGCGAATTCGTCCACGGCAGCCTGGAATTCGACCAGCTGCCGCACCGCCTGGCCGGCTGCTCGGGACCCGGCGGGTGGATCAGCCCTGGCCTGGCCGCCGCACGGTTTCTGTACCTGCTGACCGGCCGCCGCGACCTTCAGTTCATCGCGCCGTTCAGCGGCGGCGTGCGCAAGTTCAGCGCCGACGGCATCCATCTCGGCGGCAGCGCCTACGGCGCCCTGCTGTTCGGCGGCCAGCCCGGCACCGACCAGATCCGGCGGTGCGCTCAGATAATCACGACCAGGCCGAATACCAAGCGTGCTGCGGCCACGCTGTTCCCGCCGTATGCCGGTAACGAGACCAGCGTCGACGTCGCCTGCTGCCTGGGCATCGCGTTCCTGCCGCGATCCGGTGCCCTGGACGCGTCGGTGATCATGCGCGCCAACGACGCGCTGCGCCTGCTCCCGTACAACATGTTCGAGTTCTCGATGCTCGCCGAGCTGGTTGCCCGCCTGACCGGGCTGCAGGCCGGCACCTACCGCCATCTCGCCGTCTCGATGCACCTGCGCGGCGATGACGACATCAAGCTGGCGGCAGACTTCTGCGCCAGCCCGGCGCCATGCACCACGGCCGACATGGGCCAGATGCCAGACCTGTCCTGGGACACTGTGACCGCACTGGCCGGCCTGGCAAACGCGCTGCCGGACTGCCTGAACGGGCCACCCGGGCTCGCTGCGAACAGCGCGGCGGAGATCGTCTCACGCACCCGGTCCCTGGCAGGCCCGTACTGGGGTGATGTCCTAGCCGCCGCGGCGGCGCGCGGCCTCGCGCGGAAGGTTCCCGGGACCGGATGGAAGAAGCTATTCCCCGAGCGGGACAGCGAGAGCGGCCCACTGCTCACCGCTGAGCTGATGCACCAGCACCGGGCCTTTGCAGCGAACCGGGCTGGCTAGCCATGCGGCAACGCGAGGATTCCTGCCGGGTCCCGCGGCTGCGGGCGAGTTGCCGTCGCCGGCGGTGCCCGCCAGCCGCTAACGTGCTCTGTAACCAGGCCCTGCGACAACGACCGGAGAGAGTGAGCCCCGATAATGCCCAGGACGCTCGTGCGAGACCTACGCAGCCAGCTCGGCCAGACCGTCACGGTGCGCGGCTGGGTCAATGCCCTGCGGCTGCAACGCGCGATCCAGTTCCTGATCGTGCGGGACTCGTCCGGCCTGGCCCAGGTGACCCACAAGCGCGGCGGAGGCGATGATCAGATCGAGCAGGTGATCGAGTCGCTCAGCGAGGAGACCACCGTCACGGTCACCGGCAGGGTGGTGGACAACCCGGTGGTGAACCTGGGCGGGCTGGAGATCATCCCAGAACACGTCGAGGTGCTGGGCCGCGCGGAAGCACCGCTGCCGATCGATGAGCATTCCAGCGCGGAACATCGCCTGGACTGGCGGTTCCTCGACGTCCGCAAGCGTCCTGCCGCGCGCCGCCTCTTCGAGATCCAGACCACGCTCGAGCAGGCGATGCGCGAGTACGCCTACGGCGAGGGCTTCACCGAGATGCACACCCCCAAGCTGATGGGGACCGCGTCGGAATCCGGTGCCGAGGTATTCCAGGTCGGCTACTTCGGCCGCACCGCCTACCTTGCCCAGAGCCCGCAGTTCTACAAGCAGATGGCCATCTCCGCAGGTATCGAGCGGGTCTTCGAGATCGGCCCGGTGTTCCGCGCCGAGCCGTCCTTCACCTCGCGTCACTCCACCGAGTTCACCGGCGTGGACGTGGAGATGGCGTGGATCGATGACGTGGAAGACGTCATGGCCTTCCAGGAGCGGATGCTCGCCTACGCACTCGCCGCGGTCGCCCGGGAGCACGGGGAGATGATCGCCGAGGTTTACGACACCAAGGTCACTGTGCCACAGGTGCCATTCCCCCGCCTGACCATGGCTGAGGCCCTGGACATCATGCGCGACCAGGGCTGGGACCCGCAACGGCAGAAGGAAGACCTCGACCCCGAAGGCGAGCGCGGCATCGCCGCCCATGTAGCCAGCCAGACCGGCCACGAGTTCGTGTTCGTAACCTCCTTTCCCTCCACCGTCCGGCCCTTCTACCACATGCGGCCCGAAGGCCGGCCGGACCTGACACTCAGCTTCGACCTGCTGTGGAAGGGCCTGGAGATCACCACCGGCGCCCAACGCGAGCACCGCTACGACGTGCTCACCCGGCAGGCCGGGGAGAAAGGCATGCGCACCGAGCCGATGGCCGATTATGTAAACGCCTTCCGTTACGGATGCCCGCCCCACGGCGGCCTGGGGATGGGACTCAACCGCGTGCTCATGGTCCTGCTCGGCCTCGATTCGATCCGGGACGCCGCGTTCCTGTTCCGGGGACCCAACCGCCTCACCCCCTGAAACCGCGGCCGGACCGTGCACAGCCGGGAAGGAACGTAGCGCCGGCGGGCGGTACGTGCAACGGCGGTTAGCCGACGGCCAGCATGCTAGCTAGGCGGGGGCGTATCTCACTGTCCAGGTGGTGATAGCGGTCCGCGGCATAAAGGCACGCCAGTGCCGGGCCAGTTACCCGTTCCGTGACCTGTCTCGCCAGCATCCCCACCATCGAGGACGAGGGTTCGGCGGTGGTGTGCACCTGCTCGCCGGCCGAGATCAGCAGGCGTGCCAGGTGGGCGACGCTGGTGGATTTGCCGACTCCAGACGGGCCGTCCACGGTGACGAACACTCCTCGGTGAGGGTCAGAAAAGGACCGGAGCGGCATCGTCCTCGCCCCTTTCCGCGCTGGGCTCGTCCCCGGACGGCAGCGTCAGCAACTCGCCCGCTGCCCGCGGCCCGGAGGCGGAGGCTGCCAGGTGACGCAGCAGCCGGGCACAGACCAGGGCGTCATACCCGGCGCGGTGCGGGCGCAGGCCGGGCGGCAGGCCATCGGAGAGGGCCAGTGCGTCCGCCAGCGCGCTGAGCTTGTAGGAGCCGAGGCCGCCGATAATCCGCCGGGACAGCTTCAGCGTGTCGGCGACACCCAGCACGGGCCGGTATTCCGGGATCTCTCTCATGATCACGCTGAGATCGATGTGAGCGTTGTGGGCGACGAATACCGCGCCGTCCAGCTCGGCGGTGATCTGCCCGGCGACCTCAGCAATGGCCGGGGCGTCCGCCACGTCCTCATCGGCGATCTGGTGGAATTTGCGGGCCATCGGCGTGATCGGCCGTGCTGGCCTGACCAGCCAGGAACGGGGCTGCCCGATCTCGCCGCCAGCGATGGCGACAACGGCGACTTCCACAAGGTCCGGCGGTCGCTGCCCGTTGCCTTCCACGTCAACGGCAACCCACCGGACGGCGGTCCACGGTACGAGCGGGTTCATGCGCGGTCCTCCTGGGCGGTACCGGCGGCCGGATAGCCGATGACAGCCCTGCCGTGCTGGCCGGGCAGATGCGGGTGCCCGGCATCGTGGATCTGGAAAGCGAACCGGTGCTGGAGGTAGTAGCGGGGCTGCTCATCCAGCAGCCCATCGACGATCGCAGCCCGGTCGCTGACGTCGAGCACTCGCAAGCCTGCCGCATCCGGGAACGGCACGGCGGCATCAAGGAGCTGTGCCGCGTCGGGAACGCGGTGACGGCTGGCGCACAAGCGCAGCTGCGCAGCCGGGCATATGTCACATAGCTCCCGGATACCGTAGTGGCCGTTGTAGTCCGGCAAGCCATGCACGTGCGAGATGGCGCAAGACGTCTTCCGGAAAAGCGGAGCCGCCCCGGCGGGCCGCCTGGCGAACGCCGCAAGAATCCGCCGCTCCAGCGTCTAGGGCACGATCTTGCGGCGGGCTGTTTCCGTGTACGGTTCGGGAATCCCGTTAGCCCGGTAATACTCAGCGATCTCGCCTCGGTAGAACAGCCCTGTGAACACGGCGGCATCGGCTTGGCAGGACAGCTCCGCGGCGCGGGCGAGCAACTGAGGGCTGTCGTTCAGGCCCGGGACGAGCGGGCGCCAGTAGAACACTGTCCGGTACCGGCGCGGGTCATCGCCGGTGCCGTATCCGGTCGCGCGGCACATGGAGCGGACCGCGACGGTACCCGGGAACGGCTCGATCCGCCGGTCTGAGAGCCTGTTGATAAAGGGGTTGTAGTGGTGGGGGGGCGCCGTCACCGTACCGATGTGGTTACTGTCGGCTGGTCTGTCCGGCGTGGCGTGACGGCCCCTGGTA
>Ga0335075_10017391_pt1 | contig 10690 bp, 12 predicted proteins | sample Lox_Sample_24_FD_206723 | JGI IMG/M metagenome (GOLD analysis project Ga0335075, IMG submission 206723) | Soil microbial communities from Loxahatchee National Wildlife Refuge, Florida, United States - Lox_Sample_2.4 | ecosystem: Environmental > Terrestrial > Soil > Wetlands | place: USA... | reverse complement strand
CGCCGCGTCCCCGCACGTCTTCTCTCAGCTCCGCCGGTCCCTGCGTACCTTGGTAGGTGGTGAACGGCGCGCGCAGCGGGCTTGTCACCGGATCCTTGGCCAGCAGCCTGCTCAGCTTGTGCGTGGCCACCGCGGACAGCAGCACGTCCTGGGCGTCGAGGCGGTCGGGAACCTCGCGCCCCGAGGCCCGGGCGAGCCCGGCCAGGGTTGCGACGATCGTCGCGTAGGTGGTCATGGTCGCCAGGTAGCCGCCGAGCGGACGTTCGGCATCGCCGGAGTAGCCGGCTTTCTCGGCCCGGGCCAGCCGGGCCAGCCTGGATTTGAAGTCAGTGAGAACGGACATGCGAACCTGGCTACCCACTGGCGTCCGGTGAAACCCTCACCGGATGACCAGGGCGAGCACGCCGCCCAGGCAGGCCAGGCCGAGCACGACCCAGGTCACGTAGTCGTTCACCACGCCGCTCTGGAACCGCTGTATCGGCTTGGTCAGCCCGGCGCCCGGCTCGTAACCGCGGCGCAGGACCGGCAGGCGGCGCCAGTAGAGGGCCGCGAAGGCCAGGATCACCGCCCCGATCGTGGAGCCGATGCCGGTCAGCAGGTCCGACAGCGTGATGCCCGTGGGTTCCGCGGCGGCCAGCGCCACGGGATGGGCGATGTGCGCGCCGTCGAGGACCGTGGCGTTGTAGCCGGCCTGGTCCTCGAACCGGATCGCCGCGGCCTGGATTACCGAACCGAGCCGTGGGATGAGGCCCACGGCGAGGGCCGCGACGACGAGCACTGCGGGCGGGATGATCATCGTCAGCGGTGTCCGCTGCTTGCCGGATTCGGTCTCGCTGGTCTCCTCGGCGGCCATCTTGGCCATCTCTTTGTCCTCGCTGGGCGCGCCGCCGAGGCCGTAGAACACCCCGCCCGCGACGCGCAGCACGGCGCCGCCAACCAGGATGGTGCAGACGATGGACACCGGCATTAGCCACTGCAGCCCGTGGGCCCAGGCGCTCTGGTCGGTGTAGCCCTTGCCGAGGAAGGTCGCGAACGGCGGCAGGTCGGCCAGGCCCAGCCCGGCCAGCGTGAACACCACCCCGGTGATCCGCAGGTGACGCCCCCGGCCGTGCAGCCAGGTCTCGTTGACCGAGCCGAGCCGGTGCAAGACGATTCCGGTGCACAGGAACAGCGCGGCCTTTACCAGGCCGTGGCCGATCACGTAGACGGCGGTACCGGCCAGGCCGAGCGGGGTCAGCACGGCGATGCCGACCAGGAACATGCCCGCGTGGCTGATCGTGGAGAACGCCAGCAGCCGCTTGATGTGCCGCTCGCGGAAGCAGAACAGCGCCCCGACCACCGCAGTCAGGACGCCGAGGGCCAGGAACACGTGGGAAATCGCGGTCCGGTGCCCGAGCGCCTGGCCGAACATCGACCAGTACACCCGGGCAATCCCGTACAGGCCGAGTTCCACCATGACGCCGGAGAACAGCACGCAGACCGGCGTGGGCGCGACCGCGTGAGCGTCCGCGAGCCAGAACTGGAATGGCACGATCGCTGCCTTGATCAGCAGGCCGGAGATTATGAGCAGAAAGGCCACCACGACCAGCCCGCTGGGCGGGTGCCGGTCGATATAGGCGCCGATCTGGGCCATGTTGAGCGCCCCGGTGCGTCCGTAGATGAGCGCGATCCCCGACAGCGAGAGGTATGCGCCCACGCTGTTGGTGATGGCGAAGTTGAGCGCCCCCTGGATGGGCCCGCGCTCCTCCGGACGGTAAGCGGTCAGCGCGTAGGCGGACACCCCCATCAGTTCGAACCAAACGAACAGGTCGAAGATGTCGCCGGTCAGGCAGAAGCCGGTCATGCCCGCCAGGAACGTCAGCATCAGCGTGTGGTAATGCGTGGCGACCCGCTGGAAGTACCGCCAGGAAAACGTCATGGCCGCCGTCACCAGCAGGGCGGCCAGCGCGGCCAGCCCGGCGCTGAGCGACCCGGCCTCGAAGTCGATCCCGATCGCGACGCCGCGGACCGGCCGGAAGCCGGCGAACCAGTACACATGGTCCCCGCCGGCGGTGCGGACCATGATCACCACGAGCATCACCGTGGTAGCCGCAGCAACGCCGATGGCCACGGCGTCAAGCGCCCGGCGCCTGCGGCCCAGCAGCGGCCCGGCAGCCGTGATCGCGGCCGCCGCGAGCAGCGGCACGGCCGGCGCTAGGGCGAGCAGCTGGTCCACGCGCGGTCACCCCTTCAACGACGCCAGTTCCTGCGGGTCCAGGGTGCCGAACCGCTTGTGCGCCTGAATCGCGAAAGACAACAGCAGCGCGGTCACCGCCGCCTCAACCACCACATCGGTCAGGGCGAGGGCCTGGACCACGGGATCGACCGCCGGGGTGTGGTTGGGAACGTCGTAGTAGTACGGCGCGACCGCGCCGGTGACGTAGCCGACGCCGAGCAGCAGCACGTAGGTGGATGACTGGACGACGATCAGGCAAATGATCTGGTGGACCAGGTGGCGGCTGGTGACGATGCCGTACAGGCCCACGGCCAAGATCCAGGCCACCACGACGAACGGGAGGTACTGCATCACCCGCTGCCCTGCCTGATGAGCAGCGTCTGCTCGAGCAGCTCGCCGACGATGAGGATGAACGCGGCGCCGACCTCCAAGCCGACGAAGAAGCTGATCAGCGCGATCGTGCCGGATGAGCTCACGGCACCGGGGACCTGCCCGAGCGGAAGGTAGTTGGTCAGGAAGGCCAGGCCCATCGGCACCGCGGCCACGCCTATGGCGGCGAAGCCGCCAGCACCCACCGCCTCGACGGCATCGGTCAGGTTGACGGGGCTGAACCGCTTGAAGACCAAGAACTCCCCGGACAGGTAGACCAGGATGAACGCCGTGGCAAGGATCACGCCGCCCTGGAATCCGCCTGACGGGTCGGTCTGGGCGTGCGAGGCAAGCCACCAGCCCATGACCACGACCGGGCCCGTGAATAGCAGGGCCACCATGCGGATCGCTCCGCTGGTGGGCGGCACGTCACGGTCGGCAGCCTGGTCGACGGCGGACCGCTCGCGCTCACCGCGCAGGCGGCGCAGCACGACCGCGGTCCCGGCCGCGGCGGTGAACAGGATGAACTCCTCCCCCACGGTGTCGAAGCCGCGATAGGAGAAGTTGACCGCTGACACTATCCCGGTGGCGTTGGTCTGCCGTACGGCCAGGCGGAGGATGATGAAGCCGTAGGGACCCGGGTAATGGCCGAACCCGGGCAGCCCGGACAGGCCCCACAGGTAGAAGGCGATCAGGCCGGTAACTCCGATGCCGAACAGCCAGCGGCGCTGAGCTGGCGTCATTCCTCGCGCTTCCGTATCTTCGCCAGAGCCAGCAGCAGCACGACGGGCAGGGCCACCGCACCGACGGTCAGTTCAGACAAGGTGACGTCCGGTGCCTGGAAGGCCAGGAACAGCACCGCCAGCAGCACGCCGTAGATGCTCAGCACGAGCACCTGGTGGACCTGCCTGCGGATGAGCACGACGGCGGTGGCGCCCGCGGCCACCAGGACCAGGACGGTGATCTGGAGGGCGTCCATGAAACCGATGGGCACGGTGTACGCAGTGTGGACGGCGGCGGTCACTGCTCCTTCTCCTCTGCGGACGCCTTGCCGGCCGCGTCCGGGCGCCAGTCACCTCTTTCCCTGACCCTGATGGCACGGATCGTCGCGTGCGAAAGGAACGGCCCGGCGATGACCACGAACAGCAGGGCAAGGAAGCTCTCGCCGGTGTTCTCGTACACGCCCATCTGGACGAGTACCGCCAGCGCCACGAGGGCCGGAGCGACCATGGCGGCCGGCGTCACGAAGTGCAGTTTCTGGTAGGCATCCCGCATGGCGAGCACGCCCACCGAGGCACCCAGCACGACCACCACGGCCAGGCCGAGCAGGATGTCGGAGAAAACGTCCTTGACGATCACAGCCAGCGCTCCATCGCCCGTACGAAGACCAGTCCGCTGCCGAACATCAGCACGGCGAGCAGGACGGGCAGCTCGAACTCGCTGGACCGCTGGAAGCCCTGCGCCAGCAGGGCGAGCACGATCACGATGACCGAGGTGATGAGCTCGTAGGCGACGACGCTCGAGGCGAGCTCGTCCCGGCACAGCACGATCCCGGCGGGGATGATCGCGATCAGCATCGCGATCGCCGCCGCGACGAATCCCATCACCATGTCATGTCCTCTCCGTCACGCCTATGTCATCAGGGCCGGCCACCAGCCGGTGCACCACCATGACGTCACGGCTGGAGTCGATACCAAGCACAAAGGTGTTGGGCGCGACGCTCGTCCCTCCGATGAGGAGGGCCCGGCGGGTGGCGCCTAGCGCCGAGTCGTCCCCGTAGCGCGCAGGCAACTCGACGAAGGTGCTCGGCGGCTGCTCGCCCCGGACCAGGCGCCGCCACAAGGCGGCGTAGACGGTCACCGTGTCGCGGGCTAGCTGGCCGGGCAGGCGCAATGCCGGGACGAGCCACTCGATCCGCATCCGGAACCGGGCCCCGGCCTGATAGGTGACCAGCTCCGCGAGGAATGCCGCCAGCGCCGCGGCCCCTGCCCCGGCCAGCAGCTCGTCGGTCGCGATCGAGTCGTCGACCATCACCCAGAACGACATCATCAGGACCCACCACACCAGCCAGGATCCGACCCGGCGGGCGATCGGCACCTCAAGCCGACGTGCCCGCTTCCGGGGCGCACGGGTCGGCAGGCGTGTCATCTCGGGCCTGCCGGTACCAATTTCAGCGCTACCACGGGTGGCGACTTCCCGCGCCGCGGTTCAGCAAACCTCAACGGTCTGCGCGGGAGAGCGCGGGCACCACCGTTCCTTACCGGCTGCGTGCCAGATCCAGTCGAGTTCCCAGTCCAGTTGGCAGTGGCGCCGGCTCATCTCGTCCCACTGGGCCATGGCCGAGCTAGCCAACGCCGTCCCGGAATCAAGACGCGCAGCGCCCGCACTCGCGGGCGCCACCGTTTAGCCCGCGGGCGCCGGGGTACCCGGCAGGCGTGCCGTTGCCCTCTACGCTGCCACCGTGGCCCGTTCGGAAAAAATCATGTGAGAGGCAGCGGCTCGTGTCAGCTCATCAGGCGGCATCGCACTCAGCTGCTGGGGGATGGCAAATGGCAGGAAACCTTCGGATTCACGCCCACGTAGTTGAGCGGGCCTGCCACGATCGTGGCGACGATCGTTCCGGCACCCGCGCAACTCTCCGCGGACGATCCGTAATAGCCCCGCTGACCGGCTGCTATCAACCCGATGATCAGCCAGATCAGCACGATGACCCCGCCGATTCGCATATGTGCCTCCGAAAGACTGGCGGCCCGGGCCGCTGGAAAGCGTGGTACCCGCCCGTTTCGTCTACCCTGCGTGCGCCGGATACACATGACTCTGGCGTATATCTCCCGGCCCGCGCCGCAGGCACCTTTCCCGCGGTAGGCCCGGAATGTCGGTGTATCGTTTGTGCCGATGGCCTGGAATCCCTGCTATTCCGCGGGCCGCCCGCCGTTCCCCGGAGCGGACGGCGGCCCACTGCCCTGGTCGGCCCGTGCTGACATGCCGTACAACTACACCACCGATCTCGCCGCGGTCCGCGCCATCGTCCACCGCTACGCCCGGCAGGCCGGGCTGCCCGAGCACCGGGCGATCGACCTGGTGCTTGCGGTCAGCGAGGTAGCCGCCAATACCGTCCGCCACGCCAAGTCCCCCGGGTCCCTGAAAATCTGGTACGACGCCGACGAGATCGTCTGCCAGATCCAGGACGAAGGAACCATCCACGACCCGCTGGCCGGCCAGCGCAGACCCCCGGTCGACGCCATGGGCGGGCACGGGCTCTGGATAGTCCACCAGGTTTGCGACAACGTGGAGATGCGCTCGGATGAGGCAGGCACGACGATCCGGTTGCACATGAAGATCCCCCGGCCCGCATAACGCCTATCCCGCTGGAATCGGGCCTGTGGTAGAACAAGTGCGTGGATCTGCTGACGGTCTCTGTGACGGCCCGGGAGTCCGCCGGTGAGCCCTACACGCTGGTGGAGATCGCCGGCGAGGCTGATGTGACGAATACCGACGAGTTGCGGCGCCTGCTGGACGCCGAGGTGTCCCAGCAGCCACGGATTCTGATCATCGACCTATCGGGCCTGCGTTTCATGGACTCATCGGCGCTGCACGCGCTGCTGCGGGTAAACCGGTCACTGGACCGCCAGGGCGGGGTCCTCGCGCTGGTGTCGCCGCAGCCCGCCGTGGCCAAGATCCTGCGGCTAACAACCGCCGACCGGCTGATCCCGGTCTTCGACAGCGTGGCCGACGCCGCCGCCGGCTGAACTGCGGGAAAACGTCGTCTCCGGCCGGTGCGTGTTTGAGAATCGCCGCGGCGGGATATCTTTGTTGTTAGTGGTGCCTACGACGCAGGCACGCTTCAATGCGGCACGGTGTTTCGCGGAGCGTGCGGTCAGGTACCACTTTTCGCTTCCGCTGACAGCACCGTGACATGGACTCGTCGGCAAGGAGGCCCCCTGATGAAGATCGCCCTGGTAGCTCAGCACGCGACCCTGCTGCGGCCGCGGGCAGGCTCCGGACCAGACAGCGACGACATCGGGCTCACCGAACTCACCCGCAGGCTGGCCAACCACGGCCACCGCGTGACCGTATATGCGGAGAAGAATCAGCCCGACCTGCCCGACCGGGCCGAACTCCACCACGGAGTGCGGGTGGAGCACATCGACGCCGGCCCGGTCCCGGCCAGCCCCGCGCAGAGCGACGCCAGCCTGCTTGAGCGAGTTCCCGCCTTCAGCGGCCCGCTGCGCAGCTGCTTTGAACACCAGCGTCCCGACGTCGTGCACGCGCTGCGCTGGACTAGCGGACTGGCCGCGCTGGCCGCCGTGCGCGGCCAGAACATACCGGTCGTGCAGGAGTTCAGTTCGCTCGGCGTCATCGAACGGCGCGACCGGGCGCGCGCCGACGGCGCGGACGCCGCGCGTATCCGGCTCGAGCCCGCGATCGGGCGCAGCGCCGCCGCGGTCGTCGCCACTCATTCGGACGAGGTGTCGGACCTGGCCAACCTGGGGGTGCACCGGTCGTCGATCAGGGTGGTCCCGTGGGGCATCGACATCGACACGTTCACGCCCGAGGGTCCGGTCGCGAAGCGGAACGACCGGCCCAGGCTGGTGGCCGCCGCCGACCTGAACGAGCGGGTGGCACTGGAGACGCTACTGCGGGCGCTGACCAAGGTACCGGGGGCCGAACTCCTGGTCATCGGCGGCCCGCCCCGCCGCGAACTGCACACCGACACGGCCTACGTCACCCTGGCCGAGTTCGCCAGGACGCTCGGAATCTCGGACCGCGTCGTATTCACCGGCAAGGTCACCGGCGACGCGATGCCGTCCCTGCTGCGGTCCGCCGACATCGTCCTCAGCACCTGCCAGTACGAGCCATCGGGCATGACCTCGCTCCAGGCCATGGCGTGCGGCACGCCGGTGATCGCGCACGCGGTCGGCGGTCACGCTGACGCCATAGTCGACGGCACGACCGGCATCTTGGTCCCGCCGGGCCGGCCGGCCCTGCTGGCCCAGCGGATCCGGCAGTTGCTCGCGCACCCGATGCTCCTGGAGGCGTACGGGGTCGCGGCGGCCGACCGGGCGAAGTCCCGCTACTCGTGGGACCGCATCGCGGCGGAGACGCTGGCCGTCTACGAGAAGGCCACCGCGGCGGCGTAATCAGCCGCGGGCCGGCGGCCCTCGCCCTGGCAGACCGGGAAGTATCGCGCTTCCCGCACCGGCAGGGGCGGTGTCGTCGCGAGTGCGCGACGATAGGAACATGACAGCCGAGGAGTTCACCAATGCGCATCCGGCGCTCGCGCAGTTCTGGCATCCCGTGGCGCTGTCCTCAGAGGTCGGCCGGGAGCCTGTCGCCGGCCGCCTCGGCGGCCAGGGCTGGGCGCTGATCCGCTTCAGTAGCGGCATCGCGGCGTTCGCCGACGCATGCCCGCACCGCCGGGCGCGTCTGTCCGCCGGGCAGGTCACCGGCGGCACGCTGCAGTGCACGTACCATGGCTGGCGGTTCACCCCCGACGGCAGGTGCGTTGGTATCCCGGCGCTTGATGACGATGCGGCGATCCCGGAACGGGCCACGCTGCGCCGCCCGGCTGAGGTCGCCGAGCAGGATGGCATGGTGTGGCTTGCCCCCGACTCCCCGCGCGCTCCCATCCCCGACCTGCATCCGGGTGTGCCGCTCGGTGGTGACGGCATCGCGACGGTGTTGCTGCCGGTCGTCCAGGTAGAGGCCAACGCGGCGATCCTGATCGACAACTTCCTCGACGAGGCGCACCTGCCGTTCGTCCACGCGGCCACGATCGGCGGCGCCGGGCCGGAACCAATCCCGCGGGCCGACGTCGACCGCCGCGGCCTGTCGTTCACGGCCGTCCGCGAGCACACGTTCACCAACCTCACCGACCCTGCGGTGCGTGACGGTGCCCGCCCGGCGGTGCAGCGCCGCCGGATGACCTACCGGTACCAGGCTCCGCTGACCGCGACCTTGTTGCTGGAATACCTCGACGCAGAAGGCTGGCAGTTCCTGACCTTCACCGTGCAGCCCGAAGACGGGCGCACCTGCCGGGTGTACCAGACGGTGACCGGCCCGGGCATGACCGATCTAGAACAGGCCGAAAGCGCCGCGAAGTACGAGATGTCGATCTTCGAGGAGGACCTGGACCTGCAGCGGCGGGCGCTGTCCGGCCTGGAGTTCCCGCTCGACGTCGCGGCCGAACTGCACACCCGGGCCGACCGGGTATCGGTCGAGTTCCGCCGCGTCCTCGCCGACGCCGTCAACGGCTGAGGTTTAAACCTTCGGATTCCGCTGGCCCGCGCCTGCCGGCCAGATCGCGTCACTGAAGACCCTGGTCTCATACCCGGCAGCGCCCCGGATGGCTGCCCGTGAGTGGCGGGACGTTTGGGCGGGCGCGCCGTGGACAGGTGGCACGGGACCAAGGAACGGAGGCCACGGTGACACGGATCGCATCTGAAGCACTGATCGAGCGGCTGGCGGACTGGGGCGTCGATACTGTCTTCGGCCTGCCCGGGGACGGAATCAACGGGATCATGGAAGGGCTGCGGCGCCATCAGGACAAGGTCCGGTTCTTCCTGGTCCACCACGAGGAAGCCGCCGCGTTCATGGCCACCGCGTACGCCAAGGCCACCCGGAAGATCGGGGTGTGCCTGGCGACCTCTGGTCCTGGCGGCATCCACCTGCTCAACGGCCTGTACGACGCCAAGCTCGATCACATGCCCGTGCTCGCGATCACCGGCATGCAGGAGACGTCGGTGCTAGGCACCGGTTACCAGCAGGAAGTCGAGCTGGACAAGCTGTACGCCGACGTGGCCGAGTACGACCAGATGATCTACAACCCGGTCCAGCTGCCCGCCGTCGTCGACATCGCCATCCGCACGGCTTACGCCCGGCGCGGCGTCGCCCACCTCACCGTGCCGAACGACATCCAGGTCGCCGACGCAGACGCCGACCCGTGGCAGCACGTGGCGCCGGCCGCCGCGCCGAAGACTGCCGCGGTGTACCTGCCCCCGCCGGCCAGGCCGAACGACGACGACCTGCAGCGGCTGGCCGACTTCCTCAACGAGGGCAACAAGATCGCCATCCTGGCCGGCGCGGGGGCGCTGCACGCGAGGGAGGAACTGCTGACCCTGGCCGAGACGCTGGCCGCGCCGATCGTCAAGACCCTGCCGGGCAAGGCCGCCGTCCCGGACGACTCGCCGTACACCACCGGCGGGATCGGGCTGCTTGGCACCAAGCCCTCCGAGGAGCTGATGGACGAGATCGACACCCTGTTCATGGTCGGCACCAACTTCCCCTATACGAAGCACCTGCCATCCGGAGCCCGCGTGGCCCAGATCGAGGCCGACCCGGCCAGGGCCGGAGCCAGGGTAGCGACCGCGGTGCCGGTGGTCGGCGACGCCCGCGAGGCGCTGCGCGGCCTGCTGCCGCTGCTCAAGCGCCGGTCCGATACCTCCTTGCTGAACAAGTACCAGAAGGAGACGGACACCTGGCGTGGGCGCATGGCGGCGCTTGAGGACTCGCGCCGGGAGCCGATCGCCCCCCAGTACCTGATGAGCGTGGTGAACGAGGCCGCGGCAGGCGATGCGATCCTCACCTGCGACAGCGGCACGATCGCGACCTGGGCGGCGCGACACTGGACGATCCGGGGCGACCGCCGGTTCTACCTGTCAGGGAACCTGGCCACGATGGCGCCAGGCCTGCCGTACGCGATCGGCATCCAGCGCGCCTTCCCCGGCCGGCAGGTCGTCGGGTTCGTCGGCGACGGCGGCTTCGCGATGCTGATGGCCGAATTCATCACCGTGATCAAGCACGACCTGCCGATCAAGATCGTGATCAACAACAACAACTCGCTGGGCCAGATCCTCTGGGAGCAAATGATCCTCGGCTACCCGAGCACGGCGTGCGCTACCCGGAACCGTTCGTCAACTACGCCGCGATCGCCACCGCCAACGGCGCTTTCGGCATCAAGGTGGCGCGGCCTCGCGAACTGCCTGACGCCATCCGCGAGGCGTTCGGCCACAACGGGCCCGCTCTGGTCGACGTCAACGTCAACCCGGAGGAGCCGCCAATGCCGGGGAAGGTCGAGTACGAGCAGGCGAAGAAGTTCGCCGAAGC
>Ga0335075_10017390_pt1 | contig 10691 bp, 14 predicted proteins | sample Lox_Sample_24_FD_206723 | JGI IMG/M metagenome (GOLD analysis project Ga0335075, IMG submission 206723) | Soil microbial communities from Loxahatchee National Wildlife Refuge, Florida, United States - Lox_Sample_2.4 | ecosystem: Environmental > Terrestrial > Soil > Wetlands | place: USA... | reverse complement strand
GCTGTAGCGGTCACCCGCCAGTGGCCAGATCCGGGATCTGGCCACTGGCGCCGCTGGCTTAGCGGCCGCCCTCTTTTTCCGGTCGCCTCAGCTCTTGCTGTAACAGCACAGCTTAAGGCTGTCACCTGCGGTTTTGAGCACCTGGCCCTTCACCGATCCGCGGAGCCAGCCTGCAGGCGGATGTTCACCGTCCGGGACCGCGGTCAGGAGTTTGATGCCCTTGAAAGGGGTAGGGAGCCTCCCCATGGCCCAGAACTCACAAGGTCCGTCGGCGGCACTCTTCGCCGTTGACGGCACCCTGGTCGACACCAACTACCTCAACGCGGTGACCTGGTGGGAGGCGTTTAGCCAGGCCGGACACGACGTGCCGATGGCTTTGATTCACCGGGCGATCGGGATGGGCTCGGACCTGATGCTCGACAAGCTGTTGCCCGCCGACCGGGATAAGGACGCCGACTCGGACATCGCGACGGCGCACCGTGCCCTGTACGCCACCTACTGGTCCCGGCTGCGGCCATTGCCGGGCGCAATTGATTTGCTGCGCGCCTGCAAGGAGCGCAGCCTGGCCGTGGTGCTAGCCAGCTCGGCAGCCAAACCGGAATTCGAGATGCTCCGCGGGGTCCTGGACGCCGAGGATTTCATCGACGCGGCCACCTTCTCCGGCGACGTCCAGTCCAGCAAGCCCGCGCCCGACCTGGTAGAGGTGGCGCTCGGCAAGGCCGGCAAGGAAGCGGGCGAGGCGGTTTTCATCGGCGACACCGTCTGGGACGTGCAGGCCTGCCAGAAGGCCGGGGTTCCGTGCATTGGCGTGCTGAGCGGCGGTTTCAGTGCGGACGAGCTCATATCGGAAGGCGCCGCAGAGGTCTACCGCGACCCGGGCGACCTGGCGGCTAGCCTGCCGCAGAGCCTCCTTGGCAATAAGAAAAAGCGATCGTGAAGCCCACCTGGACGCGACTGGCTACTGCGCCGGCGACTCGCCTCTAGTAGCAGGGCCTTGTTCGCGCTTCTTCATTTCAGCCTTTAGACGTGCCGGTCCGGGACACCGAATCCGGCGCCTCGGCACGTTCCCGGAACCGGGGCGGCCCGGATCTTGAAGCCGGCCTGCTCGGCGAGCACGGCCTGGCGGATGAGTTCTTTGGGGCCGAATCTCTCGGTGGCGAGCTTGTACCCGATCCGCATGCGGCTTCTTCCTCCCTGAGCCTGGCCTTGCCTCTGCTGGCGGACCCGGGTAGCCGGCTCGGGCGTGCTCAAACGAGGGCAGGCGGTAATCCGCCTAGCAGCGCCCGGAGGGTCCGCGCGTTGCGCACCGCGTTGGCGTTCCCGTCGTTGTTGAAGTACACGAACGTGTCCTGGCCAGCCTGCTCCCACTCGCCGATGCGGTCGGCCCACCAGCGCAGGTCGACGTCGAGGTAGGAGCCCGCGTACAGGTGCTCGCGGTCCGGGCCGTGCATCCGGACGTAGACGAAGTCCGTGGTGGCGCGCAGCACGCACGGCAGCCCGGCGCCGCTCATCACGCAGTAGGCGGCTCGGTACGCAGCCAGCAGGTCGAAAACCTCCTCGCAGGGCCAGCTCGGGTGCCGGAACTCCACCGCGACGCGCATCCAGCCCGGGACCCGGTCCAGGAAGTAGGCCAGCCGGGCGTCGTCGCGGGCCAGGGCCGGCCCTAGCTGGACCAGCAGGACCGCCCGGCGGCCGTCCAGCTCGTGCCAGCCCGCCGCGATGCGCTCCAGCCAGCTCTCTGGCTCGTACAGCTTGCGCGCGTGGGTCAGGCCGCGCGGCGCCTTGACCGACAGCAGGAAACCCGCGGGCAGGCGGCGCCGCCAGCTGGCGAACGAGCCCGGCCCCGGCCAGCGGTAGAAGCTGCTGTCCAGCTCGGCGGTGCTGAACGCCTCTGCGTACCGGGCGAGCCGGTCGCGCGCGGGCAGGCCGGGCGGGTACAGCTCGGGGTGCCAGTGGTCATAGCTCCAGCCCGACGTGCCAATCCGGACGGTCACAGCGGTCAGGCGGCTCTTACCCGCGCTGCGCGTTGCCGCGCGGTCTCGTTCCGCCGGATGCGACTGCGTTCCTCGGGTGTAGTCCCGCCCCAGATTCCCTCGGCGGACTTGGTTTGCACAGCGAAGGCAAGGCACTGAGACCGCACCTGGCAGCCGGCGCAGACACGCCGGGCCCGGTCGGCCTGGGCCGCGGATGCTCCGCGGCCGGAGACGGGGAAGAACAGGTCCGGGTCGGCGGTCACGCATGCTCCGGCCGCGCGCCAGTCCGCCGTGGCGTAGGGGGCCATCGTCGTCCTTTCAGAGACAAGCAGGAACGGCCCTACATACCCGGTCCCGGCCAGCTAAACCCGGGTCTGCGAACGGGCTTCCGCAGCAGCGCAGCCGGCGCGGCCATGCCGTCATCCCGCTTGGCCAGCACCCCGGCGGCACGGCCCCGGCGCTCAGAGGCGTGGCGCGGCCCGTCTGTGAAAACGCCGACGGTGCACCGACCGTCGAAGTTGTGCATACCCCCTACGACCTGCGGCACGCCGCTTTGTCATTGTGGCTGAACGCCGGAGGAGACCCCGCCCAGATCGCCGCCCGGGCCGGGAACAGCGTCGCGCGCCGCCGCCACGCCCACCGCGCCGCGAGGACCGCAACGAGCTGGGGCCCGCGACCGCCTTCCGCATCCGGAGCGGCAGGGGACGGCTCCGGCACCCCGGGTCCGCTCCGGTCAGTGACCTCGACACGGACCACGCCGCCCCGCTCCCTGACCGCGACCGAGACCGTCTCGCCCGGGCACCCGAGCCGCTGTGCCGCACGCTATTGGCGAATCAGTGACCAGCAGCAGGGCGTCATCCCCGCACGGGTGCCCGGGACCGAGTACCCGTCCACGGGCGCACGGGCGACCCGTGCCCGCTTCGCCTGCCCGGCAAGCGTCACGCTCTCCCGGACCGCCGCCCGGCCATCAGCGCACCAGCAGGACGCGGACGACGGCCGCGCCCAGCTGGCCGGTAGCTCCGGTGACGAGAATCATGAAAGGCCTCCTCGTCTCAACCGGTAGTAGGCACAGTCCGCCGGTTCGGCCGGGGCCTAACGGGTTCGGTTGCCCTGGAAACAGGCCCTCATTAGCGAGGACGCAGGCTGTCGAGGAAGTGGCGGGTGCGTCGGTCGTAGTCCTCACGGCGGGGCTTGGGCATCTGGCGCAGAGCGAGGCCGTTCGCGACGTCGGCCCAGAAAAGGTCCCCGGGGGTGAGGTCCGCTCGGACCACTCCCGCGTCGCGGCCGTATTCCACGATTTCGGTCGTCACATCGGTGACTGCTCTAACCAGCTTGGCCAGCTGCTCGGAGCCGGTCTCCGGGTACGTCATCAGCATGACGTCGGTGAAGGCGGGTTCGAGGTACTGCAGGTCTCGCCGGGCGCTGACCCAGCCAGTGATGCGTTGCCACGGGTCATCCACACGGCGGGCTGCCTCTATGGCCGCATACAGCTCAGAGGTGACGAGTTCTTCGATGACAGCGTCGATCAGGCCCTGCCGACCGCCGAAGTGATTGTAGATCGTGGCCTTGCTGACCCCCGCGGCCGCCGCGACCTGTGCCAGTGGAGTCCCGAGCCCACGCCCGCGGAACGCGGTCAGCGCGGCCGCCCGGATCTGGGCAACGTTGCGGGCGGCGTCGGCTCTGAGTGGCCTGCCGCCGGTCCCGGCGGCCTCACCGGCGGCTGGGGCGGTGTCGTCACCCGATCCTGGCTTCATGCGGACCACCTATCAACTTGACCATCGAGTAAACTTAACTGTACGGTCAACTTGACCAAGCGGTCAAGTTGATCCTTTCGTCAGATTCCAGGAGAAGCCGTCATGTCAAAGTCCATAGCCGTGGTCGGGGCCGGTCCCGGGCTTGGCCAGGCCGTCGCCCGCCGCTACGCGCGCGAGGGCTACACCGTCGCGCTCATCGCCCGCCGCCGGGAATCGCTCGACGCCCTGGCCGCGGAGCTCACCCACGCTGGAGCCACGGCGCACGCCATTACCGCTGACCTGTCCAGCGAGCGGGCGGTGCCCCAGCTTGCCGAGCAGATCCGCGCCGAGGTCGGCAACCTCGATGCGATCTACTACGGGCCCTCGGTGCGCGGGTACGTCCCGGTCGTCGACCTGACTGCCGACCAGCTCCGCGCGCTCATGCCCCTCGCCGTCTACTCGCTCGTGGACCTCGTGCACGAGTTCCTTCCCCACATGCTCAGCCAGCGGAAAGGAACGATCCTGGTCGCGGCGGCAGCCAGTGCCGTGCAGGGAATGCCGAACCTGGCCGGCACCGCCGTCCTGGCCGCCCAGCGCAACTACCTGCAGGCACTGCAGGCCAAGGTGACAGATCAGGGCGTCTACGTCGGCCGGCTTTACATCGGCGCGGTGATTGAGCACAGCGCTTTCCACACGCAGCAGGTGGCCGCCAGGGCCGCTGGCCAGCCGGTGATGGACATGCCCGTCGTCGACCCGGCCCACCTCACCGACCTGCTCTGGACCATGCAAAGCGCCAACGACGAGCACGAAGTCCTTTACCCGAAGGACCTCCTCGCTCGCTGATAGCTCCTGGCTCGCCGGACGGAGGTCCCGCCACGGTCACACTAACGGGTGACGACAAGTCACCCCACCCGGCGGAAGGCTGCCAACGGCAGGCCAAGCCAAACGGTGTAAGTGTGCCCATGGTCATGTCTGTGTCCGAGCGCGGAGGAGCGATGACTGGTAAAAGGCCAGGTGCCCACGACCAGGGTTCCTCAGGCGCCGATGGGGGACTGCGATGAGGAGCCGGAGGCAGACCTCGGCCAGCTTACGTTCCTGCGTGCCGGCGTCCTCGCCGGGGGAGCCTCCTTGCCCATCGCCGTTGCCACCAGATCAGCGGGCGCGAGCTCGCCGCAGGGCCGCCCGGAGGCCACGTCCGCCTCGTCTGCCGCTTCAGGCCAGACGAGGCAGATCACCGGCTAGGTGACTTGTCGTCGCCTAGCCGGTGATCTGACCCCGCGGCGGAAGCCCACGGCCCAGGTCAAAAACCGTGCGGGTGATGTGCAGTTGACTCAGCCTGCCTTCGGCATTGGATGGGCTCACGGGGCTGAGCCGCGGGTGAAGGTCGTGACCGCCTGGGCGATCAGTTGGTCGGTGGCGTCCGGGCCGACGATGCCACCGGCGACGAGGGCGGCGATCCCGCGGATCCAGGAGAACAGCAGGAGCGCGTAGCGTTCGGGGTCGCCGGCCGCGAGTGCGCCGCTGGCCACGCCGTCGGCGACAAGGCCGAGGACCACGGAAAGAACGTCGGCCATGGCGGCCTGCAGCCCCGGCGAGTCGCTGTGCGGCTTGTTCGCGTACATCAGCTCAAGCAGCACGGGATTGCTGCTCGCGAAGGCGACGTAGGCGGTTCCGATGGCGTTCAGCCGCGCCTCGAACCCCGGCCCGGACCTTCCGTCCGCGTCGCGCAGGCCGGCGGCGAGCCGCTCGAACCCGCGTTCGGCGAGCGCGTCGAGCAGCGCCCGACGGTCGGGGAAGTGGCCGCGCGGCGCTGCGTGGCTGACTCCGGCGGCCCGGGCCAGCTCGCGCAGGGAGAGCTGTTCCACGCCGAGTTCCTCGATGCTGTGCTCGGCCGCGTCGAGCAGCGCGGCGCGCAGGTTGCCGTGGTGGTACGGGTGCGCTCGGCTCATCGCAGCAGAACCTCCGGATACGACTATAATCTTGACATTGACAAGTTTCTTGTCGCTGACTAGATTATCGCACATGACCACCTTCAAAGTCACGGATATCCCCGACTTGACCGGCACGACAGCGATCGTGACCGGTGCCAGCAGCGGCCTCGGACTCCAGACGGCGCGCGCCCTAGGCGCCGCCGGCGCGCGCGTCGTGTACGCGGTACGCGATGCCGGCAAAGGCAGCCAGGCAGCCGCGGCCGCCCCCGGTCCGACCGAGGTTCGCGAGCTCAACCTGGCCGACCTCGGCTCCGTCCGCCGCTTTGCCGCCGGCTGGGACGGCGGCGAGGTCGACCTGCTGATCAACAACGCCGGGGTCGTGATGCCCGCGGCCCTCACGCGGACCGCCGACGGGTTCGAGTCGCAGTTCGGCGTCAACCACCTCGGCCACTTCGCCCTCACGCTTCTCCTGCTGCAGCACGTCACCGGCCGGGTTGTCACCGTGTCCGCCGCCGCCCACCGGTTCGGCCGCATCGACTTCGACGACCTGAACTGGGAGCGGCGGCCGTACAACCCCGCGGGCGCCTACGCGCAGTCCAAGCTCGCCGGCCTGCTGTTCACCGCCGAGCTGCAGCGCCGACTGGCCGCCGCCGGATCGGGCGTCCTGGCCGTGGCCGCCCACCCCGGCTGGTCAGATACCGGCGCGGTCACGCACTCCGGCGGGTCCACCGGCCTGCTCATGGGCATCGGGAACCGCCTGATCGCGCAGAAATCCGCCAACGGCGCCCTGCCGACGCTGTACGCCGCTACCGCCGACATCCCCGGAGGGGCGTACGCGGGTCCCGGCGGCTTCGGCGGGATACGCGGCGCCCCGAAGCTGGCGATGACCTCGCGGGCCGCCCAGGACCCCGAACTGGCCCGCCGGCTCTGGGACGCCTCAGCCGAGCTGACGAACATCCAGCCGGCGCTCGTCCTCGCCTGAAACCCCGTTGACGGATCCAGGGAAATCGCCGCGGGAGGCGCAATGTTTGACCGATGGGGCCGCGGTATCTACCGCGCGAGGCGGCTGACGCTCGTTATCGCCGTCCTGTTTGCCATAGCCGGCGGTGTCTGGGGAACCGGCGTGTTCAGCCGGCTCGCCACGAGCAGTTCCTTCACCCCGCCCGGCAGCCAGAGCAGTGCCGAGAGCAACCTGTCGGCCGGGCTGTTCGGCCGCGGCGACGCCGATGTCGTGGTGCTGTACCGCAGCGCCACGATGACGGTGCAGGACCCGGCCTACCGGCAGGCCGTCACCGCCGCGCTCGCGCGGCTTCCTGCCGCCGACGTCACCCGGACGTCCACGTACTGGTCCAGCGGTCAGCCCGGCATGGTCGCGGCTGGCGGGCATGCCACCTACGCGGTGCTTCAGCTGGCGGGCGCCGGCGACGCGGGGCGGCAGAAGACCTACCAGGCGATCGAGGGAGATTTCCCGGCTAGCCCCGGTCCCGGGATCACCGCCCAGGTCGGCGGCACGGTGCCGGCCAATATCGCCGTCAGCAGCGAGGTCACCGCCAGCATCGCCCGTGCCGAGGGCATCTCGCTCCCGGTCCTGCTGATCCTGCTGGTGTTGATCTTCGGCGGTCTGGTGGCCGCATCCCTGACGGTCGCGCTGGGCGGGCTGGCCATCCTCGGCTCATTCACCGTGCTGCGGCTGCTCACCCTCACCACCGCGGTGTCCACCTACTCGCTGAACATCACCACGATCCTCGGCCTGGGGCTGGGCATCGACTACGGGCTGTTCGTCGTGACGCGGTTCCGTGAGGAACTGCGCCGCCAGCCCACCGTGGAGCAGGCCGTGGCGAGGACAATGACCACGGCCGGCCGAACGGTGCTGTTCTCCGGCATCACGGTCGCGCTCGCGCTGAGCAGCCTCATCTTGTTCCCCGAGGTCTTCCTCCGGACGATGGGGTACGGCGGGGTCGTCACCGTCGCGATCGACGTGATCGCCGCCGTCACCGTGCTGCCCGCGCTGCTGGCCGTGCTCGGCCACCGGGTCAACGCGCTCCGGGTCCGCACGAGGGCCGGCGCCGCGCGGAACGAGTCCGCGGGCAGCTGGCACCGCCTCGCGCGCAGCGTCATGCGCCGGCCTGTCGCCTACGCCGCGGTCATCGTGATCGTCCTGCTCGCCCTGGGGGCACCGTTCCTGAAGATCTCCTGGGGCGGCACCGACGCCCGCGCGCTGCCTGCCGCGTCGGCGCCCCGGCAGGTGTCGCAGGCGCTGGCCAGCGAGTTCCCGGCCAACTCGACCGCGCCGATCGAGGCCGTCGTCACCGGCGTCACCAGCCTCGGTGAGCAGTCCGGCTATCTCCGCCAGGTCGACGCGATCGGCGGGGTCGCGGGCACCCAGGTCACGGGCGAGCGCGGCACCGCGGTCCGGCTGGAGGTCGGCTACCGGCCGGAACCGGACTCCCCCGCGGCGCGTCAGATCGTGACCCAGATCCGTGCCCTCGCGCCTCCCGGCCACGCCACCGTCCTCGTCGGCGGGACCACGGCAAGCTCGTCGACGAGCTGTCCAGCCTCGGCTCCACCCTGCCCTTGATGGCTCTCCTGGTGGCAGCGGCGACGTTCGTCCTGCTGTTCCTCGCGTTCGGCTCCGTCGTGCTGCCGGTCCAGGCGATCGCGATGAACGTCCTGTCGCTGTCCGCGACGTTCGGCGTGATCGTGTGGGTCTTCCAGTGGGGGCACCTGTCCGGCCTGCTGGGGTTCACCTCCACCGGCACGATCGACCCGACCATGCCGATCCTGCTGGCCGCGATCGTATTCGGCCTCTCGATGGACTACGAGATGTTCCTGCTCTCCCGCATCCGCGAGCGGTACGACGAGACCGGCGACAACACCGCCGCAGTGGCCGGGGGACTGCAGCGCACCGGCGGCATGATCACCAGCCTGGCGTTCCTGCTGATCATCGTCGTCGGCCTGTTCTCACTGTCCGGCATCACGTTCATCAAGCTGCTCGGCGTCGGCATGATCGTCTCCCTCGTGGTGGACGCCACCGTGGTTCGCGTGATGCTGGTCCCGGCGACGATGCGGCTGCTCGGCCGGACGAGCTGGTGGGCGCCGCGGCCGCTGCGCCGCCTTTACGCCCGGTACGGGATCAGCGAACCCGGAGAACAAGCCGCCCGGGCGGAGGTGCCCAGCGCCGACGCCGACGTGTTGTCGTAAAGCACAGAGCGGTCATCGCACCCGCCATCGAGGCCATCCGCGCCCGCCCCGACCCGGCCGAAGCCGCCTCCTGGCGCGGCGGCGGTCGGCGGGGCGGCGTCGGCCGGTAAGAGCGCTCAGGCGGTCGCTGCGATCGCCCGGGCGACCGCCGCGAGTGGCGGGCTGGTCGGGCCGGGGACGAGTTCGTTCACGTGGACTGCCGTGCCCTCCGGCGAACGCGCCGGCGGCGGGTGCGGCCACGACGAGCCCGGCCTCATCGAGGCTTTCGAGGTGCAACCGCGGCGAGGCGTCGTCAAGCGGCCGGTATGGCGGGCGGGAGGTAAGCACCGCCAGGTGATCGAGCCGGCCCGCAGCGCCCGGGTCAGCCCGCTGGTGCCTTCGCGTGTCACCAGCCTCTTGAGGTCCAGCAAGTGCCCGACCCTGAGTTCGGCGGCGGCGAGGTACTGCTGGAACTGCTGGCGAAGGCACCGAACCCCGGCGTCCGCTGCCCGTCTCAGCCGGGTGCAGGTCACCGCCGCGCTGCGCCGCGCCCGCCGCCGGAACCTGGACGAGAAGGCCGCTGTAATCGTGGCGGCGCCGCGCGCTCCGCAGTTGGGGCAGTCGCCTGCGGTCATGGCCGCCTACGCCGCGATCGTGCGGTCGCCGGTGCGGATGATCTCGGCGGCCGGTGAAGAGATCGCGGTCATGGAAGAGCAGGTGAGCGAGTGTTTTGGCCGGGCCCGGACGCTGAGGTCATCCTCAGCCAGCCGGGCCTCGGCAAGGTCCTCGCCGCCCGGGTCCTGGAGGAGTTCGGCGACGACCCGGACCGCTACGCCAGCGCGAAGGCCCGCAAGGACTACGTCGGGACCAGCCCGGTCACCCGCGCCTCAGGCAAGAAGAAAGCCGTCCTGGCCCGCTACGCCCGCAACACCCGCCTGGCCGACGCACTGCACCGGCAGGCCTTCTGTGCCCTGACTGCATCGCCCGGGGCCCGCGCCGACTACGACGAGCTCCGCGCCCGCGGCCACGGCCACCACGCCGCCCTGCGCCAGCTGCCCAACCGCCTCGTTGGGATCCTCCACGGCTGCATCAAGACCGGCACCCTCTACGACGAGCACACCGCCTGGGCCACCATGCTCAACCATCCGCCGCTTGACAACTCCGGCCCGTGGGGGGTGTCTAGCTGCTGACCTTGAGAATCATCAATCAAACGCGGGCATGGTTTAGCGGCCCGCGGCGCGGCGGGCTGCGGGCCACCCTACAGGCTGTAGCCGAAGCTGGCCGGGTCGTGCTCGAGCCAGATCTCCGCGTCGGCTGTCAGGGCCCCGAGCGCCGTGACTGCGGCGAGCGAGCGCCGAAACCGGCCTTGTCGGACAGCGTCCAAACCGCGTCTACCGAGGAACCGTACTATCTGACCGGGCAGTTCGGGCATCGGCGATCCGGGCTGCGCGGCAAGTGCAGTTCCCGGCACTGCGTGGTTACGGGCCCACCTCGTGAAGCAGGGATTCCAGCAGGGTGGTGAGCAGGCGGGTCTCGGCGGTCGTGAGCTTGCCGGTCATCGGTGCAAGGGAGCGGGCGATCTGAGCGGCGCCGACCTCGGCGAGCCGCTTTCCCTCGGCGGTGAGGAAGACGTCGACGGCGCGGCCGTCGGCCGGATTGGGCGCCCGCCGCAGGAGGCCCTTCTTCTCCGCCCGGTCGACCAGGCCGGAGACGGTGGACTTGTCGAGCCCCAGGTAGCCGGCCAACTCGCCGATGGTGCCCCGCCGATCCCGGAGGATGGCCAGCACCCGCAGCTGGGTCAGGGACAGGTCGTGCTCGGCGGCGGCCCGGCTGAGCACCGCAATCGAGGCGAATGAGGTCAGCACCAGCGCGTC
>Ga0335075_10017389_pt1 | contig 10691 bp, 10 predicted proteins | sample Lox_Sample_24_FD_206723 | JGI IMG/M metagenome (GOLD analysis project Ga0335075, IMG submission 206723) | Soil microbial communities from Loxahatchee National Wildlife Refuge, Florida, United States - Lox_Sample_2.4 | ecosystem: Environmental > Terrestrial > Soil > Wetlands | place: USA... | reverse complement strand
CCATCAGAAGCCCGTGTACGTCTCGCTCGACGATGCGGCCTCGCAGGCCGAGTACATCGTCAACAAGATCCTCGCGTTGCGCGAGGTCGGCGGGGCGCTGCGCCGTCATGCGGTGCTGTTCCGCAGCTCGCACCACAGCGACGTGCTCGAGGTGGAGCTCATCCGGCGCAACGTGCCGTTCGTGAAATACGGCGGCCTGAAGTTCCTCGAGGCCGCGCACGTGAAGGATCTGCTCTCGCTCCTGCGCTGGGCCGAGAACCCGCGCAACAGCGTCGCGGGATTCCGCGTCCTGAAGCTCGTTCCCGGCATCGGCCCCGGGCACGCCAAGCAGGCGCTCGAGCATCTCGAGGCGCAAGGCTTCAGCGTCAAGAGCCTGGCCGCGTTCGATGCACCGCAGCCCGTGAAGATGGACTGGAAGAGATTCTGCCAGCTGATGGAGAAGCTCGCGGATCCGGCAACGCCCTGGCCGGGCCAGGTGGGCCTTGCGCGCGACTGGTACAAGCCCCAGCTCGAGCGCATCTACGACGCGGCGTTCAGCAGGGCGGGCGACCTCGAGCAGCTCGAACAGCTCTCCGCCCGACACCCCTCGCGGGAGCGGTTTCTGACCGAGCTCACGCTCGACCCGCCCGCCGTCACGAGCGATCAAGCCGGCGTCGCCTCGAAGGATGAGGACTACGTCGTGCTCTCGACGATCCATTCCGCCAAGGGCCAGGAGTGGGATTTCGTCTACGTGCTCAACGTCGCCGACGGCAATCTTCCGTCGGAGTTCGCCGCCGGCAAGCCCGATCTGCTCGAGGAGGAGCGGCGCCTTTTGTACGTGGCGATGACCCGCGCGCGCAACGAGCTGCATCTGTGCGCGCCGCTCAAATATTCGGTGACTCAGCAGGCGAAGGACGGCGACGCCCACGTGTACGGCGCAAAGAGCCGATTCATGACGGACAAGGTACTCGAGTGTTTCGAGCGCACCACCTATCGCAGTGCGCGCGCCGGCGACACCTTGCGGCCGGCCGACGCGGCGACGGCCGGCGCGGCAGCCACCGTCGATGTGGGCGCGCAGCTCAAGGAAATGTGGTGAGCGCACTCCCGCGGGCGCGCGGGCGTCCCGAGCCCCGATTCGCTGACTGAACCGGCTGATCCGCGATCAGCCGCAGTCGATCACCAGCGGCGTGGACCGCCGCCGCCGCCGCCCCCGCCGCCTGGCGGCTTGGAGCGCGGCGCCCGTTCCTGGGCCTCGTTCACGCGCAGCGGACGCCCCCCCATCTGGAAGCCGTTCGTCTGCTGAATCGCGTTCTGAGCCTCACCTGCCGCCATGTCGACGAACGCGAAGCCGCGCGGGCGGCCGGTCTCGCGGTCGTTGATCAGCTTTACGGAATCGACCTTGCCGTAGCGCTCGAACAGGCTACGCACTTCCTCTTCTGTCGCCGTGAACGGCAGGTTGCCTACGTAGATCGTCGTCATTCAACTAGTCTCTCTAACAATGCGCGCAAGACGCGGCAAGTTATCCGCGCGCGCGCGGTTTCACTAAAGCAGACACGCCTCCATTCGCTTAAGCGGCGTAGCCTGTACCTTCGGTCGCGCACTTGAACCGCTCGATGCCAGGGAACGACCTACGAGCCGATGCTACGCCAGGGGAATATCGTTGGCAAACGGCAAAAATACAGGGTTTGCCGGCTCCCACCCGGCTAAGAACGGCCCGCGCTCGGGGCGCCCGCCCAGCGCCCTGCGGGCGCACGCGTCAGCCGCAAGTCAGCCCTCGCCCTCCAGGTAGGCGTAGCCGTTGAGCTCGTTCTCGTAGAAGCGCTTGATCGTCTGCGCCTCGTTGATGGACATGCGTCCCTCCTGGATGGCCCGCTCGCAGTCCCGCACGATCCGGGGATACAGCTCGTCGGTGTCATATTCCATATATTCAAGCACCTTGGTGGCGGTATCGCCTTTGACGACTTCCTCGATCCACCAGCCGCCCCCCTCGCGCAGGCGGATATGCACCACGTGCGTGTCGCCGAACAGGTTGTGCAGATCGCCGAGGGTCTCCTGATAAGCCCCGACGAGAAAGGCGGCGAGGTAGTAGGGCTGGCCCGGGACCAGCTCGTGCACCTCAAGGGTGCGCTTGCTGATGCGCGGATGCACGAAGCGGTCGATTTTGCCGTCGGAATCGCACGTTATGTCCGCCAGGACGGCATTGCGCGAAGGCCGCTCGGTGAGCCGCTGAATGGGCATGATGGGGAAGAGCTGGCCGATTGCCCAGCTGTCCGGCAGGGACTGGAACACCGAGAAATTGCAGAAATAGATGTCGCTCAGCATGTCCTCGAGATCTTCCAGCTCCTCCGGCACCCGGTTGAGCTTGCGGCAATAATCGCGGATCTTGGCGCAGGTCGCCCAGTACAGACGCTCCGCGAGCCCGCGAAACTCGAGGCTCAGGTAGCCCCAGTTGAACATCTGCAGCACCTGATCGCGCGCCTGCAGCGCATCGTGATAGCACTCCACCAGCCGCCGCTCGTTCACCGACCGGTAGCTGTCGAACAGATCGCGCACCGGTTGCGGCAGCTCCTGCCGGCCCGGATAGTCTTCCTCGGGGCGCCCGGAGACCTTGAACTGGTCGAGCTTGGAGGCGCCGAGCACGTCAAAGACCAGCAGGCTATGCTGCGCAGCGATGGCGCGCCCCGACTCGCTCACGATCATCGGATGCGGCACGTCGCGGGCGTCGCAAACGCTCTTGATCCGATAGACCACGTCGCTCGCGTACTCATTCAAGGTGTAGTTCATCGACGACTCGTAGTTGGTGCCGCTGCCGTCGTAGTCGACGCCCAGGCCGCCGCCGATATCGATGTACTCGAGCCCCGCGCCCATGATCTTGAGCTCCGCATAGACGTGGGCGAGCTCGTTGATGGCGTCTTTCACCCGCCGGATGTCCTGCAGCTGGCTTCCAGGATGGCAGTGCACCAGCTTCAGGCAGTCGAGCATGTTGCGCTCCTTGAGCAGCGCATGCAGATCGAGGATCTCGCTCACGAACAGGCCGAACTTGGACTTCTCGCCGGCGGATTCGCGCCAGCGGCCGGCGCCGTCGCTCGCGAGCTTCACGCGCACGCCGATACGCGGCCGCACCCCGTAGCGCTCGGCGTGCTTCAAGATCAGATGGATCTCATCGTAGTTCTCCACCACCGGAATAATGGTGCGTCCGAGCTTGGCGGCGATGATGACCGCCTCGATGTAGCTGTCGTCCTTGAAGCCGTTGCATATGACCATGCGGTCCGGCGCATCCTCGGTGATGGACATGACCGCGAGCAGCTCGGGCTTGGAGCCCACCTCGAGCCCGAAGCCGAACTCCTTGCCGTATCGGTACACTTCCTCGACCACCAGACGCTGCTGGTTGACCTTGATCGGGAACACCGCGGCATAGCGGTTGCGGTACTCGTTCTCCTGGATCGCCGTGCCGAAGGCCTCGGCGAGATGGCGCAGGCGGTGCGCGAGGATGTCGGAGAAGCGAATGACCACGGGCGTGTGCAGCTCGCGTGCACGCAAGCCCTGCACCACTTCGTACAGGTCGATCTCGCGGCCGGGATCCATGCTCGGTCGAATCACCACATGGCCGTCGGCATTGATCGAGAAGTAGCCCTTGCCCCAGGCCTCGACCTGGTACAGATCGAGCGACTCCTCGACCTTCCAGGCGTGGCTCGGCGGGAGCATGTTCGCGGCTCTATTCATGTGCGCGCACCATAACAAATTGACGCTGCATGTAAATGACGGATATCACCTCGTCGCGTGTCGGAACATCAGCCGCGCGCAACCGGCCGCGCGGGATCGCGGATCCACTCGCTCCAGGAGCCCGCATAGAGCTTGGCGCCGCCGAGGCCGGCGAGCTCCAGGGCGAGCAGGTTGTGACAGGCGGTGACACCCGATCCGCACATGACGATCGCATCGGCGGGCGAAGTGCCCCCGAGCCGCTCGCGCCAGCGCCGCGCGAGCTCCTCGCGGGGCAGGAAGCGGCCGTCGCCGCGAAGGTTGGCGTCGAAGGGATGATTCACCGCGCCAGGGATGTGGCCGGCCACCGCGTCGATGGGCTCGACGGCGCCGGCGAAGCGTTCCGGCGCCCGTGCATCGATGAGCTTGCGCCGCGGATCCTCGAGCGCCTCGATCAGCTGGCGCGTGGTGACCACGACATCGCGGGCGGCTTGCGAGCCGTCCTGCCCCGCCGCAGAGCCTGCGCCGCGGGGCGCGCCGACGCCGCGGGGCGCGCCGACGCCGCGGGGCGCGCCGGTATCGTCCGATGACGCCCCTCCGCGCTCGGGCATGGGGTCGCCGGACTGGAGCGTGCCGCCGGCGTCGAGCCAGGCCGCGAGGCCGCCGTCGAGCACGGCGGCGTTGCGGTGCCCGATCCAGCGCAGCAGCCACCAGGCGCGCGCGGCGAAGGCGGCATTCGAGTCGTCATAGGCGATGGCCTGCGCCTCGCGGGTGAGGCCGAGACGCTCGAGCGTGGCCGCGAGGCGGCGTGGGTCGGGCAGGGGATGGCGGCCACTGTCGCGAGAGACGGGCGCCGACAGGTCACGATTCAGATCGAGGTAGCGCGCCGTGGGGATGTGGCCGCGACGGTACGCCTGTCGCCCGGCCTCCGGGGCCGCGAGATCGAAGCGGCAGTCGAGGAGCACGGTCCCGGGCTTGCCGATGAGGGCGCGCAGCGCATCGGCGTCGATGGTGGTGGTGAAGGCCACGAGCCGACTTTAGCGCGATGCCGCCCCGACTGCATCCGCTACAATTCGCTCAATGGCGATCACTCTTTACTGGGGCAGCGGCAGCCCGCACTCATGGCGCGTGCTGCTCGCGCTCGAGCACAAGCGCCTCGAGTACGAGTCGCACTTGCTGCATTTCGACAAGCAGGAGCACCAGTCCCCGCCGATGCTCAAGATGAATCCGCGCGGCCGTCTGCCGGTGCTGAAGGATGGCGATTACGTGGTGTTCGAATCGGTGGCGGTGCTCTACTACCTCGACTTGAAGTACCCCTCGCCGCCGCTGTTCGGATCGAGTCCGGAAGAGGCCGGCGTGATCATGCGCGTGATCTGTGAATTTCAAGACTATGCCGAGCCGGCGCTGTCCCGGATCGTGAACGCCATCTTCTCCGACCAGGTCGCCGACGCGCTCGAGGAGCTGACCGATGCCATGCACCGGGTCGCGCGCGAGGCGCGCACGATCGAGGGGCGCCTCAGCAAGGAGCTGTGGATCGTGGGCGACGCCTACTCGGCGGCGGACATGGTGATCTTCCCGTGGATCCAGGTGCTGCGCCGCGCGCTCGACAGGAGCGCGGCCGCGGAGCTCGGTTCGCGCTTCCTGCCGATGGAGAAGAACTACCCGGCGCTGGCGCGCTGGATCGGACGCATCGAGGCGCTCCCCGGATACGCGAGGACCTACCCGCCGCACTGGCATGAGGTCGCCGCCTCGCCCGCCGCGTCGCCTTGAAACTTGGATCTCCCGCTCGCCACCCTGTAGGCTGGCGCAGGACTCCCGGGCGGGGCGCTCGCGGTCTTACGACAATCGAGGGGATCGACATCATGGGGATCGGGTCATGAGCAGTCACGAAGTGCATGTGAAATTCGCCGGCAAGATCGTCATGGTCGGTTTCGGCAGCATCGGACAGGGGGTCTTGCCGCTCATCTTGCGTCACATCGGCACTTCGGCGGACCGCATCGTCATCGTGACGGCCGACGATGCCGGCCGCGCCGAAGCGGCCCATTACGGCGTGAGGTTCGTGAACAGCGCGCTCACCCGCGACAACTACCGCCGCACGCTCGAGCCATTGCTCGGGAGCGGCGATTTCCTGCTGAATCTGTCGGTGGATGTCTCGAGCGTCGCCCTCGTGCGCCTCGCGCGCGAGCGCGGCTCTCTGTATCTCGACACCTGCATCGAGCCCTGGGCGGGCGGGTATTTCGACGCCAAGGCCTCGGTCGAGAAGCGCAGCAACTACAGCATGCGCCTCGACGCCCTGGCGCTGCGCGAGGGGGCGGGCGACGCCCCCACCGCCGTGCTCACGCACGGCGCAAACCCGGGTCTGGTCTCGCACTTCGTCAAGCAGGCGCTGCTGAACATCGCGCGGGATCTGGGGTTGCCGGCCGCGCGGCCGCACGGCCGCGACGCCTGGTCGAGGTTGGCACAGAGCCTCGGCATCAAGGTGATCCACATTGCCGAGCGCGACTCCCAGATCAGCCGTACGCCGAAGCAGCCGGACGAGTTCGTCAATACCTGGTCGGTGGACGGCTTCGTGAGCGAGGGCGCGCAGCCCGCCGAGCTCGGCTGGGGCACGCACGAGAGGCACTTCCCCGCGGACGGGGGCCGGCACGAGCAAGGGTCGCGCTGCGCGATCTATCTGAATCGCCCCGGCGCGAGCACGCGCGTGCGCACCTGGACGCCCAGGGCCGCGCACTTTCACGGCTTTCTGATCACCCATTCGGAGGCCATCTCGCTGGCCGATTACTTCACGGTGCGCGAAGGCGAGCGCGTGGCGTACCGCCCGACCACGCACTATGCCTATCACCCGAGCGACAGCGCGGTGCTCTCGCTGCATGAATTTGCCGGCCGCAACTGGCACTTGCAGGACAGGAAGCGAATCATGCTCGATGACATCACCGAGGGCATCGACGAGCTCGGCGTCCTGCTCGCCGGGCACCGCAAAAACGCCTACTGGTACGGCTCGCAGCTCTCCATCGAGGAGGCACGTGCGCTCGTGCCCTACAACAGCGCGACCAGCCTGCAGGTGACCGTGGCCGTGCTCGCCGGGATGGTGTGGGCCATGGAGAACCCCGCGCGCGGGATCATCGAGCCCGACGACATGGAGTTCGAGCGCCCGCTCGAGATCTGCATGCCCTATCTCGGGCGAGTGGTGGGCGCCTACACGGACTGGACGCCGCTGCACCAGCGCGGTGAGCTGTTTGCGGAGGACCTCGACCTTGCGGATCCATGGCAGTTCAAGAACGTGCGGGTCATGTGACCTCGGGGGCCGGCCGCAGGCGCCGGCCGGCCCGCCGCAAGCGATCGGCCGCGCTCGGGAGTCCGGGGCTCAGGATTGGGCCTTCGAGTAGCTGATCGCAATCACGGTGAAGGTTTGGGCGCCCGCCGGCAGCGCGACCGTCACCTCCTCGTCGAGGCGCTTGCCCAGCAGGCTCGATCCGAGCGGGGAGTCCATGCTGACGTAATCGCTCGCCATGTCGAACTCGTCCGGTCCCACCACCCGGTAGCAGTGCAGTGCGCCATCCGTGCTCTCGAGCTGCACCCAGGCGCCGAAGTAAACTCTTTCGCGGTCGCGCCGCCCGCCCTCGGCCTCGGGATCCACGACCCTCATGCCCTCCAGGCGCTTGCGCAGGAAGCGCACGCGCCGATCGATCTCGTGCAGCCGCTTCTTGCCGTAGGTGTATTCGGCGTTCTCCGAGCGATCGCCTTGGGCCGCCGCCGCCGCCACCGCGGCCGTGACCCGCGGACGCTCGCGATGCCACAGCTCATGGAGCTCCTCGCGCAACCGCTTGGCCCCTTCAGGGGTGATGTATTTCGAGCCGGCAGGGGTCGGGGGGCGATATCTTGACACGGTGCAATACGAGGATTTGCTCGGGACGTGAACGCGGTCTTGCGTCCGCGTGATCGACTGAGCAGTTGCTCACAGAATATGGTGGGTCGTTCTCTCTAAGCTCTGTGCCCATGAGCGCCAAATACTACACCCACTTCATCGCGCAGTCGGACGGCGCCATCGAGTACAGCGAGTATCGCGGCGTGGTCGAGCTGCTGGGCACGCAGGGTATCGTGCAGGGCAGCCGCGAGATCGCACGCATGCTGGCGCGCAGCTTCGACCTGGAGGAGATGGATATCCAGGTCCTGCAATGGCATCAATTGCACTGAATCCCCTAGCGGGCTTTACTTCCCTTCATTGAAGTCCGCATTTTCCGCCCCGAGCTCAACCCTCGGGGCTTTTTTTTGCCGGTGGTAGACTGCGCGCACGCCCCCGCCTCGAGGGGCGAGGAGGGGACTCATCGATGCGCGTATCGGCTTATCCCTGGGGCGCCTGGGCCCTTGGCGCGATCGCGGCCCTGTGGCTGTCGGGCTGCGGCTACAACACACTGCAGACCAAGGACGAGGAGGTCAAATCCGCCTGGTCCGAGGTGCTCAATCAGTATCAGCGGCGCGCCGACCTCATCCCCAACCTGGTGAACACGGTCAAGGGGTACGCAGCGCAGGAGCAGACGGTGCTGTTGGGGGTGACCGAAGCTCGGGCCCGGGCCGGCGCCATCCAGGCGACGCCTGACCTCATCGAGGATCCGGCGGCACTCGCCAAGTTTCAGGCGGCGCAGAGCCAGCTGACGGGCGCGCTGTCGCGCCTCATGCTCGTGTCGGAGCGCTACCCGGAACTGAAGTCCGATCAGAATTTTCGCGATCTGCAAGCGCAGCTGGAGGGCACGGAGAATCGCATCGCGGTGGCGCGCAACCGCTACATCCGCGCCGTCCAGGAATACAACGTGACCGTGCGCTCCTTTCCCGACAATCTCACCGCGGCGACGTTCGGCTTCAAGCTCAAGCCGAACTTCTCGGTCGAGAACGAGGCGGCGATCTCCAAGCCGCCGGCCGTCGATTTCGCGCCCGCGCCGCCATCGGTCCAACCCGCGACGGCAGCGCCGCCCGCCGCGGCGCCGCCATCTGCGCCGGCGCCCGACGCGCCGCAGGCGCAGTGAGCTCGCTCTGATTCCCGCGGCGAATGCGGCAAACGCGGCGCCGCCGCGGCGCGGCCGGCGCCGGCGCGCCGGGCTCGCCCTGGCGCTCGGCCTCGCGGCGTTGCCCGCCGCGGCACAGGTTGCCGTGCCGCCCAAGGCTCCGGTCGTCGATCTCACCGGCACGTTGTCGGGGGCGGCCGTGACCCGCATCGAGCGGCGCATTCTGCAGCTCGAGGCAGCCAAGGGCAGCCAGATCGCCGTGCTCATCGTGCCGACCACCCAGCCGGAGGAGATCGAGCAGTACGGCATTCGAGTCGCCGATCAATGGAAGCTCGGGCGCAAGGACGTCGACGACGGGGCGATATTGATCGTGGCGAAGAGCGACCGGCGCGTGCGCATCGAAGTGGGCTACGGCCTCGAGGGCGCATTGTCGGATGCGGTGTCGAATCGCATCGTGGACGAGATCATCGCGCCGCGTTTCAAGCTGGGCGACTACGACGGCGGGGTCGAGGCGGGCGTGCAGCAGATGATCGCCGTGGTGAACGGCGAGCCCTTGCCGCCGCCCGACGAGCGCTGGGAGCATCGTGCGGGCCTGCACAACCTGCTGCCGCTTGCGCTCGTCGCGGTGGTGGTGGCGAGCGGGCTCCTGCGCGCGCTGTTCGGCCGCTTGATGGGATCGGCGGCGACCGGTGCTGTGGCGGGCGGCATCGCCTGGGTGCTCACCCATGCGCTCCTTGTCGGCCTCGGCGCGGGGCTGCTCGCGTTCCTCTTTGCGCTGTTGCTGGGAGCGGGCCGGGGCTGGTCGACGGGCGGTTTCGGCGGCGGCTGGGGAGGCTTCGGTGGGGGCTTCGGCGGCGGTGTGCGCGGCGGCGGCGGATTCGGCGCAGGCACCGGGTTCAGCGGCGGGGGCGGAGGGCGCTTCGGCGGCGGCGGCGCCTCGGGAAGCTGGTGATGCGGGCCGGGCGCTTGATGCGGCACGCCGCCGCGTTGCACCTCAAGACCCGGTGGTGCTTTGCGCCGGGCACGCTGCGCGCCATCGAGGCGGCGATTGCCCGCGCTGAGCGAGCCCATGGCGGGGAGATTCGCTTCGCCATCGAAACCTCGTTGCCGCCGCGCCGGATCCTTGCCGATATCACGCCGCGCATGCGGGCGCTCGAGGTGTTCTCGCTCCTGCGAGTCTGGGATACGGAGCACAACAACGGCGTGCTCATCTACGTGCTCATGGCGGATCGCAGCGTGGAGATCGTAGCCGACCGCGGCGTTTCAGGGCGGGTGAGCGGGGACGAATGGGGAGCGGTATGCCGCATGATGGAGGAACACTTCCGGGAAGGGCGCTTCAGGGAGGGCTCGACGACCGGGATCGACGCCGTCGGCGGGTTGCTTGCGCGCCACTTCCCGGCGTCGCCGGCGCAGCGCGCCCGATCGCCAAATGAATTGCCTGATCAACCGACTTTGCTGTAGATAGGCGCCAGAGTTTGCTGTAGATAGGCCATGATGATCCAAGCACTGTACTCGCGCAGGCGAGCTTTCGCGGCGCTCGCGCTGTGTGTCGGCGTCGCCGGCTGCTCGCTGTTCCGTCCCGCGCCCCCGCCGCCGCCGCCGCCACCCCCGCCCGCGCCACCGCCGGCGCCCGCGTTACCCAAGCCCTCGGCCACCCATCGATTCGAGCTGGCGCCGGAGAGTGGCGATGTGGTCGGCTACGTGCAGCGCACCACCATCGGCAAGGACGACACCCTGCCCGACATCGCCCGGCGCTTCGACGTCGGCTACGAGGAAATGGTGCTCGCCAATCCGGGCGTTGACCCCTGGCTGCCGGGTGTCGGGCGGGAGGTCATCGTACCCACGCAGTTCGTGCTGCCCGAGGCGCCTCACGAGGGGCTGGTGATCAACGTCGCGGCGATGCGCATTTTCTATTATCCGCGGCACAAGAAGGGTGAGCCGCAGGTCGTCTATACGTACCCGATCGGCATCGGCCGCGTGGGCTGGAAGACGCCGGAGGGCACGACGCGGATC
>Ga0335075_10017388_pt1 | contig 10691 bp, 9 predicted proteins | sample Lox_Sample_24_FD_206723 | JGI IMG/M metagenome (GOLD analysis project Ga0335075, IMG submission 206723) | Soil microbial communities from Loxahatchee National Wildlife Refuge, Florida, United States - Lox_Sample_2.4 | ecosystem: Environmental > Terrestrial > Soil > Wetlands | place: USA: Florida... | reverse complement strand
AATTGCCGGCGCCAGCGGCATGCGCAAGCAGGACCTTATCTTCCGCATTCTGCAGGCGCAGAGCGAGAAGGAAGGCCACATATTCGCAGAAGGCGTGCTGGAGATTCTTCCCGACGGCTACGGTTTTTTGCGCTCGCCTGACTACAACTATCTGCCGGGACCGGATGACATTTATGTGTCGCCGTCGCAGATCCGCAAGTTCGACCTTAAGACAGGCGACACGATCAGCGGGAATGTGCGACCCCCGCATGAAGGCGAGAAGTATTTTGCGCTGGTGAAGATTGAGGCGATCAACTTCGAGTCGCCGGAAGAGACACGCAACAAGATCCTGTTCGACAACCTGACGCCTTTATATCCGCAGGAGCGGATCAAGATGGAGACGGTGCGGGAAAACATCAGCGGGCGCGTACAGGACCTGCTGACACCGGTCGGGAAGGGGCAGCGCGGACTGATTGTGGCTCCCCCGCGTACCGGCAAGACGATGCTGCTGCAGTCGATTGCGAATTCAGTCACGACGAACCATCCCGAGGTGGTGCTGATTGTGCTGCTGATCGACGAGCGTCCGGAAGAAGTGACGGACATGCAGCGGTCAGTGAAGGGCGAGGTGATCAGCTCGACGTTTGACGAGCCGGCGGCGCGGCACGTGCAGGTGGCCGAAATGGTGATTGAAAAGGCCAAGCGGCTGGTGGAGCACAAGCGCGACGTGGTGATCCTGCTGGACTCGATTACGCGCCTGGCGCGAGCCTACAACACGATTGTTCCGCCGTCGGGCAAGGTGCTTTCGGGTGGCGTGGACTCGAATGCATTGCAGCGGCCGAAGCGCTTTTTTGGAGCGGCGCGCAACATTGAAGAGGGCGGTTCGCTGACGATCATCGCAACAGCGCTGGTGGACACGGGCTCGCGCATGGATGAAGTGATCTTTGAAGAATTCAAGGGCACGGGCAACATGGAGATCATCCTCGACCGGAAGCTTGTGGACAAGCGCGTGTTCCCGGCGATCGATATTCAGCGCTCGGGCACCCGCAAGGAAGAGTTGCTGATTCCGAAAGAAGACCTGCAACGCATCTGGGTGCTGCGGAAAGTGCTGAACCCACTGTCTCCGGTGGAGGCGATGGAACTGCTGGTGGACAAGCTGGGCAAGACACGGAACAACGCGGAGTTTCTGCTGAACATGTCTTCGATCTGATTCGCAGCCGAGATGAGAAAAGCGCCCGTTTCGGCGGGCGTTTTTATTTTTGGAGCGGCTGGTTGCCGCGGTAGATGGGGGTGCGGGGTGTTATTGCGGGTGCCGGAGCGTTTTTTGGGCGTGCGAATAAGGTGCAGCCCCTTCGGGGCCGGGCTACATTCGTGTATCCGGTGGTCGTTGCGTCTGACGACTCCACTCCGGCCTGCGGCAGCAAGGTACGCTCCTGCGGAGCGGGTTTTATTCACCGGCCTGAAGGCCGGTGCTTCTGCCAGCCTCGCTTAAGCGAGGCTGGCGGTTGGCAGGGAGAGAGTCGAACTTTCCCTGGTCTCAAAGGCGAGACCAGGGGCACTCGGCTGTCCAGCATCCACATCGATGGCTCTGGAATGGGGCATAATACCCGGTCTGTGGTGAGGGAAGTGTTGTGGTTCCCACCCAAGCGGAGCTTGGATGGGGCACCCTCATCGTGGGGGAACGAGCGTCAAAATGGGTTAGGCTGGGCCACCCGCCGCTTGGGGAAATTCAAATGCATATGGGGCGGGGATTTTAGCGTGTCGAATGAATGGGTTGAGGGTAAGTTGTGCGCCATGACTTGGCACAAATTGGCAGGACAGAAAGCGGAGAACAAGAAATAAGCAAATGACTCTTTGGGGCGGGCAAGAGTCTGATGGTTAGACTAAACTGCTCTCCATCGCAAAGAGGAGGCTACATGCTTGAGCTGCGAAGGGTTTCCAAGCACTATTCCGGTATTCCAGCAGTCGATGATGTTAGCTTTTGCGCCCGGCCTGGCGAAGTAACGGGATACCTGGGGCCGAATGGGTCGGGCAAGTCGACAACTATCAAAATGATTACAGGATTGATTGACCCAACCTTCGGGGAGATTCTTTTCCGGGGCAAGCCGATTCAGGATGCCCCGATTACATACAAAGAAAGGCTGGGCTACGTGCCGGAGGAGCCGTATTTGTACAACCACCTTTCGGCGGCGGAATACCTGACCATGGTTGCGCAGCTACGCGGCTTGCCTACGCGTGAGTCGAGTAAGCGCATCGACGGGCTGCTGCGGCTGCTCGCTCTGTATGATGACCGCCACGCTTCTATTTCGGGCTATTCGAAAGGGATGCGGCAGAAGGTGTTGATTGCCGCAGCGTTGCTGCACAATCCTGAACTGGTGGTGCTGGACGAGCCGTTCTCGGGACTCGATGTCGGGTCGGCTCTAATCCTGCGCAGCCTGATTCATGAACTGGCAGCGCGGGGAAAGATTGTGCTGTTCAGCTCGCACGAGCTGGACACCGTGGAGCGGGTTTCGACGCGGGTGGTGATATTGCACCGAGGCAAGCTTGTTGCCGATGATTCGATCGTGAAGCTGCGCTCGCTAACGGAACTGCCTTCGCTTGAAGCCATCTTTTCACAGCTCGCCGTGGAGCAGGATACGCAGGGGGCCGCGCAGCAGATTGCGGACTTGATCCATGCGTAAACTGTTTGAACGGCTGCCGCTTCAGTTCCGGGTGTTGTACCGGCAGTTTCTGCTGCGCGTGGTCGACTTGGAGGCGTTGTCGATTGAGGCGGACATCCCGCGATTTTTGGGGCAGTTTGCCGGAGTGCTCATCATGTTCAGCGTGATTCAGGCGCTGGTGTTGCTTATTCATCCGATTATGACACCCGCTGAAACGCTGAGCATGCTATGGCACTCAGAGCAGTTGTTGATCGCAACCATCATGCTGGTGACGGGCCTTATTGCCGTCGTCGCCTGGGACAACATCTTTCCGGATAAGCGGGATGTGATGGTGCTAGGCCCACTTCCCGTGAGGCCGCGCGTGATCTTGCTGGCCAAGGTAGCAGCTTCCGGAGCGGTGCTGGCGCTTGCGGTCTTCTCGCTTAACATTGCGGTGGGGATTGTTCTGCCACTGATTCAAGGTGGGCTCTTGCGCTTCGTTCCCAATGCCCTCGCGTATTGGTTCACGATGACTGCGGCGAGCGCGTTCATCTATGGTTCCGTGCTCGCTTTGCAAGGATTCGGCGCATTGCTGCTGCCGCGGAAAATGTTCCTTCGCGTTTCGGGGGTCCTGCAGTTCGGTAGCTTTATCTTTTTTCTCGGCGCGTATTTCCTACTCCCTTATCTCGCTACTCCAGCTGCGCTTACAGCCGCCGAAGATCAGAAGTTGCTGGGGTGGTCGCCATCGTTCTGGTTCTTTGCGATGTTCAATCAATTGAATGGGACGCTGCCTACTTCCTTGAACTGGGTGGCGGAACGGGCGTGGATAGGGCTGGGCGTTGTGGGGATTACGGCGGCGGCCGCGCTGCTGCTGTGCTATCTGCGGACGATGAAAAAGACTGTGGAGGAGCCAGACCTGGTTCCCGGCGTGCGAGGCTTGCATTGGATGCCGAGGTTCGGAAGCCTGCTGCAATCCGCGGTTGTGGTCTTCAGTATCCGGTCGCTTGCGCGCAGCAAGCATCATCGGGTAGCGTATGCGTTTTATCTGGCGATTGTGATCGCGATTGGATTCTCGGCGCTCAAGCACCTGTTGGCGATTCCAGCGCCGCGTCCGCCGACAACTGACTATCTGATTGCGACCTTCATGATGATGAGCGTGGCCGTGATCGGACTGCGGAGTATTTTTTCGCTGCCGATTTCGCTGCGCGCGAATTGGGTGTTGCGCACGACCCAGATTTCTCCACCGGAGCGATATATCTCTGCTACGCGATGGGCGCTGATCCTGCTGGGGTTTTTTCCGGTCTGGCTGTGCGCAGCGCTTATGTCGTTGTGCTTCCGGCCCATTTCCCTGTCGGCAGCGCATCTGATTTTGCTGACGCTCGTGGGATTGATTCTGGCAGATCTGAGCTTGATCGGTGTTTCCAAGATCCCATTTGCATGCTCGTATCTGCCGGGCAAGACGAATATTCAATACGTGTTCTGGTTCTTCATTCTTGCGCTGTCGAGCATTGCGATCTACCTTGGCAGATATGAGCAACGAACGCTCCACGATCGAGCGCGCTATCTGGAATTGATCGGTATTCTTGTTGCGCTTGACCTCGGGGTATGGGCATTCAACCGGGTTCGCGCAAAATCGGCGACTCTCTCGTTTGAGGAGCTTCCTGTTGAGGTGATTACAACTCTGGGACTGAACGTGGTAAGACCGCATACACAGATGGTCGCGACGGAAGAAGTTCACCTTTCCTGAGTGTGGAGCGTGGTTCTGGAGAGGGGCTGACTTGGTGCGGGTTGCTAGAGATGCAGGGGGAGTGGCGGCCCGCCGTCCTGGCTGGAGGGTTGTGCTGAATCGACCCTACGTCGAAATGGCAACCGCTGCGGCGAGCGCCTTTTTGTTCTGGGCGGATGGCAAGGCATGCCTCAGTGGTCGGTGACTTCGTAGCGAGCATCCATTCCCGCCAGCATGTGGTCGCTGATGTGGCAGTGGTAGAGCCAGATGCCGGGGTTCTCGGGCACCATGTCGGCAGTGACCATCTGGGCGGAGACGATGGAAATGACGTCGGTGCGCTGTCCGTTGACAAATACGGTATTGCCGTGCCAGTGGGGGGTGTGGGCGTTGTTGAAGTCGCCAAGTGTGGCGACGTACCAGCGAACATGCTGGCCCTTCTTCATGACCATCATGGGCATATTGCCGTAGATGTATCCGTTGATGGACCACTTGATATTGCTGGCGGCAAAGCCGTCGGTCGCGATGGTCCCAACAAGGCCATTGGCAGCGTGGAAGCCGAAGAAGTCGCGGTGGATGCTCCTGGGGTCGGTGGTGTACTTGTTGATGTTGTCGTCGATGTACCAGCTCTCGTTTTCATTGATGGCGATGAACATGGTGGCGAATTCGTGATCGACATCTTTCGGGCTGCCGTCGGGCCGAGCCATGCCGCGGCGGGTAACGACGATGAATCCAAAGAGGCCGGAGGCCACGTCGCGCAGTTCATCGCAGTGAGAGTGGTAGAGCCAGAAGATGGAACTAGGATCGTTGGGGCCGGGGCCTGATTGATCGGTGATCTTCCAGGTGTAGACGTGAGTGGCGCCGGGAGCGATGCAGCCCCCATTGTTGTCCTCGTGCATGTCAGCGGCGTTGTCTTCGTCGCTATAGGCGGCGCCCTCCGAGTCCTTGGTGTAGACGACTCCATGCGGGTGCATGCCGAAGGGGTGGGTGGCGTTGTTTTTGAAGACGACGCGGATGGTATCGCCGACTTCTCCGCGCAGAATCGGGCCGAGAAGGCCGAGATAGGCTTCGTCGGGAGGGCGCTTTTTGAGCTTCGTGAAAGTGGCGTTAGTGTATTCGCGGTAGATGGCCTTTTTGTAGACGCTGCCGATCTGGTGCGGGCCAGATTGGGTAAAGGTCTTCCCGATGGAATCGAAGGGCATGCCCATAGCTTCGTCTCGGCCCGAGGGTGCGTAGTTCCAGGTCACTTCGTCGGCGGCGACGTAGTAGGTGCGGGTTTTGCCTTTGAGCGCGGGCGCAGCACGAACTGCAATTGACTGCGCGCAGAGAAACAGTCCGAGCAAGGAGAAGATGGCGATCCTGATAACGGTAACCTTGGCAGGGCGAAGACGACGGTAGAGCATGCTTCCTCCAGCGGGAGTTGTATCGGGGGCTGTTTTGCTTCCTGTTGGGCAGGGAAAGACGCATGGTCGCCGGCGGCGGGAGGGAATTTATTCTGCCAGCGGCCGCTTTCCGAACGAGAAAGTGGTCGAAGTATACGCGACGCACTCGCGGCCCACAACGGAAAATGCAGGGAGATGTTGCGCGGCGCCCGCGCTAGTATTCGACGCGTACCGCGTCGAGCGGGGGCAGGAAGACGGGGCGGAGTTCCGCGATGAGGTGTCCGGCCTTCACCGCGGGGTCTTGCGAGGCGACAGAATTTGCGGCATTGAGGTTTTCGGCGCGGAGGATGGTGATGCCGGTCACGTCGTCGAAGGGGTTCAGAGTGTGGCCGAGGGCAGGGCCAGCGAAGACAATGGTTCCGGCCTCGGTGAGGCGGCGGATGAACGAGAGATGACGAGACATGAGGTCTTCATGGCCGTGCGGCTGGTCCCAGTGGGAGCCTTTGCGAAGGAGGCAGAGAAAGTACGGTTTCAGGTTGCGAGGAACGTCAGGGGTGCGGGGAGTCTGAGAAATTTCGGACATTCCTTGATTATCAATTCATGGTCTAATGGTCGCCATTGGGATTGCTGCCGTTGTGGCTGGGGCCGTTGTCGGGGACGAACTGGTCGCCGGGGAAGCGGGGGATTCCGAAGTGTCCGCGCAGATGGAGAAGATCGAGAGGGCTGAGGGTTCCGTTGATGACGATGAGGTCGATGTTGGTGGGGTTGGAGACGAGCAACACCATGCCTTCGACGTTGGTGTGGGCGAAGCGAATCCAGAGGTCGGTAGAGCCAGGATTATCGGATTCGGGGCTGGAATGCGCGGTAACGAGGTGGTGCCAGCCCCGATTGTTGTACTGCGAGCGAATATAGGCGAGCGTTTCCGGGTTGTAGAGGCCGGGCTCCGGGAATCGAAAGACGTGGATGGAGATGCTGCGGAGGTTGGCGACAATGCGCTGGGTTTGCTCGTCGGAGTAGAAGTCGCTGGCGAGGCCGAGCATCTGGTGATTGAAGGTGAAGTCGGTGTGGAAGCTGGCGTGGCCGCCGAGTGAGTCCATGCCTTGCGGGAGCCAATTGTCGTCAGAGTAACCCGGGGGATTGGCTGGAGCGCTGCTGGACCGAAAGCCCGACGAGTCGGGAGGCGGGGGAGGGGCATCCTGCTGGGCGCAGACGACGAGCGGGGAGATTGCCAGCAGGGAAAGTAGCGTGAGTGAGGCAAAGTGACGGAGGTGAGGCATAGAATGAGTCTCGCTGTAAATCTAAACGCTGATCAGGGACAAAAGTTTGCCTGAGGGTGAAGAAATTGTTCAGGCAACTCGGAGCAACGTAAGGCCCTCCACTGAAAGGGAGGAACGCCATGAAATGGACGCAATTGAAATATTTGACAGCCATGATGCTGATCGGAGACGGTGTTCTTGCGATGCTTCGTCCATACCGGGATGCGATGACCTGGGACATGGGGCCAGCGGCCTGGAAGGCGCTGATGTGCTACTTGTCGGAGCATCCTGACACGCTGCGGGCGATAGGGGCGGCGGAGGTGGCGCTGGGGTTCGCGCTGATTGCGAGCAATGGATCTGCGGAGGAACAACAGGCGGAAAGGGAGGCAGCGGCACGCGCCCAGATTAAGAGCATCGCTTGATGACACGAAAAGAGTGTGCTGATGGCGACGGATCGAGCTGTGGCGAATTCCGCTAGACTACGACTAATGACGGAACGCTTGTACTACGAAGGCTCATTTTTGCGGCGATTTGATGCGCGCGTAACCGATATCCGCGAGGCATCGCGGACGGATGGAGTATCCATCTGGCAGATTGCGCTGGACCGGACGGCGTTTTATCCGACAAGTGGCGGGCAGCCGTGCGATACGGGGTCGCTGACGACGAGTTCGCGAGGCGGCGCGTTGCTGGATGCGACTGTGGAATCTGTTGAGGAGGATGAGCACGGTACGATATGGCACTTTACGCGCAAACCGGTGACGGCGGGGACCGAGATTACGGGCGAGATCAACTGGTCGAGGCGAATGGACCATATGCAGCAGCATACGGGACAGCACTTGCTTTCGGCGGTATTCGCACGGGAGATGCAGGCACCGACGGCGTCGTTCCATTTGGGCGATGCCGTGTCGACCATTGACCTGGCTGTAGGGCCGATTGCACACCATAGCATCGAGCGTGTAGAGCAGATTGCGAACGAATTGATTGCGGAGGACCGCGCGGTTACCGTCAAGACTGTGGAGCGCGCCGAGGCCGATGCGATGCTGGCCGATGGCAGGCTGCAGAAGCTGCCGGAGCGGGGCGGGCGGATTCGGCTAATTGAGATTGCCGATTATGATCTGAACGCGTGCGGCGGAACGCATGTGCGCAGCACGGGCCAGATTGGCGGACTGCTGGTGCGCAGCGTGGAGAAGGTGAGCCGGGGCATTCGCGTGGAATTTGTGTGCGGGCAGCGGGCGATGAAGACAGCGCGGCACGACTTTACGACGCTGAGCCAGGCAGCGGCGGAGCTCTCCATTGCGCGTGACAGCGTACCCGCGGCGATAGGGCGGATGAAGCAGGAGCGGAAGCAGGCGGAGAAGGAACGGCAGCGTTTGCGGAGTGAGCTTGCGAGCTATCACTCCGTTCGGCTGGTAGTGGAAGAGCAGATCAAGGGCGGGCTGAGGCTCGTCAACCGGAGTTTTGACGACCGCGATGCAGACTATGTACGGTTGCTGGCACAAGACCTGACGGCGTCAGCGCCGCGGACGGTGGCTGTGCTGACCTCCGAGGAGACCTGGCCGGCGCGGCTGGTGCTGGCGAAGAGCGGGGACGTGAATCTGCATTGCGGCGACCTGCTTCGCGAGATTGCCGAGCGTTACGGACTGCGCGGAGGCGGATCGTCAGAGGCTGCGCAGACGGATGTTCCGAAAGAGCATCTGGACGGATTACGCGATGAGCTTGAGGCTGAGGTGTGCGCGCGCTGCCGGTTGCGGGCCGGACGAACAAGCTCTGGACCGCGTGCGGTGTAAAGCACGGCGTGATGCGCGAGTGCAGACACTTTCGCAATGAGAGCTGCGCTGATAGACTTAAGCAGTGATCCGCGACTAATGTGGGGCTGTAGCTCAGCTGGGAGAGCGCCTCGTTCGCAACGAGGAGGCCAGCGGTTCGATCCCGCTCAGCTCCACCAAATCCTTCAAAGAAGTCCAGAATCGACCCCCGGCTTCTCGAGATGGAGACTTTGTTGAAGTGAAGTATGGTTGCCGTCAACGGTTTTATGCAGTAGCTCTCAGCGCCGTCCTTATCATCGCTTCGGGCTGCAGGGGGCGACTCAGTGCTTCAGGCCTTTCGCTTGCGGCGTCAACGACAAGCGCCAGGGTGAGCCGCTATCCGCTTCACGGTGTGGTGCTTGGCAAGAGCGAGACGAGCCATGAGATTACGATTCGGCAGAACGTGATTCGTGGCTTTATGCCGGCGACGAATGCGGTTTATACGATTTCAAACGCCGAGCTCTTCCGGCAGCTCAAGCGGGGTGACGAAGTTAGCGCCGACGTGCTGGTGCCGTCAGACAGCAACAATTACCGTTTGGAGAATGTGAAGATTGTTGCGGAGTCCAGAAATCCCAAGATTCTGGCGACGCTGCCCCCTCATGAGCTATTGATCGGGGAGCAGGTCCCGGACATTCCGATGGTGAATCAGAACGGAAAGACGATCAACCTTCAGCAGTTCAAGGGCAAGGCTGTGCTGATTACGTTCATCGATTCGCAGTGCACGGATGATTGCCCGATCATCACGGGGCTTTTCGGGAAGGTAAATACGCTGCTGCAGAATGATCCCGGCGCGTATGCGGACAGCAAGCTGGTCAGCATCAGTATTGATCCGAAATATGATACGCCTCCGGTGCTGCGCAGGTACGGATTGAAATACCTGCATGGCAATTCCGCCGGATTTGCACACTGGGAGTTCGTGGACCTTCTACCGGCGCCTTTGAAGAGGCTGGCAACGGCATTCGGTGTCGTGTACGCGCCTGTGAAAGGGGATATCGTTCACACCATGCAGACGGCGCTGATTGCGCCGGACGGTACTGTTGCCGAGCTATGGGGCGGAGACGACTGGAATCCCAAGGCAATCGCCAAGGCGATTGAAGCGGCCAGCGAGAGAGCGCCGAGCAGAAAACCGGTCAGGGACAAAGCGGCCAGCTAAGAAGCGGCTCATGACTCGGCCGCGCGGGCGGCGGTGCGGCCGATGCGGACCATGTCGGGAAGGCCGACGCCGTAGTAGGCGTTGCCGGCGAGGTGGAGGCCGGGAAATTCCTTAACAAGTGATTCAAGACGAGCCATGCGCTGGAGGTGTCCGATGGCGTATTGCGGGAGCGAGTGCGGCAGGCGGCGCACGATGGTGATGTGCGGCGCGGGCAGCGGACCGAGGACTTCTGAAAGGCGCTGATGAGCGAGCGCGGCGAGGGCATTGTCGCTCTGGTGGAGCTGGATTTGCGCAGCGGCCCCACCGAAGAAGGCGCGGAGCAGGACGCCGCCCTGAGGGACGCGGTGCGAAAACTTCTGATCGACAAAGGTGCAGGCGAGAAGCTGCGAGTCAGCTTCCGGTGATGGGCCGGGCGAGGGCGGGGCGAGGTAGCCGAAGCCGCGCGGGATGGACAGCGCGCGGGCCTGCCGGGGCAAAAACGCAAACGCTACGATGATGGCCGAGGTGGAGTCCATGGCGAGGAGCGGGTCAAAACGCGCGTCGATATTGTGCAGGAGGCTGCGGGTGGTGGGTGCGGGCGCGGCGATGATGATGGAGTCGAAGGTTTGCGCGGCGCTGCTGGTGGTGAGGTGCCAGCCCTGACTGGTTCGTGCGAGGGCGGTGACGGGAGTTGAGAGACGGATTGAGCCAGGCGGGAGCAAGGCTGCGATGCGGTCGATGAAGGTGCCGAGTCCGGAGCGGAGGTTGGTGAAGACTG
>Ga0335075_10017387_pt1 | contig 10692 bp, 4 predicted proteins | sample Lox_Sample_24_FD_206723 | JGI IMG/M metagenome (GOLD analysis project Ga0335075, IMG submission 206723) | Soil microbial communities from Loxahatchee National Wildlife Refuge, Florida, United States - Lox_Sample_2.4 | ecosystem: Environmental > Terrestrial > Soil > Wetlands | place: USA: Florida... | reverse complement strand
CCAGCACGTTGCGCAACCGCAACTCGAGCGGGTCGATCCCGAGCCGTCCCGCCAGTTCATCGATCATCGACTCGACCGCGAACGCGGCGGGCGGTGCGGTCGGGGCCCGGTAGGCGCCGAACGTCACCCGGTTGGTGCTGACCCCGTAGCAGGTCAGATGATGGGCCTGCCAGCGGTATGGGCCGGCGCTGAGCATCGCGGCGATCGATTCCACGCCCATGCTGTCCGTCGAGCCACGGTCGCACCAGATGCGCGTACGGATCCCGGTCAGGTTTCCGTCGCGGTCCGCACCGAGCTCGACCTCGAGCACCTCGGCACCCGCCGGGTTGGCGGCCGCGAAATCCTCGCTGCGGGTCATGGCCAGGCGGACCGGCCGGCGCGTCGCGAGCGCGGCCGAGACCACCAGCGGCTCGGGGATCATCATCTTCCCGCCGAACCCACCCCCCAGGGGAGCGGAGCGGACGCGGACCCGGGCGACCGGCAGGCCGAACAGCGAGGCCACCTCATCGCGGGTCATGAACGGCGCCTGGGTCGAGGTGCTCACGACGAGTTCACCCTCGACGTCGAACCATGCGGTGGCGGTCTGGGGCTCGATGTAGCCCTGATACACCCACGGCGTGCGGAAGCGGCCGCGGACGACCGCCTCACTGGCGGCGAACGCGGCGTCGACGTCGCCCTCGGCCAGCCGGGCCGTACCGAGCACGTTCTCGGACAGCTCCTCCTCGTCGCCGATGCCTCCGGCGGCAACCGCGGCGTGGGCGTCGCCGAGATCGCCCTCGTCGCCTTCCTCGATGATGCGCAGACGGGCGCGCGGCGCCCCCGGCCGGACGGCGGCCTCCACGTCGGTCACGGCCTCGACGTGCTCGAGCTCGAGCTCGATCAGCTCGATCGCGTCCGCGGCGAGCGCCTCGGTCTCCGCGACCGCGATCGCGATCGGATGACCGGCGTACAGGATCTCCTCGCGGGCGAGCGGGTTCTTGGACCGGCCCGGGCCGGTCGAAACGATCGGGAGATCGTCGGCGGTCAGCACCGCCACCACGCCCGGCAACGAGCGGGCAGCGGTCGTGTCAATCGACTTGATCAACGCGTGGGCGTCGTGGGCGAGCAACAGGCGGGCGTGCAGCAGCCCGGGGACGTTCAGATCGCCCGCGTAGTGGGTGGTGCCTCGCACCTTGGGCTCGGAGTCGCGGCGGGGAGTGGAGATGCCGATCGCCGACTGACGACCGGCTGCGGGGGCATCGGTAGCGGCCATGACCCCAACCTATCAAGCGCCTCCTGGTTGCCATCGCCGAGACCGGAGCGATAGGTTGCAATCGCGAGCGATGTCCGACCACAAGTGGGTTTATGACTTCGCCGAGGGCTCGAAGGACATGCGCGAGCTGCTCGGCGGCAAGGGGGCGAACGTCGCCGAGATGACCCGCGTCCTCGGGACCGAGCGCGTACCGGCCGGGTTCACGATCACCACCGAGGCGTGCGTCGCCTACATGCGATCCGGTCACGACCCCGACGGTCTGGATCAGCAGGTCGCGGACGCCATGGAGCGCCTCGAGCAGACCGCCGGCAAGAAGTTCGGCGACGACGAGGACCCGTTGTTGGTGTCGGTCCGCAGCGGCGCCCGCGAGTCGATGCCGGGGATGCTCGACACCATCCTCAACGTGGGCCTGAACGACACCTCGGTGCAGGGGCTGACCAAGGCCACGGAGAACGAGCGCTTCGCCTGGGACTCCTACCGCCGGCTGATCCAGATGTTCGGCAACGTCGTCCAGGGGGTCCCCGGATCGCGCTTTGAGGATGCGATCGCGAGGGCGAAGAAGGACGCGGGGGTGCAAACCGACGCGGAGCTGAACGTCGACGCGCTGAGACAGCTGGTCGAGGAGTTCAAGGGCTTCTACGAGTTCCCCCAGGATCCGCAGGACCAGCTCCGCCAGGCGATCCGGGCCGTGTTCGACTCCTGGACGGGCGAGCGCGCGGTCTCCTACCGGCGCATCAACCGGATTCCCGACGACTGGGGCACGGCGGTCAACGTCCAGCAGATGGTGTTTGGCAACAAGGGCGAGGACTCGGCCACGGGGGTCGCCTTCAGCCGCGACGAGGTCACCGGGGCCCCGCAGCCGTCCGGCGACTTCCTCATCAACGCCCAGGGCGAGGACGTGGTTTCGGGCGTGAGGACGCCCCGCGACATCTCAGAGCTCAAAGACGTCATGCCCGAGGCGCACGCCCAGCTGATGGAGATCATGCGCAAGCTCGAGGCCGAGTACAAGGACATGCAGGACGTCGAGTTCACGATCGAAGACGGGCAGCTGTACATGCTCCAGACGCGCAACGCCAAGCGACCGGCGCAGGCCGCGGTCCGCTTCGCGGTCGACGCGGTCGACGAGGGGTTGCTGACCCGCGAGGAGGCGCTGGGCACGATCGACGCCTACTCACTCGACGCGCTGCTGCATCCCACGTTTGATCGCAGCGACGGCTACGCGGTTCTGGCGAACGGGGTCGCGGCGTCACCCGGCGCCGCCGCCGGCGCGATCGTGTTCAGCGCCGCCGACGCGGTCACGCAGTCGCAGGCGGGCCACGACGTGATCCTGGTCAGGCCGTTCACCGAAGCCGACGATGTGGCGGGCTTCCACGCCGCCAAGGGCATCCTCACCTCGGAGGGCGGCAAGGCCTCGCACGCCGCGCTGGTGGCCCGCGGGATGGGGGTCCCCGCGGTGACCGGCGCACAAGTGGCGATCGATCTCGAGGCCGGCCAGGTGACGATCGACGGACGGGTGTTCAAGGAGGGCGACGAGATCGCCATCGACGGTTCGGAGGGCGCGGTGGTGGAGCCCGGTGCCCGGCTGATCCAGCCCGACATCGACGAGCGCTTCGACACCGTGCTCGAGTGGGCGGACCAGCTGCGGCGGCTGCGCGTGCGCGTCAACGCCGACACGCCGCAGGACGCCCGCCGGGCGCGCGAGCTCGGGGCCGAGGGCATCGGCCTGTGCCGCACCGAGCACATGTTCATGGCCGAGGACCGCCAGCCCAAGATGCGCGCGATGATCATGGCCGACGATCGCGAGGGCCGGCGCGCCGCCCTGCGCGAGCTGCTGCCGCTCCAGGAGGAGGACTTCGTCGGCCTGTTCGAGGCCATGCGCGGCCTGCCGGTGACGATCCGCCTGCTCGACCCGCCGCTGCACGAGTTCCTGCCCAACCTGCCCGAGCTGCGCGCCCAGGTGGAGCGCGCGCGGATCGAGGTGACCGACGATCTCGACGAGCTGGAGAAACTGCTCGCGCGGGTGGAGGAGATCCACGAGGGCAACCCGATGCTGGGGACGCGCGGCGTCCGCCTGGGCATCCTCTACCCGGAGATCTACGAGATGCAGGTTCACGCGATCATGCGCGCGGCCAAGGCGGTCGAGGAGCCGCCCCACCCCGAGATCATGATCCCGCTCGTGGCCTACGAGCACGAGCTCGAGATCGCGCGGGACCTCGTCGTCTCGGTCGGCAACGAGCATGGGATGCGCGAGCGCGAGGACTACACGGTGGGCACGATGATCGAGCTGCCGCGGGCGTGCTTCATCGCCAACCTGATCGCGCGCCACGCCGACTTCTTCTCGTTCGGCACCAACGATCTGACCCAGACCGCGCTCGGCTTCTCCCGCGACGACGTCGAGTCGAAGTTCATCCCGATCTATATCGAGGACAAGATCATCGACCGCTCGCCGTTCGAGACCATCGACGCCCCCGGGGTCGGCTGGCTGGTGCGGCTGGCGGCCTGGGTCGGGCGCGAGGCGCACCCGGGACTGAAGCTCGGGATTTGCGGCGAGCACGGGGGCGACCCGGACTCGGTGGCGTTCTTCCACAGGGCGGGGCTCGACTACGTGTCGTGCTCGCCGTTCCGGGTCCCGATCGCCCGGATCGCGGCCGCGCAGGCCGCCATCGCTCCGTCCAGCGATTAGTGCCCTCGCTCACGGCGAGGTCGAAGGTCCACGGATACCGCCCGAACGGGCACCACGGCCGACGAGGCGCATCTCCCCGAGCCGAAATTTCCGCCATTCCGCAACGGCTGGCGCGCTGGTGACGGATAACTTGGGCTGGGGACGAGAAATCCGGAATTAGCTGCGGCCCACCGCTGGAATGGCGGAAATTTCGTGGGGCGGGAGATTCCCCCTGGTCTCAACCGCACACTCGCCAGAGTCGCGCCGGCGAACGTGCATTCCCGCACGCATACGGGTCACGAGCGCACGCTGGGCGAGCGCGGATCGCCGAGTGTGCACTGATGACCCGGACAGGATCGCTCGGCCATCGGGCCGGTCCGGTTAGTACGGGCCTCGCTCCGCTCGGCGTCCATGGGGCCGGGGAAGCCTCGTCCGGCGGTTTGCTAGGGCTCACGATGCCCGTCCGGATGGGGAACGTGGCCCCACGGACGCCGCCGCAGGCGGCCCATCCCCGCGTTGACGCCCACCACTCACAAATTCAGGCTCGTGCCCTTCCGGGTCGATTATCGAAGCGATGCAAAAGCTTCATGGGTTAGGGACCCCACGGCTGGGCTGGCCGGTGGCGATACCGGCTGGCCTCAGCGTGGTGGCGATGCTGCTGTCCAAGCTCACCTCAGACGCCTCTCTGTGGTGGGATGTCGCCTGGACCTCGGCGGCGATCGCCGCGCTCGCGGGGACGCTGATGGCCCGCCGGACGGCCACCGGCCCCAACCGGGTGCGCTGGACGCTGTGGGCCGCCGCCGTCGGCGCGTGGCTGTTCGGTCAGCTGGCCTGGGACGTGTTCGGGATCGTCGGCGCGCCGGCCAGCCCCAACCTCGCCGACTTCGGCTGGTGGGCGTTCGCGGTGCTGGCCACGCTCAGCATCGTCCGCATGCACAGCGGGTCGCGGAGCCTCCGAGTGGTGGCGGCCGTGGAGGTGCTGCCGGTGATTCTCGGCGCGGCGGCACTCGTGTACGCCGAGCTGTGGCAGGACGCTCACGTGTCGATGCTCGCCGTGGCGCCTCGCGTATCGGCGCTCGTGTATCCGGTCCTGTACGTGTCCGCCGCTGTCCTGGCGCTCCAGGCGTTGCTGGGCGGCGCGGTCACCACCGTGCGCTCGATGCCGGCGCGGCTGGTCCTGGGCGGGATCATCGCTCAGGCGTGCGCGTTCATCATGTGGAGCGAGCAGCTCCTCAAGCAGAGCTATCACCCCGGCCAGACCGCGGCGGATCCGATGTGGGCGCTCGGGGTGCTCGCGATCGGCATCGGTGGCGCGGTGGCGGCCCGGACGCCCGAGCCCGATACCTCGACCGAGGAGCCTGGGCTCACCGGCGGGATCCTGCCGACCGCCCTGTTCCTTGTGCTCCTGACCGCGCTCGTGCACGCCTATCTGACCGATCAGTCGCGGACGACCCGCTTCGCGCTGTTCCTCGGCCTTCTGTTCACGGGGCTGTCGCTGGCGCTTCGGGGCAGCCTGCTCGAGAGCCGGCTGCGCGGGCTGCTGAGGCGCGAGCGCTCGGCGCTGGCCAGCCTGGCCGATCGCGAGGCCGAGCTCGCGCGCCTCAACGAGCAGCTGCTCGAGGACTCCCGCCGCGATCCGCTGACCGGGATGCGCAACCGGCGCGCCCTGGCCGACGAGCTGCCGAAGATCGAGGCGGGCCACCGCGAGCTGGGGACGCCGCTGGCGGTGGCTTTGTGCGACGTCGATCACTTCAAGGCGTACAACGACGAGATGGGCCACCTGGCGGGCGATCAGGCGCTGCGCGCGATCGCCGCCACGATCCGCGGGACCCTGCGGACCCACGACCGGGCCTACCGGTTCGGCGGCGAGGAGCTGCTCCTCGTGCTGCCGGGCGCCACCGCGGCCGAGGCCAGGGCGGCGGCCGAGCGGGTGCGCGCCGCGGTCGAGGCCGTGGCCATGCCCCACCCCGCCGGCAACGGCGGGGTGGTGACGGTCTCGATCGGTGTGGCGTCGGGCCAGGGCGGCTACGGCGAGCTGCTCGCCCGGGCCGACGCCGCCCTGTATGACGCCAAGCGCGGTGGGCGCAACCGCGTGGTCTCGGCGGTGGTGAAGACCGGCGACGCGGATGGCGAGAACGACGGGCGCCGCACCCACGGCCGCGGGGCGACGCCGCGCCACCTGCGCAGCATGCTCACGCTCTCGCGCGCGGCGGCGCTGGGCCAGGGGGTGCTGCCCGTGCTTGAGGCGCTCGCCCAGCTGATCCGCGCCGAGCTGTCCTTCCAGGTGGTGGCGATCAACCTCCTCGACGACGCCGGCGAGGACCTGCGAGCGGTCGTCGTGGAGGGCGATGAGGATGCCCGCCAGACGCTGCTCGGGACCTCCACCGGTTGGGCAGAATACGCGCGACTGCTCGATTCCGAGCACGTTCGGCAGGGCGCGGTCTGGCTGCCCGAGGGGTCCTACAAGTGGGAGGACGAGAGCTCGATGTGGACGCCGCCGGCGGCGGCCGCGCCCGATGCCGATGCCTGGCACCCGATGGACATGCTGCTGCTGCCGTTGCGCGGAGCGTCCGGCGAGCCGCTCGGCATGGTCTCGCTCGACCAGCCGCTGCACGGCCGGCGGCCCGACGACGCCGAGCTGGCGGTGCTGATGGCGGTGGCCGATCAGGCCGGGCTCGCGGTCGAGCAGACCCAGCGCGAGGCTGCGGGCGGCGCCGGAGCCGGCGGTCAGTCCAGCGAGCTGCGCCTCGCCGCCGTGATGGTGCTGGCTGAGACGCTCGACCTGCGCGACGCCGGCACCGCACAGCACTCGCGCACCGTGGGTGCGTACGCGCGCCACACCGCGATGGCCCTCGGCTTCGATCCCGACCGGGTCGAGCGGATCCATGCCGCCGGTGTGCTGCACGATCTCGGCAAGCTCGGGATCGCGGACGCGACGCTTCACAAGCCGGGCGCGCTCGACGCGGCTGAGTGGAAGGAGATCCAGCGTCACCCCGAGATCGGCGCGCTCATCCTCGAGCACGCCGGGCTGCCCGACATCGCCGCCTGGGTCATCGCCCACCACGAGCGGATCGACGGTTGCGGCTATCCGAAGCGGATCGCCGGCGAGGAGATCCCGCTCGAGGCCCGGATCCTCGCCGTGGCCGACGCCTACGAGGCGATGATCGCCGACCGGCCGTACCGCGACGGCCTCCCGCCCGAGGCCGCGCGGGAGGAGCTCATCCGCTGCGCCGGGACCCAGTTCGACCCGGTCGTGGTCGAGGCGTTCCTGGCCGCGCTCGACGTCGGTGACGAGGGGCTCGCGCCCGAGCCGGTGGCGCGCCCCGCGTAGTCCGGCTCAGGCTGGGCCCGCGCCGATCGCCGCGCGCACCTCGTCGAGCCGGGGCTCGCGGCCGAACCCGGTGAGCACCCACGTCGCGCCGGCCGCGTGCCACGGGCCGGGGTCCTCACCGGGCTCGATCTCCACCACCATGTCGAACGGCCCGGCGTCCGCGGGCCGCTGCGCCGCGATCTCGGCACCCAGTTCGGCGACGGCCTCCGGTCCCGGCAGGTCGATCGGGAACAGCCCGTCCCAGCGCGCGGCGCGGCGAAGCGGGCGCCGGTGCGGCCAGCGCGTCGCCACCCACACCGGGATCCGGGGCTGCTGCACCGGAGGCGGCTTGAATTCGCCGTCCCAGAACGCGGCCAGACGGGCCAGGCTCTCATCGAGCAGGCGAGCCCGCTCGCGAGCGTCGGTGACCTCGCCGAACGGCGAAAGCTCGCCCGAGTTGTCGCTGCCCAAGCCGACGCCCAGGGTCAGGCGACCGCGGCTGAGCCGGTCGAGCGTGACCGTCTCGCGGGCCACCTTCTGCACCCGGCGGCGCGAGAGTGGGGTGACCATCGGGCCGATGCGCACACGCTCGGTGTGGGCGGCGATCCCGCTCATCGCGACCCAGGGGTCGGACACGGCGCGGACCGGCGGGCGATAGACGATGTGATCCCACAGGAACACGCCGTCCCAACCGCCCGCCTCGGCCCGCACCGCCAGGTCGATCAGCGCCGCCGGGTCAGACAACTCATCAAACGGCGCCAGGAACAGCCCGCGACGGAGATCTTGCGCTGGCCCGGTGGTCGAGCTCACGACCGGAAGCTTGCCGCATCCGGTGGCCGGCCGGCAGGACGTTGGTTCGCGCCACCTCGGAGTAGTAGGCGGCGCTGCGCTTGGGCACCCGATGCTGGGTTCCGAAGTCGACGTAATACAGACCGAATCGACGCGCGTACCCACGCGCCCACTCGAAGTTGTCCATCAGCGACCAGTGGAAGTAACCGGCCAGGTTGACGCCGTCCCGGATCGCCCGCCAGGCCGCGTCCAGGTGGCCCTCGAGGTAGGCGATCCGGTCATCGTCCTCGACCGTTCCCTCGGGGGTGACGTAGTCGTCGACGGCGCAGCCGTTCTCGGTGATGTAGATCGGCAGCTGCGGCGCCTCCCGATCCACCGCCTGGAGCGCGTCGTAGAGGCCGTCGGGTTCGATCAGCCAGCCCATGTTCGTCTGCCCAAGCTCGGGCGGGACGTAGGTGACCACTCCCGGATGTCCCGGCAGGGGACTCTCGCCACGGCGCAGGTCCTCCCAGTCGCCGAGCCGCACGTAGTCCGGCCGGTAGTAGTTGAGGCCCAGGAAATCGATCGGCCCAGCGATGCAGGCCATATCGTCGGGCGCGATCAGCTCGTCGGGAGGGAGCAGCTCGGCGCGCGCGGCGGCCGGGTAGGCGGCGTGCAGCACCGCCTCCAGGAAGATGCGGTCCTCGGCGTCCGCGACGGCGGCCGCCTGCGCCGCGTCTGGACTCGCGGCCCGCACGGGATGGACGTCGATCGCGATCCCGATCGGCACCTGTCCCCGCAACGAGTCGCGGAGGGTCTCGAGGGCCAGGCCGTGGGCGATCAGCAGATGGTGGGTGGCGGCGGCCGCGAGCCCGAGATCGGTCTTGCCCGGGGCGTGCGTGCCGGTCCGGTAGCCCTGATTCGCCGTCTGCATCGGTTCGTTCATCGTGATCCACATGCCCACCTGGTCACCCAGCGCCCGAGCCAGCACCTCCGCGTACTCGGCGAAGCGGTAGGCCGTGTCGCGGTTGGCCCAGCCACCGGCGTCCTCGAGCGCCTGGGGCAGCTCCCAGTGGTAGGCGGTGGCGACGGGGATGATCCCGCGCGCCCGCAGCCCCTCGGTGAGCGACCGGTAGTAGTCGAGTCCGCGCTGGTTGACCAGACCCCTCCCGGTCGGCTGCACGCGTGGCCACGCGACCGAGAAGCGGTACGCGCCGACGCCGAGCTCACTGAGTAGATCGAGGTCCTCGTCCAGGCGGTGATAGGAGTCGCAGGCGATGTCGCCGGTATCACCCCGGTTCACCTTGCCGGGCGTGTGGGCGAAGGTGTCCCAGATCGAGGGGCCACGGCCGTCCTCGTGCACGGCGCCTTCGATTTGATAGGCGGACGTCGAGGCGCCCCACAGGAAGCCGGGCGGGAACGGTCGCGCGCCCACCACGCCATCGTCTGACGTCGCGTTCATGTCTTCTCCTTGCTCAGTTTCGAATTCGCGTAAACGACGCGCCCGCCTCCCGCGTTGAGAGGAGGGACGGGAAGCGGGCGCGCGCTTGGGGGCGTCAGCTCACGGGTCGCAGCTTCAGGATCACGACCTCGTTGGTTGGCGTGTTTGGGCTTCCCGACTCATACGGGTTGCCCGCCGTCGGCCATCCGGTGAACTTGCCGGTGTTGTACTCGTCGAACACCACGCCGTAGACCGTGGGGATGATCGGCAGGTTCTGGGCCACGTACTGCTCGATCGGAGCCAGGTCGGTCTGCTGCGCCGCCACCGTGTTGTCGGCCGCGAGCTTGGCCAGGTCGGCGTCGACGGCCGGATCCTTCAGCCGCTCGAAGTCGCCGGCCGCGTTGTTCGTCGCCTGGGCGCTGTTCAGCCAGTCGTTGTACAGCTGGTAGGGCGAGACGCTCGTCTGCGACCAGTGCGCGGTGAGCTGGAAGTTCCCGGTGGCCACATCCGAGGACCACGCGGTCACCGACTGGCCGACGAACGTGGCGTTGATGCCCGCCTTTCGCAGCCAGCCGGCCACCATCTGGTCGCCGGTCGCGTAGTCGGCGAACGAAGACGGGTTCGTGATGTCGAGTGACAGCTCCTGTCCGGACTTGGTGTGGAAGAAGCCGTCTGATCCCATCACGTAGCCCGCCTGCTCGAGCACCTGTTTGGCGGCGGCGATATCCGAATGCGCCGGCAGGGTCGAGTTCGCCACCGAGGGCGACAGGAACTGCTGGAAGATCGGCAGCGTCAACCCGCTGGCGTTTGAGACCGGCGGCTCGAGTCCGCCTTCGGCCTGCTGGCTGATCGCGGTCCGATCGATCGCCAGGCTGATCGCCTTGCGCACCGCGAGCTGGTTGGTCGGGAACTTGTTCAGGTTCGGCTCCAGGCTGTTGGTCTGGACCGGCGGGAACCACACCTGGTGATCGGAGTGGCCGGCCTCGAACACCTGGTTGACGCCTGGGATGAAGTTGCCCGCCCAGTGCAGCTGATCGGTCTGCAGCGCCGCCAGCGCGGTGTTGGCCGACGCGTAGGTCGGGAACTGGACCTCGGACACCGCCGGCGTGCCGCCCCAGTAGGTGGGATTGGCCTTCAGCGTGATCCCCTGCCCGGTGAACTGCGAGACCGTGTACGGGCCGGTGCCGACCGGGGTCGGGTCGGTGTACTTACCGGGATCGCCGACCTTGCTCCAAATCGCGGCCGGGACGATGTACGTC
>Ga0335075_10017386_pt1 | contig 10692 bp, 4 predicted proteins | sample Lox_Sample_24_FD_206723 | JGI IMG/M metagenome (GOLD analysis project Ga0335075, IMG submission 206723) | Soil microbial communities from Loxahatchee National Wildlife Refuge, Florida, United States - Lox_Sample_2.4 | ecosystem: Environmental > Terrestrial > Soil > Wetlands | place: USA: Florida... | reverse complement strand
GCCGGGCGCGAGCCCAGCCGCAACCGCGAGATCTCATCGACCGGCGTCACCGACTCGAAGAAGCGCACGAAGTCCGGGTCGTCGTGGACGACGCGGCGGTACACCGCCTCGGAGCTCTCGGCCATCTCGGCCAGCAGCCTCTCGAAGTCGGCTGAGCGCACATGCGGCTGCGCGCGGCCGGTGGCGAGCGTTGCCGAGGTGGCGAGCTCGAGCTCACGATGAGCGATCTCCCGGAGCGCGTACTTGGCGGTGAGCACCTCGCCCTGCTCGGTCATCTTCAGCCGGGCGCCGACCGTGTCCGGCGGGAGCGCGAGGATCGCGCCGTTGGTCGGGCCGCCGCCACGGCCGACCGCGCCGCCACGGCCGTGGAAGAACAGCCAGCCGACGCCGTACTCACGGAGGACCTCCACGATCCGCACCTGGGCCTGATAGGCGAGCCATGCCGAGGCGAGGTAGCCGACGTCCTTGTTGGAGTCCGAATAGCCGATCATCACCTCCTGCTCGTCACCGACGGCGCGCAGCGCGGCGCGGTAGACGGGGGTGGCCATCAGCGTTCGGATCGTCTGCGGCGCATCGGTGAGGGTCTGCCCGGCCTCGAACAGCGGCACGATCCGCACCGCGCAGCCCTCCCCACCCGCCCGCGCCAGTGACGCCTCCTTGGCGAGCAGCAGCACCTCGAGCAGGTCCGCCGGCCCCTCGGTCCCCGACACGATGTAGGTGCGCACCGCACCGCGGTGGCGCCCGCGCAGCGCCCCCCGCAACGTCCGAAACGTCCTCAGCGTCTCGCGCGTCGCCTCGCTGAACCCGTCGATGTCGGTCGGGATCAGCGGGCGGTGATCGGCGATCTGGTCAGCGAGCAGGGCAATCCGCTCCCGCTCCCCCAGCGCGCCGTAGTCATCGCAGACGCCGAGATCCGCATAGATCTCCTGCAGCGCGGCGCGATGGACCTTGGCGTGCTCGCGGATGTCCAGGCGCGCGTAGTGAAAGCCGAACACCTCGACGCGCCGAATGAAGTCCGCGAGGTCTGAGGCGGCGGTGAGCCCGCCTGAGCCGCTGCGCAGCGAGCGCTCGATCCGCCGGAGGTCGGCGAGCAGCTCCTCCGGATCGCGGTACCCGGTCTCCCCCGCCCGCGTGGCGTGCACCCGCTCGCGCACGAAGCTGAGCGCGCGCCGGTAGGGCTCCTCGGGATTGATGACCGCGAGCGTGTCGGCGAGTTGCGGGAAGTCACGCTCGCCGGCGGCGAGGATCGGGTCCAGCGCCGGGGCGGGTCCGGTGAGGCGCTCTGACAGCGACAGGCGACCGGCAAGCTGCTCGAGCTGGGTGTCGTAGAGGCGCAGGCACTGCTCGCGCATCAGCTCCAGCGAGCGCACCGTCGTCGCCGGGGTGACGAACGGGTTGCCGTCGCGGTCTCCGCCGATCCAGGAGCCGAACGCAAGCACCTGCGGCACCTCGATCTCGCCCGCGTCGGGATAGCACTCTGCAAGCGCCTCCTGCAGGTCGCGGTAGATCCGCGGGACCGTGTCCGACAGCGTCGAGGCGAAGTGGATCAGCCCCGCGCGCACCTCGTCGAGCACCGTGCGCTCGGCGGCGCGGATGTCGTCCGATCCCCACAGCTCCTGCACGGTCGCCAGCAGCCGCCGGCGGCAATCGGCGCGTTCCTGAGGCGTGAAGCGGCCGACCCGGTCGAGCTCACGCAGCACCCCGAAGACCCGGGCGAGCTTGTCGATCGTGGTGCGACGGCGGGCCTCCGTCGGATGGGCGGTCATCACCAGCCGTAGCCGAGCGTGCGCGAGCAGCTCCGCGACGTCGGCCGCGCTCACGCCCGCATCGGCCATCGCCGCGATCGCCTCACGGATCGATCCCTCGCGCGTGTAGCCAGGATCCTCGGCGCCGGCGGCGTCCCGGTCGGCCAGGCGCCTGACGCGCTCGGAGTCCTCGGCGAGGTTGACCAGCTGAAACCAGCGGGTGAGCGCGCGGACGAGCACCTCGGTGCGCGCCGGCTCCAAGCCCGCGACCAGCGCGGACAGCGCGTCCGCCGCCTGCTCGTCGCCGGCTCGCGCCGCACGGCCGAGCTCGATCGCCTCTTCGAGCAGATCGACCGCGTCCTGTCCATCGCTGAGCGCGATCACCTCATGCAGCACCTCGGTGAGAAGCGCCTCCTCGGCGGCGAATCGGTCGGTGCTGGGCGAGGACAGCGAGGCGATGGCCCTCACGATAGGAGGCGATGGCCGCGCCGCCCCCGGCGACTCGGAGCGCAATCCGGTCGACATGCGACACGGATGCGTTCCGAGCGCCCCGCCGCGAGTCAGTCCCGGTAGGGGTCCCGCACGTCGCGGCCGGCCATCGCGACGCCGAGCGGCCGCAGCGTGTGGGTGACGCGAATCGAGCCGCCGTGCGCCGCCAGCACCTCGGGCAGCCGCTTGTAGGCCTCCGGTGCCTCGTCGGCCGCGCCGCCCCGGAGCACGATCCCCTCATCCGCCAGCCGCCGGCGGACGGCGGGCCAGTCGACCGCGCCGGGCCGGATCTGCTGGCGCACCCAGGTGCTCATCACGCCTGCGCTCGGGTGGTCCGGGCAGGCCGGCCGAACCCCGTTGGTGCCGTTCGCGCGCGGGAAGGTGCGCGAGCAGTCCCGGTTGCGACAGGCCCAGCGCTTGGTCCGACGGGCCTTGCCCGCCGCCTGAGTCCGGCTCATCACCCGGCCGGCGCCGTGCACGGTGCAGCGCAGCGAGGAGACCGCTTCGTCTGAGTCGATGCCCTCGAGGATCACCGACGGCTCGCCCATCGAGCCGCCGACGAACCCGCGCTGCCCCGGCCACGCCGGGGTACACCCCTTGCGGATGACCCACGCCTCGCGGCCCTCGTGCGTCTCGCGCCAGGCGAAGTTGTGATGGTTGTGGACCTCGTCGACCGCGGTCGTGCCGAGCACGCCGAGCACCTTCGCCACCACGACGTCGCGGCCCGCGTAGGCGTACTCACCGGCCAGCTCCATCGCCGAGATGTACGACTGCCCGAGCTCGGAATCGACCTCGAGCAGCACCGGCGGGGAGTCCATCTCGCCGTCAGGGGCGCGCGCGTCGAAGGCCAGGCCCTGCGCAAGCGCGAGGAACCCCGAGGCAGTCTTGTGGCCGAACCCGCGGGAGCCGAAGTGAACGCCGACCCACACGTGGCCGTGGTCGTCCTCCATCAGGTTCACGTAGTGGTTGCCCGAGCCGACGGTCCCGAGCTGATCGGCGGCAAGGCGTGCGAGCGCACGCTGCGGCACGAACCGCGCCTCCCGGATGCGCTCGAGCACCGGATGGTCGACCCGCTCGCGGGCGGGCACGCCCATGCCGAACGACACGCGCCGGACGACCTCATCCATCACGGCCTCGACGCCTCCCAGGGCCTCCAGATCGACCCGGGTGAGCTCGGTCCGCACCGCCTTGTTGCCGCAGCCGATGTCGTACCCGACGCCCGACGGGGAGATGTGGCCCTCGTAGGCGACCGCGCCGCCGATCGGCTGACTGTAACCGGGGTGGTGATCGGCACAGAGCACGCCGTGCGTCGCGTCGCCGGCGGCCATGCAGGTCTCAAGCTGGTGGAGGCTCCGTGCGTCGACGGGGCCGAACGTGGTGATCGTCATCGTTGCGTCCTTCACGCGCGTGGTGGTGTGCCCCGCCGGACCGTGGTGTCCGGCGGGGCCATCGTCTGGGCCGAGCCGGCCCTGCCCCCGGGACCCGGAGCGACCGCCGCTCCCCGACGGTGCACTCCTGGCCCAGGTCCTGATGGATCGCCGGTGGCGGACGGGAGTCGCGTCACCGGGCGAACATGCGCAGTAGGCCCCGCCGCCTTACGGGGCGGGTGGTGCGCTGCGGGCGCTCCGGTCGCGGAAGCGGCGGACGCCCGGCCAGAAACTGTTCGTAGTCGCGCGGGACCACGAACTCATAGCGTGGGTAGTGCATGAGTTTTCTCCTACGAGTGTCAGTGAACGTGATGGATCGATGTGTCAACACACGGGCGGACTCACCAGCGCAGGGGCCGGCGCCACCCTCCCGGGTGTGTCACTTCGTTTGACTTGTCAGTCACGCGGGCGCGAACGCCAGGTGACGCGTGTGGTTGGTGCGGTCCGCCCCGTCCGGTTCCTGACGCTCGCGTGAGCGCCGGCCGCTCAGCCGCTCTTGGCGGCCCGAGGCAGATCCGTCAGCGTGTCGAGATGCTCCATGTCATCGTCGTCCTCCGATCAGTCGTGACTAAGTCGTATGTGGGCACAAAAAAGGCGACCCCGTTGGGGTCGCCCTCGTCGCGAGTCGTGTGTGCGCGCCTGCTCTCAGAGCACGCACCTCGCCACGAGGGCACTGGTCTCACCGGCGGCGGTCCCGATACGGTGCCGCAGGATCGGGTTCTCTCCCGCGGGCATCCCGGCCGTATTGCCGGCCGCGCACGCGGAGACGAACCCGGCCGCGCTGCGGTCGGTCGCCTTGGTGATGTTGAAGAGAAGAATTGCCATGAGTAACTCCTTGCGCGTGAATGTAACCGATTTGCCGGACGGATGCAAGTCAAGTGACACTGATTCGTCACATCGGGGGTCACCGCCCGCGCGCCGGACGCCTCGATCGCGCGGATCCCGGCCCCGACTGGGCGCCCGCAACGCCGCGGAAGCAAACCGTCGGTCCGGCGTCCGGTGGCGGCGTGCGTGGGTGCCCGAGCCCGCGCATTAGCCTCCGATGCCGTGCTGCACCTTCACCGCGCCGCTCGCGCCGACGTCCTCGCCGAGGCGCTCGCGCACCTGCTCTCGACTCCGCCCGAGGATCCGTTCACCCCCGACCTCGTCGCGGTCCCGACCCGCGGCATGGAGCGCTGGCTGGCCCAGACGATGTCGGCCGTTCTCGGCGCAACCGCCGGCCACGGCGACGGCGTCTGCGCGGGCGTGCTGTTCCCCACCCCGCACCGGCTCCTCTCCGATGCGGTCGCGACGGCGTCTGGGATCGAACCTGACGCCGACCCGTGGTTGCCCGAGCGGCTCACCTGGACACTGCTCGAAGTCGTCGACGCCCATCTCGGCGAGCCGTGGCTGATCCAGCTCGCGAACTATCTCGGCGGCGCCTCGCCGCCCATCGACGCGCTGCGCCGGGAGCGGCGGCTCTCCATCGTCCGGCACCTCGCGGGCCTGTATGACCGCTATGCGCTCCACCGACCGGCGATGCTCGCGGCGTGGGCACAGGGGCGTGACGCCGATGCGGCTGGACGGAGCCTTCCTGAGGGGGCGCGCTGGCAGGCGGAGCTCTGGCGGCGGCTGCACGGGCGTATCGACCTGCCTGGACCCGCCGAGCGCCGCGACCGCGCGTGCGCCCGGTTGGTCGAGGACCCCGGGCTTGTCGAGCTGCCGGCGCGGTTGTCGCTGTTCGGACTGACACGCCTGCCGACCGGCCACCTCGAGGTCCTGCGGGCCCTTGCGCACGGCCGCGAGGTCCACCTGTGTCTCCTGCACCCCTCCGCCGAACTGTGGGACGCGATCGTCGCTCGCGGCCAGGCGATCGTCCCCGCAGCGAAGCGGCGCGTCCACGACGAGAGCGGCGACCTCGTCAACAACGCCCTGCTCGCGTCGTGGGGCCGCGACTCCCGGGAGATGCAGCTCGTCATCACCGGCGGTGAGAGCGCGGCGATGGCCGGGAGCGACGAACATCGGCCGCTCGACTCAGACACGGCGAACACACTGCTCTCGCGACTGCAGGCTGACGTGCGCGCGGATCGAGCTCCCGCTGGCGCACCGCTCCCCGGCGAGGTCGACGCCCGCGCGTCTCTGGACCCCGACGACCACAGCGTGGTCGTCCACGCCTGCCACGGGCGACAGCGCCAGGTCGAGGTCCTGCGCGACGCGATCCTCCACGCGCTCGCCGGCGACCCGACGCTCGAGCCACGCGACGTCATCGTGATGTGCCCGGACGTCGAGGCGTTCGCTCCGCTCGTCCAGGCCACCTTTGGCTCCTCGGAGCCTCTCGACGGCGAACTGGCCGAGGCATCGACGCCGCAGACGACCGACCTGCGGGTCCGTCTCGCCGATCGGTCGCTCGCCCAGACGAACCCGCTGCTCGGCGTCGTCTCCTCGCTGATGGAGCTCGTCAACCATCGCGTGACGGCCTCCGAGGTACTCGACCTCGCCGACCGCGGCCCGGTCCGCCGGCGCTTCGGCTTCGATGACGACGACCTCACCCAGCTCCAGGACTGGATCAGCGCCTCGGGGATCCGCTGGGGGCTCGACGCCGAGCACCGGGCGCCGTACAAGCTCCAGGACGTCGGCGACGGGACCTGGCGCGCGGGGATCGACCGGCTGTTGCTGGGCGCGACGATGACCGAGGACGACCAGCGCCGGTTCGCGGGCGTGCTGCCGCTCGATGATGTCGACAGCCGCGCGATCGAGCTGGCGGGCCGGTTCGCCGAGCTGGGCTCGCGCCTTCAGCGCACGCTTGACGAGCTCTCCGCGCCCAGGCCGCTGGACGGCTGGGCCCGCGCGCTCGCCGAAGCTGCCGACGGGCTCGCCCGCACCACCGGCCGGGACCGCTGGCAGCGCGCCGAGCTCCAGCGGATCCTCGACGAGATGGCCGACGAGTCCGGCGACAGCCCGTCGATCGCCCCCGCCGAGCTGCGCTCCCACCTGGCAGAGCGCCTCGCCGGACGGCCGACCCGCGCCAACTTCCGCACCGGGCACCTCACGGTGTGCACGCTCACGCCGATGCGGTCCGTGCCACACCGCGTCGTGTGCCTGCTCGGCCTCGACGACGAGGAGTTCCCGCGCCGGACCCCCCGCGACGGTGACGACCTCATGCTCTCGGACCCGCACGTCGGCGAACGCGATCCGCGCAGCGAGGACCGCCAGCTGCTCCTCGACGCGCTGCTCGCCGCGACCGAGCGATTGATCATCACCTACAGCGGCAACGACGAGCGCACGAACACCGAGCTGCCGCCGGCTGTACCGATCGGTGAGCTGCTCGATGCCGTCGACGCGACCGTCCGCTGCGACGGGCAGGACGTCAAGGCGAGCGACCGGATCCGGGTCCGCCACCCGCTGCAGCCATTCGACCCGCGCAATTTCAGCGGCGGGTCGCCATGGTCGTTCGACGCGGTCGCACTGGAGGGGGCCCGGGCGCTCACCAGTCCGCGCCGGCCCCCCGCACCGTTCCTCTCTGAGCCGCTGGCCGAGCTCGCCGAGCACGATGTCGAGCTCGACGACCTGGTCTCGTTCGTGACCGCACCGGTGCGGTCGTTCCTGCGCCGGCGGCTGGGTGTGAGCCTGTACGACTCGGACGACGAGGTCGACGACGGGCTGCCGATCGACCTGGACGCGCTGGAGAAGTGGGGCGTGGCGGATCGCCTGCTCCAGGCATGCCTGCGCGGGACGCCGTTCGCCGAGGCCGTTGCGGCCGAGAAGTCCCGCGGGACGCTGCCCCCCGGCGCACTTGGGGACGGGGTGATCGACTCGGTCAAGCAGGTCGTGATTGCGATCGCGACCGAGGCGGGGCGGCTCACCTCGGCCGACCCCGAGCGCGACCCGATCGATGTCCGCGTCGAGCTCGACGGCGGCCGTTCGGTGACGGGCACGGTCACCGGGGTCACCGGTGACACCCTGCTCTCGGTCTCCTACTCACGGGTCGCGCCCCGGCATCGGATGGGCGCCTGGGTTCGCTTCCTCGCGCTTGCGGCCACCGATCCACAGCGGCCCTTCGAAGCGATGACGATCGGGCGCGGCTCGGGCCGAGACGATGTGCGGACGTGCCTGCTGAAGCCGTTCTCCGCCGACCCCGAGGAGCGCGTCACGGCAGCACGGGCCGAGCTCTCGGTGCTGCTCGATCTCTATGACCGCGGCATGCGGGAGCCGCTCCTGATCTTCCCCAAGTCCTCCTCGGCCTGGGCCGAGGCCCGCACCATGGGCCAGGACCCTGAACCTGCGGCCCGCCGCGAATGGGAGAGCGGCTACGGGAAATGGGGCTGGATCGAGCGTGAGGACGCCGACCTCTCCCACACCCTCGTGCTCGGCGGACGGGTGGCGCTCGCCGAAGTCCTCGCCACCGCGCCGGCGGCGGACGAATCCGGTGACGGATGGGCCGACGACGAGGAGACCCGGCTCGGCCGCCTGGCGCGCCGCTACTGGGACGCGCTTGCAGCGCACGAGGAGACGAGCAGCCGATGAGTGCGCCCGAGCCCCGGGAGTTCGATGTCTGCGGCCCGCTGCCGTCGGGCATCACCGTGCTTGAGGCGAGCGCCGGCACCGGCAAGACCCACACCATCGCCACGCTTGCGGCCCGGTATGTCGCCGATGGGACGCCACTGGACAAGATCCTGCTGGTGAGCTTCACGCGGCTGGCCGCCGGTGAGCTGCGCGAGCGAGTGCGCGCCCGGATGATCCAGGTCGAGCGCGGGCTCGCCGCGACGCTGACCGCCGGCGCCTCCGCGGCCGATCCCGTCGTGGCGATGCTTGCCGCCGGCGACGGGCCGCGGGCTCGCTCCCGGCTCTCGCATGCGATCGCAAGCTTCGACTCGGCGACGATCGCCACCACGCACAGCTTCTGCCACGAGGTCCTCGGTGGCCTGGGGATCGCGGGCGACCTGGAGCCGGAGGCGACGTTCGTGGAGGACCTCTCGGCACTGCGTGACGAGGTCCTGGACGACCTCTACGTGCGCAAGTACCGGGCAGCCGCCGCATCGATCCCCTTCGACGACGCCGCGAAGATCGTGCGCAAGACGATCGACACCCCGACAGCGACGGTCTCGGACCCGTCCGAGGATCGCTACGACGAACGCATCTCGCTCGCCAGGGCGGCGCGTGCCGAGCTCGAGCTGCGCAAGCGCCGACTCGGTGTGATGAGCTACGACGACCTCGTCGGCAGGCTGCGCGACGCTCTCACCGGGCCCAGCGCTGAGGCCGCACGGGTTCTGCTGCGCGCGCGTTTCGACGTCGCGCTCGTGGATGAGTTCCAGGACACCGACCCGGTCCAGTGGGAGATCCTGCGTGAGGGGTTCGGTCAGCCCGGGCAGACGCTCGTGCTGATCGCAGACCCCAAACAGGCGATCTACGCGTTCCGCGGGGCCGACGTGTACGCCTATCTCGACGCGACCGGAGCCGCCTCGGACCAGGCCACGCTCCCGATCAACTGGCGCTCGGACCAGGCTCTGATCGACGGGCACGACGCACTCTTCGAAGGCGCCCAACTGGGCCATCCCGGAATCGTCTACCGCCCCGTCCGGGCCGCGCCCGACCATGGCGGCACACGGCTCGCCGGGGCCCCCCGCGCCGCGCCGCTGCGCATGCGGGTGCTGCGCCGCAGCGACTCCGGCGTCGAGCTCACCGCGAAGGGGTTCGCCGCCAAGCCGTCCGCCCGTGAACTGATCGCCGCGGACGTCGCAGCCGACATCGCCACCCTGCTCGGATCAGACGCCACCGCCGCCGGCAGACCGATCCACCCCGGCGACATCGCGGTGCTGGTCCGCAACCACGTCCAGGCCGGGATCGTCCGGGAGTCGCTCGAGGCGGCCGGCGTCCCGGCCGTCATCAACGGCGCCGGAAGCGTCTTCGGGACCGATGCGGCTCGCCACTGGCTGCGGCTGGTCGAGGCCCTGGAGCGACCGGCCTCGCTCGCCCGCGCGCACTCCGCTGCGCTGACCGATTTCGTCGGCTGGTCGGCCGAGAAGCTCGCGTCAGCCGACCTGGCGCCCAGCCCGGGCGGCGAATCCGAGTGGGAGGATCTCCACCGCCGACTGCACGAGTGGGCGCGCATCCTGCGCGGGCGGGGCGTCGCGTCGCTGCTGCAGGAGGTCACGACCTCAGAACGGCTCCCCGCCAGGCTGCTCCGCGACGAGGACGGAGAACGCCGCCTCACCGATCTGCGTCACATCGGGCAGATGCTCCATGCGGCGGCAACGTCCGCCGGCCTGGGGCCGACCGCTCTCGCCGGCTGGCTGCGCGCCCGGATCAACGAGGAGGCGGGCGACGAGGAGCGCACCCGCCGACTGGAATCCGACGACGACGCGGTTCAGATCCTCACCATCCATCGCAGCAAGGGGCTGGAATTCCCGATCACGTACGTGCCGTTTCTGTGGGACGGGCGCCCCGACGAGCTGTCCGGCCCGATCACCTACCACGACGCACGCGGCCGGTTCATGCTCGACGTCTCGCCGGGCGGGCCAGGCCGCCGTGATCACGCCCGCCAATCGGTCGCCGAGGACCGCGGCGAGGACCTGCGACTCGCCTACGTCGCACTGACACGCGCTCGCCACCAGGCGATCGTCTGGTGGGCGGGCAGCTGGGACAGCCAGAACACCTCGCTGACCCGCCTGCTGTTCGCTCGAGACGAGGCGGGCGCCGTCAAGCCCTCCGTCGGCTACGTCCCCGACGACGAAGCGATGCTCGCCCGCCTGGCGATGATCGCGCAGGCGTCGAAGGGAGCGATCGCCGTCGAGCAGGCGACGATCGTCGCAGGCGCGCACTGGACGCCGCCGATGACCGCTCCTGACACGCTCGACGCCTCGACTTTCGATCGCTCACTCGATCTGCGCTGGCGCCGGACGTCGTACACCGACATCACCGCTGCCAGCTACGACGCGTCGGTCGGATCCGAGCCCGAGCAGCCGCTGATCGAGGATGAGCCCTCTGCCGAGGAGCCGGCCCCCGCGAGCGCCGTCGCTGCGGTGACCGAGATCGCGGTCCCGGCCCTGCTTGGT
>Ga0335075_10017385_pt1 | contig 10692 bp, 9 predicted proteins | sample Lox_Sample_24_FD_206723 | JGI IMG/M metagenome (GOLD analysis project Ga0335075, IMG submission 206723) | Soil microbial communities from Loxahatchee National Wildlife Refuge, Florida, United States - Lox_Sample_2.4 | ecosystem: Environmental > Terrestrial > Soil > Wetlands | place: USA: Florida... | reverse complement strand
CGGCTCGGGCTCGACCGTCCGCAGCGGGATCTTAAGCCGGTGGGCGAGAGCCGGGACCAGACCGCCCTGCACCGTCACCGAGAACCCGACGATGACGAAGATCACCTGATACGCCCCGGCCGCCCCAGGCGTGCCCGAGTCGAGGATGGCCAGGCCGAGCAGGATCGGCACCGCGCCCTTGAGGCCGGTCCACAGGAAGAAGATCCGCTCCCGCGCGGTCAGCTTGACCGGGATCAGCACCAGGCCGCCGAGCACCGGCCGGATCACGAACGTCAGCAGCACCGCCAGCGCCAGCCCGTGCGCCCAGGCCGACGTGCTCGCGAGTTCGGACAGCCGCATGGTGAGCCCGAGCATGGTGAAGGCGACGATCTCGGCCAGGCTGGCGAGCGAGGAGTGGAACCGCTCGATCTCGCGCTTGTAGGGGGCGGGCTCGTCGCCGAGGATGATCCCGGCCACCAGCACGGCCAGGAACCCCGATCCCTGGGCGACGGTGGCGACGCCGAAGATAACCAGCACCCCCGCCAGCACCCGCGGCGAGTACAGTCCCTCGCTCGGCAGCGGCACCTGGCGCATGAACGCCAGCAGCGCCAGCCCGCCCGCCACCCCGACCGCAACGCCGACCGTCATCTGCAGCGCGAACTCGCCCGCCACGTGACCGACGATGGCGGCGACGCTGCCGTGCGACGCCAGCAGGGCCGACAGCAGCGCGATCCCGACCGGGTCGTTAGCCCCGGATTCGCCCTCGAGCAGCACCCCGGTCCGGCCCGCGATCTCGCGGCGGCCGAAGACGGAGAACACCACCGCCGGATCGGTCGCCGCCACCGCGGTGCCGAGCAGCAGCGCTAGGTGCCAGCCCATGCCCGCGACGTAGTGCGCCGCGACCGTGGTGCCCGCCGCGGCCACCAGAGTCCCCGCGACCCCGGTCCAGACGATGGCGGCGGCCGCGGTGCGGAACCGCCGCCGCCCGATGTGCATGCCGCCGTCGAACAAGATGATCGCGAGCGCCACCGTCACCACGTGCTCGACGGTGGATGCGGGCAGCACGGTGCCCAACGAAGTCAGCGCCGACGAGGGCCACAGCTGCGCCGCGATCACGGCCGCGACCAGGAAGAACGCCGGGGCGGGTACCCGCAGCCGGGCGCTCAGCCGGTTGGAGAGCACCGCCGCGGTCCCGGCCAGGCCGATCACCGCGACGATGAGTCCGAACTGGGTGGTCCCCGCCATAGACGGGATCCTACGGGGCTACGAGTCCGCGGCTGAGAACGGGCTGAAGTTGAAGTCCGACGACGGCATGATCATGTTGCCGACGTTGTACTTCGTCGTCAGCAGGTTGAACTGGTACATCACGTCGGCGACGCGCTGCAGCCGGGTCTCGTCGATGCCGATCGGGTAGGTGTCGAGCGCCATCACCGCGGCGATCGAGGCCGGCACGTTGCCGTTCTGCTGGCCGTTGATGTCCTCGAACGCCTTCTCGACCGCGCCGCGGTCGGTGTCCGCGATTTCCTGGCCGGCCGACAGCGCGGCCAGGAACCGCTGCAGCGTGTTCGGGTTGGCGGCGGCCCAGGCCTTGGTGACCACGTACCCCTCGATGGGGAAGTCGGTGGTCGCGCCCTGGTTCAGGTCCGCCAGCGGGATCGCGCCGAACTGCTGCTCGGCGATGCTCGCGAACGGCTCGGGCAGGATGGCGGCGGAAACCTCGTTCTTCGACAGATCCTTCGCCATGTACGGGAACGGGATCGCCCCGCCGTCGTTGTACTGGGCGGAGGCCGCGTCCTTGCCGGTGGGGAACTTCACCGAGTCGGGGTTGATGCCGTTCTCCTTGAGCACCGAGACGCCGAGCAGGTAGTCGATGTTCAGCGGCGCGTTCACCCCGATCAGCTTGCCCTTGAGCTGGGACAGCTGGGTGATGTGGGAGCTCGGCATGACGAACAGCGTCTGCGCGCCCTGCTGCATGACCGAGCCCTCGGAGATCACCTCGAGCGGGTCGTGGTCTGTCACCACCGCCTGGACGTAGGAGACGTAGTTGCCCGCGGTGATCTGGAGGGTGCCCGCTAGCTGCGACTTGATCGCGGTCTCCGAGCTCGTCGCCGGCGAGTAATTGATCTTCAGGCCTTCCTTGGCGAACAGGCCCTCGTTCTGCGCGACGAAGAACCCGGCCGAGTCCATGGCCGGCACCACGCCCACGTTCAGGGTGGTCTGCTCGGCCGGGCCGTAGTTCGTCGGCAGGCTGTTGACGATCGAGCCGGCACCGGACGAGCCGCTTGACGAGCAGCCCGCGGCCAGCGCCGCGACGGCTGCCAGCGCGACGGCGGTCGCCGCGTGTCCCCACTTGCCCTTGCCGATCACTGGAACCCCTCACCTGAGCTCGGCACAGATCAACATCTGTGCCCCAGGAAGGATAAACCAGCCTGATTTACCACCGCGGATATTTGCCGAAAATCGGACAGCCCCGGCCTAGCCCCTGATCAGGCCGGGCTCGGGCTGGATCATGTCGATGATCTGGTAGGCGCTCTTGGCCCCCGGCGTCAGCCCGTACTGGAACATCGAATCGGGCACCCGCTGCAGCTCCGGCAGGTCCATCGCCAGCGGGTAGCTGTCGATGGACATGTTGGCGGCGACGAGCGGGGTGATGCCGGTGTACTTCTCCATCGCCGCCTCGACCGCCTGCCGGTCGGTGTCGGCCAGTTCCTGCCCCTCGCTCAGCGCGCGCAGGAACGCGGCGACCGTGCTCGCGTGCGTCCGCACCCACTGGGTCGCCCCGATATAGCCGGTGAACGGGAAGTTCTGCATCGACCCCTGATCGAAGTCGGCCAGCGGCGCCGCCCCGAAGTCCTGCTCGGCGATCGTGCCGAGCGGCTCGGGCAGCCAGATCGCGTCGACCTTCCCGGCCGGCAGCATCTTCAGCAGCGCCGGGAAGCCGCCCGCGGGGATGACCTGCTTGATGTCCTTCAGCGTGTACCCGGTGTCCTCGAGCAGCGCCCCCACCATCACGTCGCCCACGTCGTTGGGGGTGTTGAGGCCGACCCGGGCGTGGTACTTGCCGAGCGAGGCGACGGTCTTGAACTTCGAGTCCGGCATTACGTACAGCGCCTCGCTGCCCGGCTGCAGCTCGGACCCGGCCGCGATGATCCGCATGTTGGCCGGCTTGCCGTCGAACTTCCCCGCCATCTGCGCCAGGATGAACGACACGTAGTTGCCGGCGACGAGGTCCGCCCGGCCGGACTGGAGGTCGGGGATGCCCGCCTCGCCCCCGGTAATCGGCTTGATCTTGACCGCCAGCCCCTGCTGGGCGAAAAACCCCTCGTAGGCTGCGACGTACAGGCCGCCTTCTTCTGACGCGGGGACCGAGTCGACGGTGATCACGGTCGGCTTGCCGCCGCCATCGGACGCCGCCGCGGTGGCGCCGGCCGAGCAGCCCGCCAGGGCGCCGAGCGCGATGGCCATGGCCGCGGCCAGGCCGGAAGCCACGGCCATGCCAGAATAAGCACGCCTATCGATAAGCATTATGCAAGCCCCCTTGCCCGTATGGCACTCGAGGCTATTGCAATTGCACGGGCAATTCGGGGGGCTTTATGTTTTATCTTAAATGTCTCTATTGCCTTTTAGGCCACAAATATCCGATGCGAGCCCAAAGATAGGCGCACATAACATCGATGTTTGTGGAAGCAATTGAAAGGGCGGCATCGCCGGCCCGGCCCCGCCGCGCGCAACGCCATGCCGGTAACGCGAGCGGGCAAAGTGGTCTTATAGAGTGACGCACATGGCTGAGACCGACACCGACCCGACGACCGCGCTCGCGCCGCGCGAACTCGTCAGCGAGATCGAGCGCACGCGCGCCAACCTCGCGCAAACGATCGACGAGATTGCCGACCGGGTTTCCCCCGGCAACATTGCCCGGCGCGCGGAAGACCGCGTGAAAGAGCGCATCAGCCAGGTCGACCCGCTGATCGGGAGCGCGGTCGCGCTCGCGGCCGTCGGCGTCACCTGCTACCTGATCTGGCGCCGCATCCGCAAGTAGGCCGACGTGCCGTGATCAGCCAGCGGACGTGATGAGCTCCTCGTACTCGGCCGCGGTGAGCAGTCCGGTCGCCTCGGCCGCCCCTGGCGCCAGCCGCACCCGGAACATCCACCCGAGGCCGTACGGCTCGGCGTTGATCAGCGCCGGGTCGTCGTTGAGCTCCTCGTTGACCTCGGTCACCTCGCCGTCGACGGGGCAGTAGAGCTCGCTCACCGACTTGTACGACTCGACCTCGCCGCACGGGTCGTCGGCGCCCACCGTGGCGCCGACGGCCGGCAGCGAGACGTAGACCACGTCGCCGAGCGACGTCGCCGCGAAATCCGTAATCCCGATCGTGGCGGTCTCGCCCGCGATCGACACCCACTCGTGCTCTGCCGTGTACCTGAGCTCGGCGGGAACGCTCATCGTCGCTTTCTCCTGTCGTGAAACGGAAGCTCTCGCACGCTTTTCCTGCTTTAGGAAATTAGCGTTGTCACGCCTTTTTTCTGTTGTAGAAGGGCAGCGCGGTGACCGAGGCGGCCTCGGCCCGGCCGCGGACGTCAATGTAAAACGGCCCGTCGCCGGCGTCCGGCGTCACGTACGCCATCGCGATCGGCTGGCCGAGCGAGGGCGAAGGCCCGCCGCTTGTCACCACGCCGACCTGCGTCGCCTCGGCCGGCGTCGGCCCGGCGACCACCGGGTATCCGTGCCTGGGCACCCGCCGCGACTGAACCTCCAGCCCGATGAGCACCCGCTGAGGCCCGGCCGCGGAACGCGCGGCGAGCGCCGCCCGGCCCACGAAGTCGCCTGGCTTGTCGAGTCGGACCACGCGCCCGAGCCCCGCCTCGTACGGGGTCAGGTCCGGGCCGAGCTCGTTGCCGTACAGCGGCATCCCTGCCTCGAGCCGCAGCGTATCGCGGGCCGCGAGACCGGCCGCGGGCAGCCCGTCGACTGCGAGCGCGTCCCAGATCGGCTCGCAGTCCTCGTTGGCGCAGAAGATCTCGAAGCCGTCCTCGCCGGTGTACCCGGTCCGCGCGACCCAGGCCGGCCGCCCCGCCACCGACCCGTAGGCGCCGCTGTAGTAGCGCATGCCGTCGACCGGGACATCGGTCAGGGCCGCCAGCCGTCCGACCGCGTCCGGCCCCTGGATCGAGATCAGCCCGGTGTCGAGCGTCTCGTCGGTCACCACCGCGTCGGCCGAGCACCGGTCGACCAGCTCGGCCAGCACCACCGCGGTGTTGGCGGCGTTGGCGACGACGAGGAACCGCTCGTCCGCCTGCCGGTAGATGATCAGGTCGTCGAGGATGCCGCCGTCGGGCGCGCACAGCATCGTGTACCTGGCCCCGCCGACGGCGAGCTTGGACGGCCAGCCGACGACCGCGTAGTCGAGGGCCGCGCCCGCGCCGGGCCCGGTCACCGCGATCTCCCCCATGTGGGACAGGTCGAACAGGGCGGCGGAATTCCTGACCGCCTGGTGCTCGGCCGTCTCGCCTTCGTAGCGCAGCGGCATCAGCCAGCCCGCGAAGTCGGTCATCGTCGCGCCGAGTCGCTCATGCACGCCGCGCAGCGGCGTATCTCGTACCGTCGAGGTCACCCGGCCGATCCTAGTCCGGGTTCCAGGTAGCTCGGCGCGGTTACGAACTTGCTTTCAGATACAGGGCGCGCGCGTCGGGCCCGAGCACGGTGCCGTAGAGCGTCCGCAGGTCGCCCGAGAGCTTGTAGGCGGTGACGGCGGCGATGGCCCCGGCCCCGGTCTGCGGGCTGAAACCGGTCAGCCACGGCCCGCCGCTGTCGCCCGCGGTCATCGCGCAGCCGGTCTCCAGGCTGCCCAGCCTGGCCGTGCTGCTCGCGGCCGGCCCGGCGCAGTAGTTGAGGTACAGCCCGCTGTAGGGCGGCAGCGCCGGATAGCCGAACACGTAGGCCCGCGCCTGCTCGGCCGCGGTCTGGCTGGCGGCGAAGCGGATCGGCAGCCCGGCCGGCGCCTTCGGCCGCCCGGCCTCCCGACCGCCCGGCGGGGCCGGGGTGACCTGCACGAAGGCGACGTCGTAGCGCTCGCTCGAGGCGGGCCCGCGCCAGCGCGGCGAGACGAAGAACCGCCGCGCGTCGTACTGGCCGTACGGCTCGGCGCCGTCGTGGTAGCCGGGCGCGAACGACCAGTCCGTCGCCCACAGTCCGCGCCCGTTGGTGACGCAGTGGGCGGCGGTGAGCACCACGTAGCCGTGCTCGCTCGGCACCAGCGTGCCCGAGCACGTGTAGTTGGTCTGGCCGAGGGTGAAGAAGATCTTGCCCACCGCGTCGGCGGCCGCGCCGCTGTGCACCATCCGCAGACCTCGTCCGGCGGTGTCGCCGGTCAGCCAGCTGAGCTGCGCCGGGGCCAGCGGCCGGCTGACCGCCGCCAGCCGCGCCCGTGAGGGCGGCCGGGTGGCCGGGCTCCGGTGCGCGACGGCGGCGATGGCCTTCTCGGCGCTCGACGCGGCCGTCGCCGCCTGCGGCAACAGCGCCTGGGCGCCAACGGCGAGGGCGGCCCCGGCCATTAGCGCGACGAGTCGACTACTGCGTGTAACTCTCATGGGTAACGGGAATGCTACCGGGCCGCCGGCCGCGACACGGCCAGATTCGCGTACCCCAGGCCGGAGAGTCCACGGCGCCGGACCGTGCATGGAACAATGGCGGGGTGAATTCGACGCCAGCCGCCCCCGCCCCGCGTGACGTGGTGATTCTCGGTTCGACCGGCTCCATCGGCACCCAGGCGCTCGACATCGTCCGGCGCAACCCGGACCGTTTCCGCGTGGTCGGGCTCGCGGCCGGCGGCGGAAATCCAGGCCTGCTCGCCCGGCAGGCGGTCGAGTTCGGGGTGGACGTGGTCGCGGTCGCGGATCCCGCCGCCGCAGCGTCTGCAGGTCAAGAGCTGAAAGCAGAATTTGACCGAACGGTCCCGGGCTCCGCCTCACCCGCCCGCGCTCCCGAGATTCTGGTCGGCGGTGAGGCGGTGTCGCACCTGGCCGCGCTGCCATGCGACGTGGTGCTCAACGGGGTGACCGGCGCGGCCGGGCTGCGGGCCACGCTGGCCGCGCTCGACGCGGGCCGGACGCTTGCCCTCGCCAACAAGGAGTCGCTGATCATCGGCGGCCCGCTGGTGACCAGCCGGGCCAAGCCGGGGCAGATCGTGCCGGTCGACTCCGAGCACTCGACGATCGCCCAGTGCCTCCGGGCCGGGGCCAACTCCGAGGTCAAGCGGCTGGTGCTGACGGCCAGCGGCGGGCCCTTCCGGGGCTGGCCGGCCGGCCGGCTGACGTCGGTCACACCCGAGCAGGCGCTGGCCCACCCGACCTGGAGCATGGGACCGCTGGTCACGATCAACTCGGCCACCCTGGTGAACAAGGGCCTCGAGGTGATCGAGGCGCACCTGCTGTTCGGCTTCGGCCTGGACCGGATCGACGTGGTCGTGCACCCGCAGTCGATCGTCCACTCGATGGTGGAGTACGACGACGGCGCCACGATCCTGATGGCGAGCCCGCCCGACATGCGGACCCCGATCGCGCTCGGGCTCGCGTGGCCCGACCGGGTGGCCGGGGCCGCACCCGGGTTGGACTGGACGAAGGCCGCGAGCTGGACGTTCGAGCCGCTCGACCAGGCCGCGTTCCCGGCCGTGGCGCTGGCCAGGGAGGCCGCCACCCTCGGCGGGGCCGCCCCGGCCGTCTACAACGGCGCCAACGAGGCGTGCGTGGCCGATTTCCTCGCGGGAAGGATCTCGTTCCCTGCGATCGTTGACACCGTAGCTCGCGTAGTCTCTGAGCACGACGCGTCCGGCGCCGCGCTGAGCACGGTCGATGACGTGCTGGCAGTCGACGAGTGGGCGCGGGCACGGGCACGGGAGCTGACCCGCGGATAGGACCGTAAGGAGGAGCGCAGGTTGCTTGAGCTGGTTGGCTGGCTGATCTTCCTTGTCGCGCTGCTGTTCTCGGTCATGCTGCACGAGACCGGGCACTTCGTGGCGGCCAAGCGGTTCGGCATGAAGTGCACCCAGTACTTCGTCGGGTTCGGCCCGACCGTCTGGTCGATCGTCCGCGGCGAGACCGAGTACGGGATCAAGGCGCTGCCGCTCGGCGGCTTCGTCAAGATCACCGGCATGACCTCGATCGACGAGGTCGACGAGGACGACGAGCCCCGCTCCTTCCGCCGCGCGCCCGGCTGGCAGCGGCTGATCGTGCTCGGCGCGGGCTCGTTCATGCACTTCGTGCTGGCGGCGGTGATCATCTTCGCCCTCGCGTTCGGCATCGGGATCGAGAACCAGACCGTCACCAACCAGGTCGCCTCCGTATCGCCCTGCCTCCAGCCTTCGAAGGCCGCCCTGGAGAACGGCGCCGCCTGCACCGCGAAGGAGCCGAAGTCGCCTGCGGCTGTGGCCGGGCTGAAGGCGGGCGACACCGTGACCGCGTTCAACGGGGTCACGGTGACCACCTATGCGCAGCTCCATAAGGCGATCCTGGCCACCAAGCCGGGAACGCCGGTCTCGCTGACCGTCGAGCGCGACGGCCAGACGACGGTGCTGCATACGACGCTGGCCGAGGTGCCCGGGTACGGCACCGACCTCGGGTTCGACGCGAACGTCAACACCACGTTCACGCGGCAGGGCCTGCTGAGCGCGCTCGGCTACGTCGGGACTGGGTTCTCCGAGGTGTTCACCGGATCGGTCTCGGCCCTCGGGGAGCTGCCCGCGGCGCTGCCGAACCTGTTCAAGAGCGACCGCTCGACGACCGCCGCGGGCAACGTGTCGAGCGTGGTCGGGGCGGCCCGCGACACCGGCGACGCGGTCGCGTCCGACGTCGGCTGGCAGGCCAAGGTCTCCTTCGTCCTGCTGCTGATCGCGTCGCTGAACATCTTCGTCGGGGTGTTCAACCTGCTGCCGCTGCTGCCGATGGACGGCGGCCACATCGCGGTGGTGCTCTGGGAGATGGTGCGGCGGCGGTTCAACCGGCTCTTCGGGCGGCCCGACCCGGGTCTGGTCGACTACCGGAAGCTGATCCCGGTCAGCGCGGCCGTGTTCGTCGTCCTGGTGCTGTTCGGCTCGGTGCTGATCCTCGCGGATATCGTCAACCCGGTGAACCTTGGGTAATCAACCTGTGAACCTTGGGTAGTGGCCTGACGCGAGAGTCGGCTGTCTTCCGGGGGGACGACCCCCCGTACCCCCCGGTGCGTGCCCGATGGCAATAAACCGCCATCGTATCGGGCACGCCGAAACTGACGTGGGGGTCATGGAGTGAGAGCAGAGTGCTGAGAGACTAGGCGAGAATAGAAGTCGTGCCGATCACCCGACGCACCGACGGGATGGAAACCAATGAGTGTTGACCTGGGCATGCCCGCTACTCCTCCGGCGCCGCTGGCCGAGCGCAGGCAGTCGCGTCAGCTGATGGTGGGCAGCGTGCCGGTCGGCGGCGGCGCGCCGGTCAGCGTGCAGTCGATGTGCACCACGCTGACCGCGAACGTGAACGCCACGCTGCAGCAGATCGCCGAGCTGACCGCGTCCGGGTGCCAGATCGTCCGGGTCGCGGTGCCGTCGCAGGACGACGCGGACGCGCTGCCCGCGATCGCGAAGAAGTCGCAGATCCCGGTCATCGCCGACATCCACTTCCAGCCCAAGTACGTGTTCGCGGCGATCAACGCCGGCTGCGCCGCGGTCCGGGTGAACCCGGGCAACATCAAGGAGTTCGACGACAAGGTCAAGGAGATCGCCCGGGCCGCGTCGGACACCGGCACCCCGATCAGGATCGGCGTCAACGCGGGCTCGCTCGACAAGCGACTGCTGGCCAAGTACGGCAAGGCCACCCCGGAGGCGCTGGTCGAGTCCGCGCTGTGGGAGTGCTCGCTGTTCGAGGAGCACGGCTTCCGCGACATCAAGATCTCGGTCAAGCACCACGACCCGGTCGTGATGATCAAGGCCTACCGGCTGCTCGCCGCCTCGTGCGACTACCCGCTGCACCTCGGCGTCACCGAGGCCGGCCCGGCCTTCCAGGGCACGATCAAGTCGGCGACCGCGTTCGGCGCGCTGCTCTCGCAGGGCATCGGCGACACGATCCGGGTGTCGCTGTCGGCCCCCCCGGTCGAGGAGGTCAAGGTCGGGATCGGCATCCTCGAGTCGATGGGGATGCGCCAGCGGGGCCTGGAGATCGTCTCCTGCCCGTCCTGCGGCCGCGCTCAGGTCGACGTCTACAAGCTGGCGGAAGAGGTCACCGCTGGCCTCACCGGCATGGAGGTGCCGCTGCGGGTCGCGGTGATGGGCTGCGTGGTGAACGGCCCGGGCGAGGCCCGCGAGGCGGACCTGGGCGTGGCCTCGGGCAACGGCAAGGGCCAGATCTTCGTCAAGGGCAAGGTCATCGCGACCGTGCCCGAGTCGAAGATCGTGGAGACCCTCATCGACGAGGCGATGCGACTGGCCGAGCAGGCCGCCGAGAGCGGCGCGCTGGAGGCCGAACCCGGCCAGCCGATCGTCACGACCTACTAGACGACGACCTCACCGACCCTCCCGGCCAGCGCCGCGTGCGCGTCGGCCGGGAGCAGGACGTCGGTGACGAGCACGCTGATCTTGTCAACCGGCGCAAACGACGCCAGGCTGACCACCCCCCATTTGGTGTGATCGGCGAGCACGACGACGCGCCTGGCGACCTTGATCAGCGCACGATTGGTTTCGGCCTCTG
>Ga0335075_10017384_pt1 | contig 10693 bp, 10 predicted proteins | sample Lox_Sample_24_FD_206723 | JGI IMG/M metagenome (GOLD analysis project Ga0335075, IMG submission 206723) | Soil microbial communities from Loxahatchee National Wildlife Refuge, Florida, United States - Lox_Sample_2.4 | ecosystem: Environmental > Terrestrial > Soil > Wetlands | place: USA... | reverse complement strand
TCTGCCAGCAGACGCACGGCTTCCATAGCATCGGGTGCCTCCAGCACTTCGTAGCCGATTTCGCGCAACGCCTCGGCGGCAGCGGCGCGCACAGTTTCGTCGTCTTCCACGACCAGCACGGCCGCTGGTTCGCCGGGCGCGTGGTTTTCCGCTTGACGGATCTCGAATGGCGTTCCCGGAATGACATAGCGCGGCAGGTAAAGCCGGACCGTGGTGGCTCGATCGGCAAGCGTTTCTATATGGACAAAGCCACCGGACTGCCTGGCGAAGTGGTGCACCATGGCGAGTCTGAACCCGCCTGGGGTTCCCGCAGGGTCGGCCGCGCGAGAATGCGGCTGCGACCCCCACTGCGCCGGGGTCAGCCCGCGAAACCCCGTGTCACGCACAGCGATCGTCACGTATTGGCCCGGCGCCAGGTCCGTGCGACAGCCGGCATCGGCGTCATCCAGCGCCGCATTGGCAGCTACCATCGTCAGCGTTCCACCGTTTGGCATCGCATCGCGTGCGTGCGCGGCCAAGGCCAGAATCGCACCTTCCAATTGGTGGGCATCGGCACGGGTCAGCCAAAGCCCCGGAGGGGCGACCGACTCGATCTCGATCTTCTCACCCAGCGTGCGGTGCAGCAGGTCCAGCATGCCGGCAATGATGTGGGCGACGTCCAAGGGTTCCGGATCCGGTACGTGCTGGCGGCAGAATGCGAGCAAGCGCTGCGACATTGCCGCGGCCCGGCGGACACCCTGCATGGCGGAATCAGCCAGGCGTTCCAGGGCGGGTGCGCCGCCCGGCAAACGACGTTTCAGCAGCTCCACGTTGCTGCTGATCGCCGTCAGGTGGTTGTTGAAATCATGCGCAATGCCGCCGGCCAGCCGGCCGACGGCTTCCATTTTCTGGGCCTGGTGCAGCGCTTCTTCGGCGGCCTCGCGGCGATCCATCTCGATCCGCAATTCCGCCTGCGCCGCGTCGACGCGGCGGGACAGCCGTGCGACCGCCATGCTCAGGGCGATCAAGGCCACCAGCGCGGGAACGCCTGCGATCAGTGGCAACGCCGTCAGGTACCACGCGGCGCCGACCGTCCCTGCTGGCGACAGCACCGCGCCCCAGCGACCAGTGAGCCACAGGCTGCCACCCAAAGCCAGCAATGGCAGCAGCAGCGCCAGGGCAATGACCCCACGCCATGCCGAAGCAGTACCATTGCGTTTTTTTTCGTCGCCCATTTCCTGTGCGCTGCTACCAGCTCGAGACGCCACAACCGGACCGTGGTGAAGCGCAGACCGGCCGTTGCTCACCCGCCCGATTGTTGCCACAGGTTGGAACGTCTCGTCATTACGCTGATGGCGGTTCTGGCATCACGCGCCCGCGAGCGCACGGTGGTGTGCGAGTCATCGGTCGCGCGTGGTGCGATCACCGGTTCAGCCACACAATGTCTTGCGCATGAAGATGCGTTCCACGCCTGGCGCGCTGGCGATGCGGCCGAATTCCTGCCAGCCGTGGCGGGCGTAAAAATCGGGTGCCTGGAAATTCACGGTCACCAGCGTGGCGGCGCGGCAGCCGCGGCGGACCGCCTCGGTCTCCGCCATGCGTATCATTGCGCTGCCGGTGCCGTTGCGGCGCCGGCGCTCGGGCAGATAGAACAGATCGAGGAAGAATAAACCGAGCGAGGTGCGGCCGAGGAGGCCGCCGGCCAGTTCGCCGGTTTCAGGATCGTGGGCAGCCACGGCCAGCGGGCGCCAGTCGCGGCGTTGCGTCTTTTCCGCGTTGTAGGCTGCTAGGCCGTCCTCCAGGATCTGCTCCAGCCTGGGGTCGGGCGTATCGGTCAGGGTGATCATGGGCGTCTCCTTCCTACGTGACGGACAATGTGACGCATGGCCACTGACAGCGTTCTGTCAGTAGAATCGGCCGCATGCGCCCTTCCGATCGGTTGTTCGATATCATCCAGCGCCTGCGTACCGCGCGCGGGCCGCTGACCGCGGCCGCGATTGCAGACGAGTTGGAGGTGACACCCCGCACCGTGTACCGCGACATCGCCACGTTGCAGGCGCGGCGGGTGCCGATCGAGGGGGCCGCTGGCCTGGGTTATGTGCTGCGCCGCGGCTATGATCTGCCGCCGCTGATGTTCTCCGCCGACGAGGTGGAAGCCGTGCTGGTCGGCATGCGGCTGCTGCGACGCACGCGCGATCCGGGTTTGCAGCAGGCCGCGGAATCGGTGCTGTCGAAGATTGCCGCGGTGCTGCCGGAGCCATTGCGCGGTGCCCTGGATGCGGCGCCGTTTCATGTCTCGGAGGGCGATGCGCGCGAGCCCGGCGCGATCAGCCTGGCGGAGTTGCGGGTCGCGATCCGCGAGGCGAACAAGCTGCGTATTTGCTATCGCGACGGCAATGGCGCGGCGAGCGAACGCGTGATCCGTCCGGTGGCGATTGAATACTACGTGGAGGTGACATTGATTTGCGGCTGGTGCGAATTGCGCAACGACTACCGGCATTTCCGTGCCGACCGGATCGAGGCGGCGGAAATCCTGTCCGACAGCTTCGCCGCCGACCGCAAGCGCTTGCTCTCCGGGTGGCTGGCGCTGGCGCGGCCATCGTAGTTTGATGGTGGCGCGGATTGGGGGAGAGAGCTGGTCATGAGCCGCTTGTTCGGACCGCTGCGCCAGATGGGTTACGTGGTGCCCGACGTGGAAGCCGCGATGCGACACTGGGTGGATGTGTGCGGCGTCGGGCCGTGGTTCGTTGCCGACAAGCTGCCGCTGACGATGTTCCGCTACATGGGGCAGCGCTATGACGACATTCACATGTCGATCGCGCTGGGCAACTCCGGTGACGTGCAGATCGAGCTGATCCAGCAGCGCTGCGATACGCCGAGCATGGCTCGGGAGTTTTTGAAGAAGCACCCGGAGGGGGGATTGCAGCACTGGTCGAGCTGGCCGGAAAACTACGATGAATTGTATGACCAGGCGCTGGCGAGCGGATACGAAGTCTGCCAGGAGGGCGATGCGCCGCGCGGCCGTTTCGTGTATTTCCGGCAGGAGGGACATCCTGGGACAGTCATCGAAATGTCGCATGCAACGCCGATGCGAAAACGGATTTTCGATGCGGTGCGCGAGGCGGCAGCCGGTTGGGACGGCGGCGACCCGATCCGGCGGGCGTGGCCGACGTGATGCCCTCGTCGCGCACCCATGTCATTGCGGGGACACCATGTCGTTGCGAGGAAGACTAATGTCATTGCGAGGAGCGCAGCGGCGAAGCAATCCCGGTCGAGAGGACGTATGGATGGCCGGGTCACACCCGCTGAACGAGATTGCTTCGTCGCTGCGCTTCTCGCAATGACATGAATACATGGAATCCGCCGCTACACTTCTCGCATCAACGGGTAATGACAATAACCGGGCACTGACATGGACCAGATTGTTCGAACGCTAGATCCCGCCAAATTCCGCGACCCATTCATAACCGCCCGCGGCGAGACACGCGCCACCGTCGCGCTGCGCGCACTTGACACGCTGTGGTTCAACACCGGTACCCTGTGCAACCTGACCTGCCGCAACTGCTACATCGAATCGTCGCCACGCAACGACCGGCTCGCTTATCTGATGCGTAGCGACGTGCGGGCCTATCTCGATGAGATCGCGCGCGACGGCTTGCCAACCCGTGTCATCGGCTTCACCGGCGGTGAGCCGTTCATGAACAGCGACATCGTCGGCATGTTGGAGGATGTGCTGTCGCAGGGCCTGCGTGCGCTGGTGCTGACCAATGCGATGGCACCGCTGCGCAGGCTGCGGCCGAAGATGCTGGCGTTGCGCGATGCGTACGGAGATCGGCTGATCATTCGGGTGTCGCTCGATCACTATACGCAGGCGGTGCATGAAGAAGAGCGGGGCCGGCGAAGCTGGGCGCCGACGATCGATGGATTGGTCTGGCTGGCACGCAACGGCTTCGCGCTGGATGTCGCAGGCCGGCGGTTTACCGGCGAGCCGGAACCTGCCCTGCGCGACGGCTATGCGCGCTTGTTCCGTGAGCTCGGCATTCCGGTGGATGCGTTCGATCCGGTGCGGCTTGTACTGTTCCCGGAGATGGAGCCGGGCAAGGATGTGCCGGAAATCACCACGGCGTGCTGGGGGATATTGCACAAGTCGCCGGATGACGTGATGTGCGCCTCGTCGCGCATGGTGGTGAAGCGGAAGGATGCGGCGCATCCGGTGGTGCTGTCGTGCACGTTGCTGACGTACGACTCGCAATTCGAGCTGGGACGCACGCTGGCCGATGCGGCGCGGCCGGTGGCGTTGAACCATCCGTTCTGCGCGTCTTTCTGCGTGCTGGGTGGGGCGGCGTGCAGCCGGTGACTTGTTGTTGCGAGGCGCCAAGCGAGAAGGCGGTCCTGGTCAAGGATAGCGGCTGGTGACCGAGATTACTCCGTCGCTTCGCTTCTCGCACCGACATGCGGGGGCGGGGAGGGTGGGGGACGTGGCGGGGTTGGCGGCTGAGGAAGTACTCGCAAGTAATTGTCGAAGGCATTCGGCAAATCTTGCACTGAACAATGCGGCACCTTGAGGATTCAGGTGCGAGAACTCGTCGCCGAACCAGCGGTTTGGCCAGGCTGGCATTGGCAGCCCAATGACATGAAAATTCGGGTACCGCGCCGCGTAGCGCGCCAGATAAGTGCCGAACGCTGCTTTGATGTCCGGCCGCACCGCGTGTGCGGTCGCCTCGTTCATCGGCATCGCAACGAAGTCCACCGGAATGCCGCGTGCGGCCAGCAAGGCGAGCGTGCGGTCGAAATAGCGGTCCAGCACAGGCAGCGGCGCGAAGTCCGCCATGTAGCCCTCGCTTGCCACGGCAGACGAACCCGCGTCCCGGCCGAAGAAATACTGTCCCCGCGCGGCCAGCGTTCTCGCCAGCGTTGCCCGGTTGCGCCACAGCCGCAGGAACACGCCGCCCTTGGCCAGGCTGGCGAAATACAACGACGGAAAACGCCAGGCGTACAGCCGCGCGCGCAACCAGAAAGGCAAACCGTCCGGGCGTTTCGGGGCGCTCAGCGATACATCGCCGGTTTCGCGTATCACGCGATGCAGCACCGCCAGATCCGGCGCTCCCGCGAAGCCATAGCCAACGCTACGCTCCCAAAACAGATCAGGCAGGACAAAATGGGCAGCGTCGAGCGAGATCACGACACGTCGCGGCGGCACCGGACACGTCAGGGCGCGTTTGACGGCAATATAGGTTTCCACCGGCATGCCGCCGCCCACCGCCAGATTGGTCACCGGCACCGGCAGGAGCGCCGGGATCACGTCCACCGCGGCCCGGGAATCGCCGACGATCAGTAATCGGCCCAGATCGCACCGTCGCAGCATGGCAAGCTTGGCGCGCCAGACCGGATATTCCGGGTCCATGTAGGCCATCGGTGCGGCGGCGACCCACAGCCACGCCAGCGCAAAGCACATCGCGGCAATGGCGGCCTGCAGCAGAAGGTACGACCGCCACCGGGCCATGGAACGCTCAGGCGACCGCCGCGCGTTTCGCTTCAATCGCCCGCGCTATCTCCCCCACGCTTTGCAGGCGTTCGATCTCACAGGCCAGGAACTCGATGCCGAAGCGGCATTCGGCCTCCACCAGCAGTGTCACGTGCGTCATGGAATCCCAGCCGGGGACGTCGTCGGCGGTAGATCGCGGGGTCAGTTCCAGATCAGGCTGGTTCAGCACGGCGCGGAAAATGTCGGTGACCTGGGCCATGACGGACCGGTCCATCGTCATGTTGGATGGCATGCTGCGCCTCCTCCAGGCCTGCGACACAGGCTGGAGCCTACGCGCGTAGGACTACCGAAGGGTTAACGCGGCCGCGTCTATGCGTGGCCGGCAGCGCTCGACAGCAGCAACGGGTCGATGTGCAGGGTTGCGAAGGCGCGCTGCCATTTGTTGTCGTGGCTGTCATCGAACAACAGTGTCTCGCTGGCCGGCACGGAAAGCCAGGCATTCTCCTGGATCTCCTTGTCGAGTTGGCCAGGCCCCCAGCCGGCGTAGCCCAGCGCCAGCAGGCCCTCACGCGGGCCGCCGCCGCCGGCGATCGCCTTCAGCACGTCCAGGCTGGCGGTCAGTGCCATCGCGTCGTTCACGCGCAGGCTACCGTCGCCGGTCCAGTCCACGGTGTGCAGCACGAAGCCGCGACCGTTCTCAACCGGTCCCCCAGCGCACAGCCGGATACGGCGCATCGGCGGCACGGGCGCTACGTCGAGCTGGCGCAGCAGGTCGTCGAAACTCGGCTTCTCGATGGGGCGGTTCACCACAAGCCCCATGGCCCCATCCGGCGTATGGGCGCAGACATAAATCACGCTCTGGGCAAAGCGGGGATCGGCCATCGCCGGCATGGCCACCAGCAACTGGCCGGTCAGGAAGCCTTCCATCGGCGCCGTGGGCTGCGCCCCCGGCATGACCGTGGTCGTGCGCATGCCGGAACGCGGGGTCTCCTCCGCGTCGTCGTCGGCGGGCTGGGTGCGTCGTGGCGGTCTGCCGGAACTCTGTGCCATAGGCAAAATCTGGGGCGGTTCGGCCAACGGTGCAAGCCTGGATGCAGCCTGGACGCACGACCGCGGCGCGGCGCCGGGCCTGGGGTGACTCCCGCCTCGGGGAACGCTAGGAGTCGGGCCCGCAAGCCCATCCAAACGGGGAGCGAGGAAGCCTATGACAATCAAGGTCGGCGATACCATTCCATCCATGAAGCTGATGATGGCGACGCCGGAGGGGCCGAAGGAGGTCTCCACCGACGACGTCTTCAAGGGCAAGAAGGTCGTATTGTTCGCGGTGCCGGGGGCGTTCACGCCGACCTGCAGTGCCAAGCACCTGCCCGGGTTCGTGCAGAATGCGGACGCGATCAAGGCCAAGGGCGTGGACACCATCGCCTGCATCGCGGTGAACGATGCCTTTGTCATGGGCGCCTGGGGCAAGGATCAGGGGACCGACGGCAAGGTGACGATGCTGGCGGACGGCTCGGCCATGTTCACCAAGGCGTTGGGGCTGGAGCTGGACCTGAACGCACGCGGGCTGGGCACGCGCAGCCAGCGCTACGCGCTGGTGGCGGAGGACGGGAAGGTGACGCATCTCGCGGTGGAGCCGCCCGGCGGGTTCGACGTGAGCAAGGCGGAGTCGGTGATCGCTGCGTTGTAGTGGTGCGTTGTCGCCCCGGGGCGTTCTTGTCCCGGGGCAACATGTCTTAACCGAACTGCGTATTTCTTCTACCAATCGTCAATGCTTTAAAACGCCAGTATTAGTGGCGGTTTACCGCCGTACAATGGTCATGCTGGCGTGAGGGTGCTTTATTCTGCCCCAGCACTTCAGGCTTTTCGCCGACCTTGCCAGAGCGGACGACCAGCGTGGGTTGGCCAAGCATTCGGGGCGGCCTCCACAGGTCTTCCTGGTACGAGGTGAAGGGCGGTCCCAGCGGGGCGGAGACCCGTTACGCGCATGGACCGGACCGGCGCGCGCAATACCAGCCCCCGGCGCCCTTTTGATGCCCGAGCGTCATTGTGAAGCCTCGGTTCCGGATCGAACCCCCTTGCACGAAATGTAGCTGAGGCTACATAGTCAGGGCAAGGCAGGAGGCCAGGACGATGAGCGACATTGTGGCAGGGCGGACGCTGACCGATCGCACGACAGTCGCGATCCGGGCAGTACTGGCCGGGCGGCGGCACGGCCCCTGGTCCGCGCTGTTGTTTGCTGGCCCGGCCGTGGTCGCCTCCATCGCTTACATGGACCCTGGCAATTTCGCCACCAACATCCAGGCCGGCGCCGGGTTCGGCTACACGCTCCTCTGGGTGGTCCTGCTGGCGAACCTGATCGCCATGTTGTTCCAGGGACTCTCGGCCAAGCTGGGCATCGTGACCGGGCGCAACCTCGCGGAACTGTGCCGCGAGCAATTCCCCGCCCCGGCGGTCTATGCCATGTGGGCAGTCAGCGAAGTGGCTGCAATGGCGACCGACCTCGCGGAGTTCCTGGGCGGCGCCATCGGCCTGTCGCTATTGCTCCACACCTCATTGCTCACCGGGATGGCGGCCACCGGTATCGTGACCTACGGCATCCTGATGTTCCAGGGCAGCGGCTTCCGCCCGATCGAGCTGATCATCGGCGGGCTGGTCGCCACCATCAGCATTTGTTATCTGATCGAGATGTTCATTGCGCCGGTCAACTGGGGTGACGCCGCGGTGCACTCGGTTCTGCCGGCCATGCCCGATGCCGCCGCGTTGACCGTTTCCGTCGGCATCATCGGCGCTACCGTGATGCCACACGCGCTTTACCTGCACTCCGGGCTGACCCAGCACCGCGCACGGGCCCGCAACGAAACCGAGCGGCGCAAGCTGCTGCGGTTCTCCAACACCGAGGTGATCATCGCGCTGTCGATCGCCGGGCTGGTCAATATGGCGATGGTGGCGATGGCCTCCGCCGCGTTCCATGCCGGCCACCCCGAGGTGTCCGAAATCCAGACTGCGTATCACACGCTGACCCCCCTGCTGGGCGGCGCGGCGGCGGGCGTGTTCCTGACATCCCTGATGGCGTCGGGCATTTCCAGTTCCGCGGTCGGCACCATGGCGGGGCAGATGATCATGCAGGGCTTCGTCGGCTTCCGCATTCCGATCTGGGTGCGGCGGCTGGTGACCATGCTGCCGGCTTTCGTTGTGGTCTGGCTGGGCGTGAACGCGACTCAGGCGCTGGTGATGAGCCAGGTCGTATTGTCCTTCGCCCTGCCGATCCCGATGATCGCGCTCGTTTTGTTCACCCGCCGCCGCGACATTATGGGGCAATACGTGAACAGCCGACTGATGGAAATGGGCGCCATTGCCGGCATGGTCGTTATCCTCGCGCTCAACGTGGTATTGCTGCTGCAGACCTTCGGAATAGCCATCCCTGGGCTCCCGGCCGGCTAGCCGCTCCCAGCGTCAGATGATTTTCTTATGGCACGCGGCTGGGGTGGTTTCGCCTCTCAAGCCCCTGTGCTCTACCGCGGGGCCGTTTCATGCCCTTCCGTTTGCTCTCCCTGTGGTTCGCTGCCTTGATGGCCGCGCCGGTGGCCGCCGCGGCCCAGTCGGCGCCGCAGCCGCCATCCAGCCTGTGGAACCAGGACACGCTGACCGGAAACTGGGGCGGGTTGCGCACCACTTTGCAGAACGACGGCATCAGCCTGGGCCTGCAGGAGCAAAGCGAAGTCTGGGACAATCTGGAGGGCGGGCAGCGGCAGGGTGTGACCTATGACGGCCTGACCACGGCAAGCCTGCGTATCGACCTGGACAAGCTGGCGGGATGGAACGGCGCCACGTTCTTCGTCGACTTCTTCCAGATCCACGGCCATGGGCCGTCGGGCACTATGGTTGGCAACCTCCAGTTCGTCAGCAACATCGAAGCCACCGACAGCAACAAGCTGTACGATCTTTGGCTGGAGCAATCGCTCGGCCGGTTGAACGTGCGAATTGGGCAGGAAGGTGCCAGCGATGAGTTCATGATCGCCGATGATGCCGCGTTGTTCATCAATTCCAGCTTCGGCTATGCCGCACTGCCGAACACCGATCTGCCGGACGGCGGTCCGAATTATCCGCTGGCCACGCCTTTCGTTCGCGTGCGCTATAAGGCCACCGATGCGATCACCCTGCTTACGGGGGTCTATAACGGCGATCCGGCACCCGCTGGTCCCGGCGATCCGCAGCTTCGCGACCATAACGGCACGGCCTTCCGCTTGAACGACCACGTGCTGTTGTTCTGGGAGGCTTGGTATTCCCGCAACAAAGGGGACAACACACCGGGTCTGCCCGGCACGTACAAGCTCGGTGTCTGGTACGACTCCGCCCGGTTCCCGGACGTGCTGTACGACAACACGGGCCGATCGCTTGCGAGCCCTGCCAGCGACCGCATGGCGCTCGCACATGATGGAGATTACGCGGTCTATGGCATCGCCGACCAGACGGTGTGGCGCCGCCCGGGCGACAGCGGCGAAAGCCTCGCCGCATTCTTGCAGGTGATGGGTGCACCGGACGATCGCAACATCTGCAATCTGTTCATCGAGGCCGGGGTGAACTGGAAAGCGCCATTTGGCCGTGGCAACGACGCGGCGGGCATCGCCCTGTCCTATGAAGGCATCGGCGGTGCGGCGCGCCGCTACAGCGAGGAACTCGCGGCGTTCACAGGCTCCGGCAAGACATACGCCACTAATGAAACCGTGATCGAGGCCACCTACAACTATCAGGTCGCGCCATGGTTAGCGTTGCAGCCTGATGCACAGTACGTGGTTAATCCCGGGGCCTTCATTCCCACCAGTTTCGCTCCCAGGCCTCTGAACAATGCCCTCGTGGTAGGGATCCGCGCTACGGTCACATTCTGAAGCGCGAGACGCGTCGTCGCGGCTGTTCAGCATTGCGGCTGCGCTTCTGCTCGGTTCGCGCCAAGCGCAAGACGGTAGCCGGAAATATCGGCCCCGCAAGCGACATCGCCCACCAGGGGAATCGCTCGAAAAGTTCAGCCTGTGCCGAGCAGGATAGCGTGGAGGTAATGTGGGTCCCATGCGGCCAGCTTGCGGCGGACCTTGAGGCTCTTGCCCGGTTTGGCGGGGCGCAGCAGGTTCATGACCATGTGTCGGACGGTGGCCATGTTGTGCGGTCCGTTGCCGGTGCGCAGGCGGGATAAGTCCTCGCGGAAGATGACGTCGAGCACCCAGTGCAAGCGGT
>Ga0335075_10017383_pt1 | contig 10694 bp, 6 predicted proteins | sample Lox_Sample_24_FD_206723 | JGI IMG/M metagenome (GOLD analysis project Ga0335075, IMG submission 206723) | Soil microbial communities from Loxahatchee National Wildlife Refuge, Florida, United States - Lox_Sample_2.4 | ecosystem: Environmental > Terrestrial > Soil > Wetlands | place: USA: Florida... | reverse complement strand
AGCCGGCGGTGCTCGTCTATCAGATCCAGTCCTACCGGCACTGGGAGCAGCACTTCGGCCGGCACGACCTCGGTTACGGCCAGTTCGGGGAGAACCTCACCGTCGACGGCCTGCCCGACGACGAGGTCTGCATCGGGGACCGGTACCGCATCGGTGAAGCGGAATTCGAGGTCACCCAGCCGCGGGTTACCTGCTACCGGGTCGGCATGCGCCTGGGCGAGCCCGAGTTGCCCGCGCTGCTGGTCAGCCACCACCGTCCCGGCTTCTACATGCGCGTCCTGACGGAAGGCCGGATCCAGGCCGGTGACCGGATCGTCAAGACCAAGACCGGCCCGCACGCGCTGACCGTGGCCGACACCGACGCGCTGCTGTACCTCCCCGGCCGCGACGCGGGGAAGCTCCGCGCGGCCACGCACATCCCGGCTCTGAGCCCGGGCTGGCAGCAGTCCTTCCGCGAGCTGGGCGAGTCCGGGTCGGCCGGCGGGCAGGCCAGCGAGGGCGCCGTGCCTGCCTGGACCGGGTTCCGGCCGCTGACGGTCAGCGACATCCGGCAGGAGAGCACGGACGTGTCCTCTTTTCAGCTGACCGCGGCGGACGGCTCGCCGCTGCCCCCTGCCAGGCCGGGGCAGTACCTGACGGTGCGGCTGCCGGACGCTGGAACGCCCGCCCCGGTCCGCAGCTATTCACTGTCCTCGCCGCCGGGTGCCAGTCAGTACCGGATCAGCGTCAAGCACGAACCGCACGGCGCCGCGAGCAGCTATCTGTGCAGCGCGGTGAAGCCCGGCACGGTCCTGGACGTGGCGGCGCCCCGCGGCGACTTCGTCCTCGAGGCCGGCACCGGCCCGGTCCTGCTCGTCGCCGCGGGCATCGGCGTCACTCCGGTGCTGTCGATGCTGCGCTGGCTCGCGGATCAGGACAGCCCCCGTGACGTCTGGTGGATTTACGGCGCCCGCGGACCGCAGGAACACCCCATGGCAGCGGAGGCGCACGGCCTGCTCGGCTCGCTGCGGCACGCACACGAGCACGTCTTCTACAGCCGGGCCACCGCCGCCGAACGCCACCGGGCCGGGGCCGCGGACGGAAGGCTGTCCCCAGCGAAGCTGGCCGCGCTGGCCGTCCCCACCGACGCGACCGCGTACATCTGCGGTCCGGCCTCGTTCATGGATGACGTGCGAGAGGCGCTCACGGGCCTGGGTATCGGCCAGTCCCGGATCCGCACCGAGCTGTTTGGAGCGCTGTCAGCTATCAATCCGGGGCTGACCGGGCAGGCGCGCCAGCAGCCGCATCAGCCGCCGGGTCCGCCGGGCACCGGGCCGCAGGTGACGTTCGCCCGCAGCGGCATCGCGGTGCCGTTCCCGGCCAAGCAGCGCAGCGTGCTCGATCTCGCTGACGCGTGCGATGTGCCTACGCGGTGGAGCTGCCGCACGGGGGTGTGCCACACCTGCGTCACGCAGGTCCTGTCTGGCGATTTCACATACTCCCCGGACCCGCTCGAACCGCCGGGTCACGGGCAGGTCCTCATCTGCTGCGCCCAGCCGAGCACCGACATCGTCCTCGACATGTGATGGCAGCCCAGCGTGGCCGGGGCCTTCGTAAGATCATGAGCCATGGGGCCTTCGGCGCGATGGCAGCCCGCAGCGCGGGCGGCTCGTCCGGGCGCGAGAGGAGTTGTTTCCCGGCCTGCCCTGTGGGAACGGCTCGCCGAAGCGGCGCGAGTGACGGTGGTGTCCGCGCCGCCGGGTAGCGGCAAGACGGTGCTGCTGCGGTCCTGGATTGGCGCGGCTGGCCTGGCCGAGCGCGCGGCCTGGGTACCGGTCGGCCGCGACGAGCTCGATCCGCAGCGCCTGTGGCTGGCGGTGCTGGGCGCGCTGCGCCAGACGGTTCCGGGGTCGGCGCTGGTGCGGCCGCTGACGGCGGCGCCGGATCTGGACGGCTGGGCGATCGTCGAACGGCTGCTCACGGATTTGGCGCCGCTTCAGGATCAGCTGTGGCTCGTGGTTGACGACGTGCATGAGCTCTCCTCCGATGAGGCGCGGCGGCAACTGGAACTGCTGCTCATGCGCGCACCGCAGCGACTGCGGTTCGTGCTGGCCACCCGGCATGACCTGAGGATGGGCCTGCACCGGCTGCGGCTGGAGGGGGAGCTGACCGAGATCCGCGCCGACGATCTGCGGTTCACCCTCCCCCAGGCGCGGGCACTGTTCGAGGCAGCCGGCGTGGAGCTGGCCGAGCCGGCAGCCGCGGCACTGCACCAGCGGACCGAGGGGTGGGCGGCAGGGCTGAGGCTAGCCGCGCTCTCGCTGGCTGGGCGACCGGATCCGGATGCGTTCGCGGCGGAGTTCTCTGGGAGCGAGCGAACGGTGGCGGAATACCTGCTGGCCGAGGTGCTCGACCGGCAGAGCGACGAGGTCAGGCGGCTGCTCCTGCGAACCTCGGTGCTGGAACGCGTCAACGGCGAGCTGGCCGATCTGCTGACCGGCGCCGCGGGTGGCGAACGGGCGCTGCAGGATCTGGAGAACGCGAACGCCTTCGTCGTGTCCCTGGATGCGGCCCGGTCGTGGTTCCGCTATCACCACCTGTTCGTCGACCTGCTGCAGCTCGAGCTGCGCCGCACCCAGCCGGATGCCGTTGCCGGGCTGCACGAGCTGGCGGCCGGCTGGTTTGCGGGGCACGGGTTTGGCGTGGAGGCGGTCCGGCATGCTCAGGCGGCGCAGAACTGGGACATGGCCTCCCAGCTGCTCGCCGACCACTGGGCCGCCCTGAATCTGGGTGGCCGCCGGGCGACGGTTCATTCGCTGCTGGCCGGATTCCCCGCCGGGGCAGGGCTGGCAGATGCCGAGCTGGCGGTCGTGGCCGCGGCCGACGAGCTGACCCAGGGATCCCTGCGGGCAGCGGAACGGTACCTCCAGGTGGCGGAGCGCGGGCTGGCGTCGGTGCCATCCGGCCGCCAGGTGCGGACGCAGGTGCTGCTCGGGGTGGTCCGGCTGCTGCTGTCCGGGCGCACCGGCGACCAGTGGACGCGGGCCGAGCAGGCACAGCGGCTGCTGGCGGCGGCCGAGGCCCCGGAAGCCGTACCGCCCGCCGATGGGCCAAGTAAAGCCGGAACGGGAAGCCGGGGCTGGGGTGGCGCCGAGCTGCGTACTCTGGCGCTCCTCGAAATCGGCAACGCCGAGACCTGGACCGGGCGCATCGACCAGGCCGAGCGCCACCTTGACCGGGCGGTCGCGCTGGCGCGGCGGATCGGATGGCCGTATCTCGAGTTCATGGGCCTGGTGTACCGGGCGCAGCTCGAGCTCAACCGGTGGCTGCCGCGGGCCGCGGTACTCAGCAGGCAGGCGATCGATCTGGCAGAGCAGCACGGATGGACCGCCGACCTCTTCGCCGGTTTCGCGGCCAACACGCACGGATCGGCCCTCTCCTGGCTGGGGCAGCTGGACGAGGCGGAAGCATGGGTGCGGCGTGCCGAGCGGACCTTCATAGCGGAAGCGGACCCGGCATCGGCGATGGGAGCTCACTACGTCCGCGGTCAGCTCGAGCTGGGCTGCGGCCGTGCCGCCAACGCACTGTCGGCGTTCCGCGCCGCCGAGCAGCTGGCCGGGCCGAACCCGCTCGGCAGGCCGTTGCGGGCCTGGCTCGTGCTCGCCCTGGTAGGCCTGGGCGACACCGAGAGCGCCGAGCAGGCCCTCGCCGATATCGGCGAACGCGGCCGAGACCGCCGGGAGATGCGCACCGCCGCCGCGGCGCTGCGGCTCGCTCAGCACGACCCGGCCGCAGCGACCGAAGTGCTGGCGCCGGTGCTGGATGGCTCGATCCGGGGAGGCTGGGGATCCTGGCTGGCCGAGGCGTTCCTGCTGGAAGCGATGGCGCGGGACGCACTCGGCCATCCGGACGCCGCCTCGGATGCGCTCGAGCGCGCGCTCGACCTCGCCGGGGCCGATGGGGCCCTGCTGTGGTTTCTGCTGCATCCCGCGCCAGACTTGCTCGATCGGCACGCCCGGCAGCACACCGCGCACGGCGCCCTGCTGGCCCGGATTCGCGACCTGCTGGCCGTGAACCGGCCCGCGCCCCGCGCCGAGCGGCCCCCGCTCGAGCCGCTCAGTAAGAGCGAGGTCCGCGTGCTGCGCTATCTGCCAACCCACCTGTCGGCGCGCGAGATCGCCGGCGAGCTGTCGGTGTCGACGAGCACGGTCAAGACCCACATGCGCAACCTGTACACCAAGCTCGGCGTGCACACCCGGGCCGAAGCGGTCGCGTCAGCCCGCGTCCTGAGCCTGCTGGCACCGCCCTGGCGGGGGCGCTGACTCACCCGCTCTCTTCTACGAGGAAGCGATGGCCGTCCGGTCCCGACACCAGGGCGGCGCGCGTCCCGTCGCGGAGGGTCATGAGGTCGTGGCCGGCCAGCGGCGTGCCGCGGTGAGCCAGGGCCGCGATCGCCCAGTCGAGCGACGCGACCCGCACCACGGCGTGTGTCGCAAGGATGTCGTTACTCGCCGTGTCGGCCGGGATCGGCCGGCGGGCGCCCGCGTGATAGCGCAGCAGTTCCAGTCGTGGTGCGGGCAGGTCCTGCGCCAGCCGGGTGACGGTGACGCGGACGCCGGTCACGTCGTCGAGGTCGTCTTGCTCCGGTCCGGAGTTCTCGGTGCGGGCGCCTGCGCTGAACCCGAAGATGGACCCGAAGAACTCCGTGCTGATTGCGGAGTGGCTCACCGCGATGGCGGTGTGGTCGACACCGAGGTGGGGCCCGGTGCCGTTGGTGCCGCGCCACGCTGGCGGCACCCGTCCCTCCGGGAAGGCCAGCAGTTCCAGTGGATGGCCGTCGTGATCACGGAATTTGAACGCGGTCACACCTCCCGAGCTCTCCGGCAGCCGCACCGGGCCATCGCGGCTGATGGGGCGGAAGCGCGGATTCCCCACGACCAGCCGGTACGCCTCCGCCATGTCGCTGACGATGATCGCCATGTGCTGGAACCACAGGTCGGTGCTCGTGCTGCCGGGCGGGTAGGCGCGCCCGGCCATGTCCGTGAACTCCAGCAGCTCGATCAGCTCGCGGCCCAGTCGCAGCTGCGAGCGCCGGCCGCGCGAGCGTCTGAGGCACAGCACACCGGTCAGCGCGGGCTCGATGTCGGCGCGGAGTTCGACCACGGCGCCGAGGGTGCGGACGTAGTCCTGTTCGGTCCGGTCGAGGTCGGACACGATCAAGGTGACCCGGTCGATCACCGCCCTGGCGGCCGGCAAGGTCACGACCTCATGGGGTTGTCGCTGCCGACCATGCGCCCCATATGCAGCTGGAGGGCGCTGACGACGAGGCCGAAGTGGCTGAACGCCTGGGGTGTGTTGCCCAGCTGCCGCTTGGCGGCCGGATCCCATTCCTCGCTCAGCAGGCCGACGTCGTTGCGCAGCAGGAGCAGGCGTTCGAACAAGCCCGTTGCCTCGGCGCGCTGCCCGGAGGCGTGCAGCGCGTCTACCAGCCAGAAGGAGCAGGCGAGGAACAGTCCTTCGCTGCCCTTGAGCCCGTCGTCGGTTTCGCTGGTCTGATAGCGCTTGATGAGCCCGTCGTCACTGAGTTCGCGGCGGACCGCGGCGATGGTGCCGAGAACCCGGGGGTCGGTGCCGGGCAGGAAGCCCACCCGCGGAATCAGCAGCAGGCTGGCGTCGAGCGCTGTTGAGCCGTAGGCCTGGGTGAAGGTGTTGCGCTCCGCGTCGAACGCGTGCGCGCTGACGTCGTCGTGGATCTGATCGCGGATGGCTTCCCACCGCGGCGCTGGGCCGGGGAGGCCGTGCGTGCGCACCGATCGTGCCATCCGGTCCGCCGCGACCCAGGCCATGATCTTGGAATGGGTGAAGTGCTGCCGGTCTCCCCGGACCTCCCACAATCCGTTGTCGGGCTCGTGCCAGGCCGATTCGAGGTGGTTCATGAGGGCGACCTGCAGCGCCCACGCTTCCTCGTCAGCCGGCAGGCCCGCCTGCCGGGCCAGGAACAGGGCTTCCAGGGTCTCGCCCCACACGTCGAGCTGGAGCTGACCGGATGCGGCGTTGCCGGTGCGGACCGGGCTGCTGCCCTCGTAGCCGGCGAGCCAGCCCAGCTCGACCTCCGGCAGGCGCCGCGAGCCGTCGATGCTGTACACGATCTGCAGCGCGTCGGGCTGGCCAGCTATCGCCCGCAGCAGCCAGTCTCTCCACGCTCCGGCCTCGCGCCGGAACCCGGCCGCCAGCAGCGCCTGGAGCGCGTACGTGGCGTCTCGCAGCCAGCAGTAGCGGTAGTCCCAGTTGCGGACGCCGCCAAGCTCCTCGGGCAAAGAGGTGGTGGCGGCCGCGACAATCCCGCCGGTCGGGGCGTACGTCAGCGCCTTCAGGGTGATGATCGACCTGTCGATGGCCTCGCTGTACGGACCGTCGTGGTAGGCGGCATGGGAAAACCAGTCGGTCCAGAACTCCATCGTCGTGGCCAGGGCCTGCTCGGCGTCGGCGTACGGCATGGCAGCCTCATAGCTGGGCGCCCAGGACATGATGAACGGGACACGGTCGTTCTTGCGCACGGTGAAGTCAGCGAGCGTCTCCCACTGGTCGCCGCTCAGCGGGACCGCCGAAGCCAGACGGACCCGGTTGGGCCCGGCGATCGCGTGGATTTCGCGGTCCACGCGCCGGATCCACGGAACCTCCCGGCCGTAGTCGAAGCGCAGGCGCAGCGTCGACCGCATCGTCACCTCGCCATCCAGGCCGGCCACGATGCGGATCACGTGCGGTGTATCCGCCCGGGGTGGCATGAAGTCGATGACCCGCACCGCGCCGCTCGCGGTAACCCAGTCCGTCTCGAGCACCACGGTGTTTCCCGCGTACCTGCGCGTGGCACGGGCGGAGGCGTCGGTGGGCGAGAGCGTCCAGTGACCGGCCTGGTCATCGCCCAGGAGGGCGGCGAACGCGGCCGGCGAGTCGAAACGGGGCAGGCAGAGCCAGTCGATGGAGCCGGAGGTGCTGACCAAGGCCGCCGTGTGCAGGTCCGACAGCAGGGCGTAGTCCTCGATTTTTGCCACGGCCGGAACCTCTTCTATCGAGTGGGAGGCTGCGGGTACGGGGTGGAGGGCTGGGACTGCGGGCGGCTGCCGGTCCCGATGCGCTCGGCGATGAGATCGCCCACCCGCAGCGCGTTGGCGATGATCGTCAACGTCGGGTTCACCGCGCCGATCGAAGGCATGAAGCTGCCGTCCACGACATAGAGGTTGTCGAGGTCGTGGGCCCGGCATTCCGCGTCGAGCACCGAGGTGGCCGGGTCGGTCCCGAAGCGCGCCGTGCCCGCCTGATGCGCGGTGGCGGCGGCGTCAAATTCTTTGTGCAGGTAGAGGCTGCGGACGAACGCCGTCTCCACCATGCCGAGCTTGCTCAGCGCGGCCTGGAAGGCCCGGCGCAGCTGAGTCAGGGCTTCGGTGTTGTTGCCGGGCTGGAGCGCCAGCCGGACCGAGCCGTCCGGCCGCAGCGTGACCCTGCTGTCGGCAAGAGGCAGGTCCTCGCTGGACAGCCAGAAGTCGATCGAGTGCCTCGCGACCTCGCCATACGGCGCCGACGGGGCCCACCCGAGCCCGTGCGGCGCCGCGCCCTTGATCTGCCAGTCGTCGGACTTGCCGAGCATCTGAACGTTGCCCAACGGGTACGGCGATCCCTGCCCCGGACCGTAGAAGTCGTTGAGAGCCAGCGTCTTCTGGAACACGGTCGGGTTGGGCTCGCGTGAGAACGCGATCAGCGCCAGGTTGTTGTGCCGTATGTAGTTCCGCCCGACCATGTCGGAGGAGTTGGCCAGACCCTGCGGATGCTTGTCGTTCGCCGACTTCAGCAGCAGGACCGCGGAGAGGATGGCCCCGGCCGACAGCACGACGATGTCGGCCGTGAGCACCTGCCGGGAGCCGTCCGGCAGCGTGACCTCGATGCCGCTGACCGAATGGCCGGTGGCGTCGGTGATCAGGCGCTCGACGTTCGTTCTGGCCATCAACGTCAGATTCGGGTGCGCGGCGAGCGCGGGGCGGATCACGGCCCATTCCGCATCGGCCTTGGCCCCGAGCAGGCAGGGGAATCCGTCGACGCGGTCGCACCGGATGCATCGCGAATCTACGGCGGCCCCGCCGTGGCTGTCCTCGGTCAGCTGCACGCCCATCGGAAGGTGAAACGGATGCAGTCCGAGTTTCTCCAGGCCGTCGGACAGCTGCTGAATGCGCGGCTCGTGCTGCACCGGGGGGTATCTGTAGTCCTGGCTCGACGGGCCGGCGAACGGGTCCTCGCCGTGCTTGCCGTGCACCCAGAACAGGTGCTCGGCGCGGGCGTAGTACGGCTCCATGTCGCCGTAGCTCAGCGGCCAGGCCGGGCTGGTCCCGCCCAGATGCTGGACCTCGGCGAAATCAGCGGGCAGCAGCCGGAACAGCGCCGCGCCATACACCTTCGAGTTGCCGCCCACGTAGTAGTGCAGTTCCGGCCGGAAGGGCCGGTCGTGGCTGTCGTAGAAGGTCTCGTCCGCGGTGTATCGCGCCTCGCCAAAGACAGCGCGGGAGTCCCAGTTTTCCCGCTCTCGCGGAAGATAGTCACCGCGTTCGAGCAGCAGAACCCGCTTGCCGGTTTCAGCCACCCGGGCCGCGGTTGTCGCGCCCCCCGGCCCGCTGCCGACGACGAGGACGTCGTAATGGTTACCGGGCATGGTCAGACGAATCCGCCGTTGGCATAGACCACCTGGCCGTTGACCCAACGCCCGGCGGGCCCGGCCAGGAACGACACGACACCGGCGATGTCGCCGGGACGGCCGAGACGACCCAGCGGTGGCACGGACGCGAGCTCTTCCCTCTCCTCGGCTGAGGTGCTGGCGAGGAACGCCGGGGTCGCGGTGGGTCCCGGTGCCACCGCGTTGACCGTGATGTCCCGGCCGCGTACCTCCTTCGCCAGGATGCGGGTGAGCGCGTCGACGGCGGCCTTGGACGCCGCGTACGCGCCCAAGCCCGGCGGCGCCACGCGCACCATGCTCGTTGACACGTTCACGATCGAGCCGCCGTCACCGATCCGCCGCGCGGCCTGCTGGTCGACCACGAACGTCCCGCGCACGTTGACCCGCAGAATCGCGTCGAGGTCTGCCAGGTCAAGGTCGGCGAGAGCGGCGGGGCGGTTGATCCCCGCGGTGTGGACCACCACGTCAAGGCGGCCGAACCGGTCCTCCGCGGCATCAAACAGGGCAGACACGTCCCGCTCGTCGGCGACATCGGCCGCGAACGCCGCAGCCTTCCGCCCCTGTTCCTCGATCTCCGTGACCGCCGCGCCGGCGAGATCAATCTCCCCGGTATGAGCCACGGCCACGTCAAAGCCGTCCGCGGCCAGCCTGGTGGCGATGACCCGCCCCATCCCGCCGGTTCCCCCTGTCACCAGCGCGACCCGTGCGCGGGCGGCCCCGGCATCACCTGCTGGCCCCGTCATCTCATGAGTTCCTTCCGATTCCGGCTAATCGGCCGCAGCTAGCAGGCTCGCTCTTTCACCGGGCGTTCACATCCCCAGACCTGATAGCTGTCCCGGCTAGTCCGTGCACCATTCGATGGACGGGAGCGTCAGCAGATCGCGGCGAGGGAGAGTCCGGACTGCTTGGCCATGCCTGTGAACATGGCGCGCCGCAGTGCGTCCTCAGGCAAGCCACGTCCCGTCAGACATGACGGTGCGCCCGGCGATCTCGTCGACCTCTCGCCACACCTGGATCCTGGTCGGCTCGAGCAGCAGATAGACCCACTCGCCGCCGTCGGAGCCGGGCTCCCAGCCCGTCCGGTCGCGATAGCTGCTGGTGATCGCCGTTCCGGCCTTCTGGCGTGCGACGACCGACGCCCTGGCGTCGATCATCACCACGTCCCTTGTCGGGCCGAGGGCCAGCCGCGCCTGGCCGGAGGCCGAGGCATTGCGCGCCGTGCGGCTGCCGGCTTCGACCGCGACGACCACCATGTCGTGATGCCAGCACAGTGAGAGCGGCACGAGATGAGCGATTCCGCGCGCGTCGGCGGTGGCGACCCAGACGTCTGCGTCGCTGTTCAGCTTCTCGATCGCGTCCGACTTGCGCTGCGCCGTAGACCTCATGCCCGGAGGCTAGGACCTCGACCCGCCTCGAAGTCAACTGCCGATCCGCGACCAGACCCGGGCCCCGGGTGGCCGGGGCAGGCCCTGTGCCCGATGGTTATGCAGCTTGATCGCGAGGGTACGGACCGAACGGGGCGGGCGCTGTCATGCAGTGGGTTAGGCACTTATCGGGGGATGGCGCATGGCTTACCGGCAGAAACGGCTGTCTGGACGGGTGCTCGCCTGCGGCGTGGCGGCCACTCTGGCGCTCGCGGCGTGCAGCAGCGCGCCGGCCGCCCATTCCGGCGGGAGCCCGGTGCCAGCCGGCCTGGAGCGCTTCTACCATCAGAAGCTGCACTGGGTGCCGTGTGCGCCGCTGGTGGCCCTGGCGAGCGGTGCCGCCGCGAATGCCTCGGAAGCGGACAAAGCCGTCGCCGGCTTTCAGTGCACGACGGTCACGGTGCCGCTCGACTACGCGCGCCCTGGCGGCACGACGATCAGGCTGGCCATGAACCGGCTGCCAGCCACCGGCAAGACCGGCCGGATCGGGGCGCTGCTGACCAACCCGGGTGGGCCGGGTGAGTCCGGGCTGGCCTTTGCCTTCGGCGCCCGGTCCTACTTCACCGCCCGGC
>Ga0335075_10017382_pt1 | contig 10694 bp, 9 predicted proteins | sample Lox_Sample_24_FD_206723 | JGI IMG/M metagenome (GOLD analysis project Ga0335075, IMG submission 206723) | Soil microbial communities from Loxahatchee National Wildlife Refuge, Florida, United States - Lox_Sample_2.4 | ecosystem: Environmental > Terrestrial > Soil > Wetlands | place: USA: Florida... | reverse complement strand
ACGTGCGCGCGGAGGCAGGCGTCAGCAGCTCGCAGATCTATCACTACTTCGCCGACAAGGAAGCACTGGTCCGGGCAGTTGTCGACTACCGGGCGCAGATGGTAGTCGGAGAGATCCACGAGCCCGCGCTCGCGGCCATCGACGGCATCGACGGACTCCGCGCCTGGCGGGACGTGATCGTGTCGATCCAGGCAGCCGCGGACTGCCGTGGCGGATGCCCGCTCGGGTCCCTCGGCAGCGAGCTTGCCGAGCTTGATCACGGCGTCCGCCGCGACGTCGCCGCAGGTTACGCCCGGTGGGAGGCCGCGATATCGGCATGCCTCACCGGCATGCGCGACCGCGGTCACTTGAGCGCGGGCGCCGACCCGACGACGCTGGCCACCGCAATGCTCGCGGCGCTGCAGGGCGGCCTGCTGCTGGCCAAGGTCGAGCGGGACGTCCGGCCGCTCGCGACGGCGCTGGACGTCATGATCTCCCTTATAGCGTCGCTTGCTCCGGCCGGTCACTCGTAGCAGCCGTCAAAGCGCTCAGCTGTCTCTTCGTGAGTGAAACTCAGCCCGGCAACTGCGCCTGCTTCCACGATCCATCGAAGAGCGTAGGTAGCCCGGTAGCTAGGGGGCCAGAAGGACGAGAACTCGCCGTCGTCGATGACTGACCACTCCCCGTGCGAGGACCGGCCGTGCTCTGCGTAGGTTGTCTTCCCGTCTGCCGTGAATACCTGAGTGGCACCGTCCGGGAAGTGCAAGGTAGCCGCGGTGAGCGCAGCCGGCATGTCCTGCGCGAGCACAAGGTCACCGTTGGCCACCTTGCGGTCTTCGAACCGACTCGACATCGCATTCTCCCTGTCACACGATCACTGCGCGGTTCCGGCCGCCTCCCGGCCGGCTGCAGTCACTGTCGCGGCCGGCGTACTGGGCCGACATCGCCAAGGCGGCTAAATTTCAGCTGCCGCTGCCAGCACGGCCCGCAGCCCGGTCGTGCGACCATGGGCTATGCGGCTCGCCGGCACTCATGAGCCTGCGGCCCGTCGCCAGGCCGGCCCGGGTGCGGCGAACGTGGTCTCCCGTCCCGGGCTGTGGAAGCAGCTGGGTGACGCCGCCCGGGCGACGGTCGTATCGGCCCCGGCGGGCAGCGGGAAGACGGTCCTGCTGCGGTCCTGGATCGACGAGACAGGGCTGTCGGATCGCGCCGCGTGGGTGCAGGTGGCCCGCGAGGAGTCGGACCAGCAGCGGTGGTGGCTGTCGGTGCTGGAGGCGCTACGTCGCACGGATACCGGCTCGGCGCTTGTGCAGACGCTGACTGCGGCGCCGGATCTTGACGGCTGGGTGATCGTCGAGCGGCTGCTGAGCGACCTCGCGCCGTTGCGAGAGCGGCTGTGGCTCGTGGTGGACGACCTGCACGAGCTGGCGTCCGAGCAGGCGCGCAGGCAGCTGGAGCTGCTGATCTTGCGGGCTCCGCCAGGGCTCCGGTTCGTGCTGGCTACTCGCCATGACGTCCGGCTCGGCCTCCACAGGCTGCGGCTGGCGGGCGAGCTGGCCGAGCTGAGGGCGGGCGATCTTCAGTTCACCGTTGCGGAGGCCCGGGCATTGTTCGATGCAGCCGGGGTGAATGTGTCCGGGCCGACGCTGACGACGCTCGTAGGCAGGACCGAAGGGTGGGCGGCGGGGTTGCGGATGGCGGCGCTCTCGCTGGCCGGCCATCCTGACCCGGAGCGGTTCGCGGATGAGTTCCGCGGGAGCGAGCGGACTGTCGCCGAGTACCTGCTGGCCGAGGTGCTTGGCCGGCAGAGCACGCAGGTACGGCGGCTACTGCTCCGCACGAGCGTGCTGGATCGGGTCAACGGTGAGCTGGCCGATCTGCTGACCGGGGAAAGCGGCGGGGAACGGACGCTGCAGGACCTGGAAGACGCCAACGCCTTCGTAGTCTCGCTGGACGAGAGCCGGTCCTGGTTCCGCTACCACCACCTGTTCGCGGAGCTGCTGAACCTCGAGTTGCGCCGCGCCGCGCCGGATGAGATTGCCGCGCTGCACCAGACCGCCTCCGGCTGGTTCGCCGGTCACAGCCATCCTGTGGAGGCGATCCGGCACGCGCAGTCGGCGGAGGACTGGCGGCTGGCCTCCGGGCTGCTGGCCGACCGCTGGCCGGGCCTGTACCTCGACGGCCAGGAGGGAACAGTGCACGCGCTGCTGGCCGGATTCCCCCCCCGGGATGCCGGAAGCGGACGCCGAGCTTGCCGCGGTCGCCGCCGCCGGCGAGCTGTCCCAGGGATCGCTCCGGTCAGCCGAGCGCTACCTGCGGATAGCCGAGCGCGGATTGGCGTCGGCGCCGCCCAGTCGGCGTCATCACGCAGAGGTATTGTTCGGTGTCGTCAGGATGCTGGCGGACGGGCGCGGGGGCAACCTGCCGGCCCGGAACGAGGCAGGGCAAAGGCTGCTGGCTGCCGCAGATGTCCTGGAGGCAGGACAGGCCGGGCTCGGCGATGAGCTGCGCGCGCTGGCTCTCGGGCAGATCGGCGACAGCGAGACCTGGGCAGGTCACCTCGATCAGAGCGAAACGCACCTGGAGCAGGCGCTAGAACTCGCGCGCCGTGCCCGGCGGCCCTACCTGGAACTCACAGCACTGGTGTACAGGGCGGAGCTCGAGCTGTCGCGCCGGTTCTCCCGAGCGGAGGAGCTGGCGGGCCAGGCGATCAACCTGGCCGAACAGCACGGCTGGACGGACGATCTGTTCACGGGCTTCGCGGCCATGACGCTGGGATCCGCTGTGGCATGGCAGGGGCGGCTTGCCGAGGCCGAGCCGTGGATAGAGCGAGCCCTGCGGATCTTCGCGGTCGAAGCCAGTCCCGCGGCAATGGGCGGTCACTACGTCAGCGGCCAGTTCGAGCTCGGGCGCGGCCGGGTCACCGCGGCTCTGGCCGCGTTCCGGACGGCTGAGCGCCTGGTCGGGCCGCACCCTCTCGCGAGGCCACTTCAGGCCTGGCTCCTGCATGCAATGGTTCTTCCCGGCGACTGGGTGCAGGCCGAAGCTATGCTGACGGGCCTGACTGAGCGTGGCCGCGAGCGCACCGAGATACGCATCGCCACGGCGGCGCTGCGGCTCGCCCAGCACGCCCCGGCCGCCGCGACCGCCGAGCTGGCGCCGGTGCTCGCCGGCACCATCCAGGTCGGCTGGCAGTCCTGGCTGATCGAGGCGTACCTCCTGGAGGCGATCGCCCGCGACACCGACGGCGACCCATCCGCTGCCGGACACGCCCTAGAGCGCGCGCTCGAACTCGCCGAGACCGACGGCGCACTGATGTGGTTCCTGATGCATCCCGTCGCCAGCCTGCTCGACGAGCACGCCCTGCGCGGAACAGCCCACCCAGTCCTCCTGGCCAGGATCCGCCAGCTGGCGTCCGGGAAAGCTCCCGTACTACCGGCCCCGGTTCTGTCGGCGCTGCAGCCTCTCAGCGATCGCGAGATGCGGGTGCTGCGCTATCTGCCGACTCACCTGTCCGCGTCCGAGATCGCCGTGGAACTATCCGTCGCGACAAGCACGGTCAAGACCCACATGCGGAGCCTCTACGCCAAGCTCGGCGCCCACAGCCGGGGCGAGGCCGTGCAGACGGCGCGTGCCCTCGGTCTGCTCGCGCTGTCGGCATAGCAGTATTCACGGCGCCCGGCAATCGGCCCAGGTGTGCTCAAGCGAGCAGCAAAATCGTCCGGATCGTAGGAGGCGGGCTCATCCGGTTCTCGGCAAGGCTTGACACCACGCCGGTGTGACACAGCGGAACGTCAAGGACTTCGGAGACCATGAGCTGGCGACGCGCATGACCCTGCTTGACTGCACCCAGCCGGCTCGCAGCCGGGCCTGGCAGACGGTCATGCTCGCGCGCGCGGCCGAGCTATGTGTCACCGCGGAGCTAATGCGGCGTGCCCGCCAGGGCGCCGGCGGCGTGGTACTCGTGGCGGGCGAGCCCGGTTCGGGCAAGTCCCGGCTGCTCAGGCAGACGGCCGACGAGGCAGCCCGGAAGGGATTCCACCTAGCCATCGGCACGGCCGATCCGCTCGGCGTGGCGATACCTTTCTGCACACTCCGGGGTGTCCTGGGGCAGCCGGTCGCCGGCCTGATCTCCGGCCGGCCCGATGACACGGCGTCGTGGGTCATCAGACTCGGTGCTCACCTGGAGCAACTGGCCGCGTCAGCGCCTGTCCTGGTCTGTCTGGACGACCTGCACTGGGCCTGCCCGGCCACGATGGCCGTGCTCCGGGTGCTGGCGGGAGAGCTGCGGCGACGGCCAGTTGCCTGGCTCCTGTCCGCGACGAGCTCAGACCGAGGCGAGGCCGAGCGCCTGTTCCGCCTGCTAGAGGACGATGGCGCCAGCCGGGTCAGCCTGGCCCCGCTTGATAGCGATGCGGTAGCGGCCACGCTCTCCGAGGCGTTCGGGGCGCCGCCCGATCAGGCTCTCGCCGACCTTGCTGCTGGCGCGGCCGGCAACCCGTCACTGCTGTCGGAGTTGATCGGCGGGCTGCGCGAAGAGAATGCAGTGCACGTCTCTGCCGGGCACGCCGTGCTGCAGTCGCGCCGTCTCCCGGACCGCGTCCGCCGAGCCGCGCGACGGCGACTCGATGGCCTCAGCGAGCACGCCCGGCACTTGGTGGTGACGGCCGCAGTCATCGGCCCGGAGTTCCGGCTGGAAGACGTAGCCGAGATGCTCGGCGCAACCCCGGCCGCGGTGCTGCCCGCCGTTCAGGAAACCATCGACGCCGCCATCACGGCCGCGACAGACCACGCGTTCTTCTTCCGGCAGTCCCTTCTGCACCGGGCGATCAGCGAGCTGACCCCGCGGCCGGCCCGGACGGCGCTGCACCGTCAGTACGGTGAGATCCTGCTCGCCCGCGGTGGCGGGCTGGCGGCCCAGGCAGCTACTCATTTCGTCCGGGCGGCCGACACTGCCGATCCCGGTTCGCTGCTGCGCCTGGACCAGGCAGCGAGGCAGATTGCCGCGACGGCTCCGCAGATCGCGGCTGACCTGGCGGTGCGTGCGCTAGAGCTGACTACGCCGGCTGATGCGGCAGTCTTGCCCCGCTCGGTGACCGCCAGCGAAGCACTGACCGCAGCCGGCCGGTTCGAGCAGGCAGCCGGCATTGCGACGGCAGTGCTGGCCAGTCCGCTGCCGGAAGGTGAGGAATACCGGCTCCGGTGCGCGGTATCTTCGGCGCTGGCCGGCCGGGGCCAGCTCAGGGACGCCGCCGGCCTGGCTCGGGAGGTGCTGGCTTGTCCCGGGCTGCCCCCAGACGTACGTAACCAGGCGCTAATCGTTGAGTTGCATGCCCTTGCCGGGCTGGGAGACGAAGGCGCCGGCCGGACCGCGGACGCGGTTCTGGCTGCTCCCGGAAGGTACGGATGCCACGTCGTGGCGGCGGCTATGGCTGCGCGCGCGCTGGTAGCCCGGGACGAGGGCCGTGTCGGCGACGCGCTGGACTTGCTGCGCGACGCCGCGCGTTACGACGGTTCGCCCGCACCGGATGCACGGCGAGCACAGCCGCTGCTTGTACTCGCCGGGACTCTCATCGACGTTCGCCAGCTTGGCGAAGCTGCGAGTATTCTCGGCATCGCGGGCAAGGCGGCTCTGGACCACATCCCGGCTGGGGCGGCACTGTCGATCCTGCGTGGCCGTATTCACCTGGCGGCCGGGAGGCTGGCAGAGGCGGCCTGCGAGGCCGACGTCGCGCTCGGGACGGCCGAGAAGCTCGGTGCCGGCGGGTACGCGGCGACCGCGCGGAGCCTGCTCGCCGTGATCGACCTGCGCCGTGGCGACATCACCGCCGCGGCCGCGCACGTGTCTTGCCGCATGCAGGCCGGCCCGCAGCTGGCTGACATCTACGCCCGCCCGGAAAGCCTAGCCGGGCAGGCGTGCGTCAGTGAGGCCGCGGACGGGCCTGCAGCGGTTCTCGACCAGGTGCGCCTGCTATCCGAGGGTCTACGCACACGGCCTGGGCTGCTCCTCGGTGATCCCGCCCTGGCGGCCTGGCTGACCCGGACCGCGCTCGCGGCCGGTGACCCCGAAACGGCCCTCCGCGTTGCCCGAGCTGCCGAGAGCTTGTCCGCAGCCAACCCTCAGTGGCCGGCCCTGGCCGCGTCGGCAGCGCAGTCCAGCGCTCTCATCAGACACGACCCGGCCCGGCTTGCCGAGGCAGCCGCCGGACACTGCGACCCCTGGGCGCGGGCGTCTGCGGCCGAAGACCTAGGCGTGCTCCACCGCGAGCGGGCCGACCGGGAGTCAGCCACCCGCTACCTCACGGCGGCGCTCGCCGAATACCTCCAGGCAGGCGCCGGCCGTGACCAGGCCAGGGTCCGGCGCAGGCTGCGCCAGCTCGGCATCCGCCGCCGCCATTGGGCAACGCCGGCCGCCAGGCCCGTCACTGGATGGGACAGTCTTACCGACACGGAGCAGACGACTGCGCGACTGGTCGCCGAAGGCCTTAACAACGGACAGGTGGCCGCCCGCATGTACATCAGCACGCACACCGTCGCCCACCACCTGCGACAGGCCTTCCGTAAGCTCGGCATCGCCTCGCGGGTTGAACTCACCCGCATCGTCCTGGCGCAGGCTTCGGCAGAACGGGAGTTGAGCCAGCAATGAGCTACCAGGGCCGGCGCACCGGAGCCAGCGGGCCTGCCCCGACATCCATGTCGTCCGCCCCACCAGGCAGGAAGGCAGCAAGGCAACCATGACTCGGATACTGGTCACGAGCGCGAGCGGCGCGAACGGCGACGGGTACGGAACAATCCTGACCTTCTCAGCCAGCGGGAAGCTGGCCGGGCCTTTCAGTGACGACCCGCGCGTCACTGATCCGCGCGGCATGAGCCTGAGCGGGGCGGGTGACCTGGTGTATGTCACCAGCGGCGACGACAGGGTGCTCGCGCTGGACATGAGCGGGAACGTCGCCCTTGACTCCGGCCGGAAGGAAGGCCTGGACGGCGGCGGCGGCACCTTCGCTCCGGACGGCCGCTACTGCCTCACGCTCAGGCGTCGCGGCACCATACTGGCTATGCCCCCGCAGCTCGACGCCGACGGCAGGACGCTCCTGCCCGATGGCTCGGTTCCGTTTCCCCGGGGCTTCGGCTTCGGCCGTGACGGCAACCTGTACCTGTCCTCGGGGATCGGGCCCGCCGGCCATGGTGACAACACCGTCACGATCTTTGACTCAGATGGTGGCCTCCGCAACGCCCGGCTGGTCAGTGATCCGGAGCTAAGTCCACTGGACCTGACAATCGCCGCCAGCGGCAACCTCGTCGTATCCAGCGAGTGGCCATTCGGGTCACCTAGCGCTACGGCCACCATCCGCGAGTACGACTCGTCCACTGGCAGGCTGGTACGCGTGCTGACGCCCGACCCCGCAGTTAAATTCACCCGGCCCCGCGGACTGCGGTTCGGGCCAGGGGGCGAGATCTACTGTGTTGGCCGGGACCAGGTGGTCGCGTTCGACTTCCTGACTGGGAAGTTCCTCGGAGTGATCGCTGAGCTGAACAGGCTCAACGGCCAGGCTGTCCTTTTTCTGCCATAGTGCGGCGCGCTTGCCTTTGCTGCGCTGGGAGTTGGGGCTCGGCCCCGACTGGGCCGGTTCGCCACCCTGGACGATCGTTACCTGTGCGGCGTTGTGTGCAGACGCACTCGCCGCGACGCGTTCCGCAGAGCCCGGGAACCGCCGCCGAGGAGGCCGCTCTTGCACAACATGGCGAGGAGTGGGGCCAGCCTGTTCGGCAAGCAGGGCAACCATGTGTTCGATCCGTTGACCCTGCAGGTGGGTGACATCGTGATTCAGTTGGGCTGCCAAGGGCCCGAGCCCGGTCGGATCTAGCCGAGGCGCGTGGGTGGCTCCGAGGTGCCGGCGGGAGCGACGGTGCAGCTGTGGCGATGCTGTGGCATGCTGCGGGCGTGAGGACGCTCATCATTGGCGCCGGGATCGCGGGTCTTACTCTGGCCGCCCGATTGTGCCAGCAGGACCGACCGCCAGTGGTAGTTGAGCGCTCCGCCTTAGTGGATCCTGGCTACGCTATCGGTCTGTATCCGCTCGGCAGTTGCGTCTTGCACGGCCTTGGCACTTACGACGAGCTGACGCGGCAGGCGACCGCGCTGAAACGCTATGAGCTTGCCAATGCGGATGGCCGCAGGCTCCAGTCTTTCGACATGTCGGTGCTTACGGCTGCGGCGGGGTCGCTGTGGATGGTTACTCGAGGCAATCTGCTGCAGCTGCTCGAGTCGAGCTGCCGGCGGGCCGAGCTGCGGCGCGGGGTCACCGTCCGGTCGCTTGCCCAGGAGCCCGACAGCGTGACGGCTACTTTCGAGGATGGTTCTGTAGAGAGGTTCGATGCCGTCGTGGGCTGCGACGGCATTCATTCGCGCACCCGCGACCTGGTATTCGGCCCTGCTCGCGGGTTCGAGTCAGGCTGGCTGCTGTGGACGTGGTGGGTGGGCGCAGGGCACTTCGACCCGCGCGCCGCTCGCGAATGGTGGGGCGCCGGCTGGGTCTTCGGCTTCTACCCTGTGCCCGGTCAGGTGATGTGCGCGGCAGGCGGCCCAGCTCAGTCTGTAGGCCGCGACGACGGCGTACGCGCGCTTCTGCGGCGGCAGTTGGCCACGCTATGCCACAGGGAGCCGGCTGTGGCCGCTGCAATCGATGAACTGGGTGACCCGCATCCGTGGGCCATGGTCGATCGGCGCTCCTCACGCTGGTTCGAGAACCGGGTGGCGCTTTGCGGTGACTCGGCCGTCGCCTTCATGCCCACTGCAGGCGTCGGCGCATCCTGTGCCATGCGCGCAGCCGCGGGACTGGCCGATGAATTGTCCCGGGCGGACGCAGCCACGGTACCGCTTGCATTCGAACGGTACGAGAAGCGATGCCGCGGTTTCGCGGAACGCAGCCAGACCGAGTCGCGCCGCCTGGCCAGGGCAATGTTCGTGCGGTGGCCGATCATGGCCAGGCTTCGGGAGCAGGTTGTCCGCCGGTACCCCGCTCAACACGCGCTGCGCGAGATCATCGGCAGTGCGCATCAGCCGTTCTGAGCAGGCCTCGCGCCTGAGCGCTGACGACATGCGCCGGCGGCCGCTGTTCTGCCCGCTCACGGCAGTCGGCAGCACGGTTCCCCGGCCCAGCTCGTTGATGGCGCCGGCTTCGCCGTAGTCACCAGTGAAGATCACCGCGCTGGGCCCGCGTGACCGAGACCGAGCTGATCGAGGCCATCACCCACCTGGCCTTTTACGCCGGGTGGCCCAGGGCCATGTCGGCGATGGCGGTCGCGTGCAGCGCGGCCTGCTGCTCGGCCAGCATCGGGTTGACCGGGCTGGCCGCGCCGGCGGTCTGGGCGCCGAGCAGGTGCAGCGCCGGGGAGTGCGGGCGGTCAGCTGCAGTGCGCTGCAGCAGCTCGTTGGTCGAGGCAGGCAGCCGCCGCCCGGCCAGCGGTACGGCTTCGACCCGCGGCAGGTCTTCGGGGACGAGGACCAGCGGCCGGTCGCCCTCGGCGTGGTGCCTCATGCGGGGTGCGCGGCGGTCATCAGCGCTGCCAGGTCGTCGGGCTCGATGAACGACGGCGGCACTGGCGGCCCCCAGTTGTACAGGGCCCGCATGTCGGTGAAGACCTCGGGCTTCCACAGAGCGTCATCGACGATGCAGTCCAGGTCGCTGTAGTACTCCGAGAAATTGCCGGCCGGGTCTTTGAGGTACCAGAAGAAGTTGGACCCGATGTGGTGGCGGCCCAGCCCCCACACGTGCCGCTCGGGATGGCCATCCAGCATCCGGTGAGCTCCGCGGCCGATCTCGTCGACGTCGTCGACTTCCCAGGAGGTGTGGTGCAGGAACGGCACCGGCGCGGCCTGGACCAGCACATTGTGATGGTCAGTCGAGCAGCGCAGGAACGCGGCCATGCCCGGTACCTCGTCGCTGGTCTTGAAGCCGAGACCGTGGGTGAAGAACCGGTTGCTGGCCTCCTGGTCGGTCGAGCCGAGCACAACGTGGCCGAGCTTGCGTGGCCGCACCGCAGACTCGCGCAGCACGCCAGGCGCGCGGCCGTCCACCCGGTCGTTCCTGCCCGGGCCGTTGTACACCGGCGCGGCGGTCGCCTCGCGGGTAATCCGGTCAGCGATGCTCACCCGGACCCGGACCACGGTGCCCGGATCGGTCACGCAGCCGTCAGGGCCGAGGGTCAGGTCCAGCCGGGCCAGGCTCGCGCTGACGCGGCCGAGGTCGTCGGCGTCATCGACGCCGACACCGAGCTCGATAAGCCGCCGGGTCGGTGCGTACGCGAGCCGGAGCTGCACGCCGCCGTCAGTTGTTCCGAAGGTGTTCTGGCCGGCGGCTGTCAGGCCGAACTTGGCGTAGTAAGCAGCCGTCTCAGCCACATTCGGCACGCCGATAGTGATCGCGGTCAGCCGGTGCAGCGCCATGTCATGTCCCCTGTGCGTCCAGAAACGGTTGGTGGTTGATCATGTGAGTGGCTGGCGACTGGCCTGCAAGCTCGTCGTCGCTTGCCGGCGGGACCGGGTGGCTGCCAGCGCGCAGAACCCCCTGCCTACATCGGGTCGGGCGCATCCCAGGGAATAGCACCCGATACCCAGTGCGAGATCGATTCGGCTTGGTCGTTGCGATGAAGGTGCCGGGTGGGCTGCGCGAACGTGGCGTAGGGGCGGCAACGCAAGACGAGCCGGTCCTCTT
>Ga0335075_10017381_pt1 | contig 10694 bp, 11 predicted proteins | sample Lox_Sample_24_FD_206723 | JGI IMG/M metagenome (GOLD analysis project Ga0335075, IMG submission 206723) | Soil microbial communities from Loxahatchee National Wildlife Refuge, Florida, United States - Lox_Sample_2.4 | ecosystem: Environmental > Terrestrial > Soil > Wetlands | place: USA... | reverse complement strand
CCGCAGATGCTGCGCAACATCCGCTGCGCCCACCGCATCGCCGATACCAACGTGTCGGTGCTCGTCCAGGGACCGACGGGCTCCGGTAAGGAGGCGTTCGCGCACGCCGTGCACCTCGCCAGCCAGCGTGCCGGGGGTCCGTTCATCGCGGTCAACTGTGCCGCCATTCCCGAGACGCTGATCGAGAGCGAGCTGTTCGGCTACAAGCCCGGCGCATTCACCGGCGCGCGCCGTGAGGGGCTGCGCGGCAGGATCGTCCAATCCTCGGGCGGCACGCTGTTTCTCGATGAGATCGGCGACATGCCGCTCGCGCTGCAAAGCCGACTGCTGCGCGTGCTCGAGGAGCGCGAGGTGGTGCCGCTCGGCAGTGAGACCGCCGTCGCCGTCGATCTGCACGTGCTCGCCGCCTCGCATCGCAATCTGCGGGAAATGATCGCCCGCGGCGCGTTTCGCGAGGACCTCTATTACCGCCTGAACGGCATAACGCTCGAGCTGCCGGCGCTGCGCGAGCGCACCGACAGGGAGCGATTGATCCAACATGCGCTCGCGGCCGAGACCGGCAACGGCCGGCCGGCGGCCATCGAGCGCGACGCGCTGCAGCGCCTGCTCGCGTATCCCTGGCCCGGCAACATCCGCGAGCTGCGCAACGTCATTCGCACCGCGCTGGCGATCTGCGAGGGCGGCGTGATCCGCGCGCTCGATCTGCCGCGGGAAATCCGCGAGAGTCAGCCGCCGGCGCCGACTCCGCCGGAGGGGGCGGTGCGACTGGCCGTGGCGGGCGTCGGGCCGCCCTCCGAGACCCGCCTGCAGGCCGCCGAGCGCGCCGCGCTGCTGCGGGCCATCGAGGATCTCCACGGCAACATGAGCCGCGTCGCGGCCGAGCTCGGCGTCAGCCGCAACACCCTTTACCGCAAGATCAAGCGCCACGGCATCGCGCCCGCCAGACGGGTGTGAAGCGCTGAGCCACCGCCGCTGAGCGTACGCTGGCCCGCCGCTTGCACCGCGGCAGAGGCCCCGCGTGCGCGCGGGCGGCGGCAACATGAAGGCAAAGCGCTCAACACGCCGGCCGAGAGTCCGGCTGGCCCCGGCACATCGGCTCCTGACACCGGCGGCGGGCGGCGGACCGGTGCTCGTGACGCGGGCGGGTCGGGTGCGACTCAATGCGACGGCGGCGACCGTTCTCGCCCTCTGCGACGGCAGCTGTACGCAGGCGGAGATAGCCGCCCGTGTGGCCGGTAGCACCGATCCGGCGCTGGCGGCGGATGTGCGGGCATTCCTGGAAGCGGCGCGGCGCAGCGGCTGGATTCTCGAGCGCTGACGGGAACCGCAGCGCCCGGGCAAGCGTTCCGTTGCGAACCGTCGTAGGATGCGACTCCAACCGTGGAACCCTCCTCCGATCCTGCGAGCCGCACCGCGCGCCTCGAGCCCCCCCGTGCGGCTGGCGCGCAGCCGGCGCGCGATGTACGTGCGCGTGACCCGGAACCCTGGTTCCGGCGCCCGAGCGTCGTCATCGGGGGCGCCGTCCTGCTCGCGCTCATCGTGGTGGTGGTGGGGCTCTGGTGGTGGTATGAGAGCGGCATCGAGACCACGGACGATGCTTTCCTCGAGGCGCACATCGTCGATGTCTCGCCGCAGATTTCCGGGCAGGTGACGCGGGTTCTGGTGGAGGACAATCAGCTCGTTCACGTGGGCGAGCCGCTGGTCGAGATCGATCCTGCGCAATTTCGCCTCGCGCTCGCGCAGGCGGTCGCGGAGCAGCAGCAGGCGCAGACCGCGCTTGGACAGGCGAATGCGAATGTGGCGGTGGCGCAGGCGGGCCTGGCGCAGGCCAATGCCGATCTCGCGAGCGCGCGAGCCACCGCGGTCCGCGCGCAGCAGGATCTCAGGCGCTATGAGTCTCTGCGCGCGGTGAACCCGCAAGCGGTCGCGCGCACCTCGGTTGACGAGGCGGTCGCCAACGCACGCAGCGCGGCCGCCGAGCAGCGCGCCGCCAGGCAGCGGGTTCAAAGCGCTCAGGCGCAGATCGCCTCCGCCAAGGCGGCGGTGACTGGGGCGCAGGCGCGGATCGCGACCGCCGAGGCCGGGGTCGAGCAGGCGAAGCTCAACCTTGGCTATACGACCGTCAGCGCGACAGTCGACGGCCACGTGGCCAACCGTACCGTCGCCATCGGCACCTACGTCTCCCCGGGCGAGCAGATGATGGCGATCGTGCCGCTGCACCTTTGGGTGCGCGCCAACTTCAAGGAGAACATGATCGCGCAGCTCAGACCCGGGCAGAGGGTCAGCATCCATATTGACGCCTGCCCGCGGGTCAACGCCCGGGGTCACGTGGTCTCGATCCAGCGCGGCGCCGGGGAAGCGTTCGCGCTGCTGCCGCCGGAGAACGCCACCGGCAACTACATCAAAGTGGTGCAGCGGGTGCCGGTGCGCATCGCGCTCGACTCCGTGCCGGCGGGCTGCGTCCTCGGTCCCGGCATGTCGGTCGAGCCCACCGTCAAGGTGCGCTGAGTGGCCGATGCGCGCGGCGGCCCCGGCGGCTTCGCGCATGAGTGGACGCCGGCCCGCTCCGTGGCCGGCCACCGCAGTCCCTGGCTCGTCGCCAGCGTCATCTCGATCTCCGCCTTCATGGAAGTGTTGGATACGGCGATCGCCAACGTGTCGCTGGCGCACATCGCGGGGTCCACCTCCTCGAGCTACGACCAGGCCACCTGGGTCCTGACGAGCTACCTCATCGCCAACGCCGCCGTCATCCCCATGAGCGGCTGGCTGTCCGATGTGTTCGGCCGCAAGCGCTACTACATGACCAGCGTCGCGATCTTCAGCTTCGCCTCGCTCTGCTGTGGGGTCGCGCCGTCGCTGACATTGCTCATTCTCGCGCGCATCGTGCAGGGCGTGGGCGGTGGCGGGCTGCAGCCGGTCACGCAGGCGATGCTGATCGACACCTTCCCGCCCGCCTCGCGCGGCAAGGCGATGTCGGTGTACGGCTTCACCGTGATCCTGGCGCCGATGTTGGGACCGCTCCTCGGCGGTTGGATCACCGATCGGTTCTCCTGGCACTGGATATTCCTCATCAACGTGCCGGTGGGGCTGCTGGCGCTGTTTCTGGTCGAGCTGATGGTGGACGAGCCGCCGCTCATCGTCGAGGAGCGGCGGCAACGCTGGGCCCGCGGCATACACTTCGATCTGCCCGGCGCCGCGCTCATCGCGCTCGCGCTCGGGGCGCTCGAGGTGATGCTCGATCGCGGCGTGCAGGAAGACTGGTTCGCGAGCCCGCTCATCCGCGGCGCGGCGCTGGTCGCGGGGGCCTGTCTGGTCGCGTTCGTCCTCTGGGAGCTCATCGAGCGCGATCCGCTCCTCGACATGACGCTGTTCAAGTATCGCAACTTCGCCGCCGCCACGATCATCATCATGACCATCGGCGTGATCCTCTTCGGCACCACACAGTTCATCCCGCAGCTCGTGCAGCAAGTGCTCGGCTACACCGCCGAGCAGGCGGGCCTCGCCCTCACGCTCGGCGGGATCATCACGCTCTTCAGCATGCCGCTCGCGGGCATTCTCTCGAGCCACGTGCAACCGCGTGTCATGATGGGGGTCGCGTTCGCAGTGGAGGCGGTCGCGATGTGGAACATGACGCACTTCGATACCACGGTGACGTTCGCCGGAGTGGCGATCGCGCGCATGTGGCAGGGCGCGCCGATCCCGTTTCTGTTCGTGCCGCTCATCAGCGCCGCGTACGTGGGCCTCCCCGGCAACAAGACCAACCGGGCGTCGGCGATGATCTCGGTCGGGCGCAACATCGGCGGCAGCATCGGCATCTCGCTGGTGCAGGCGTTGCTCGCGCGGCGGGAGCAGTTTCATCAGGCGCGCCTGGTTGCCGGTCTGCAGCCGCTCAACCCGGTTTACGAGCACTCGATCCGCTCGCTGACGCGGATGCTGACGGCCCGCGGCGCGGCGCCGGCGGCCGCCTCGCGGATGGCCATCGGCACGCTTTACCGCATGGTCGAGCGTCAGGCCGACATGATGGCCTTCATCGATGTCTTCTGGGTGCTCGCAGTCTTCATCGTCTGCATTCTGCCGATCGTACTGCTGCTGAAGCGCGCGCCGCTCGGGCATGCGCGCAGCGCTCGGCCCGCCGCTGTGCGAGCGGCCTCCTGAAAGGCGCAACCGCCGCCCGGCCGCGCGATACAATCCGCTCATGAGCCACACCACACCCGATGGCGTCACCGAGTACGAGCCCGGGGAAGTCCACACCCTGCTCGAGCAGGGCCGCGTACTGCTGGTCGATGTCAGGGAGCCGATGGAATACGCGGCCGAGCGCATTGCCGGGGCTCTGCTCTATCCCCTGTCCAGCTTCGAGGCCGCGCATCTGCCGCCGGAGGGCGAGCGTGCGGTGATCTTCCACTGTGCCGCCGGCGGCCGCTCGCTCACGGCGGCCCGCATGCGCAAAGCCGCGGGCCAGCCCGCCGCTCACATGGCAGGCGGGATTTCGGAGTGGAAGTCGCAGGGACTGCCGACGGTGCGCTTCGGCCTGCGCTCCTGACGCGATTGATCGATTACGAGCACCCGCGGGCGATCCGCTCCTTCGTCACTCGCAGCGGCCGCATCACTCCGGCGCAGCAGCGCGCGCTCGATGAGCTTTGGCCGAAGTACGGCATCGAGCCCGGCGCGGGCCCGCTCGATCTCGATGCGCTCTTCGGACGCGACGCCCGCAGGGTTGTCGAGATCGGTTTCGGCAACGGCGAGCACCTGCTCGCGCTCGCGAGCGCCCGGCCGGCGGACGCGTTCCTGGGAATCGAGGTGCATCGGCCGGGCGTCGGGCGCCTGCTGCTGCAGCTCGATGAGCTCGGGCTCAGCAATGTCCGGGTGGTCTGCCGCGACGCGGTGGAAGTGCTCGAGCGCCATCTCGAGGGCTCGTGCCTCGATGAGATTCTGATCCTCTTTCCCGACCCCTGGCCCAAGAAGCGACACCACAAGCGGCGGCTCATCCAGGGGCCCTTCGCGGCGCTGCTGGCGGACAGGCTCAGAGGCGACGGCACGCTGCGTCTGGCGACCGACTGGGAGCCCTACGCCACCGAGATGCTGACGGTCCTTGCGGCGGAGCCGCGGCTGCGCAATGTGGCGGCGGAGGGCGGCTTCATACCGCGGCCTTCGGGGCGATCGCCGACGCGCTTCGAGCGTCGCGGCGAGCGGCTCGGACACCAGGTGTGGGATCTGGAATTCCGAAGGCTATAGCTTCACGAGGAATGCCGAGCGCAATCCGTCGATCACGAACTGCACCGCCAGCGCCCCGAGCACAACGCCGAGCAGTCGCCCTGCGACATTCACGCCCGTGACCCCCATGAGCCGCATGAGCGGTTCCGCGAGCCACATCATGACGAGCGAGACGGCGAGCACCACGGCGGCGGCCGCGAACAGCGCGAGAAACAGCAGCGGCTCGCGCACGATGTGCACCGGTCCGAACCAGAGAAGCACGGTGGCGAGCGCGCCCGGGCCGGCAATGAACGGGAACGCCACCGGAAAAACCGAGATATCCGCCCGCCGGCGGCTCTCCGCGCGCTCATCGCTCGAGGTGCGGCTGCCCGATTCCCGAGCGAACACCATCTCGAGGGCGAGCAGGAAGAGCAGCACGCCGCCGAAGATGCGGAACGCGGCCAGGCTGATACCCATGAGCGCGAGGAACGGTGCCCCGCCCAAGGCGAAGAGAACGAGGATGAGCGCCGCCACCGCGACGGACTTGATGGCCATGCGGCGCTGGTACTCGCGCGTCGCTCCACGCGTGAGGCCGCTGAAAAGCGGGACGAGCGAGATCGGTTCGACCACGACGAAGAACACCACGAAGAATTTCAACGGCTGCTCGAGCATGAGTTCTCGCGGAACCTCACTCGCCGCTTGAAAGCGGCATACGCGAGGCGCAACATCGGTAGCTATCCCCCGCGCGGCGGCCGGAGGATAACAGCTCCGGGACCCGCCGCGCGGTGTCATGCGTTCACCACGGACGCGATCCGAAGGCTCGAGATCGTTACCGGAGGTCTCATCATGGCGGCTCCTCAACCCAGTATCGGCGACTGGTATCGCTTGAGCGGCGGCGAGCTGTTCGAGGTGGTGGCCATCGACGACGACGAGGGCACTATCGATATCCAGTACTTCGACGGTACCGTCGAGGAGATGGATCGAGAGGACTGGGAGGCGCAATGGGACGACGGCGCGCTCGAGGCGGCGGAGGCGCCCGAGGACTGGAGCGGCTCGGTGGACGTGGAGGGGAGCGATGATGAGGGCCGCGGCTCCGACAGCATCAACGAGGATCCCAGCCTGCGTGCGGGCTCGCTCGACGGCATCGATCTGTTCGAGTTCGACTGATCGTCATTCGGCGAGCGCCGCGAGGTCCGCATCCGCCGCGATCAGCACGACACCGCCGATCACTTCGAGCGGCAGCGCGCGCAGCCGCTCGCCGGCGCATGGTCCCGCGAGGCAGCGACCGGCGTCCTTCTCGAACAACGCGCCGTGCGATGAGCAGAGAATCATCGCCCGATCGGGTGTCAGGAACCGATGCGGCCTGAGATCGAGCGGATGCCCCGCGTGCGGACAGCGGTTGAGATAACCGCGCACGCCGCTGCCACAGCGGACCACGAAGCCGCGCAGCGGCCAGGCGCCGGCACCGATGGTGAATGCGCGCGAGCCATGCTCATCGAGGTCCGTGAGGCGGCAGACCACGCGTTCGAGGTCGAGCTCAGGCGGCACTACCGGCACCGCCTCCGGGGCCTGCGCCCGAGAGCACGGGCAGCCCCTCGTCCGACATCCCACGCCGTGCGAGCCAGGCGAGCAGCAGCAGCACGGGAACGCTTAGCGCGGCGGCATAGAGGAAGTAGAGCGGATAGCCCGCGAGTCGGGTGCCGAACCCCGAGAAGCCTTCGAGCGTCTTACCCGAGAGTTGGTAGAGTGAGGAGAGCAGCGCGTACTGGGTGGCCGTGTAGCTCGCGCTCGTCAGGCTCGAGAGGAACGCGATCATGGAGGTGCCGCCGAGCGCGAGCGCCAGGTTGTCGAGCGCGTTGACGACTCCGAGGCCGAGCAGCGTCGGGGTGTGCGTGGTGGCGAGCACCGAATAGCCGATGGTCGCGAGCATCAGAAGAACGCTGCCGACCGCGAGCGAGCGCAGCAAGCCGACTTTTGCCACCAACAGACCGCCGATGAACACGCCGGCCAGGGTGGCGGCGAGGCCGTAGATCTTCACGACCAGGGCGATCTGCTCGAGCGTGTAACCGTGGTCGATGTAGAAGGGCATCAACATGGCCCCGGTGGCGAAGTCGGCGAGCCAGTAGACGGCGACGAGCGCCAGGACGAGCAGTCCGAGACGCCCGCCGTAACGCCCGAAAAAGTCGAGGATCGGGCAGACCACCGCGCCGATGAACCAGGCCCCCGCGCCCTTGAGGAATTGCGGCCAGTGGGCGCGCCGCTCGAGCCACGCGACCACCCGCTGCTCGCGCTCGAGCGAGACGCGAGACGCCGTCACCGCCGGCTCCTTCACAATGAGCGTAGTGACGATGCCGATCGCGGTGAGCGCCGCCATGCAGAGGTAGCTCGCGTTCCAGCCGAGCGCCTGCGCCAGCGTGAGCGCGCCGGCGCTGGCGGCAAAGAGCGCGATGCGGTAGCCGATGGTGTAGGCCGCGGCCATCGCGCCCTGCATTTCGATCGGAGCCGACTCGATGCGCCAGGCGTCCATGGCGATGTCCTGCGTCGCGGCGCAGAAGGTCGTGAACAGCGCCCAGACCGCGAGGTGCAACACGCGTGAGCCGGGGTGGCCGAAGGCGAGGCGCACCAGACCGAAGGCGATGCCGGCCTGCGCGAGCAGCATCCAGGCGCGCCGCCTCCCGAGCAGCCGGTGAAGCAGCGGCAGGCGCGCGCGATCCACGATCGGCGCCCACAGGAACTTGAGCGAATAAGGGATGGTAGCCCAGGCGAACATGCCGATGAGGGGCAGCGCCACGTGCGACTGACGCAGCCACGCGGTGAGCGTCTGCAGCACGAGGTAGAAGGGCAGTCCGCTCGAGAAGCCGAGAAAGAGCATGGCGAGCATGCGCGGCTGGCGGTAGACAGCGAGCGCCTGCAGCCAGCCGGCGAGACGGCCATTGACGGAGCCTGTGGGCATTCGGTCATGATACTGGCATGCAGGACCATCAGCTGACCTTCATCGAGCTCGCACTTTCGCGCCAGGCGCTGCGCTTCGGACAGTTCAAGCTCAAATCCGGACGCGAGAGTCCGTATTTCTTCAATGCCGGCCTGCTCAGTGACGGCGAGGCCATCGCCATACTCGGGCGCTGCTACGCCGCCGCCATCACGAGCTCAGGTCTCGCGTTCGACATGCTCTTCGGGCCGGCCTACAAGGGCATTCCGCTCGTCGCCGCCACCGCGGCCGCGCTCTTCGAGCACCACGGGCGAAGCGTCCCCTACGCTTTCAACCGCAAGGAGGCCAAGGATCACGGCGAGGGCGGCAGCATCATCGGCGCGCCGCTCGCCGGCAGGGTGCTGGTCATCGACGATGTGGTCACGGCGGGCACGGCGGTGCGGGAGTCGCTCGCCCTCATTCGCCAGCAGGGGGCGCAACCCGCGGGCGTGATCTTCGCCCTGGACCGGCAGGAGCGGGGCCAGGGCGCGCTGAGCGCCACTCAGGAGATCGAGAGCGAGCACGGAATCCGCTGTGTGAGCGTCGTCACACTTGCGGATCTCATCGCGGCGCTCGCGTGCGCCCCGAGCGGGCGCCGCGTGATTTCTGAGGAGCAGCTCACATTGCTCAGGGCCTACCGGGAGCGCTACGGGGTCGCTTGAGACTTGCCACGGCGCTCGAGTAGGTCAGAATATGTCGGTTCGCCTCATGGCGACGGACGGTCACCCAGACGCATGCGCACGCCGACTCGAGTTCTCGCTCTGCTCATCGCGCTCGGCTGCGTTCCAACCCTGGCGCTTGCCCAGAGCAGCGACAAGGGCGCAGTCGTCTATCGTTGGGTGGATGAGCATGGAGTCGTCCACTTCGGCGACAGCGTTCCGCCGAAGTACGCCAAGGACCGCCGCGAGCTCCTCAACAGCGAGGGCGTCGTGGTCGGCCATGTGGATGCCGAGAAGACGCCGGCGCAGCTTGCGGCGGAGGCGCGCGCACGGCGAAAGCGCGTCGCGCAGCAGCAACATGACTACTTTCTCCTCACCACCTACGCGTCGGTGAAGGACATCGAGTCGCTGCGCGATGAGCGCTTGTCGCAGCTGCAGGCGCAGCAGCAGGCGGCGCAACAGTACACGCAGAGCCTGCAGTCGCGCCTCACCTCCCTGCAGCGCCGCGCCCAGACGTTCAAGCCCTACAGCTCACGACCCGATGCGCCGCGCATGCCGGACGATCTGGCCCAGGAGCTCGTTCTCACGCTCAACGAGGTCCACCTGCAGCAGCAGGCGATGCAGGCGAGAGCGCAGCAGGAAGCGCAGGTGAAAGCGCAGTTCCAGGCGGATATCGAGCGCTACCAGCAGCTCAAGCAGACGCCGCCGTGAGTTTACTGGCGCAAAGTCGGCTTCGCCGCTTTGCGCGGCCAGCCGAGTGACGGGGATTGATCCCGCGGTCCCGGGAGCGGCCCGGGACCGCTTGCTCACTTGCTTTCGGACGGCGCAAGCCCTGCGGCCCCAGATGCGCAGAAGGCCTCTCTGCCGTTTCAACAGATTCCGCCGCCCTCCTCGGCCGGAGCGGCATGCAGCCGAAAGGCGCGGAAGAGCTCTCTGCCCATTCCATGGCCGTTGGCCGACAGGTCCGCGGTGGCGATCGGTCGGGCACCCCAGCGCTCTGGCGGCACCAGCGCTTCCAGGGTCCCCTTGAGACTGTCGAGGCGAACGATATCGCCGTCGTGGACCTTGCCGAGCGCACCGCCGCTTGCCACCTCCGGCGTCACGTGAATCGCTGCGGGCACCGTGCCTGAGGCGCCCGACATGCGCCCATCGGTCACGAGTGCAACGCGATGCCCCTTGCTCTGGAGCGACGCCAGGGCCGGCGTCAGGCCATGCAACTCCGGCATGCCGTTGGCACGGGGGCCTTGGAAACGCACGATGACGACGACGTCGCGCGACAGCTCACCGCGCTGGAAGCTTTCCAACACCGCTTCCTGAGTGTCGAACACCCGGGCGGGCGCTTCGACCACGCGCTGTCCGGGACTCACGGCCGAGACCTTGATCACCGAGCGGCCGAGATTGCCGCGCAGGAGCTTCAGGCCGCCGTCGGCGCTGAACGGATCCGATACCGGGCGCAGCACGGTCGCGTCGGCGCTGGCGGCGGGTGCCTCGCGCCAGGCGAGGCCGCCGGGGGAAAGCCAGGGCTCGAGCGCCGCAGCGCCGAGAGCGGGGCCCGAGATGGTGTGCACGTCCTCATGCATGAGGCCCGCGCGCAGCAGCTCGCCAATGAGAAAGCCCATGCCGCCGGCGGCGTGAAAGTGATTCACGTCGGCGCTGCCGTTGGGATAGATGCGCGCCAGCAGCGGCACGACATCCGACAGATCGCTGAAATCGTCCCAATCGATCAGGAGACCGGCGGCGCGGGCGATGGCGATCAGGTGCAGGGTATGGTTGGTCGAGCCACCGGTGGCGAGGAGCCCCACGATCGCGTTGACGAAGCTGCGCTCGTCGAGCACTTTCGAAAGCGGCAGGTACTCCGGTCCGAGCGCGGTGATCTG
>Ga0335075_10017380_pt1 | contig 10695 bp, 8 predicted proteins | sample Lox_Sample_24_FD_206723 | JGI IMG/M metagenome (GOLD analysis project Ga0335075, IMG submission 206723) | Soil microbial communities from Loxahatchee National Wildlife Refuge, Florida, United States - Lox_Sample_2.4 | ecosystem: Environmental > Terrestrial > Soil > Wetlands | place: USA: Florida... | reverse complement strand
ATTCGATCCACACATATATGCAATCACCGCGTATACTTGGGTGCCTATTGCTTACATGTCCATTCGTTACAGAGACCCTTCGTCAACTTTTACGCTCCAACCTTTGTCCTCTACGAACTTTCCTCCCCGTTCCTCAACATCCACTGGTTCCTCGACAAGCTCAACCGGACCGGCTCCAACCTCCAACTCGCCAACGGCATCCTCCTCCTCGCCTCCTTCTTCGGCTGTCGCCTCGTCTGGGGAACGTACTCGTCGCTCGCCGTGTTCTGCGACGTGCTGCGTGCCGTCTATCGTGGCGCCCCCGTCGCGACAAGCCAGGGCCACGGCTTTGTTGCCACGGAGCCAAGCATGGCGCCTGGAATTGAGATTATGCGCTTTGCCGCGGGACGGGATGTACCGCTTCGACTGGCTCTGGCGTACCTGGGTGCCAACGTGGTGCTGAATGGGCTGAATTGGTATTGGTTTGGGAAGATGATTGAGGCGATTAGGAAAAGGTTTGATCCGCCGTTTGGCACGAAAGGGGTGGAGCCGAAGAAGAAGTCCAGGAAGTTGAGGGAGGGCTTGGATGGCAGTTTGGGTGAGGACGAGGAGCCAGTCATGATGCAGACGGATGTGGCGAGGGTCTTGTATGCCGATGGACATAAAGGTGTTGAGGTCGACCAGGTCGAGGTGAGGAGGAGGAATGTCAAGGCAGAGGGGAATGGTGAAGAGGATGAGTTTGTGCCTTGATTCTAGCTTCACTACATTTACATCATTGAGCCATGGACTCTTTGTCGTGACGTGTTCGCCTTCATTTGTCTAGCATTGGAGCTTTGGCTGATAGAGAAAGTTAGAGCGAGGGCTTTGGCGACTTTGCATTTTATATTATCTTATCAGAAACCTGTATCAATAAACACAGCAGAGTGTCAGAGATCTACGTGAGGTGCGAGCAACAACACGACAGCACAGAGCCAAGCCATCGCTGCAAGGCTCGTGGGTCGTCAGACGCCCAACCTCGAATGCCACTTACGTCCCGCTAAGGTTGTAGCTTCTGAGACCGCGAAAGACGCGGCACGCCTCGATAGTAATAACGATAGCGGATCGATCCAACACCAGGTCGACGAGATAACGCTTCGTCCAATATCGATGGGAGTGTTATTCATGGCGGCCACCATCCAGACCGCCGTCGCTATGCTAGAGTTGTCTTGCAACGAGCCGGCCAAGCTTATTGAAAGCACGCTGGGCTATGTAGGCGCATCACCATCAAGCCATTGGCCCCAGTAGGCTGTTGGCAAGTGTCCAGCTTTTTAAGCTTTCTCCACCTTCGCAATGTGTTTGGCGACAACCCCAGGTTCACAGCAGGCCGTGAACCCACGCCAGCACACGGCGTGCACAGTTTCGACCTTCGGAAGAGGGCACCCGTTCTGTGCAACAGCGCGGTGAAGAACGCGGAAGTACAAAGCTCAAATGAGATGGGAACCAATTCACCCCGACAATCGAAGTCGCGTCTCATGGCACGGACAGTTTCCTCCGCCGTACACCTAGTGTTGCAGTTGTTCAATCCATGGCCATAGACCCCAAGGATGACCGGTGGGAAGTTGAGCGCCTCCTGGACGATATACGCGTCCGTGAATAGGTGAATTGTGATTGTATGGCTAAGAATTTTCCTTTACAAGGAATATGTTCTACAAGAAATGTTCTTCAAGTCTTTATCGCGCAGAACGTTGGGAATGGTGGGGTTAAAACACAGGCAGCATTCTTATTTCTACGATGTAGGTTAACCGTGGAACCGAGTACATCACGGCATGGCTTCATCAACATCCATGGCCTCTATCGACCCCCTCGAAGGGCTCAAGGGATCGAGAATTATACATTACTCGCGACTTCAGGCATTCTCTCGAGCACTTCAGGAGCTCAAGACCGCCCTTTATGATGGCAAACCAACCAATCAGTTCTTGATTGTTAAGGGGTTGGATGAAAAGATCACGAATCTAATTGAAGAGCGCGGTTATGAAGGAGTCCGCTATGAATGGCATGAGGACTTACAGCTTCTTATCGTCAAAGTTCCCACCAAAGCTCACGAAGCTGCCTCGCAAGAATTTGGCACGTCAATCACAGATGCTGTTGCGCTCATGGGGCTCAGTCCACTCGAGCGCCGTGTACTCGGCGCAGGCAGATTCCATGCACCCTTAGGAGCTCCCAGAAAAGAACCCGACTAGTCAATGAAACCAGGATCGTCCGACCCAATCCTGACGATTTTCCGGCAATCGTTGTCGAAGCAGGCTTTTTGGAGAGTTTAGCCTAATTGCGTAACGACGCCAGACTCTGGTTTTCGATTTCGAACAACGCCATTCAAATAGTCATCTTGATAACCGTAAAAGCAGCGAGAAGGGAGATCATCTTCGAAAAGTGGATCGTTGGAGCTGTTCCCGCCGGCCGACCGGCCGACGAAAATTGCGCCATACACCAGCACAACTTCCTCGGGCAGAGCAATCAATCACCATATCCGAAACAGCACCAAATACCTACGCAATGACGGCAGGCACGGCGCCGCTAACCCTCGAGTTCAATAAACTATTTCTTCGTCAACCCGTCGGACAAGAACATGATATCGACTTCACGCAGACGGAACTTTTCAACATTGCTCAAGCAGTATTTGACATGGTTTGAATTGCGGAAGCACGACTTATCTCAATAACTCCACAACCACGAAGAATTTTAATTCAATTCTTGTTGGATTCAATTTTATGGCATCAGAAGTCCTTGAATCAGCACTTATATTAATAAAAACTGATGTGGTGGTTGGGTGCCCAGCCAGCACTGAAATTCGCTGAAATTCGCTTGAGGCTCACCTCAGTGCCCTCAACAACGACCTGAAAACCACCTCCGTGGCCAACTTTGGCGACTCGGGTGATTCACCTTGAGTTCTGGAATCGGGAGGGATAGACCCTTTGTGGATCGTTGATGGTATGGTGTCCAACGCCGAGCTGCAACCACCATACAACTATGGGTGTGTAGTGGACTGGGATCGTGCTGATATTCTCTGGTGGGACGTTTCTGTAAGTGGCTTGTTGATCTCTGCCTTCGTACGCTCCAGCTGAATTTTCCTTAGGTATGTTACGATGCACTCGATGCAGCACTCGGCAGGGGCTTTTCCCTCAGAGTCCACACACGTGCGTATGAAGACAGGCTTCTGGCTCCGTATGCCAGCGCTCGAAGTTTGAGTAAGCAGACGGATGTCGTTGATGTTGCGCTGATGGTAGTCGGCATGCTTCTGCCGCTCCTCACACTGATTGGGCATGCACATGCTCACGGTGACTAAGTCCCTAAACCTTTTAATAGGCCCCCGTACCACCTAAGCTGGCGGGGACCAAGCCCTGGCTTCCTTCGGCAAAAGTTTCCATTTGTGTAAATTCCGTTATCTCGCGATAGGTAATTACAAGCACCTTCAAAATGTTCTCAAAAACAGAAATTCAGTGGCACATCGCCGATGCGTCACCCATCTGCGACGCGACAGCGTAACTAGGTAGCCCACTCATTTGGTAGGATATAGATATTCTTTCTTTCTTTACTGAGCAGGCGGATATTGTCACCGGCGGGTTTCCTTCATTATCATGTCCTAATCGCTAACATGACTTACATATGCATCATTGTCCACGTGGCAGTGCGGTTGACTCTGTAGGTATGCCATCGCCACTTTCCTACACGTATCACCAGATTAAAATCTCTCATCCATTTTGTGTCACTAAGAACACTGGACCAAGAGTCACGGGTTAGAGACATAGCTTAAACCTGTCTCCGTGTTGAATGACTTACCCCTGGAAACGACAGAAGCATTCTACGACAGATTCACCGCACCCAGTTTTGCCGATGTGACCTGCCCGTTCTCATGATGGCTCCGTCTCCGCCACCTTCCGTCTACACAAGTCTCAGGAGCGAAAGGAAAGAGATCCGATTACTGTCTATCTGCCGCACGGGCGATCCTACTGCATTGATCGAATGCGCCTTTCAGACCTTCGAGCTCAGCACGGCACCGCCCTTCGATTCGCTGTCGTACGTCTGGGGGGACCCGAAGGTTACCGCCGAAATCAAAGTTGGCGGGATATCCACGCAAATCACGACAAACTTATTTGCAGCCCTGAAGAGGCTACGCGAGAAGACAGACGTTCAATGGGTCTGGGCGGATGCGTTGTGCATCAACCAAAAAGACATAGCGGAAAAGAATCACCAGGTCCTTCTCATGCGCCATATCTATCGCCGCGCCGACAGAGTTCTCTCATGGCTTGGTGAAGGAGGTAAAGACACACACCTTGCCTTTGCGCTGATTGAACGCTGGGCAGAGGCGATACTATCAACCTCTCCGGACCTCAGAAGCTGGCCGAATGGCGAGGCGATGCGTGCAGCTGCGGCAACAGTTGAGAGGCCTTTCGACGAGCAAGCCTGGGCTGCAATCTGGTCACTCTTCAGGAAGACATACTGGCAGAGAATCTGGATTGTCCAGGAAGTCTTCTTGGCTCGGCAGTGTCTCATGATCTGCGGTGAGAACGAAATCCTGTTCCATAAGATCCTATGGACTTACCGGGCCTGGCTTTCCGGGGATCTCCGCCTGGCCCGCTTGGAGGAACTCCTCAAAATTGGGACATATCCGGACTATTTCTACCCTTTCATGAGGATTATCTTGGAGCTTGACCTAGCTGGGGCCAGCAGATATAACACGGCCGAAAAAGACGCAAAGCCCCCTGCACGCCACGTCCTTTCTAGTCTTCCCATCTTGCTGAAGAGGGCATCCGGTCTATCAGCCACAGACCCGCGGGACAAGATATACGGGGTGCTTGGGTTGTTGAATGTCGAAAATCTGCCGATACCGGTGGATTATGGCAGGAGCGTCGCTAATGCTTACACAAATGTCGTCTGGTCAGTGATTCAAATGACGAGCCGTCTTGACATCTTGACATTTGGTGGGATCGGCACATTCGCCGGTTTGTACAATCATGCGAGGCACGATCTGCCTTCGTGGATGCCCGACTTCCGAGAGCAAGACTTCGACACTAGATTCTGTGATCACACAGAGTTTTACGATACGTTCTTCTTTCATGCGTCGAAAGAGACGAACGCCGAATGCACTATATCTTCCGACTTGAGGCGGATTCGGATCAAAGGAATGATGTGCGACGAGATTGCAGCAGTAGCGGCACCAAGTCTGGATGCGGAAGTCCGGCTTCGTCGATGGCTCGTTTTTGCCCTGGCTCAACAAGACAGCTTAAACCCTTCTTACGCCTCCGCGCAGCAAACACTCTTCAGAACCATAATCTGCGACCATTTATGGCGCGGTTTTGAAAGTCCCGAATTTCTCGCCAACCACTTGGAACTAGAGTTTTTTCGAATGGCCGTGGGGTTCCTGTCGGCAGTGAGGTTCATACACGAGGACAGGGCCCTCCTTCACTTTGGACCAAGAATTGATTCGGAGCCCCGAGCTGAAATGGATCCGGAGACTAGACGGAAGCTAGCAACCTGGTTTCAGTATCCCACATGGCAGGATGAAGATAATACGAATCCGCGGAAAGCGGCTCTAATTGAAAACTTCCTGGGACCTCGACGTTCGCGAGGTCACCTGCGCTGGCCAGAGAACGTCGAGTTCAATAGTAAAGAGGACCATGCGACTCTTCTCTGGTTTCGCCCTGTGTTTGGAAATACGGATTCAAGGTGTCTTTTCGTCACTAGAACGGGATATATGGGCGTAGGACCATGGAATGCCCAAGCAGGAGATAAGATCTTCCTCCCTCTAGGTTGTTCCGTTCCACTTATAGTAAGGTCAGCCGGTTTAGACAATTTCAAACTAGTTGGGGATACTTACGTCTGTGGTATGATGCAAGGTGAGATGGTACAAAAGCTGGAAAGTGGACTTTTCGATCTTGAGAGTGTAACAATTGAGTGATCTTGGACTTTATTCGCTATCTTACTCCGAAGTATATAATTCTCGATGGGAGCTGCATCGTAACTTTGCGAACGAGCAGCATCCACAGGTTCAAACATTGACTTCCATATAGACCGCGAAAGGTGGTCGTTTCATCGTAGTCGCCTTTTGTTGTGATAGACGACTGGTGCTCATATTGCTACGGGATGATAGCTTTATATACACGGCACAGGAGTGGGTCAGGGTGGATTCCCGGATGTAACCTCGGACGGCACAGCACAGCTGATACTGCCTTGCATTATGAGCTGTCAGAACACCTTGAGAACATGAGGTAAAGAGTGGCTCAGCTAAATCAGTCCACGTACGCTTGACGTAACGAGTACTTGGTGGCAAAGTTGATCAAATCCTTGGACGTGGTATGAAATATAAAGCCCATCTCTACAGACGGAAGGCAGCACCAAAGAAGATTTCCGGCTCTGTCTTATCAGCTGATCTGATGTCATCACCAACAGGTTCGGTCACAACCGCTTTCCGTATCCAGGGGGTAAGAGAAAATTCACCATCTCATATGGATATGCATTGACAGGTTCAGAGTGTCGCTGATGAATCCCAAGAATGCCACACAGACACAGGAAATCAGGGCGGAACTTGGAAGTACCAGAGCGTAGTGAAAAAGACGAATTAGGACCTTGTCCGCATTGTAAGGTTCTCCTATTTCATGCTACGTAACTGAAACGCAGACTTAAAGTGTGTAAAGAATGAAGAGTGGCAGGCTAGGACTAGCCTTTAGTCGGTGGGGAAGGACCAGCTGACGCCGGGGACCCGGCCATCTTCGTCGGTGCACACTGAAATCGAGCTCGACTTTGGACTCCACGGCAAGCAGACCTTCGATCTGGTCATCGGCGCCGACGGTGCCTGGTCCAAGGTCCGCAACCTGCTGACGGACGTCAATCCGCACTACGCGGGCATGCAGAATATCACCTTGACCGTCCGGGAGGTCACCAAGAAGTACCCGCACCTGGCGGAGCTGGTGGGCCTGGGCACCTTCGCGGCGCTCGGCAACCGGCACGGTGTCATGTCGCAGCGCAGCCCGCAGGACTCGGCCCGCATCTACGTCTTCCTGACGACCGAGGATGAGCACTTCGCCGCCACGGCCATATCCGCCCGCTATACATGCTGCCCGTCGGCAACGCCTGAGAGCACAGGACCGGCGCCACAGTCATCGGTGACGCGGCGCATCTGATGTGTCCCTGGGCCGGCGAGGGAGTCAACGTCGCCATGTGGGACTCGCAGCTGCTGGCCCACGCCATCACCAAGGCGCACGAGACCGCTGGGAAGGATGCCGTGTCCTTCCAGAGCGCGCTGGACCCGCTGATGAAGGAGTTCGTAGTCGACTTGGTAGCGCGCGCCAAGGAGAAGGCTGAAGAAGCTTTAAACAACGGTCAGATGATGTTTGGGGAGGATGGGGCGAAGGCGTTTGCTGAATTCTTCCGTAAGGCTTATGTGACGGCTCAAACACTCACATAGAATCACGGTTGAGATGGTTATCAAAATGAGGCTGATATTGTAACTACACTAAGGTGAAGAAGAAAGAAGAGTTCAGAGCCGAAGGCTCTGAAATATTGTGCGCAATCGCACAACCCGAAGTAATACCGAAACTACCGAAACAGGAAACAACCTATGTGACAACTGTCACAGCGAGCATCAGTAAGGAAGTGCTTTGCGCTGGAAAACACTCTTTCGCATTCGGCAGACATCATTGGAATTGCGAGCATGTCAAGAGCAAAGTGCGCCAGATCAGGTTGAGTGGTATACCGAGCGTTTCAGAACTTCTTCCTCAGATGAGGAAGATTCGACGTACTTCGGAATGAGGGTGGGGCTTGCGGTCTTCTTCACATGCTTCATGGTCCGCTTCGGCTTGGCTCGTTTGGTGCGCTGAGGGACAGCACGCTTTGCGCTAACAGCAATGGTGGAAGGCCGGAGGGGGGGCAGCAGGAGGCATATTGACATGACAAATGATAAGCGCAAAGACTCGCTAGTACAACAAGAAATTCCCCAAATGTCACGGCGGTGCTTTGGCACAGATGAAATCAAAACAACACTCAATTGATGAGGAGAAGAAGAGGGAGAAGGGTTACATCTCCGTGTAGCGTGCACCTTGACCACCATGTCAGACCAGGGCCGTGACACTGGAGCTACTTCGCAAATTTGTCCCAGGTTCGGCGCGTTCGCCAAAAGGGAATCGTTCCACAGTATTGAAAGAGGAGCAGAGCAGGAAGCTTCGGATCATTGCCCAATTTGGAACTCTCCGTTGAAGTATAATTCATAATTCGTAGTGGTGAATTTGGCGTATCTGGATATCTTGTGAGAGCTGGAAACAAACTATGTACATAATAGAATGTCGACAAAATGTGTATGGAAGCTACCCATCATCATCAACGTTAATCTCCACTATAATGGCCTAATTCACAACCGGGGCGTTATGTGATGTAGATGACTGCGCGAACGTTGAAACTTTTGACCATATAGTCGCACATCAATAAAATCAAGAAACAATTGCTCGAAAGGCATGTAATAGATGAGATATCCTAGACTTTTCTTTGCTGCTAACAGGCCGGCACCGCCCTACAGTCACCTCCCCCCGGGGCCCTTTAGTCGCTTGAGGGGCGCCAGGGGCCGTAAGGTTTTCAGATTGAGTCCGTGGCGGAATCGGCGTCTCGCTGAAATCCCTAATATTGCTCGTAGAATAGTAGCTAGGGTTTTTGGCGTCGTGCAAACCGAACGCATCAAAATTCGCAACGACATGGTCGCACAGTGAATCGCCGTCGTCGGAATCATCGCTAGAGCAATATTCGCTGACACTAACGGTGACTTGGGGCGAAGTATACAAGCTGTACGCAGGGGGTGCCTCCTCTGTTTCTGAACTTGAATCATCGGAATCCCATTCGTCAGAATCTTCGCTAGAAGAGGAGTCGTCATTGGCAGAGTAATATGGCTCAGATGGAGACTGGTTGGCCGCTGCAAGGTCTTCCTCGGTTGGGAAGAGCAGGCAATCATCCTCATGATGTAACTCTGCCGCTTTCAAAGCGTACTCGTCGTACGTGTTGGACAGCAGAACCAGGCGGCGCAAGTTTGGTTCGACATTTTGAGCTTCTGTTTCGATCTTTCTGGCCGTGGTCAATGCGAGGCCCAAGATTTCGTATCGTTTCGATGATGCGAGGGCCATGGTGCTTTAAGTGTGGTTTGAGATCTGGAGAGGCGGGACAACAAAGGAGATAGATGAGGACAATAGCATCAATACGCCGGAGGCGTAGTACACATATACACTCTTCGATATTGGACATACTGGATCGACTGATGCCCCTAATTCCCCGTCCACTTTGAATTTGGAGGTCATGTCACCTCTGGTGTTGGCACGCGGAGAGTCTTGTCACAAGTCCTTGTCGACACCACGGAGAAATTCATGGGTTTCCGTCGGACCCGAACAGCCCTAAACCTACCTCGCCTAAGTCGCCGAATTATCTCCACGGCACGCGGCTAAGCGGCTTCACAACCCCTCGAAAATGGAGATGTGGGCTTCCGCAATATCCAAGAACGAGACTGGCCAGTTTTTGTGTTGATGTCGTTGAGCGATGAAATGTTTCTTTACGGCAAAGGTTGGAGCAGTTTGAAGTCTAAATTCTGCAATATCCTATCCCGTCAGACTTGAAAAACCTTCACAAAATGCGATTGCCTTTTCGAGCATCGCGATGCTTGGCGTGATCAGATGGTGTTGTAGCAGTCACCCGCGGAAACTTTGCGATCGTACGAGGTGTTCTAGACCATCTGATGGCGTGAATATTGCGCCAAAGGCAGAGGGGCGGTCTCGATTCCAAACAGCATATCACGCCATTCCGACGTGAGACGCTCGTTCGGGAAGTACTAGCGAAAATTGCTGCCACGTGCTTCAAGGCCGACGGACTAGTGACTGCCTCCGTCCTCTTCGAATCCAGGTCATCGTATGCTCACACTATGGTAGGGTCGACATCTCCGAGTCGGCATGCTGGACGATGTGTTACGTGTTGCTAATCCTGGAATGGAGACGCGCATTGCTATATGAAGCTGGAGGGTTCCGGCAACCTAACTAGCTCTGCATCGTCAGATTCTCACAAAGATTCGCCAATCAATCATTCAAGCCAGTTGATTAAATCTTCTACTTAACTGGAACCCAATTGACCAAATAATGGCCGACCTTTACTGTAAATCGATGCCAAACGTATATCTACGGAGAAGCTTACCCTGTCATAGCTCCGGATTCATTGACATTCCTGGACCCAATGGATCCGATATTCTCTAGCTTCTCAGAAAACGATGATTGCAAGGATAGCTGGCTTCAAACCACTTATTTCAATGCATCTCTCAACGACGGCAATGACGATTATCTTGTGTCACCGCAGGACACAATCTTAGACAATATCACGTCCGTGGTGCCAAATATGCCCAGCACTTGGGGAGTTGAAGACATCGCGCTCAACCGCGATTCCATGTTCAATGGAGATTCCAGCTCCACTCTCGATCACCCTCGCACTCCGTCGCTCTGCGAAGATTCCGACTATCTCGGCATCGGCGCCGACAGCCAGCCTCCAACCCCAGCCTGGGAAACCACACCCTCGCCCGAGCCAGGGGCACCACCCAAGCGCAAGCGCGGCCGTCCTCGCCTCAATCGCGCCGACAGCGACTCCAGCTATACCGATTCCCGCGAGTCCCATAAATCGCACATCAGCAAGCGCCAACCTCACAGCCTAGTCGAGCGCAAGTATCGC
>Ga0335075_10017379_pt1 | contig 10695 bp, 9 predicted proteins | sample Lox_Sample_24_FD_206723 | JGI IMG/M metagenome (GOLD analysis project Ga0335075, IMG submission 206723) | Soil microbial communities from Loxahatchee National Wildlife Refuge, Florida, United States - Lox_Sample_2.4 | ecosystem: Environmental > Terrestrial > Soil > Wetlands | place: USA: Florida... | reverse complement strand
CGGTCCAGTCGTGCATGTCGCCGGAGGCTTTGCCGGGGGCGAGATCTTCGTAGTCGGCGCTGGGCGAACTGGGCCAGTAGGGAGTCTCGGGGTCGAGGCGTTCGACGACGCGCGGGATGGTGCCGCTAAAGAGCAGCAGGTAGTCCTGCCAGACCTTGACGCGCGCCTCGATGGATAGGGTCTTGACGAATTGACCGGCTCCGGACCAGGCGAGAGAGCCTTCGGTCTCGTTGTTGCCGCACCACACCACGATACTGGGATGGTTGCGGAGACGCGTGACCTGGTACTCGGCTTCCTTCTCGATGTTCTCGCGGAACCAGTAGGGGCCAGGCTGCCAGTCGTTGCCGAACATGAAGTCCTGCCAGACCATGAGGCCGAGTTCGTCACAGAGGTCGTAGAACTCGTCGGTCTCGTAGTAGCCGCCGCCCCAGTGGCGGATCATGTTCATGTTGGCGTCGCGCGCCGATTGCAGGATGCGGCGGTACTGCGCGGTGGTCACGCGGGAAGGGAAGCTGTCGAAGGGGATGACGTCTGCGCCTTTGGCGAAAATGGGAATGCCGTTGACGACGAGCTCAAACGAGCGTCCCCACTGGTCGAGATCACGGCGCAGCACGATAGTGCGCAGACCGGTCTTGCGAGAGGCTTCGTCGGCGGGCTTGCCATTCACCGAGAGCTTCGCACTCCATATATAGATGGGCTGGGCTCCGTAGCCGGCGGGATACCAGAGGTCAGGGTTCTGAATCTCGACGGGCAGGACAAGGTGGTTGACGCCGGGCACGAGATCTACCGTCTGCTTGAATTGCGCGCTCTGGCCGCCTTCCTGATAACTGACAGAGATGGAGCCCTTGCCGGATACAGAGGAGACGACGTCTAGCTCGACGTCAACGTGGGCCAAAGCCTTTGTCACGTCGCGCACGTGCGGATAGAAGTCGGAGATGCGGGCGTCGTCCCACGATTCGAGGCGAGCCGGACGCCAGATGCCGCTGGTGGCAAACTTCGGTCCCCAGTCCCATCCGTATTCGTAGGCGGCCTTGCGCAGGTAGGTCTTGTCCTGCGCGGGCGTCTGGCCGTGCCACACATCGGTGAGCGCGAGTTTTTCCGCGATCTTAATGGGAGAAGGGAAGAGGACGAGCAACTGGTTCGTGCCTGGCTTCAACCACGGCTTTGCGTCGACCCGCCACTCGCGAAACATGTTGTCGGCGGTGAGGATTTTCTCGCCGTTCAGGTAAACCTCGGCATAGGCGTCGAGGCCTTCGAAGACCAGGTCAAGATGCCTGCGCGCGAGCAGTGCGGGCGTGGCATCGATGCTGGTGCGATATTCCCAGTCCGCATCCTGGATCCACTGGAGCTTGGCTTCGTTGTCGCGGTAAAAGGGCTCGGGGATCAGCTTGTTTGCCAGAAGATCGAGATGTACGTCGCCGGGAACGGTTGCAGGACGCCACTCAGGCGCAGGATTGCCTGCGTCGCTCACGCGCTGACGGAATTCCCATCCATGATTCAGAGGCAGGCTGCTTTTCGGCATCTGTGCGGCGGAGAAGGGCAAGCATGCCGCGATCGCAATCAGAAAAATGATGTGTGAGCGAAAAAGAGCCGTGTATCGATGCACCGAGAGCATGGTCGCTGCAATGTCCCCTTGAATATGAGATTGGGTGACGCAGGCATTATGCTAATTCATTTCGCGCGGGCAACTTCCGCAGCGGTCGATTGCGCGTGCTGAATCGCGATGGAAAGTTGCCTGCGAGAAAAATATTTTTTGCAGCTTCCCTGGATGCAATTCAAACGTCGCGGCGCGCATCCCAGCATATGGAAAGTTTCAAGACCAAAAGGAGCAGCAAGCATGGAACCCACTCAACATTGCAGGAAGCAATTCTTTATCGTGCCCGTGGTTGCCCTGGCAGGAGTCCTCGCTATCGCAGGATGCGAACACAAGCCCGCTCATCCGGATGAGAAATCGGCGGTCACGAATTCACTGAACAGCAATAACCTCAGCAGCGTGAGCGTATCGCAGGATCGTGACAAGGGCGTGATGACCCTTACCGGTGATGTGAATTCGGAAGTTCAGAAGAACCAGGCCGCGACGCTGGCCAAGCAGGCAGCCCCGGATTACACCATCGCCGATGAGATCGGAGTAACACCTCAGGGCGTGGCAAGCCAGGCCAAGGCGGTCGAGTCGAATCTCGATAGCGGCATTGAAGACAATTACAAGGCGGCGATCAAGGCTCACCGAAATCTAGATGATCAAAGCATCGATTATTCGGCAAAGAACGGCACACTCGTGCTGAAGGGTTCTGTAAAGACTGTTGCTCAGAAGAAGGAAGCGGAACATCTGGCCAAGTCGGTTCCCAATGTGCAGCAGGTGGTGAATGAGATTGAGGTGAAGCCGGGCAAGCACTCCAGTCCGAATGCGTAACAGTTTGAAGCACTTTTTAACCGGGCGGGAGCTGCGCATGGCTCCCGCTTCTTTTTTTGAAGTGGACGGAGTTGCTCGTCAATATTTACGCATCACACCGAGCACACGGCCTTGAATCGCGACCTGCTCCGCAGGTACGAAAATAGGATCCATCTCGGCATTGGAAGGCTGCAGGCGGATGACGGCGCCTTCGCGGTAATAACGTTTGAGCGTCGTTTCCGCTCCGCGAACCAGCGCGACCACAATATCGCCTTCGTGGGCGACAGAAATCTTCTCGACAAAGACATAGTCACCATCGACGATGTGCTCGTCGCGCATGGAATCGCCTCGCACCCGGAGAGCAAAGACTTCACGGTTGCCGACGATGTCGCTCAGCGAAATGGTCTCCGCAGTCTCGACTGCTTCGAGCGGCAAGCCGGCAGCGATCCGCCCCACGAGAGGAAGACGTTCTCCGGGGCGTGCCTTGGCTTTTGGTGGCAGCACGTCAATGGAGCGGCTGCGGTTATGCGCTCGCTGGAGAAGACCCTTCTGCTGGAGATTGGTGATGTGCTTGTGTACGGTTGCGAGCGATCGCAGGTTGAGGCCGTGGGCGATTTCCTCAAAGGATGGGGAGTATCCATTGCGCTGCACGAAGCTCGATATGAAGTCGAGCACTTCCTTTTGGCGGCGAGTGACGGCCATGGGTAAATTATAGCGAATAAAAAGCGAATCACGGTAAATATTTTAGGTCTCGAAAGATTGGCTGGTCAGAGAGAAGCTTGCTGGCGCAGGAAGTGCAGCGACGCTGTGAGACACCAGCAGTTTTTGCGGCGAGTCAAATTTGCTCGAGAGGCAATTCACAAATGATCCGCCAGCCAAAGACTTCGCATGCGGTTCAACAATAAGGGAGATTTCTGATAGACTTAGTTTGTTGTCGCGGTGAAAGTTTCGGCAATCCAAAGCCTGAAGCGACCGCGTATTGGGGACGTAGTTCAGTTGGTTAGAACGCTGCCCTGTCACGGCAGAGGTCGCGGGTTCGAGCCCCGTCGTCCCCGCCATAAACCAAAAGAAAATAAACGGTTTATGGAAAATGGAAAATCAAGAGGCGCCTCCGAGGGTGCTAGAGAGGGTGCTAAAGGTCTTAGCGCCTTTTTTGTTGTTCGGTTTTTTACTCCGCGAGGGTGCTGACGAGGGTGCTGAAAGCACCTTCTTGTTACCCGCCTCCAAGACCATCTTCATCACTCGATCGTTGGCCTCACGCTTCGTCGCGGAGATTGCCCGAGTATAGACGTCGAGCATGATCCGCGAATTGGCATGGCGCAAAAGCTCCTGCGCCGTTTTGAGGTCAACGCCTGCCGCCCGCAAATTCGTCGCCAGCGAGTGACGGAAGCTGTGCCATCCGATTGTCTTGTCTTCGATCCCTGCGCGGTTCAGTGCAGGGCGCAAGACCTTTTTCAGCAAGGTGTCGGGCGACAGCGGCTGCTTCCCGCCACAGCGGACCGAGGGGAAGAGGAAATCGTCTTCGCGGTTGTACTGCGAAGTCTTTCTCCACATTTCGAGACAACCGACAACGGAGGGATGGAGTGGAACAGGTTTGCGACTCGCTTCAGTCTTTGTGTCACCGAACTGATTTCGCACACAGGAGCGCCGGACGTTCACCTGCATCAATTCGAGATCGATGTCGGCCCATGTAAGCGCCACCAACTCGGATCTCCGCAGTCCAGTGCTGCCAGCGAGCATTACCATTGCACGATCTCGAATGTTGAGAACCGCAACTAGAGACGCAAACTCGGCCGGCGACAGCACATCAGGTTCGCGCAAACGCTTCGCCGAAACCCGAACCTTAGTTATTGGGTTTCGGTCCATCCATTCATGTCGGATGGCGTGATTGAAGACGGCTGACATGATGTTCCGGATTTTGCTTCGGGTCCCTGGTGCAAACCTGAGAGAATGCAGCCACAATTCCACGTCTACAGTACGGACATCCCGCAAATATGACGATCCCCATCTGGGGACAATATGATTTGCCAGATAGTGAGAATTGGCCTCAATCGTAGCGTAGGCCTCCTTCTCTCTTGTCAGCTCCTGTTCGCGGTAGGGTTACGAGCTCAGACACCGTCTCCGGCACTTTGAACTCGACGTTGATATTGTTTCGAAGCGAATCGACTATCTTTTCTGCGTCCCGACGATGCGGGAAGCGAACCACTGTTCCGATGGTTCGTTTCCGATATGTGCGTGTCCCGTCGATATCCTCATACCAACGGAATACCCATACATCAGGGCCAGTTTTACGCTTCAGTCTCAAGAGGCTTCCTTGTTGTAAACGGCTCATGCAGTTCTCCTTGCATGAGCACCGATGGCTACCGTCATGGTATCAGCCGATTTTCGAGAATCGCCCTCGCGGGTTTCTACCCACTCCAATAATTCGTGTTCCAAGAAGCGCCAGAGTTTTCGTCTGCCCTCCCCTAGAGGATGTGCTGGGACTTGGCCTAAGCGTGCCCAACGGATTAAGGTTCGGCTGTCCATTCTAAGAATGGCTGCGGCTTCACGTGCATCAAGGAGTTGGTGTGCCATATTGTTCTCCATAACGTTGGGCGCTACTCCGCTAACAGTGGATTAGGCGGTGGGCCTAGCATCGGAGTTGAGCCAATGATCCCGACATGGTGTTGGCACGTCCAATGAAAGTTAGGGAGACCGTTATTCATTCCAGGAATGATGTCGCGCTTTTGATCTCGTTGTTGTGCTCGCAATTGGCAAAAGAACGTTAAAATGAACGCGTGGAAGCGTACGTTTGTAGCCCCTTTCTGCTTGTTGTCTTGTCCTGAATCCCAGGCTCGGAGGATGGTCGTGGCGCTGCCAGAAATTCGATTGCTGCAAGCCGCTATTGCTGTAGCGCGCGAACTAAACTTTTCGCGCGCGGCAGAGTCTTTGCATATCGGTCAATCAACTCTCAGCAAACAGATTTATGAGCTCGAGAATCAGTTGGGGTTTAAGCTCTTCGAGCGAAACCATCAAACGGTTGAATTAACGGACGCGGGGCGTGCATTCGTTGAGGAAGCTCGTGAGGCTTTGCTGCACACGGAACGAGCTGTAATCGCAGCGAAAGCTGTCTTTAACGGAGCCGACCAGATCCTCAATTTGGGAAAGTCAGCCCACACCGATCCGTTTCTCATCTCGACCGTTCTGTCGGTACGTCTACCACTGTTTCCAGGCTTACGAATCAAACAGTGGAGTAACTACTCGAACGAGCTTGCACGGCAAGTCGTTGCCGGGACTCTCGATCTGGCGATGACGACCGGAATTCCGGAGAATCCAAAGCTCAGCCTGTTGCAACTCGCGGACGATCCTTTTTATTTGGCCATGCCAGAAGATGATCAACTTGCGGACCATCGCGATCTGGTCTTCGAACACTTGCACGATCGAATTTGGATTCTGTTGAGCCAACAAGCGAACCCCTTCCTGTACGACAAGATTCTGCATGTTGCTTCCGAAAAGAATGTTTACCCAAGGGATGTGTTGCAGGTCATGAGTTCCGAGGAAGTGCCTGAGCTAATTCTGGAACACCGCGGCCTGGCATTCCTGCCGCGGGCGGCCGCCTGGAGAATCGCGCGCGATGAAATCACCATGCGCCCGTTGTCGGAACCAGAGCTCCGGTTAATAACAAATTTGGCTATGCGTGCGGACAGCAAATCACGTCTCGTGAAGGAGTTTGTTCGGGCTACATCCCGAAAGCTCAACAGCCTGACGCAGAAGCAACAAAGGCACCTGCCCCTCACCGGCTAAGCTCACTAACTCGTCGCCCTTTCCGAAAGCTCATCGCTGTTTCGTATCTCGACATTTAATGGTCCTTCGTGGCCGCAATTTGGGCAATGGAAAACTCCTGATGTCAGTGCTCGGCCCTCATACATTTTCCGGCTGAAAAGTGACCCGCAATCGACGCAAGCATGAACGTGAATTAGGCGTACGGACCGTATTCGCAAGTCGGTAGTATTCATAGCAGTACTCGTGATCGCTGTGCCCTACACGTACTAAAGGCATTTGCAGAGGCGTTTTGGGGCAAGATTTTGGAAACTTTTTCGAGGTGGGCGATAATCGTGTCTATAGTACTGAGTAACCGGTGGTTATCCACCGGGACAGATGCTCGCGCATGCCGCTGAATGGTCGTATCTGGCAAGAGCTGACGTGGAGTTGGGCCTATTCGACCGGGCACCCTGCTTCTGATCAGAAATTGGAGGCCGCTGCGAAGGCAGCTTGGTCATATGCGGTTTTGTGTGCTTCAACATACCTCTACGACCGTGAGGTCGCGCACGATCTGATGGACCACGCTGTCGAAAATGTTTCTCATTACATTGCGCGTCATCCGGATCGATCTGCAGAAAAATTGATCTCGCGAATCAAGAGCATGATTCGACGACGTGCGAAGCAGCTAGCGACCAGGCATCGCCACGAGCTCCCATTCGGGTCGCTGGTTGATCTGGAACAGCTATACACGGGGGAGACGGAAGCGGAACAGAGAGTCTATGCAAACGAGTTGCTTGAGCGTCTTTCGCCGTTCGCCCAATCCATCGTCAATAGGCGCTGGCTTGGATATTCATGGCGAGAGATTGCGCGAGAACTCGAAATGGACCATACTGCGGTGCGCCGTGCATATTACGTGGAGTTAAACTCAGTGCTCCATAGCGTCTCCCGACCTGGAGCTTGCGCTTCATGCGATTGAATTGGCTTCGATCCTCGCGCGTTGAGGATCGGTTTGAAACCTGGATTGCGAAACGTCACCAAGAACGGGTTCTTGCAGGAGAGACAGCCCCCTCTGGTCCCCACCCCGACGAAGCCTTCCTTCGCGACCTTGCGCGCAGGTCTAGGCGGGTTTCATTGTCAGATCCCCGAATAGACCACGCGGCGAGTTGCCCAAATTGCATGAGTCGATTGTTGACTCTACGTCAGGAGCATCGGTCACATGAGCGAAGGCTGATGTTCGCTACGGCTGTTGCCGTCTGCGCGTTGGTCATCGTGGGTGCTGTGGTCACCTATCGGGCGGTGCAAAAGGGCCCTGCAACGACCAATACCGCAGTTGTTTCGCAGACCGTTAACCTGTGGGACGCTGGAACGGTTCGCGGAGAGCAGCCAGGTGATTTGCAATCGGTCGCGCTGTCAGCGACATCCGTGAGGCTCAAGATTATCCTTCCTCGCTTTAGTCCTGCTGGCAGATACGCCGTCGCTGTGACGCGGAATCAAACGGGAACCGGAGTTTTGGCACAAGCTACGGCAGACACCATCGCTGAAGGCCAGCAAGAAACACTCTCAGTCGATCTTGATCTGCACAGAGCCGCGGCTGGAACCTATTTCCTCGCCACCACGCACGAGCAAGATCAGGCGGCGTATTATTATCCGCTGGAAATCAAATAGCATTTGCCTCGGCGAATCATTCGACTCGTCGATATCTCACCGAATCAGTTAACTGAATTCTTTCACCCGGTTTGCGCCAACCGATGCTGTGACTACATCTGCACAGAGAGCCGGCGGCCTATTTCTCAAACGCACTCCTCTGTATTATGTTCGCATGCAAGCGCCGCCTGGTGTCCGCGTCGTCCCCAAGAATTTGTTTCTGTCCGCGCAACGAGCATTGTCAGACAATGCGGTTCACGCTAAGAGCGTGACGAAAAGCAACCTCCGCGATCTCTGTACTTTGTTATCTCTCTCGGTACTCTACGACGAAGTTGAAACTCTCGGAAACAAAGGGGAGTTTGACGAGGGCAGCAAGCCTTATATCGCACCGGAATACAAGTCGATTCAAGAACTCACTGGTCTAAAAATCCGAGTCGGTCCGAGTCCGGAAGAATTCGACAGCGTCCTAAGGAAAAGCATTAGCTTTGCTGTTGAACCCTTTTCCAACGCCGGGAAAAACATTGACATAGACCGGCTCAAGATTGAGATCGGGACGTCACTCCGAGAAGGAGTCTCTACTATTCCGGATGACTGGAAAGACTTTGCAGAAGGGGAAAAGCTTCTGCTCAACCATGGTCTCGAAGATAAACGTAGTGGAGCGGAGAGGTTCTGGCTTCGCTCGTTCCTCTATGCAGGTTTGGCCGCCAGCAGACGCCGTTCTTTGGTACCCGATACAGTTCGATCATGGGGCTTGCCCGATCTGATTGGGGCTCGACCGGACTATGCGCGTGCCCTAGAAACAGCTATAGAGCATAAGTATCCTCCCGACAAAGTGCGCGCTCTTCTTTTGGACTCAGCAGTTCCCGTACCTCCATTTGCGGCTGGTATATTCATTCGTGCGGGCAACAGCCGGCACAAAATTGCTCATGAGCTAAAAGCTCTGCGAGAAGAACTCACCCCAGTCCGAACGGCGCTACAGAGCTTCCAACTAGAAAACGAGATAGGTGACTATCGCGGATTTATCACTGTCTTTGGAAAGGCGCACACGGCGGATTCCAAAATGGCTGTCGACGACCGGGTCGCCGATGCCGTTGAGGCTTTGCGCATTGCGAAGCTTCCAATCCCTCCCCAACTTGTGGCGCTAAAGCCAGTTTTCGACGCGGTATGGTCTTCGGCGTCATTATTTATCAACCTTGTGAGCGCTTCTCCCAAAGCGATCAAGGCGGCTAAGGATCTCTTGGCTCTTGCTCTTCAGGTTCAAGACGTTAGATCAGCAGGCGATCGGACTGCATTTTTGGAGGTGCATTATCGCCTGGGCTGGGATCTGCGGGAATGGTTTAACCATGGGGTTAGAATCGAAGATATGTTTGGCCCGATTCAAGACGATGAGCCTATAAGAAGGCCTCTGTAGCCGCGTGTGCCATTTTGCGGAGCGACTCGATTGCGAAATCGAGCTGTCGATCCTGACCAAGCCGCATCTCACGCCAATCAAACTCAACCAGTTCGTCAGGGTCGATAGGGGTTCCCTCAAGTACCGAGCCCTTCCACATGTAATAGGCACCCGTCGGCAAAGCTAATCGGAATCCCTTCCCCACTTTAACCGATGTTGCGGAAAGCAGTCTGCCCGCTGTCTTTTCTCCAACAACCGCGGCCAAATTGTTCTCTCGTGCGAAAGCAACGATCATTTCGGAGGCACTGGCCGTATGACGGTTTACCAGAAGCACTATGTTTCCGTGAAACGGTTTCGTACCTAATCCTTCGCTCTCTGGAACGATGGCTTTCTTCGTCATCATGGCTGGCGCAAATTTCAATGCGAGTGGCCAAAGTGCCTTCTTGGAGACTGGAACCCGCGAGAACCGCGGAAAATGCTGCTTCTCAGTATCCAGATTTGCGGTGACGCGTCTTTTGTCGAGAGCAAATCCAACAGGAATCTTGTCCGGCGTCAGCAGGCTCATCACACGCAACGCCCCGATGCCTCCGCCGGTGTTGCCGCGGAGGTCGATAATCAGCCTATCGATCCCGTTCAGCTTCTTAATCGCGCTGGAGATTTCATTCGCAACTTCAACTCCAACCATGCCGGGAAACATGGCAATTTTCAGATAGCCGAGTCCATCTTCAAGCCGACGAAACTGGACTAATGTGGGCTCTACAAAGTGAAGCTTCTTTCCCTTGGGCTTGGCTACGTCAACAAACACCGTCCGCTGGATATTGTCATTTCCAACAATTTGAACAAGATACTCCGGCTGAAACCGCGTCACCTTCAATTCAACAGCGACCAGGCAGTTGAGACCTCGATGGAAAAGAAGTAAGTCCAAAGCGAAATCCTGACCGCCTACTTGCAATGGATATTCCGAACCGACGAAACAGAAGTCACGTCCGAGTTCGATTAGGAAATCCTTGAGCTTATCCAGGAGGGCACTGTGGAGGTCTGCTTCTGCATGAACCTGCGGCAAACCAAGGAATTCTACGTTATAAGCGTCCTTGAAGATGCTGAGAGCGTCGGGATGCGTTTGTCTCACCACTGGTGAGACTCTTGGGCGGCTGAGAACCACGCGCTCGAATAGCGCAGTTCCTACTTGGCGCTCCAGTTCGCGTTTGCTCCACTTTTCCTGAATTGCGAGACGTAAATAAAACTCGCGTTCTTCCCGACGCTTGCTCTGACCTAGGATGGTGAGATGATGCGACCACGGCAATTGTCTCACCAGTGGTGAGACAATTGGATCGTCTCTGTAGGTTTCGTAGAATTGCCTCATTCGAAAAAGGTTAGCGCGGCTGAAGCCTCGGATACCCGGTTGGCGTTTGGCAACGTAGAGGGAGAGACGATCTACCGTACCATCACCCCATTCCGCAGATTCGATCTTGCGGCTAATGATTTCGCCGACTCTCCAATAGAGCTCGATCAAAACTGTATTCACTGACTG
>Ga0335075_10017377_pt1 | contig 10696 bp, 5 predicted proteins | sample Lox_Sample_24_FD_206723 | JGI IMG/M metagenome (GOLD analysis project Ga0335075, IMG submission 206723) | Soil microbial communities from Loxahatchee National Wildlife Refuge, Florida, United States - Lox_Sample_2.4 | ecosystem: Environmental > Terrestrial > Soil > Wetlands | place: USA: Florida... | reverse complement strand
TGGCCGCGGTGCCGCTCCAGCAATTCGGGTAGAAACTTTTCGTGGATGGGAGTTTCGCCATTTCTGAGCGCGGCAAGCTTGCGATCATCGTTGTCAACGAGAATAACTTCGTGGCCAAGGTCGGCGAAGCAGGCACCCGCCACCAATCCCACGTATCCGGAACCAACCACGGCGATCCGCATGTTCAAACTCCCTGGGTGAAGAATGGTGCAGCGGCCATGTTTTCAGTTAGTTTCAATTTCAACAGAAAACCATCGAGAGGAGTAATCGAGCTCGAGGGAAAGCAAGCCTTCTCCATCTGGCACTATTCTAGCTATCTTTTTGCCGCGAATGGCAAGTAAACAAAATACTCCTCGGACGATTTCTAGCAGAATTGTGCCGTTTTGGGGAATGGCTCGGCAGTGCCGTCAAGATCTTCGTTAGCTCCGCGATGCTATTGGCAGCCGGGAATCTGAAAGTTGCTGATACTGGTCGACCAGTTGTTGGTGGAATCAGTTGGGTAATACTCATTCACGTACCAGAAAGTGCAATCATCCACGGGGTCAACGGTCATGCTGGAGTAGGTTCCCCATTCGCCGGGGGGACCGTTGCTGCCAATGCCTGTGAGTTCCTCGCCGGGGCCGTTGAGGAGCGTGGCTTCGGCTGGAGTCGAGTTCGCGGTATTCAGATTCCAAAACGAAAAATTAATTCCGGGATTGGTGTCGCCATTGGAAAAGCTATAGCCCACGACTGCATTGCCATTCTTATCTTGCGCGATGCTGGGCAAGAAGCGAAAAAGAACGTCGTCCGGATTTACCGTGCCCTGCTGATGAATCGAAGGCGTCCCTGTGCCATTGTCACGAAGCTCATACCAGCGGATTCCGGTCTGAAATGCGTTTGCATTGCTGCTCGAAGAGCCTGGGCCGGTTTGAACGGTCTGGCTTATCAGGTATGACTCGTAGGAGCCAAAGTTACGGTAGGCGAAGCGGGGCATAAGGCGATCGCCGAGGGAATCTGTGAGCTCCGGCTCGCCGGCATTTTGCGGTTCGGGGATGCAGTTGGTGTAGGCATAAGCGCCTGGGTTGTAGTCGTAGCATCCGGGAGTGTAGGTGGTGACCGAGAGCTGAGGCAGCGCAGTGACCGTTAGGGGTTGAACCGCACTCCAGTCCACCTGCGCCTCCCACAAATTGATGACGCTGGAGGTCGTCTGGGTATTCGTAATGCTCGGATTCTCAATCGACACCATATATTCTGGTCGTCCTGCGGGCGGAGCGGTGGTGCCGTCAATATCGGCGGGGCTTAAGCTGTGGCCTAAGTAGGTTTGCGAACTGGGGTCGAGGCTGACGGGTACCGCCACGCACGAAGGAGGCACAACGGCCTGCGGCGAAGGTGAGGTTTGAGTCAGGATGTCGTTGCGATCGAAAACACAAACCGCGACACCGATTTCCTCTCCACCGACAAGGGGGATCGTTGGCGGCGTTTCTATGTCCATCGCTATGTAGTAGCCGTCCTGCCAGATTCCGAGTCTCGGCCAGTCGGGAAAATTCGTTAGTGTCTGGCCTGCAGCCGTGGTTGTTCCGAGAAGGCTCGCAGGTAATGCCACATCGTACCCGTACCAGCCCAAACTGGGTTGACTCAGGTCGTCGGTGTTGGAGACCGCCAAGCATAGGTTGTACGCGTTAGAAGAGGATGCTTTGCCCATGATGACCCAGCGGCTGGCCAGACGGTCGAAATCGATTACTCCGTCCAAGTGAATGCCGCTCAGCGAGCCGTCCGGCAGCGTAGTAGTGTCACAATTTGGATCTACGCCCAGCAAGTTCCCGGTCACCCCCCAAGGCGTCCCGATGATTTGAGGAGAAGACCAGACCGGCAGGTACGTTGTTTTGTCGTAGGCTTGATATTGAATGTTAACGTACTCCATGAACTGTTTGGTCCCCACTGCGCCGTTTGGATCGACGTCCTGCTGAGCTTCGGGGCCGAGATTGGCAAGATCAACGGTCAATCCATTGAAAGTGTTCGGAGGAACCAGTGTGACGGTGGCGCTTGCCGTGGCCTTTCCGCCCGTGCCCGTGGCCGTAATGGTGTAAGTGGTGGTCTGTGTCATGTACTCCAGTAGCGTGCCTGTGGGTGGGACGTCGGCACCGTTGATCGTGACACTGCTGGCGTTGGCGGATGAAAAACTGAGGGTCACCGCCTGATTCGGAAAGGCTTTCGTTGGGCTCGCGGTTATGGTCGCGGTGGGAATAATCGATACGGTCACGGTTGCCACGTTGGTAAATCCGCTCGCGTCGCTGGCGGTTGCCATGTAGGTCGTGAGACTGGTCGGGCTTACAACCTGCGTCCCCCCGGAGCCGGGCAACGTGTAGGTTTTCGTGTCGGAGTTGTCCGTAATGACGATCTGGGTTGCGTTGGTGGCGGTCACGGTGAGGATCGTCGATCCTCCCGAAGCTATGGGGTTCTTGCTCGCCGTCATGTTGACGGTGGGTCTGACGGTCGCCGACGAGCCTCCGCCAGAACTGCTGCTGCTGCAGCCTGAGAGGATGACTGTCAGCGAGAAAATAATGCCCAGAATTTTTGTTCGTTTGTGGGTCATAGCTCCGCGGGCGGGGGGAAACAGTGACTGACATCATACCATCAGAATGCAAGTCTTGCGGATGGCACGTTCGTGGTGTTACGGCAAATTCCGAAGGGTTTCAATCCGGCTGCTTTCGCCAATGCAGCAAGTTTTTGCACATTGACAAGCGAGTAAATTGGCGAGAAACTCCGCTGCAGCGCTGAGGCTTCGTCTAACGTGGCTCACCATCCTATGCCCGAGCCGGACCCCGACGGTTTCGATCCGGTTTCTTCTCCGGAAAATCCATTCACCGGAATGCCACGCCGCGCGGAGTGGAAGATCGTGGCCTTCGAATCTGATCTGGCTGAACTTGCAGCGAAATTCTCTTCGGATGAAGGCGGACAATTATCGGCTGAACTTTCCGCCGACCTAGCGCTCGAAGTTGTTCTCCACGAAATGGTGGAGCAGGCGCGCGTGGCGACTGGTGCCAGTGGCGCGGCGGTGATCCTGGAGCGCGACGGAGAATGGGTGTGCCGCGCCAGCAGCGGCACGGGCGCGCCGGAATTAGGCGCGCGATTGGGCAACGATTCGGGGTTGACCGCAGAGTGCATCAAGACCGGGCGAGCGCAGCGCTGCGACGATACGGAAAAAGACTCGAGGGTCGATATCGAAGCTTGCCGCAGCCTGGGAGTGCGCTCACTCATGATGCTACCGATCTCGCACGGAGAGAAGTTGATCGGCGTGTTTGCGGCATTTTCTCCGCGCATCTCGGCGTTCGGAGACGAGAACGAGCGCGATTTGAAAGCTCTTTCGAGCTATGTGATCAGAAGTCTCACGCTGACGTCCGAGCCGCCGCCAACCTCGGAGCAGTCTACGGAGAAGATGTCGGCTCCCGAGAGTGCCTCGGTGGGGGAAATTGGCACGGAGACTTCGATACTGGTTAATTTTCCGAATGAAAATAAATCAGAAGAGAAGTTTATTGCTGCTGAACTTCAGGATCGATTCGAAACTCCGCAGGAGAGTGTGCCGGAGACCCAGCGTGCAGAGCGGCATATGGGATCCAAGATCGCAACCTGGATCCTGGCAGCGGCAGTACTGGTTTTTGCCGTGTTCTTGACTGTAGCTACGAGCCGCCGTCTGTCGGGCGGAAAAACAATTCGCAGGCACTCGCCGGCTCGATCGCACCCTCAGGGTGATGTGGCGAATCAAAGCGGCGAAAATCGAGGCAGTGAAAATCAAAGCGACCCGGAAGTTAGTCGGGTAGGAGACAAGCCCGGCGCTGCCGATTTAGCAAACGATGCGGGAAGCCTCACGGTTTACGAGAATGGGAAAGAAGTGTTCCACGTGCCAGCCGCAATAGAGAAGCGTGATAGCGGTGCGACGGTTGCGACAGCAGAAAGTGCGGTTGCGACGCCAACCTCTAGCGCGCACGCCCCGCGAATTTATCAGCTGTCACCCGAAGACGCACAACGCGAAGTTCTGCTTCGTGTGGAACCAGTTTACCCGGAGCAAGCGCGAGAGCAAAGAGTCGAAGGGATCGTCGTGCTGAGGGTTCGCGCCGGGCGGAACGGTCTAGTGAAAGATGTGAAGTTAGTAGGTGGTCAGCCAATGCTGGTTCAGGCAGCGATGGCGGCCGTGAAGCAGTGGCAATTCAAGCCGCACTTGGTAGACGGACAGCCGGTTGAGACGCAAGCCCGGATCACCCTGATCTTCGAATTGCCCCGCTGAACGCCGTTCAGCCTGCCATACTTAGCTCTGATGGGTCTTTCGTCTCTTAACTTTCTGCTCTTGCAGGAATTTGCATAGCTGCATAAAATCCGAAGAACACATTGGGAAACCGATTAACCCAATTTTGTAGTCTTTAGCAGCTGTTCTCCCCTTAACTTTAACCTGTGTGCCCCCAGACTGGTTCTTGCCAGCCGAGGTCCGCAGTTTCTGCACGCGAATGTGACTCAGAGGGCGAAGCTATGAGCAGCAGTTGCGCACAAATTGCAGTCCAGTTGGAAGCGCCGGGAACGATTCCTTTTACTTGTGAAGCGCAGTGGTATGCGGTTCGAACCCGTTCCCGCCATGAGAAGATGGTTTCCGAACAGTTGAAGCTCCAAGGGATTGAGAATTTTCTTCCCCTGGTAAGGCGCAGCCACAAGTGGAGCGACCGGATGAAGGAAGTTGATGTGCCGCTTTTCTCCGGATACAGCTTTGTGCGAATCGTCCTATCGTCGCGAGATCGGCTGCGAGTTTTGCAGGCGCACGGAGTCGCGGGATTTGTGGGAATCAACAGTGCGGGAACGGCGATTCCCGATAACCAGATTCGCGATATCCAGACGCTGCTGCGAAGCAACGTACCCTTCGAGGAATATCCGTTTCCAAAGGTGGGACAACGGGTGCGGATCCGGGGCGGATGTCTGGACGGAGTTGAGGGCGTACTAGCGGCGCACAATGGAGACCAGAGCCTCTCCATTTCCATTGAGCCCATTCAGCGTTCGTTGTCGATTCGGATACAAGGATATGCCCTGGAAGCTGCATAAGCTTCTCTTCGCGGAACTCTACGTTCGAGCGAGTTACAAAGGACTCTAAATGTTTTTAAAATTTTACGGACTGCGGGAACAACCGTTCGGGGTGACTCCGGACCCTCGTTTTCTCTATTTAAGCCCTGGACATCGGGAGGCGCTGGCGTCGCTCTATTACGGCATCGATTCAGAGCGTGGGTTCCTGGCGTTGATTGGCAAACCGGGCACGGGAAAAACAACCTTGCTGTTTCAGCTGCTGGAGAAGTTTCGCGGCGCGGCGCGCACCGCATTTATTTTTCAGACGCAATGCGACTCAAGGGAATTCATGCGCTTTCTGCTCGCCGAACTCGGGTGTGAAACGATGGAGCATGATTTTGTGCGCATGCACGACGAATTCAACAAGCTGCTGTTGCAGGAAGCCAGTGCGGGCAGGCGTTTCATTATCGTCGTCGACGAGGCGCAAAATCTGGATCGGTCTGTGTTGGAGACGATCCGCTTGCTTTCGGACTTCGAGACTCCGCGGGCCAAGCTCTTGCAGATTGTTCTGTCGGGACAACCGGAACTGGCCGATAAGCTTGCAAGCCGCAAGCTCTCGCAACTCAAACAGCGCATATCTTTGCTGAGCGGCCTGGCTCCGCTGTCCGTTGAGGAATCCGGTAATTACGTAAATCATCGTCTGCGCATCGCGGGATATTCGGGCGATCCGCTGTTTACTCCGGAAGCCATGCATCTGGTCACCGAGTTTACAGAGGGCATTCCGCGTAACCTCAACAACTTCTGCTTTAACGCGATGTCACTGGGTTGCGCGTTGCAGCAAAGGGTCATTGGGGCTGAGTTGGTGGAAGAAGTGATCGGCGATCTGGATATGAAGAAACATGTGACCGAGATGCCGATGGTTCAGCCCTCGCCTCTTGGCCCACCCCGCATGCAGCCCACTCTGGGGGATGCCTCGCAGGAGAGCCTCAGTCCCGAAGAGGCAAAGACATACATGCAGGAACTGGTCGGGCAATTAAGCGCCTGGAAGCGTAAACCCCTGGCATGAGGGTAGCGAGATTTTTTGGTAAAACACACCGCAGCATAGCACCGCAGGCAGGGCGCAACTACGGATTTACGCAAGGGGACTAACACCTTCCACTCCCCGCGAGCCCCAACTTCCAACGTAACGCACGGTCGATTCGCCGATCTTCTTCTGGTACGTAACCATTTCGGTCCAATTGCCCTAAAGTGGCCGCCAGTCGCGCAGTTTGGCTTGTACTTCTGAGTTTTGACCTCACCGATGAGCTTTTATAGATTAGCTGACAAAGGCGCAGGGACGCGTAAGCGAAGCATCATGGATTCGTCCCGCATCGCGCAGATTACTCAGCCAGTCTCGAGTCGGGGGGCAATGTGCTACATCGGGCCATATTCACATGTCTTTTTCTGGGCGTATTCATAAGCAGTGCTGCTCAAGCTCAAACGGCGGATTACTACGTCGCAACCGACGGTAACGATGCCTGGAGCGGTACTCTGGCCGCACCGAATTCACATGATACCGATGGACCATTTGCCACCATTTCACGCGCACAGACAGCCGTGCGGCAGATTCTTTCGAATCCAAATGGACGCACCACCCCCGTCACAGTCATGCTTCGAAAGGGCACTTACTGGCAGTCGCAGACACTGGAGTTCAGCGCCGCTGATTCCGGGACTTCTCAGCTCCACGTAATCTGGGAAAATTATCCTGATGAAACCCCTGTAATCAGCGGTGGCATGCAGTTGACCGGCTGGAGTAAAGTTAGCGGCAACGAGTGGCAAAAATCTCTGCCCACCAGCACGCAATATTTCGAGCAACTGTTTTATAACGGCCAGCGAAGACTACGACCGCGACTAGGGTCTTCGAGCACGAACGTTGGCACTTACTATCGCGTACTGGCGACAGTTTTCCTGAACGGCGCCCCTCCGCCGAGTTCGCCGCCGGATCCAAACTGCTCGGTTTATGTCAACGGCAGTGGGTGGGAATGCTTTGATCGCTTTCAGTACAGCTCGTCAGATCCCATTTCGGATACTTGGAAGAATCTTGCGCCGCCTGCGGGGAATCCCTGCGGTCAGCCTGCCGGCAACTCAAGCTTGGTGGGCGACATTCAGCTGATCGATTTTGAAGTTTGGACCGTTTCAAGGCTCAGAATCAGCTGCATTGATCCCAATCACCAGATTATCTATATGACTGGGCCGACCAGCACCGCCTACGAGGCCAGCGTGCATGGGTTTCTTCCTAACCACCGCTACGAGATCGAGAACATCCAGGATCAGCTGCAGCAGCCCGGGCAATGGTTTCTCAACCGCGCTAGTACGCCATGGGAGCTTACTTATTTAGCCAATCCTGGAGAGGACCCCAACACCGATCTGGTGGTCATTCCACAGGCGACGCAGGTGCTGGTTGCTTCCCAGCTGAAATACGTTACCTTTCAAGGTCTTTGGTTTGAACACGACGATTTTGTCGTGCCAACGGCGGGATATCAATCCAATCAGGGCGATTACGGAATTCCAGCGGCGGTTTCGTGCCAGAATTGCAATGACGTCGTCTTCGACAGCGATGTAGTGACGCAAACCTCCGGCGGCGGCTTGGAACTTGTTTCCTGCGTCAATACTTTCTCGCCATCCTGGTGCGTTAGCAAGCCATCCGATGGCACAACGGTTCAAGACACCATCGAGAACGGCGCGTTTTATGACATCGGGGGCGAGGCGATTCGCGTGGGCTCGGGTTCTGCCACCAAGGATACGGACACCAATGTTCCTCACAATATTACGGTGCAGAATAACGTGATTGAAGGTGTGGGTCGGGCCTTTCCTTCGACCTACGGAATCGCGCAGGGCAGCGGTCACAATAATACCTATACTCACAACGATATCTACGACAGCTATCATTCCGCCATTGGCGTTTGTGAGGCTGGCTGCCCTCCTGGAGCGTCGAATTCAAACGGCACCTTCGACAACACAATTTCGTTTAACCATGTGTATGACTTGATGCAAGGGATTTTGAGTGATACTGGAGCTCTCTACATCAGCACCGGCACGCCAACCTTCAGCGCCACAGGAAACCAGGTGCTGAATAATAAGGTGCACGACGTGACTGACGCCAAGGTGCTTGATTCTGATGGGTATGGCGGATATGGCATAAAGCTCGACGCGAACACGGGTGGAGTGCTGGTTGAGAACAACCTGGTATACCGAACCACCGACCATCCCATGACCCAGACGCTCGGTCCGCAGGTACTGAACGCTGCGAACACGATCGAAAACAACATCATTTCCTTCTCGGGAAGTGAACTCTTTGGGGTCGTGTCATCGGCGCCGGCGGGAGTTAAGCAATTCACCTTCGCGCGGAATTTGGTCTTCTTCAGCCAGTCAGTAATTCAGATCGGTTGTTCGTACTGCTCAGGATCCAGCTGCCTGCCCTCGGTGCAGGAGTACGCACAGAACATGTACTGCGATCTGGCCAATGCCAGCTGTGCACTCACCCCGACCCCATTTCGCACTACAAACTCTGCCTGCCAGGTCGTGACCCATGAGTCCTGGTCGGGATGGCAAGCGTTGGGCGAGGACTTGGGCAGCATGCAAACCGATCCACTCTTTGTGAAGCCGTTTTATCCGACGGATAATTTTGCGCTGCAAAGTGGCTCGCCGACTTCGGAAGTAGGATTCGTGCCGTTTGACGTCAATGCACCGGGGTGTACCTCGCAGAACTTTCAGCCGCCGGCAATAGCCGCCACTTTCCCGACGGGGTCTTATATCGCTCCATCGACGCTGAACATTACCTCAAATTACAGCCCCGCTACTTACGGCCAAACAGTTACCTTAACGGCGACTGCCAGTTCCAATTACGGGCCTCCACCCGACGGAACGGAAGTTACGTTTGTCGAGGGCGGGCAGGTTTTGGGAACGAGCAGCTCGGTCCAAGGGGCTGCGAACCTTCCAGTCTCGGGACTGGTCGTGGGCCAAAACCTCATTACCGCGAGTTTTCCTGCGAGCGCATTTTGGCCTGCGACCACTTCAAGCACGTTTTCGCAGTACGTCAACCGGGCGAACAGCACAACCGCAGTGCAATCGAATCTGAACCCGGCTGCATTCGGCAAGTCGGTAACCTTCACTGCCACCGTGAGTTCAACCGCCGGCACACCGACGGGGACTGTTACTTTCAGTAAAGGAGCGCCCTTAGGTACGGCAACGCTCAATAGTAAAGGAGTGGCTACGTTCACGACCTCGAGCCTTCCTGTGGGCGAGTGGGAGATAACGGCGAAGTATTCCGGCGACACAAACTTCCTTACCAGCTCATCTCCCTCATTGAACGAAACTGTCGCCGCGGACACGAGTGTTACGGTTTTGACGGCCAGTCCCAATCCCTCAACTTCAGGTCAGGATGTGAATTTCACTGCTACGGTGAGCTCAGCGTCGAGCGCTCCAACCGGACAAGTTACGTTCCAGGCAGGGAAGACGGTTCTCGGTACCCATTCACTTAGCAACGGCGTCGCCGTACTGGAAACCAAGACCTTGAGCCCAGGCACGTATTCGGTCACCGCCACCTACAATGGCAATAACAGCGTTGCCGGCAGTACTTCGAATGTCGTGAAGCAGAAGGTGACCCAATAACTCGATGATCAATTTTGAGCCCTTTCGCTGAAAAGTTAACTTTTTGCGCAAGAGTTTTCTTTCCGGCGCAGGAGAACATTGATAGTCGAAAGTGGGGGACGTCTCCCCGTTCAGTTAGAACCCCCGTTAATTGACAGTTACCGCCCGTTTCCGCTGGTGGCGTGCTGGGAGTAGTTCGGCATTGCGAGTGCTCTACTCGCAAGATCCGCATTTGTCCGGTTCACCCCAGGGAATCCAGCAGTGAGTCGATACCGCAAAGGATAAAACCTATGAATCGCTTGCTTCGTCATTTACCACTCGTCTGTGGCTTTGTCGTCTACACTTCAGCTCTGATGTCTGGCCAGACCGACGTTCTCACTTGGCACAATAACAATTGGCGTGATGGCCTGAACTCGACCGAAACCGTGCTGAATCAGAGCAATGTTAATTCGGCCCAATTCGGCAAGGTTTGCCAAGCGGTGGTTGATGGCCAGATTTATGCCCAACCCTTAGTGGTCTCCCGGGGCGCCGGAAACAATACTGTCTACATTGCGACGATGAACGATAGCGTCTACGAAATCAATGGAAGCAATTGTAGCCAGATCGCCCAGGTTTCTTTGCTGCAAGCCAATGAGACCGCCGTGGGCTGTGCCAAGGTTGGCGGGGTACACTGTTGGGCCCTGAAGCCCATCATTGGAATTCTCGGCACTCCGGTTATCGATTCCACCACGAATACGATGTTTCTGGTTTCCGAGACGGAGTCGACCGCGGGTGCGTGCGCGACAGGCAAGCAGAATTCGTGTTTCACCCACCGGCTCCACGCGCTCGACTTGACGACCCTGGCCGAGAAATTTGGCGGGCCCATCGATATAGCCGGTTCTTATGAAAAGGTTGCGTTTACCTCATCGAATCATATTCAAAGGCCGGGGCTGCTCTTGTTACCGAACACCTGGCAAAACGGGGATAGCACCGTGTATATAGGTTTCTCGGAGATGGATGGAACCGGAGTAGTTGGGATAAGCATTCCCCGCGGCTGGGTTTTTGCCTT
>Ga0335075_10017376_pt1 | contig 10696 bp, 14 predicted proteins | sample Lox_Sample_24_FD_206723 | JGI IMG/M metagenome (GOLD analysis project Ga0335075, IMG submission 206723) | Soil microbial communities from Loxahatchee National Wildlife Refuge, Florida, United States - Lox_Sample_2.4 | ecosystem: Environmental > Terrestrial > Soil > Wetlands | place: USA... | reverse complement strand
AGTCGCGGCGGCAAACTCAAAACCCTCGTGCAGGCGGTGGCGATCGGATTGTTCGTGCTGCCGCTGTCGGGAGTGTGGGACGTGGTGGCGTCGGTCGTGATGGCGGTCGCGCTCGTGCTGACCCTGGTAACCGGTGTGGATTACGTCTTGTCCGCTGCAAGGGATGTCCGTGAACGACCCGCTGCTGACTGACGACGCCCGCGGGCTGGTAGCGGATCTGACGGTCCGCAATCAGAGCATCGCCACCGCGGAGTCGCTGACCGCCGGACTGTTGGCCGCCACGATCGCGGGGGTGGCCGGCGCCAGCGAGGTGCTGCGTGGCGGGCTGATCACCTACACCGAACACACCAAGGTGCTGCTGGCCGGAGTCGCACCGGAGATTCTCGATGAGGTCGGGCCGGTGGCGGGCCCGACCGCCCGGGCGCTGGCCGTCGGCGCGCGTCAGCGATGCGACGCCACCTGGGGTGTCGGTTTGACCGGCGTGGCCGGACCCGAGCCGCACGGCGGGCACGCGGTGGGCACGGTGTTCATGGGCCTGGCCGGGCCCGACGACCACTCCGTCACCGAGGTGGTCGAGCTGCAGTTCAGCGGGACACGCTGGGACATCCGCATCGCGGCGGTGCGCGAGTCGATCAGCAGGCTGCGCGCGCTGGTCGCCGCCGCCTGACCAGCCGGGAACCAATGGCGGCGCGGCGGGCGTTGTCCTGTTGGACTGCTGACCGGACTTAAGGAGAGCGCGATGCCGTCATTGCTGCGCGAGGTCCTCGGCGACGTGCTGCGTCGCGCCCGAACCAAACAAGGCCGCACCTTGCGAGAAGTGTCCGATGCCGCGCGGGTCAGCCTGGGGTATCTGTCCGAGGTGGAGCGGGGTCGCAAGGAGGCATCCAGCGAGCTGCTCAGCGCGATCTGCGCCGCGCTGGACGTGCCGTTGTCACAGCTGCTTGTCGAGGCCGGCGAGCAACTGGCGCGTCGCGAGCGCACGCTCGTTCCCGCCAGTGCGGCCAATATCGACGCCAGCACCAAGGTCGTCATTCCGCCGGTCGTCTCGCTCGCAATCGCCTAGCCGCGCGCCAAGGGTGTGGCAATCGGCGCGAAACCGATAAATTGAGCGTCAGGACGAGTGCAGGCATCGACACACGAAGGTGGAGCTAATCCATGGCCAATCCGTTCGTCAAAGCGTGGAAGTACGTCATGGCGTTGTTCAACGCGAAGATCGACGAGCACGCCGACCCCAAAGTGCAGATCCAGCAGGCGATCGAGGAAGCGCAGCGTCAACACCAAGCGCTGACCCAGCAAGCCGCCCAAGTGATCGGCAACCAGCGCCAACTGGAGATGCGGCTGAACCGGCAGCTCGCCGACATTGAAAAGCTTCAGGTGAATGTGCGACAGGCGGTGACCCTGGCTGACCAGGCCACCGCGGCCGGAGACACCGCCAAGGCCACCGAGTACAACAACGCCGCCGAGGCTTTCGCGGCCCAATTGGTGACCGCCGAGCAGAGCGTGGAAGACCTCAAGGGATTGCACGACCAGGCCCTCGCGGCGGCGGCGCAGGCGAAAAAGGCCGTCGAGCAGAACGCGATGGTGTTGCAGCAGAAGATCGCCGAGCGCACCAAGCTGCTCAGCCAGCTCGAGCAGGCCAAGATGCAAGAGCAGGTCAGCCAGTCGCTGCGCTCGATGAGCGAGATCGCCGCCCCGGGCAACACCCCGAGCCTCGACGAGGTGCGCGACAAGATCGAGCGCCGCTACGCCAACGCGCTCGGGCAGGCCGAGCTGGCGCAGAACTCCGTTCAGGGCCGCATGATCGAGGTGGAGCAGGCCGGTGTGCAGATGGCCGGCCACGACCGGTTGGAGCAGATCCGCGCATCGATGCGCGGGTCGGCTTTGCCAACTGGGGGGTCGGCCGGGGGAGCGACCAGCACTCCGGCGAGCGCCCCGGCCGCGCCTAAGACCGCCCCGGCCGAGAAGCCCATCGGCCAGCAGTAGGCGAGCGAAGCGAAATGGCGGTTGAGTCCGGTCGCAGTGGGGTGTGGCGGACATTGCTGCTGCGCGGTCTCGACACGGCCAGCGACTTTTCCGAGTTGGTGGCGCAGAAGATCAGCGCCGTCACCGATCCGCGGGAACGGCTACTGCGCCGGCGCCGTCGTGCGTTGCGGTGGGGTCTGATATTCAGCGTCGGCTGTGTGTTCTGGGGTGTTGTGACGGCGGTGCTGGCGGCCTGGGGCTGGTTCGCGCTGTTGCTGGAGATCACCGGCGGGGTCGCGGTCGTGCAGGCGATGATCGCGACGCTGCTGCTGATCCGCTACCGGTGGCTGCGAGCAGAACCGCTGCCCGCGCAGCGGCCGGCCAACAGCCGACGCCTGCCACCGCCGAGTTCAGCCGCGCGGTCGGCGATGTACGCGCTGGGAGCCTCCGAACGGGGCTTCTTCTCGCTGCTCGGGGTGATGGAGCGAGGAAACATGCTGCCTGCCACCGAGATTCGTGACTTGACCGACGCGGCGAAGAAGAGTTCGGCCGCCATGGCGGCAACCGCCGCCGAGGTGGTGTCGATGGAGCGCGCGGCCAACGGCACTCCGCAGTCACGGTCGTACCTGGCTCCGACCATCAATGCGTTCACTGCACAACTGAGCGCCGGCGTACGTCAGTACAACGAAATGGTCACTGCCGCAGCGCAATTAGTGTCTTCGGCAAACGGTGATCCGGTCGCCGCTGCGACGGCGAATAACGCGCAGCAGCGGTACCGGACGGAGTTGACGGGCGCCACTGATCGCCTGCTCAGCTGGGCGCAGGCGTTCGACGAACTCGGCGGATTGCCGAAGACCGGTTAGTTACCAAGCCAGAACGTTGAGCGGCTGGTCGTCGGCCGAGCCGTCAGGACTACGTTGTATCGGAAATCCGCCGTGCCCATCGGCGTTGAGGGGTACCGCGAGACGGAGGTGACGTGCACCCGGTGCTTGGACGGCGTCGTCATCGCCGAGGTGTGGTGAACGGGTCATCGTGACTCCTGGTCGACGGGGTGCAGCGATCAATACGCAGTCGATGCTGTCAGTGCCCCTCTCGCAGGACACGAGTAGTGCGCTACTCGATTACGCGGTTGCCGCGATTAGCCCTCGAGCCGCGCTAGACGTCCTGGCTTCGAGGGGGCGACTCATCCCTGGGGCCATAGCGCTCGATGTACGCCTGATGGGTGTGCGCGTCGCGCTGGCGACGGCGTTCGTCGACGAGGTCGGGGTCGAGGCCGTGCACCTGCAACATGTGCCGCCGCCACACCTTGTTGAGGGCATGCGAGAAGTACACGAACGGAATGAGGATCGGCAGCGTCATGCTCAGGTGCACGTCGAGCGTCGTCGGGATCAGCCAGAACGGGGCAAGCACCAGAACTGCCGGCACCGCGACGCGACGCATCATCCGCCCAGTCGCGCCCTTGCCCGCCAGATCATTGCGCACCCAGTCCCGCATCGAGTCGGGCAATCGCCCTCCGCAGCAGTACCGGATGAACTGAAACGCGTTCGGCCGCTCGCGCGCGGCGGTGTCGCTCATTGCGGTTAGAACGATGCCCGCAGCGGCGGCACCACTAGTCCCGCGAGGCCCCGCAGTGTCGCCTTGAACATGTCGAAGAAGTCGAAATAGTCACGCCAAAGCGTGATTTCCCCGTTGTGCACCTCGAACACGCCGCAGACCCAGAACTGCAGCCGCAGCGGGCCGAAGATCAGCGCGTCGGTGCGCTCGGTGAGCACAGCGGCGCCGTCGGCGGCGATGCGATGAATCTTCACCTCGAACGCGCTGGAACCGCCCAGCGAGCTGAACAGCTTCATTGCCCTCTTGCGGCCATGGATCGTCGGTAGCCCGACGTTCTGGTACACCAGATCCTCGGCCAGCAGTGGGCCGGCCGCGTCGAGGTCTGAGTCCTGCAGCGCATAAAGGAACTGTTCGACTGTGTGGGCGTTCTCAACTGTTGTCTGCTCGCTCATACAGCACAGGGTAGAACTCGGCGGCTGTGGCAGGGTAGGGCGATGCGCGTCGCCGTGGTCGCCGGACCAGACCCGGGACACTCGTTTCCGGCCATCGCGCTGTGCCGACTTTTCTCGGCAGCCGGCGACACCCCGATACTGCTCACCGGGACCGAATGGCTCGAGACCGCGCGTGGCGCCGGTGTCGACGCCGTCGAACTGGCGGGCCTCGACCCCACCGCGGAGGACGACGACCGTGACGCCGGCGCCAAGATCCACCGGCGGGCCGCCCGGATGGCGGTGCTCAACCTTCCGCAGTTACGGGAGCTGGCGCCCGACCTCGTGGTGTCGGATGTCATCACGGCCTGCGGTGGGATGTCCGCCGAGCTGCTGGGAATCCCGTGGATCGAACTGAACCCGCATCCGCTGTACCTGCCGTCGAAGGGACTGCCGCCGATCGGTAGCGGGCTCGCGCCGGGCACCGGCATCAGGGGCCGGCTGCGGGACGCCGCGATGCGGGCGCTGACCGCGCGATCCTGGCGTGCCGGTATGCGTCAACGCGCCCAGGTCCGCGTCGAAATCGGTTTGCCCGCAAACGATCCCGGTCCGCTGCGGCGGCTGATCGCCACACTGCCCGCCTTGGAGGTGCCTCGGCCGGACTGGCCGGCCCAAGCCGTCCTGGTGGGCCCGCTGCATTTTGAGCCGACCGACCAACGGCTGCCGATTCCACCGGGTTCCGGGCCGGTCGTGGTTGTCGCACCGTCGACGGCGCTGACCGGGATGCAGGGGATGGCCCAGACCGCCCTGGACTGTTTGGTGCCTGGAATCGGTTTGCCGGCCGGCGCGCGTGTGGTGGTGTCGCGGCTGAATGGTCCAGGTCTGACCGTGCCGTCGTGGGCGGTGGCCGGACTGGGACGCCAAGACGAACTGCTGGCCGACGCCGACCTGGTGATCTGCGGCGGTGGGCACGGAATGGTGGCGAAGACGCTGCTGGCCGGTGTGCCCCTGGTGCTCGTTCCCGGGGGCGGGGATCAGTGGGAGATCGCCAACCGGGTGGCGCGCCAGGGCAGCGGGCGACTGATTCGGCCGTTGACGGCCGAGGCGCTGGTCAGCGCTGTCGATGAGGTGCTCTCCACGCCGACCTACCGCGAAGCTGCCCAGCATGCCGCGGCTGGCGTCACCGATGTCGCCGACCCGGTACGGGTGTGCCACGACGCGCTCGCGCATGCTGGGTAACTTGGTCCGGGTGCGGCTAACGGAGTTTCACGAACGGGTCACCTTGCGTTTCGGCGCCACCTACGGCGCCTCGGTGCTGTCCGATCACGTGCTGACCGGCTTCGATGGGCGCACCGGCGCGCAGGCGATCGAGGACGGCGCAGATCCGCGCGACGTGTGGCGGGCGCTGTGCGTCGACTTCGACGTCCCCCGCGAACAGTGGTGACATGAGCGCGACATCCGGCGCGAACTTTATACGCGTGTATTACGTGTACGAAGTACTCATCGTGTGCACCCGAAAGTGGAGGCTGGCGTGACTGCTGCGACTTTTCGCTGGCGAGCGATCCTGGCGGCTGGGTTGGTACTGATCGGACTCGCCGCGACGGTGTTCCTCGTCCGATATCCCGTGATGCCCTCCGCGCGCGGCACGGCGCCGAGCGCAATTCCGGCACCGACAGTGGACGAACCGAGGACGGGGCACTCGGAGACCGCGGTGCTGGCTGGTGGCTGTTTCTGGGGTGTGCAGGGCGTGTACCAGCACGTCAAGGGGGTGAACTCAGCTCAATCCGGTTACGCGGGAGGAGATGCGGCAACCGCCAATTACGAGGCGGTCACCACCGAGACCACCGGGCACGCCGAGTCGGTGCGCATCAGCTATGACCCGAGTCAGGTCACGTACGGCCAGCTGCTGCAGATCTTCTTCGCCGTCGTGCATGATCCGACCGAACTCAACCGTCAGGGACCCGACGTGGGCCCGTCGTACCGCTCGGTGATCTTCGCTCAGGACGAGACCCAACGGAACATCGCGGATGCCTACATCGCCCAGCTGAACCAGGCGGGCGCCTTCCCGGCGCCGATCGTCACCACCGTCTCGTCGGCGGCCCCGTTCTTCCCGGCGGAGGCCTACCACCAGGATTTCTTCGACTTGAATCCGAACAACCCGTACATCGTCCAAAACGACTTGCCCAAGCTGGACGCGCTGAGGTCGACCTTCCCGGACCTGTACCGCTAGCCGGCGATTCTGCTTCTTACGGCGACACGGCGCGCCTACTTGCGTTCGAACACACGTTCGTTAATGTGGTCGGTGTCCGACGGTCAGATGCTGGTCAGGCCATTTGTCAGACCCCGCCTCTAGCGTCACGGCCAACTGACCAATACCGGTCAATCGGACACCGACTACACCGAGAGGTAGCACCATGACGCAAGCCCCCGACCGCGAGAAGGCACTCGATCTGGCGATGGCCCAGATCGAGAAGAGTTACGGCAAAGGTTCGGTGATGCGCCTCGGTGACGAGGTGCGCCAACCGATCTCGGTCATCCCGACCGGGTCGATCGCACTGGACGTCGCCCTCGGCATCGGCGGACTGCCGCGCGGCCGAGTCGTGGAGATCTACGGCCCGGAGTCCTCGGGTAAAACCACCGTCGCGCTGCACGCGGTGGCCAACGCCCAGGCCGCCGGCGGTATCGCGGCGTTCATCGACGCCGAGCACGCGCTGGATCCCGACTACGCCAACAAGCTTGGTGTGGACACCGATTCGCTGCTGGTCAGCCAGCCCGACACCGGTGAGCAGGCGCTGGAGATCGCTGACATGCTGATCCGCTCCGGCGCGCTGGACATTCTGGTCATCGACTCGGTGGCCGCGCTGGTGCCACGGGCGGAGATCGAAGGCGAGATGGGCGACAGCCACGTCGGACTACAGGCCCGGTTGATGAGTCAGGCGCTGCGCAAAATGACTGGTGCGCTGAACAATTCAGGCACCACGGCGATCTTCATCAATCAGCTGCGTGAGAAGATCGGAGTGATGTTCGGCTCACCTGAAACAACAACGGGTGGAAAGGCTTTGAAGTTTTACGCCTCAGTTCGCCTGGATGTCAGGCGGATTGAAACACTCAAGGACGGTACCGATGCGGTGGGTAACCGGACCCGGGTCAAGGTCGTCAAGAACAAGGTGTCACCGCCGTTCAAACAGGCCGAGTTCGACATCCTCTACGGCAAGGGCATCAGCAAGGAAGGCTCGCTGATCGACATGGGTGTGGATCAAGGCTTCATCCGCAAGTCCGGGTCCTGGTTCACCTACGAGGGCGAGCAGCTGGGTCAGGGCAAGGAGAACGCCCGTAACTTCTTGCTGGAGAACGCCGACGTGGCCAATGAGATCGAGAAGAAGATCAAGGAAAAGCTCGGCATTGGCGCGGTGATGACCGATGGCTTGACCGATGACAGCGTCTTGCCCGCCCCCGTCGATTTCTGAGCCGTCTCGCGAGGAGCTGGCGCGGGCACTATGCCTGCGCCTGCTCACCGCGCGGGCACGCACTCGCGCCGAGCTTGCCGGCCAGTTGGCCAAGCGTGGTTACCCCGACGACCTCAGCGCCCGGGTGCTGGACCGGCTGACTGAGGTTGGGTTGCTCGACGACGCCGACTTCGCCGAACAGTGGGTGCACTCCCGTCGGGCGAACGCGGGAAAAGGCAAGCGCGCGTTGGCCGCCGAGCTGCACACCAAGGGAGTCGACAACGACGTGATCACCGCGGTGTTGAGTGGTATCGACGCCGGCGCCGAGCGCGGTCGCGCCGAGCAGCTGGTGCAGGCCAAGCTGCGCCGCGAGAACCTCGACGATGACGCGAAGGTGAGTCGCCGGCTGGTGGCGATGCTGGCCCGCCGCGGCTACAGCCAGACGATGGCCTATGACGTGGTCAGCGTCGAGCTAGCCGCCGAACGGGAGCGCAGGCGCGTCTAGGCGCGCAGCAGATCCGCCGTACCATGGCCCCGTGACTTCGACGCTGGTGCCACAGACGGTGCGGACCTACCAGGTCCGCACCTACGGGTGCCAGATGAACGTCCACGACTCCGAACGGTTGGCGGGCCTGCTGGAAGCGGCCGGCTACCGGCGCGCTCCGGACGGCGCCGACGCCGATGTCGTGGTCTTCAACACCTGCGCGGTGCGAGAGAACGCCGACAACAAGCTCTACGGCAACCTCAGCCATCTGGCCCCGCGTAAGCGCAGCGACCCGAACATGCAGATTGCGGTAGGCGGCTGCCTGGCCCAGAAAGACAAAGACACGGTGCTGCGCAAGGCGCCGTGGGTCGACGTCGTCTTCGGCACCCACAACATCGGATCGTTGCCCGCGCTGCTTGACCGGGCCCGTCATAACCAGGTTGCCCAGGTCGAGATCGCCGAGGCGCTGCAGGAGTTTCCGTCGGCGCTACCCGCTGCCCGCGAATCCGCCTACGCCGCGTGGGTTTCCATCTCGGTTGGCTGCAACAACAGCTGCACTTTCTGCATCGTGCCGTCATTGCGGGGCAAGGAGGTCGACCGCAGCCCGCACGACATCCTGGCCGAGGTGCGGTCGCTGGTGGACTCCGGCGTGCTGGAAATCACGCTGCTGGGCCAGAACGTCAACGCATACGGGGTTTCGTTCGCCGACCCGCAGTTGCCGCGCAATCGTGGCGCCTTCGCCGAACTGTTGACCGAATGCGGACGCATCGACGGGCTGGAACGGGTCCGGTTCACCTCGCCGCATCCGGCCGAGTTCACCGACGATGTCATCGACGCGATGGCGCAGACGCCCAACGTCTGCCCCGCCCTGCACATGCCCCTGCAATCCGGGTCCGACGCGATGTTGCGCGCGATGCGGCGGTCGTATCGTGCCGAGCGTTATCTCGGCATCATCGACCGGGTGCGGGCGGTGATGCCGCACGCTGCCATCACCACCGACCTGATCGTCGGCTTCCCAGGTGAGACCGAAGAGGACTTCGCCGCGACGTTGGATGTCGTTCGGCGGGCCCGCTTCTCCGCCGCGTTCACGTTCCAGTACTCCAAGCGCCCCGGCACGCCCGCCGCTGAGTTGGACGGTCAGCTGCCCAAAGCCGTCGTTCAGGAACGTTATGACCGACTGGTGGCACTGCAAGAGCAGATCTCATTGGAGGAGAACCGCGACCAAATCGGGCGCACCGTTGAGGTATTGGTGGCCACCGGGGAAGGCCGCAAGGACAGCCGTACCGCCCGGATGAGCGGACGCGCGCGAGATGGCCGCCTGGTGCACTTCACGCCGGGCGTCGAGCAGGTGCGCCCGGGTGACATCGTGACGACGGTCGTCACCGGCGCCGCGCCGCACCACCTCATCGCCGACGGCGACCTCATTACCCACCGCCGCACCCGCGCCGGTGATGCGGGTGGGCAACGCCCCAGCGGCGTCGGACTCGGCATGCCGGGCGTCGGGCAGCCGGCCGCGACGGTGGAACGGTCGGGGTGCACCCGATGAGCGAAAACGCGCCTAAGAAAGGCGAGTTCGACGCATTCCGGGACGATATCGAAGCCGCGGAACGCCGCATCGCCCGCGAAATCGAACCGGGTGCAAGGGCTTTGGTTGTCGCGATCCTGGTGTTCGTGTTGATCGGGTCATTCATTTTGCCGCACACCGGTAACGTGCGCGGGTGGGATGTGCTGTTCTCCACCCACGGTTCCGGAGCGGCCGCGGTGGCGCTGCCGTCACGGGTGTTCGGTTGGCTGGCTCTGGTTTTCGGCGTCGGCTTTTCGATGCTGGCGTTGTTGACCCGGCGGTGGGCGTTGGCGTGGGTCGCCTTGGCGGGGTCGGCGGTGGCCAGCGTCGCCGGCTTGCTGGCCATCTGGTCCCGTCAGACGGTGGCGGCCGGTCATCCGGGACCCGGCGTGGGTCTGGTCGTGGCCTGGGTCGCCATCATTCTCTTGACATTTCACTGGGCGCGCGTCGTGTGGTCACGCACCATCGTGCAACTTGCCGCCGAGGAGCAACGCCGTCGCGCCGCGGCGCTGCAGCAGTCCCGAACGCTGCTGGAAACCCTCGACGAGGACGACAAAGAGCCGCCCAATCAGGACCGCTCGGTCTGAGTGCTAACGGCCCGTCACTCCGTCGATGAGTTCGCGGAGGATGTCGGCGTGGCCGGCATGGCGCGCGGTTTCCTCGAGCAGATGAGCCAGTATCCATCGCAGCGTGGGCTGGCCGCTGTCGTCGGTGATGACGCTGACCTGATCGAGGGTGGGGGTCGCATCGATGACCGCATCGACAGCGGCCCAGGTCTCGCGATATGCGGTCAGCGCGGCTTCAATGCTGTCGTGTGACGACGCCGGGGCCTCCGGCGGTTCCATCCCGCCGGCGAAACGATGAATAATCCATAATCGCTCCGCGTAGGCCAGGTGTCGCACCAGCCACAACAGGGTGGTCCCGCTTTGCACCGGAGATCGGCGGGCCGCAGCGTCGCTCACACCGACCACCTTGCGCGCCAACGATTCCCGTTGATACCGCAGCAACGTCATCAAGACTTCTCGTTCGTCACCAAACGAACGTGGCGGCTTCTTGTCGAGCATCTAACTGGCGCCGGCCTAGTTCTTTCGGGTCAGCGCATCCGCCGCGGCGTCAGCCCATTGCCGCCATTGCTCGGCGTTGGCCTTGGCCTCTTCGGCTTCCTTGGTGCGTCCTGCCGCCTCGGCCTTCTGGGCCTGGCGTTCGAACTGCTCGGCACGCGCCTGGAACTGCTCGGCACGGGCCTGAGCCTGCGGGT